>Ga0302323_100000281_pt1 | contig 39522 bp, 30 predicted proteins | sample Fen_T0_3_FD_201950 | JGI IMG/M metagenome (GOLD analysis project Ga0302323, IMG submission 201950) | Peat permafrost microbial communities from Stordalen Mire near Abisko, Sweden - Fen_T0_3 | ecosystem: Environmental > Terrestrial > Soil > Wetlands > Permafrost | place: Sweden: Abisko...
ATTCTTGAGCGCAAGCAGCGCCTCGATCGACGCGATACGGACGCCCTCGTCCATGTCGGCGAGGTAGGGCGACACCAACACCCCACCTTTGGCGTGCTTCATCAGGCCGATGTGACGGATGAGTTGAATCTTCTTGGTGGGGTCGCGTTCGTAACCCGGCTCGTGCCGGGCGAGAACTTCGGCTACCGTATCCAGCTCGGCGTCCTTGCTGGGTGCGATCTTCTGCAGGACCCGGAGCGGCCACGACACCGATTCCGCGGACACCAAGTATCGCTTCACCGCGGGTAGGGCCGCTTCACCTTTGCTCACCAGCGTGTCGAAGACCCACTCCTTCTCCTGCTCGTCCTCGATGGACTTGTCGTACATCATCCCGAAGCGTCGCAAAAGGCCATAGGTCGCCTCGTCCGAGCCCTCGGTGGCCAGCGCTTCCATAGCCTTATAGCGATCGCCGGTTTGGGAATACTTGTTGAGAGCGCGCTGGATATTTCCGGCACGCGAGCGCTCCTCGCGCTTCTCCCTGGAGAAGATGTCGAACATGCCCATGGCGAGTTGGTCGGACTCTATACCACGCTTTCGGAGCGAATCGTTGTATACAGGGGTGGTCGCGTAATTCGGACGATTGACGCTGCTCGGGCCAGGCAAGAGACGCGGTCCGGCAACGCCCCAATACTTTCTTCGGACACGTATGAACGATTCGCCGGGCTCGGAAGCGGGCCTTTACAGTCTGCTCAGCCCTCGCTCGCAGGACAGCGGTCCGCCTGAAAGCCCGCCAAGCAAGCTTCGTCGCTTGCGGACCTGGGTGGTCTCGGGGAAGGTCTCCGACGCTTGGTGTTTCGGGGTCGGCTACGGGATCTTGTTGCCGTTTTTCATCGCGCCGCTCTTGGCGACGCGGCTTCTGCCGGGCCTCGATCTGCCTTTCCACATCGCCGCTGCGGATATGTTGTCTAAGGTTGGCGACACGGCTTCGCCCTACGCCCCCTATTACGAGGGGCACATCGGACTCGCTCCTTACGCCGCGCACTTCGTAGGGCTGGCTCTTCTGGGCAAGGTCATGAACCTGCTAGCGGCGCACAAGGTGATCATCGCGCTGTATGTCGCCGGGCTGCCGCTTGCCGCGGCGTCGTTGCTGGGCGCGTGCCGGCGCAATCGCGTTCCGGCCTTGCTGGCGTTTCCACTGGCGTACAACCTGACGCTGCACTACGGCTTCATTAGCTTTGCGCTGTCGCTTCCCGTCGCGCTGTGGGTGATGGCGTCGATGGCGAAGTTGTCGCTGGCGGAAGGGCGGCGTCAGTTGGTGCGGCGATGGCTGGTCGCTGCTGCGGTGGCTTTTCTGCTTTTTCTCTGCCATCTACAGAACTTCCTTTACGGCATCTGCGCGGCGCTGGCCTTCGCGGTGCTCGTGCCGGCGTCGTGGCGGCGGAAGCTGGTCGCCGTCCTGGCGCTGGGGCCGTCGTTCGGGGCGCTCGCATACTGGCATTTCGGAACGCCTCCCGTGGCCGGCCAGTCCCGGCTGACCTTCGCGTTGGCGTGGGCCTTCCTCAAGCGCCACCGCCTGGACGACCTGGGACGCAAGCCGCTGTTGATGGATCTGTGGGGACGCATCTTGTTGATTCCCACCCACGCCATGCGCGCCTTCGTGGACGAGGTCAACATCCCCGCGTGCAGGGCGCTATGCCTCATCCTGGGTGTCTATCTCGTCGTGGGGCTGGCGGCGGGGCTCGCGCGCCGTCGGTCGCGCGTCCAGACCTTTCGCGGTGGCCCGCTAGCAGTCGCTGGCCTGATCGCGTTTCTCGGCTCTTTGGCGGCCTACCTGGCCTTGCCCCATCACCTCCAGGAAATGGAGCTGATGACCTTCTTCCCCCGCTTTTCGGTCCTGGTGCTGCTGACCGCGATCCTGCTGGTGCCTGCGGGGTTACTGCGGCTGCGCGGGCTTGCGGCGGTGCTTCTGCCGTTGCCTGCGCTGGCGTTTGGCGTGGTCTACGGACGGCAGCTTTACGTCCACTACCGCGCCTACGGGGTCGAGGTCGCCGGCTTCGTCGAGTTGGCACAAAAGGTCCCGGCCGGCAGCAAGGCCATGGGGTTGGTATTCGACCGGCGGTCGGCCGTGATGAACGTCGAGTCGGCCATGGTTGGTGTGCCCGATTTCTACGCGGCCTTGAGACCGGCGCCAGGCAGCATGGTTCCGCCGGCGTACTGCGGACTTCGCCACATGCCCTGCCGGACCAAGGTGTCGCGGGACTTCATGACCAACCCGTGGGCGCCGCAGGTCTTCTCGCCCGCCCAGATGCTGCCCATCTTCGACTACATTTTCACCCGCAGTCTGCCGCCCGGGGCCGATCCGTTTCGCGGCTACCACGGCATGGTCGAACTGGTGGGCGTCTCACTCCCGTGGGCGGTATTCAAGAAGCGGGCGGGTCCGTTCGTGGCCGATCCGCCGCCTCCTCCGCCACCCCGGCCACCTGTTCCGGTGGTGCTGCCACCCCCAGCACCCGCGGTTCCCGCAGTAGTGCCGATAACCAAGGGCGCGACCTCGGGGGCGGCCCGCCCCAGAACTCCGTTCGACGTGCGAAAGTTGGTGACGCCCGCGGGTTCGGCCAAGGCACCCGTGGAAAAAGTGCGGCGCTGACCGCCCCAGCGAAACGAGGTTGAAGGCCAGGCGCGTCGGCGGCATAGTTCCGACGGAACCGAACGATGAGCAAGGTTGAGATTTCCGCGTCCATTCTTTCCGCAGACTTCGCCCGACTGGGCGACCACATGCGCGAGGCCGACGCTGTCGGGGTCGATCGCTTTCACTTGGACGTGATGGATGGACGTTTCGTCCCCAACATCACCTTCGGCCCCATGGTGGTCGAAGCCGCGCGGCGGATCACCAAGACGACGCTCGAGGTCCACCTGATGATCGTCGAGCCCGAGCGCTACATCCCCGAGTTCGCCAAGGCGGGCGCCGATCTCATCCTGGTTCATCAGGAAACCTGCCCGCACTTGCACAGCACGCTTCAGCAAATTCACAACCTGGGCAAGCGCGCCGGCGTCGTCATCAATCCTGCGACGCCCGTCTCGACCATCGAGGACATTCTGTCCGACGTCGATCAGGTGCTCTTCATGTCGGTCAATCCCGGCTTCGGCGGACAGAAGTTCATCGACAGCGTGCTACCCAAGGTGGCGCGTTTGCGGCAGATCCTCGACGAGCGCAAGCTCGACTGCACCATCGAGATCGACGGTGGCATCGGGCCGGCCAATGCGGGCACTGTGGTGAAGGCCGGGGTGAAGGTTCTTGTGGCGGGTGCAGCGATCTTCGCTGCCAAGGAAGGTGTCGCGGAAGCAATTCGCCGGCTGCGGGCCGGTGCCAAGGATGCGTAGAGATGGTTCGTCACATCGTACTTTGGCGGCTCAACGAATCGGCCAACGGGCGTAGCAAGGCCGAGAACGCCGCCGACGTGAAGCGGTTGCTCGAGGATTTGAACGGAAAGATCCCTGGGATGATCAAGCTCGAGGTCGGGTTCGATTTCAGTCGCACGTCCGAGTCGTCCGACATCGTGCTGTATTCCGAATTCGAAGGCCGCGCGGCCCTGGATGCGTACCAAACGCATCCACTGCACGAGGCGGTCAAGCCCTTCGTGATGGCCGCGCGTAGCGAGCGGCGACTGATCGACTATACGGTGGGATAGTGGCCACGCGCGCACTTGACGGTGACGCTTGCGCCTCGTGAAATCCAAGTCCGGCGGACGTTTGTTCGTGGCGGCAGCCTACCTGGTTGCGACGTGGGTGGCGTTCGCCGTGGCCGCCCCGCTTTGGGCAGAGCACCCGATTCAGGTTGCGGTTGCCTGCGACCTCGCTGCCACTGCCGTGGTGTTCCTGTTCAGCGTGCTGCTCGACAACTCCAGCGTCTACGACCCATATTGGAGCGTGGCACCGCCGATGGTTGCCGTGTATTGGGCTGCGTGCGGGGCTGCCTACGGGGGACTCGGTCTGCGCCAGGCTGTCATCGTTGCGTTGCTATTTCTTTGGGGCATCCGCTTGACCCTCAATTGGGCCCGTCGTTGGGGCGGTCCCACCGACGAGGATTTTCGCTACCGCGAGATCCGCGGCAAGACGGGCCGCGCCTACTGGCCCGCCAGCTTCGTGTCGATTCATTTGATGCCGACGATCTGGGTCTTTCTTGGGCTCTTGCCGCTGTACCCGGCACTCACCCAGTCGGCGAGCTTCGGCATCCTCGACGGAATCGCCGCCGCACTCGTCGCGACCGCCATTGCCATCGAAACCATCGCCGACGGGCAGCTTCGCCGATTTCTGCGCTCGCCGCATGAACCTGGCGACGTGCTTGGTACGGGCCTGTGGGCTCGTTGCCGTCACCCCAACTACCTTGGCGAGGTGCTGTTCTGGTGGGGACTGTATTTGTTCAGCGTGACCGTGCAGCCGGACTGGGCCTGGACCGCGGTCGGCCCCCTCTCAATTACCCTGCTCTTCGTATTCGTCAGCGTGCCCTGGATGGACCGACACATGCTGGGACGTCATGCCGGTTGGGCCGAGCACGCGAAGAATCTGCCGGCGCTCTTACCGCTCGGACGGACGAGGTCCTGACCTCGCCCTCGCGTACGGCGACGGTTATGTGGTCGTACCCATCGCTTGAAGTCCGGCCGTGTGCGCATCACCAGTCAGCCTCGACGGTGCCACGGACGAATTGCATGCTCTTCGGCGTGTACTCGTGGACCTCGAAGGCGTTGCCATCCGGATCTTTGAGCCAGATCTGCCAGGTGTTGTCACAACCGAGCTTCTTTTCCGAGAAGGCGATCCCGCGACTTCCTAGGTCGGACATCAGCTTGTCGAGGTCGTCGCTTTCCAGACAGAAATGGACGAGCCCCGTGTTGACGGGCGCTTCCAACGTCGGCTCTTCGAATATCTCGATGAAGCTCGACTCGGCCAGTTTCAAGTACACACCGAACGGCTGGCCCTGGCGGGTGAAGCGGAACACCGGTTGAAACCCGACGCGTGTATAGAAGTCGAGCGAGCGCTCGAGGCTTTTCACGTTGAGGCAAACGTGGGCGATGCGTTTGAACATGTAAGCAGGCTAACACGCACGCCTGCCGTACCGCGAGCAACGAAGGAGGCAACGAGGGTCGATGAAGAGCCTTCTTTGCTGCCGGTTGGGCACACAACGACGCGATTTCGGCGGGTCGTTGTGTGCTATGAATTGATTTGTATGCGGCACGACGCTGGGACCACGACCATTACGGAGAGCAGTCCGATCCGCCGCGGCGAAGGTTCGGTGGACTTGTCGTTGGTCTGGTTGTTTCCACGCACCGGCACGCCGGCCACTCGGCTACGCTGGCAGGGCGACGTCGAGGTACTCATCGGTCGCGATCCGTCCTGTGGGGTCCGACTCGACGGCAGCGAGGTGTCTCGCCGGCACGCGGCGCTTCGTCGCGGCGAGAAGTCGGCCGGCCCCTTGCTGGTGGACCTCGGCAGCCACAACGGCATTCGCGTGAACGGCAAATCCGTGGCTTCAGCGGAGCTGAGCCTGGGGGACGTTGTCCGCATTGGCGGATGGATCGGCGTGGTCGCCAATGCACCCTCCGAGTTCGCCGAGATCTCACCCGGGCTTTACGGCGGCGCAGTCTTGCAGGCGACAGTCGCACCGCTCAGGCAGGCGGCCGCCAGCAACCTGACCATCGTGCTCGAAGGCGAGACCGGGACTGGCAAAGAGATCGTTACTCGCAGTGTTCACCAGTGGAGCGGCCGGCCCGGGCCGCTCGTCGCGGTGAACTGCGCCGCACTTCCCGAAGGATTGGCTGAGGGGGAGCTGTTCGGCTACCGCCGCGGCGCCTTCACCGGCGCCGATCGGGCTAGCCCCGGCTTCTTCCGCAGCGCCGAGGGCGGCACGTTGCTGCTCGACGAGGTCTCGGATTTGCCGCTTTCGCTCCAGGCCAAGCTTCTGCGAGTCCTGCAGGAAGGCGAGGTCCAGCCGCTGGGCGAGACCCGGCCGGTGCCGGTCAACGTACGCATCGTGGTTGCCAGCCAACAGCCGCTGATGGATGCGGTGAAGGACGGCCGCTTCCGAGCCGATCTGCTCGCCCGCCTTGATGGTTTGACGGTGCGTTTGCCGCCCCTACGCCAGCGAAAAGAAGACGTTCCCTATCTGTTTGCACAGGTTCTGCGCGAGCAGACGCATGGCAAGGCACCGGCCGTAGAGGGCGACTTGGTCGAGCGGCTGTGCGCGCACGATTGGCCGTTCAATGTCCGCGAGCTGGTGCAACTTGTGCGTCAGCTCTTGACCCTTCACCCAAGCGAGTCGCTGCTGGGCGCACACCATCTGCCGGGGCGCATTGGGCCCCACGATCCGCAGCAGGCGTCTAGCAAGATTCTCACTCGCCCGTCGACTCTTCCGCCGGGATCGGAGCCGGTGGAGTTACCGGCCTTGCTGGCAGCCTTGCGCGCGGCGGGCGGCAACGTCACACGCGCCGCGGCCATACTCGGCATCAGTCGGCAACGCGCATACAGGCTGATGGAGAGCCACGCGGTCAACCTGGACGCCATTCGCGGACAGGAAGGCGAGCCGCACTAATGGAGAAGCCGCAAGCCAGGCGTGACGGCGAGCTGGTCGGCGGCAAATACCGACTGGTTCGCTACCTCGCCGCCGGCGGTATGGGGTCGGTCTACGAGGCGCAGCACACGGTGGTGCGCAGGCGCTTCGCCATCAAGCTGCTGCGGCCCGAACTGGCCGCCCAGCGCGAGAGCCTTGCCCGCTTTCAGCGTGAGGCCGAGGTCGCCGGCACGCTGGAAAACGAAAACGTGGCAGCGGCCATCGACTTCGGGATAGCCGAAGACGGATCGCCCTACATCGTCATGGAGTACCTCGCCGGGGAGAGCCTGGGTTCGCTCATCGATCGCCAGGGCAGAATCCCGGTGGCGCGCGCGTGCGACATTGTGGTGCAGGCTTGCCGCGGCGTCGAGGCTGCGCACAAGGCGGGCATCATCCACCGCGACATCAACCCGCAGAATCTATTCTTGGGGCGCCGCGACGACGGAACCGATCAGGTCAAGGTACTCGACTTCGGCATTGCGAAGCTGGCCGCGGTGGAAAATGCCGAAACCCAGACCGGCGCAATTTTGGGCACGCCGGCCTACCTGTCGCCCGAGCAGGCTCGGGGCGAGCGCGCCATCGATCATCGCACCGATGTCTACGGTCTGGGCGCGGTCTTGTACGAGCTGCTTGCCGGTCACAAACCGCACCCGGGGGAATCGCACAACGCCATTCTTCACCACATTTGTACGCAGCCGGTGCTGCCCATCGACGCCGCCGCAACCGGGTTGCCCGCTGAGCTGGTCGCCATCACCATGCGCGACCTGTCTTCGGCGCCTGGCGATCGCTATCCGTCGGCGGAGGCATTTGCTCAGGCGCTGCTGCCGTACGCCAGGCGCGAGATCTGGCCGTCCTCGGAACAAGGAGAGTTGCAGCGAACCAGCACCGGCTCGGGTTCGACGGTGGGCTCGACCGTTCCGAAGGCCCGGGTTCGATCCGCGGTCGTTCGTCCCGTCGTGATCGGTGCGGCAGTCCTGGTCGCGGTCGCGACGGTCGTGGCCGGCGTCGTTCATCGCAGTGATGGTAAGTCATCGCCACGCGTCGCGCTGCGGCCATTCGCGGCGGGCAGCCGCTTCTTCGTTCCCCCGCCCAATCCCGGCGCCGTGCAACAGATCGCCGAGCTGGCCAAAGCCAATGCCAGCCGCGACGCTGCGGCCATCACGGCGATGGAGGCCGTTCCCCAGACCGTCTGGTTTTCCAAGGGAACGCCCGAGGAAGTTCGCGGTGAGGTCAGCAACACAGTCGCGCGGGCGACCAACGATCGCAGTATCCCCATCCTTGCCGCATTCAACCGACCCTACCGCGACTGCACCGGATTCAGCGTGGGGGGGGCCAAGGACACCGTGGCCTACGAGGCCTGGATTGACGGATTCGTCGCTGGCATCGGCAACGAGCGTGCGGTCGTCATCCTGGAACCCGATAGCATCGGCTTTTTGCCCAACAACACCAGCCTCGATGGCACCCAGGACGAGTGCAAGCCCACGGTCACCGACGGCAAGGGCAACACGGTCATGGCGCCAGGTGCGACGCCCGAGGAAGCCTACGCGCAGGTCGGCTATGCAGTGGAACGGCTGCGCAAGGCTGCGCCCAATGCCTTGGTCTATCTCGACGGCGCCCATGCGGGATGGCTGACGGTCGGCGAAACGGCATACCGGTTGTGGAAGAGCGACGTGCTCGGCGCGCAAGGATTCGCTGCCAACGTCTCGAACTTCCAGACCACCGAGCACTCTACCGCGTACGGGACTTGGATTGCCAAATGCATCTATTACGCGACAGAGCTCGATGCCGCCAAAGGAACGCCGACGGCATTTCGTCGTTGTGCCAACCAGCCGATGCTGAACCAAGTGGACGATCCTACAGCATGGGCCGAGACGGAACAGTGGTACAAGGCGCACGTCGATGCAGTGGGCGCGGGGCGAGGGGCGACGGCGCTGCCTCACTTCGTGATCGACACCAGCCGCAACGGCCGGGGGCCTTTGGTCATCGAGCGCTACGGCAAGCCGCCGTACAACCAACCCTCTGCTGTGTTGGCTGGCCTCAGCACTGGTGTCTGGTGCAATCCGCCCGGACTCGGCGTTGGTGCGCGACCGACCACGGACACCGGCGTCCCACTTGTCGACGCTTATGTTTGGATCAAGACAGTCGGCGAATCGGATGGATCGTGCGATATCGCTGGCGGTGTTCGCGCGTGGGACTATTCCAAGTACAATCCTTGGGGGCTCGTGGGAGACGGTCAGAAGCATTTTGATCCGCTGTGGGGCATGGTGAATCCCACCGTCGGGACTTGGTTCCCGGAGCTTGCCCTCGCGCTTGCGCTGAACGCGAATCCCGCGTTGGTGCCGTAAGCGGGTTCGAATTGGGGTGTTGAGGGCGCGGAGACGGAGGAGGGCGCGGAGACGGGCAGACGGGCCGGACGTCCGCTTTCGTCCGATGGACGTCCGCTGCGGTGGCTGGGCGGATAGGGGGGAGGTCGTGGTCGATGGGATCCTCGGGAATTGGAAGCATCCGTGGTTCGAAGCGGCTGGTACGGCTCTTGCTGCAGTCACCCCATCATGACGACTTCGATGCACAAGCGACTGGTCGGGACCTTCGTGGCGTCGCTCTTGGCGTCCGCGGGATGCGCGGGCGGGATCGGCAGCGTGGGCCCTGAGGACACCAAGAGCGGAGGACGCGGAAATCCTTTCAAGGACGTCGCCTTCTTCCTCAACCCCGAGTACACGGCTTCGGTCGAAGCCACGGCGAAGAAGCATCCGGAAGAGGCGGCTCTTTTGCTCAAGGCTGCGCAGTATCCGACGGGGGTCTGGCTGAGCGACATCGAGACGGTTGGTCATCTCAAGGGCTGGCTCGACGAGGCCAAGAAGCAACAGGATGCCAGTGGCAAGCCGACCATGACCGTGATCGTGGTCTATGATCTGCCCAATCGCGACTGTTCCGCGGAATCGTCGGCAGGCGAGCTCTTGGTCGCCCAGAACGGCGAGGCACGCTACCGAACCGACTTCATCGATCCGATCACCGCGCAATTCAAAGCCCACCCCGACCAGCCCATCACCGTCGTTCTCGAGCCGGATTCTCTCGGCAACCTGGCCACCAACATGGCCTTGCCCAGGTGCCAAGAGGCCCGCAGCGCTTACAAGAACGGCGTTGTCTATGCCATCAAGAGCTTCCACCTCCCTAACGTCAGCGTCTACCTAGATGCCGCCCACTCGGGGTGGCTCGGCTGGGACGACAATCGGGCGAAGATTGCCAAGGTCTTCAAGACCGTGCTCAACGACGCTGGCGGGCCGCAAATGATTCGCGGCTTTGCCATCAATACGTCGAACTACACGCACCTATCCAATCGCGACGGCGCCGTGCTGGAGCCGACCAATCCGTGCCCGAACGAGCTGGCCTATGCCAAGCAGCTGATGGGGACACTGGCGATGTACGGCTTTCACGATCACGGTGTCCTCGTCGATACCTCCCGCAATGGCAAAGGTGGCATCCGAACCGCGTGGGGCAACTGGTGTAACATCAAGGGCGCGGGTCTGGGAGAACGTCCGCGCGCCGACCCTGCTCCTGGCATTGATGCTTACTGGTGGGTCAAGCCTCCGGGAGAGTCGGACGGCTCATCCGATCCAAACGGTCCGCGCTTCGATCCCATGTGTGGCAGCAATGACGCCGCGAAGGGCGCGCCACAGGCCGGCAAGTGGTTCGAGTCTTACTTCATCGACTTGGTCCACAACGCAAGCCCGGCGTTGTAATGGAAACCCTGGGAGGGTTTCCAAACCTTCCCGCGCTATGGCTTGGGCGGGCTAAGCCCGCCTCCGCCAACGCGAGTCTCGATGTTTCGCGTCCCAGCCAGCGCCGTTGGCGGTGTGGATCGGGAGGTCGCCGCGGCGGAGCTGGTTGGGGCGCATTTTTCAATAAGGCAGTCTATTCGAGTTGGAAGCTGCCTTCGGCCAGCACCTTCTCGCCCGCACCTACGCCCTGAACCATACGAACCAGATAGGTGTGTCGGGGGGCGAAGCCGTCGACCGCCGAGAACGCAAAGCGGACGCCAAGAGCTTTCGCCGTGGCACCGTCGATCTGCCACACCGCAGTCGCTTCCTTCCGGGCCATTCCGTCGGGGTCGGCGTAGTCCAGCACCGCGACGATGATCGGAGCGTCGGCGGTTGCTCGCGCACGGAAGCTGGCGAGCATCTCCACGTGCCAGACATCAGCCTCAGGGATCTTGTCCCCGGAGCCGAGCCCAGCGACCTGCGTACCGCGCGCGAGCGTGGTCACGATGCCCACGGTCGGATTCACGTCGATGCCAGCGACGGTGCCGCCTCCGTTGCCGAACAAGCAAATCTTGCCCACCCGCGGGCAATCCTTCTTGCGCTGCTCGGATACCAGGAAGACCTCGGGCTGTGTGCTTAGATCCTCGACGCTGGGAAGCTCGTCAGCGGCGAGCGCAGGGAGCGGGACGGCCGGCGCCAAGAGGGGAACCAGGGTGGAAAACAGGAAGACCAAAGTCGAAACCTTCTTGTACATAGTCTATCTCCGTCGGGAATTTTGATAGTTGCTTACCTTCACCTACTTGGATGCCACCGTCGGGTTGGCGATTCAGCGCTGGGCCACTCGTAACCTGCGCGCAACAAAGCGTTCACCCGACAAATCCAAGTCCACACGGTCAAGTACACTGGCGGGCGATGACGCACAAACCAGTTGACGTGCTGGGCAAGCGCTGGATAGGCTCGCGGCATGCGTTCAGAAGAGGTGGAGTGTCGTTTCGTAGCGCTCGTGGGAGCGCTGGTTTTGGGGGCCTTCGTGGCGGCGTCGGAAGGAAGCGCGATGGCGGCGGAACCACCTGTTGCAGCCAGTGCAGCGACTGCGCCGGCTCCCGCTCCTCCTCCGCCCGCGCCAACGCCGACTTACCCCGCCGCATATCCGCCCGCCGGATACCAGTCGGCGCCTCCCGCTGGCTATCCACCCACCGGGTATCCGCCTCCCGCTGGCTATCCGCCGGCCGGGTACCAGTCGGTACCTCCCGCAGGATATCCGCTCGGCGGGTATCCGCCTCCCCCTGGCTACCTACCGCCCGGCTACGTTTCCCCTGAGCCCCCAGCGCGCAAAAAGGGATTGATGATCGCCGGTCTCTCCACGCTCGGCGGCAGCTATCTTTTCACCGCGTTGGTTGGCCTCGAGCTGCTGAGCTACGAAGATAGCCACCCTGGCGAGCGGTGCCTGAACTGCGACTCGACCGGAAGCGCGTTGCTGATTCCCATCGTGGGCCCGTGGATCGCCATGAAAGACGCCAACCAAGACAAGGGCGGCCCCTTGGTCTGCGCCATTCTAGGTCTTGCCCAGGCGACGGGCGTGGTCCTCAGCATCATCGGCATTCACCAGTACACCGCAAGCGGCCAGCCCGAAGCCGAGACGAACGAGGTCAGCAAGGGATACTTCTCGAACGTGAAGATAGGCTTGGCTCCCGTGCGCGGCGGTGGTGCCCTCGGCGCCCTCGGCGCATCGTTCTGACCCTAGCAGCCCGTGGACAAAGTCTCCGCGTCGCCGTTCGGGCGGGTTCTGGCCCGTCTGCGGCGTCGCCGCTCGCTTGAATACCCCTAGTATTCGGCGCTTCGCTGCTCCTTGCAGCCGGGCCAAACCCGCTCCGAACGGCTCGGTCCGACGTTGTCCACGGGCTGCTAGCGCTTCCCCCCCAAGCGCGTTGCTCGATTGTCTTGTTCAGTTTGACAGGCGGTGTTCCGTCTTCCAGAAGATGCAGGGTGAAGCTCGACGGCGGAACCGGCGGCCCCAGGCGAACCAGACGGCGAACCCTACGAGTTGTTGGCTGGCTCTTGCTCCTCGTGGCGCTCGCCGGCACTGCGCTCTTCTTCAGCGGCTGGCGCGCGTACGGCAAGCGACCGATGGGCGCGCGTCGGGCACGGATGGAAAGATCGCCCAACTGGAAGGGCGGACATTTCGTCAATCCCGAGCCCATGCAGAACGATCTCGTCGGGGCCGCCTTGGGCATCGTCCACAAGAGCCACTATACGACGCCCGACGAGCCCATCGCCCCGCAGGCGGTCACCGCGCGCAACTTCAAGATGCCGCCGGTCACTTGGCTGGGGGTGACCTGGTTCGGACATTCGACCTTTCTGGTCGAGATCGAGGGTTGCCGCATCCTGGTCGATCCCGTGTGGAGCGAGCGCATCAGCCCGGTATCCATCGCCGGTCCCAAGCGTTGGTACGGCCCCTTGATTCCGATTGGCGAGCTGCCCCGCATCGACGCGGTGGTGATTTCGCACGACCACTACGATCATCTCGACTATCCCACCATCCGCGCGATGAAGGACTGGTCCACCACGACCTTCGTGGTACCGCTGGGCGTGGGCGCGCACCTCGAATACTGGGGCATTCCCCCCGGGCGGATCGTCGAGCTCGATTGGTGGGAACGCACACGGGTGCGCGGGGTAGATCTCGTGGCCACGCCGGCCCGGCACATCTCTGGGCGTACCCTTGGCCTCGGCGATTCCGGCACCTTGTGGAGCGGCTGGGCCTTTCTGGGCAAGCTCCGCCGTGTCTACTACTCTGGCGACACGGGATTGTTTCCTGGCATCACCGAAATCGGCGATCGTCTGGGGCCCTTTGACTTGACCCTCATCGAGGCTGGCGAGTACGGGCATTGGTGGTCCGACTGGCACCTCGGCCCCGAGCAAGCCGTGCTGGCCCACCAATGGGTCCGTGGCCGTGTATTGCTTCCCGTGCACTGGGGTCTGTTCACGCTGGCCTACCACGCTTGGACCGAACCAATCGAAAGGGTGCTGGTCGCCGCCAAGAAGTCGGGTGTGCGCGTGGCGGCGCCGAAACCTGGCCAAACCATCGAGCCCATCGCATCGCAACCCACAGAGCGCTGGTGGCCGGTGTTGCCGGGCAAAACCGTCGAGGCCGATCCGATCATCTCAAGCCATACGGAGTCGATCCGAGAAGGTAGGTAGAGATGTGGGAACACTTCGAGCACCAGGCCGACACGGGTGTGCGTGGCGTTGGCGGCACGCGCGACGAGGCCTTCGAGCAAGCCGCGTTGGCGCTGACAGCTGTCGTTGTCCCGCCGGACACCGTCGAGGCGCGGGAAACCGTGCGGGTGACTTGTACGGGCGACGACGAGGAATCTCTGCTGCTCGATTGGCTCGCGGCAGTCGTCTACCAGATGAGTGCACACAGGATGGTATTTGGCGGCTTTGCAGTCCGCATCGACGAGTCGCGCCTCGATGGTGAATTGTTTGGCGAGCCGCTGGATTTGCGGCGCCATCCGGTTGGGGTGGAGGTCAAGGCGGCGACCACCACGGCTTTGCACGTAGGGCGTCGAGACGACGGGACCTGGGTTGCCCAGTGCGTGGTCGACGTGTAGCTCTAATAGAGGGAAGCGCCGGTCCGTACGTTCTCCAGTGCCTGTTCCACCCGCGTTTTGACGTTGGTCAAGACATCCTCGTTCAGCACGCGAACGGCCTTGTTTGCCATCGCGCTGCAGTTGCCGCAGGTTCTGCAGTCCGACGCGCGACAATCGCGGGCCACAAAGCTTTGGATGAAGTCATTCGGCAATTTCTTGTTGTCGAGGTAAAGCAGTTCGTACAGCGGATGTGAGAACAACCCGGAGAATTCCTTGGCCATCTTGGCGGCGAGCAGTGATTTCAACCCCGGCCGAGTCCACAGTCTGCGCAGGTGCAGTTCCTTCGACCGAGCTTCGGTCCTTTTCGTGTCGATCATCTGCCCGAGCAACGTCAGCAGGTTTCCGTCGTAACTCCTTTGACAGTAGGCTTTCACGCGCTCGGCCAGCACCTCGGTTGGGGTATTTCGTTCAATGATTTTCAGTACGTCGATGCCGACATCCTCGTAATAGGCAACGTCCTCGGGCCGAATCCAGCGGATCTTGACCACTTCCTCTGGGCTGCTGAGTCGTTTTCCGAAGCAGTAGAGCATGAAGGGGTCGGCGAACAGTGTCGTCTCGCCCTTGGCGCCGCTGTGGGCGGTGCTGTTTGCATGGGTCAGGGCGTTGGGACAATCGTAGACGCAGCCCACGTTGGCAATGAGAGCCAGTTGGCACTTCACCGCTTTCCGAATGGCCCGTAGAACCTTGAAATCGCGGTTGATGTGCTCCGACAGCATGATCAGGTCCACGCCCAGGTCTTCGTAGCGCCGCGCTTGTGCCACCTCGGTGACCTTCTGATAGGTCGAGAGGTTGATTTTCAGCTTCGGAAAGTTCTTCTTCACGATGCCGATCAGGTTCGTGTTCGTGATGGTGACCGCGTCCACGCCCAAGTCGGCGATCCCTTCCAGGTACTTCATGATCGCCTTGAAACCGCCGCGCGTGACTTCCTTGTTTGCGAGGCACGACGCATTCACGTTGTAATCGAAGGTCCACTTCTTCTCGTGAACGCGAGCGATGAACTTCCGCACGTTGCTTTCGGACACCGGCCGTATCTGCGAGGACGGCCTCCCGCTGGAGATCAAAGCGTCTGGAAGTCCCCCGAAAAGGCAGGACACCTCAGGATGGTCAATCTTGTCGAGGAGAGATGGATCCCAATTGCATGCGACGAGGTATTTCATGGCTTTGCCTATTGGCTGACACAGCATACCAGGGGTGATGGCGTGGCGAGAAGGGGCATTCTGGCCCGCCAAGCGCGCTCGCAAGGGCCCTTTCCATTCGCTTTACAAAGGCATGGGCTGGGGGAAGCGAAACAACGATTGAACCCATGAAGACAACGATCTGCGTGGGTGGGCTTCAGTATCTTCGGAATCGTCAGCATGGTCCGACAAAGCGAGGCCGAGACGGCCGCTGTAGAGCGCTACCAATATCCGCAGATGCCGATGCCCGCGCCCTATGCATCGGCCCGCTCGTCCATGCCCGGCCACGCCTTCAAGGTACCCTTGCTGTCACTTTCGTTCTGACCCACTCATCTCATTCGTCGATGCGTGCATGGCTTCTTGATCAATTCGGTGGAATCGGGGCCCTTCGCCTTGCCGAGACGGCCGATCCGGTTGCACAGGCAGGCGAGGTGGTCCTCGAGATCCATTACGCCGCACTCAACCCGGCTGACCGCTACCTGGCGGAAAAGCAGTACCCCGCCAAGCCCCGCTTGCCGCATATCCTCGGTCGCGATGGTGTGGGGACGGTGCTTGCCCTCGGCCCTGGCGTCACGGGGGTTTCCGTCGGCGATCACCGGGTGATCCTGCGTGGCGAAGTGGGCGCCGATCGGCCGGGCACGTTCGCCGAGCGCGTGGTGGTTCCGGTGGAGAGCTTGGCCGAGGTCCCGGCAGCCTGGGACGAGATGGAAGCCGCCGCGGCTCCGCTGGTATACCTGACGGCCTACCAAGCGCTGTCCATGTGGGGGGATTTGCCCACGAGCTCGGTCGTCTTGGTGACCGGCGCTTCTGGCGGGGTCGGGGTGGCCTCGGTGCAGCTTGCCGTCGCTCTCGGCCACACGGTGGTGGCGCTCTCCCGCAGCGAAGACAAGCGCACCCGCCTTCGCCAGCTTGGCGCGAGCCTGTGCTTGGATCCCGGCGAGGCCGGCTGGCGACTGTCGCTCAAGAACGCCGTCGCACCGCGCAGGGTCGAGTTGGCGATCGACAACATCGGCGGCACGCTCTTGCCTGAGGTGATCGATACCCTGGGAAACAACGGCAAGGTCAGCCTGGTTGGGCGCCTGGCGGGCCCTGTGCCGAGCTTCAACACCGCGACGCTGTTCTTCCGTCGCATTCGCATAGGCGGGGTCGCGGTTGGGGCCTATGCGCCAGTCGAAAGCCAGGCGGCGTGGAAATCGGTTCTCTCCTTGCTTGCACGAACCGGGGCGCGGCCGGTCGTGGACAGCGTCTTGCCCTTCGACCGCTTGCCTGAAGCGTTCGCCTGCTTGGCGGCCGGCCCGATGGGCAAAGTGCTGCTGGCTGCGCCTGGTACCCAGATTCGCACCACAATTCGCACCACAATTCGATAGACAGGAAGAGAGGCAGGTCGAAGGTTTGGGGCGATGACAGGGGCCTGCTTGGGCGCTATCACCTACTTCCGCCGCACGCGCTGGCTCGGGCCGTAGCGGCCCGCTTGTCGGTCACGCCCGCGGGCGCGTGGCTAGATTTTCCAGGGCGTAGTCCTCGTGCAGGAATGCATCCGCGATTTCGTCCACCGCCGCTTCGCTGGTCATTGCCACGTCCATCTGGCGCATGAACTGGAGCAACCGTCCAATTTGTTCAATCATACGTGCGGTCTCTTCGGGCGGCATCTTGTGGATGCGTCCCTGGGTCGAGTCGCCGGCGACCTCGACCGAGAATCCCCAGACTTTGAGGATCGCGGCGATGGCGCGTGCGCGCCGACTGCGGCGGGGCAGGTCGGCGGCCCCACCGCGAAACAGCAGGTGGATGTAGTTCTTGTTGGTGGTGTCGCCGCAATATGCGTCGACGATGCTGAAGTGATAGCCCACGCGGGCGGTGTAGTTCACGTAGCGGTCCGAGACCAGGGCGTAGCTTGGATCCCGAAAGGTTCGTTCCTGCTCGGGGCTGGTCAGCGCGTGGTTCACCACTACCGATGCAAATCCGCCAAGGTCGATCGGCCGCGCGCCCCAGCGGGGAATCTTGGGGTGAAGCATGCCGCGCAGAAGGGCGGCCAGCGGCGCGGAGGTGATTTGGCCGACCTTGATCCGGTTGCCCTTCACCGTATCGGCGATACCGCCGCCGAGGTCGATGATGTAGAGGTCTACGGGCAAAAACACGTCCAGGAAGTACGCGGCCGACCTGAAGTCGTCGAGAGACTCTCCCAGGCGGAACATTTCTTGGTACGAACGCTCGTGGACGTAGCGGGTCAGGTCGTGCAGGGTCTTGCAATGCTCGGGCGAGAACTCGGGCGCGTCGGGATCGGTCAGGTTGAGAGGGACTACGCATTCGGCGACCCGACGGAGGAGCCAACGCGTGCGGATGTCTCCCGTGCGGCGCGCTGGTGCATCTGCTGTTCTTAGATCTCCCCGCGAGACGTCGACGGCACCCGCGTAGACGTAGCCACCGTAGGCGTCCACGGTGACCTGCTGACCAGTTTTGATGGCCTTGCTGCCCTCGCGCGTTCCCAGCAGCGTCGGTATGCGGAACTCGCGGGCCAGTGAAGCCATGTGCCCGGTCGTGCTGCCGGTATCCGCGACGATGGCGACCGCGCGGTCCATGACCCGCACGAACTTGGGTGATGGGCGCTTGACCACCAGCACCCCGCGATCGGGGAAGCTGTCGAAGTCGCCACCCTCGTCGAGGTGAACCGCGACGCCGGTGGCCACACCCGGACAGACCGTCTCCCCGCTGCGTACCAGCAGGGGTGCCCCCGAAACCGGAGGTCGAGACTCCGAGATGCTGGCCGCAAGCTCGAGGGGCCGGGATTGCAGAACGAATATCCTTCGCCTCTCGTCCATAGCCCATTCGATGTCCTGAGGCTCGCCGAAGTGCGATTCTAACCGCCTCGACCAGCGCGCCAGTTGGGCTGCCTCTTCGTCGGTCAGCAGGCGGCGTTGGCTGTCGAGGGCCATGTCCAGGTCTTCGGCAACTTCGTCTGGATAGCCGCCGCGGTTGGGCAGCTCCGTTGTCGCGCCACCCCTGACGATGAGCGCTTTGCCCTCGCGCCCCTCTTCGAGTTTCACCTCGACGGTTTCGGGAATGGCCGAACCGTCGGCGATCTGGGCGCCGAGGCCAGGCGTTACTTGAATGATGACCTGCCCGCGATCGGCATGGGTTGGGTCCCGCGAGAACACCATGCCACCGGCGACCGCCGGGACCATGGTGATGAAACCGACCGGCATCGCACCCTGTAGAACCGGCAGGCTTTGCAAGCGGCGATACTGAACGGCGGCTTGAGAGTGCAGACTTGCGATGACCTTGCGCCAGGCCTCGACGAGCCCCGCACGATCGACGTTCAAGAAGGTCTCGTGCTGACCGGCGAACGACAGCAGTTCGTCCTCGCCGAGAGCGCTGGATCGCACGGCGATGGGGCAGGCCCTCTGCTCTCGTTTGGCGAGTCGCTCGTATGCCTCGATGATGGCCTGCTCGACCACGGGTGGGATGGTTGCTTTCTGGATGATGGCGCGAAACTCTGCGCTGGCACAGTCGGCGTCATGGCGGGTGATCGGGCTCGTGCTGCATGGACCGGCGAACTGCCCCAGCTGGTTGGCGTCGAGCAACTCGCGATAGCTGCGCACCGTCAGTGCGAATCCATCGGGCGTGGGCAGCCCGACACGATTGCGGATCTCTCCCAGGTTCGCCATTTTTGCGCCTACCCGGTCCACGTCGCGGTAATCGAGCGACCCGAGGTCAATCACCAAGGGGCTCACGCTTTCCTGCGTAGGCTCTACCAGCGACATCAGCTGCGCCTTCACCGTTTCGAACGGCGGCCATAGCGTTTCATGGCGGCCGTCGCCGATGGCATTCAGGCTTTCGACCATCATCTGGATATCGCCGAGCATCAGCGTGGTCGCCTTCGCGACTTCCGACGGCGAGCCTACGGTTCGGCCCGCAAGCTTGGCGTCGAACTCGGCCAGATTGCGCAAGAAGCTGTCGTTGGCGCCGAGCAGACGGCGGAAGGCCTCGTGATGCTGACGGAAGCGGGCAAGTTGCGCTTCACGCGCTACGGCTGGCGGGGGCGTACGCAGACCGATGATTTCGAGGAACACCAGGATTTGCCTTCCCAGCCACTTGGCGCCGCGCAACAATGCCCTGCCTGACAGCTCGGGCGGCGTCGACTGCTGCGGGGCCTGCGGCAGAGGCGCATCCATGATCAGGCGCTCTGCCGTCGTGAGCGCAGAGCCGAGGTGACCACAGCCAGAAGGCGCCGCCCGCTCCGCCTCCAGGGGCCATGGACAGCCAGCGGCGGCAGGGCTGGATCCGCGACGATGATTTCGGACCAGCGTGTGGGCATCAGCAGCCCGTGCAACGCGCCCGCCACGCCCAGCAAGACCAGCACCGGGCCGGTGATCGCGAGAGCGCCGTGGAACAACAAGGCGGCCAACACGATCGCCGCGCCCATCCCGACCTCGCCCCACCGCCACTCCACCCGTCGCTCAATCGTCTTGATCGAATCGTAGGCTACTGCATCGACCTTGGTCATGGCGGGATCCTCGGCTTCATGCTTGACGACTTCACCGACTTCACCGACTTGGCCGACTTGCATCTCCTCGGCCAGGGGTGGGCGCCCCGTGACCAGCGTGCCGCGAACGCGCACCAGCCTTCGTTTCGTGGCGAAGTAGCTGACCGTGGTCTGCTCTGGCTCGCGCATCAGTGATTCCGTCAGGCGGAAATGAGAATGAACCACGTGGTGCTCCGCCACCCATTCTTCGTCTTCCACCAGCGAGCGAGCTTCCGTTCGCGCCAGCTCCACTGACAGCTCCAGCGCCCTCTTCCGAAAGGCCTTTTCGCCCAAATCTCCGCGGGCGCGCCGCTCCGCAAGCCCACGGATCTCCGCGCGCAGCTCGTCCACCGTGGGACGTTCGACATGCTTGGGCGCCATTGGGGTCAAACCTCAGCCTTGGTTCTACGCCATGCCACGCCAAAGCCAGCGGGTCGTCTGGTCGCGCACCGGGGCACGTCAATCAATCGTCGTAGGGATACTCTCCGGGGGACGTTGCCCGCGCATGCAGGCTTGGAATCACCGAGATGACCAAGCTGAGCACCAGGACGAACGCGACGATCGATGCAAACCACGGATCCCACTCTTTGATGGTGGAGTTGTAGAGCAGCCACAGTAGAAACAAGTAGAGCAGAACGTTGCCCAGGATTTGTCCGAATTTTCCCATCGCTCGCCTCCTAGACGGATCCTCGCAACCAGATCCAATAGATGGCCGCAGCAACACCGAAGGATATTGTCAGCAGGAACATCCAATAGCCCCACATCGAACTGAGCATGCGCTTCACGAGGCTGTTGTTGCCAGATGCCACCGTCCCGTCCTTTTCGCCGGCGGTCATGAAATCACCAGGGGCTTGACCCAGTCGGGGACCCATTCGCCCCGTTTGTGCCGTCTGGCGAACCAAACCAGGGACAGGATGAACAGGCACAAGAACGTCATCTCACCCAGGGTCAGCATCACCGCGAAGAACGACAACCATTCCACCTTCTGACCGGTCAGCACGTACGCCAGCCGCATCACCGCACCGAAGGTGGCCAGGATCAGCGAGTAGCTCAGGATGTAGCGGATCGCCGGGCCGCGCACGTAGGACGTAGCGATGCTGCCAAACTGGGCACCGAACAGGGCGCCGCTGAGCATGAACAGCACCGCCATCATATCCACGTGGCCTTCGATGGAGTGGCGAAGGGCACCGTATCCACCCGAGAATACGATCTCGACCAGATCCGTTCCGACCGCGATGTGCGTCGACGCGCCCACCAGGTACACCAGCGCGGGCACGCGGATGAAGCCGCCGCCCACACCCAGGAATCCCGCCAGGAAGCCGGTGACCACGCCGACGAGCACGATGACCCACATCGACACAACCACGCGCGCGGTCCGGCAGCGCACGATGGGGCGTAGCGGGATCGACTGGAACAGCCTCGGCAGCGAGCTGGTTTGCAGCTCACGGCCGGGGTCTCGCCCGGCCTTGTTAAGCTCCTGCATCTGTCGGTGCGAGCGCCGGGTTTCGATTTGCGTGTAGAGGAACAGCGAGAACATCACCACCACCGAGGTGAGGAGCAAAACGATGCCGGCTAGGCCAAGCTGCTTGAAGTACACAAGCACGCGCACCCCCAACTCGACCCCCAACATCGTGCCGGCAATCATGGTCAGTGCCAGCGTCCAATCGATGTTGCCGAGCTGCCGGTGCCGCATGGTCGACACAAGACCTTTTCCGGCGATGTGGGTCATGTCGATGCCCGACGCCATGTAGCCAGGAAAACCGAAGACGATGAGGGCCGGGGTCACCATGTACCCGCCGCCCACGCCGATGAAGCCACCGACGATACCGACCGTGAACCCGACGAAGACCAGCAGAGAAATCGGGGCGCTTACGCCAGCAATTGCGAAATCGAACATCGTCGTCTCCTCAGGATTTCACGTGGTGCCGGATTTTTTCCAGCTTGAGCCCAAGCATGTCGGTGAAGCCTTCGGCCATCAGCCCAAGCGAAAGCCCCAAGAGAGCCACTACGATCATGTTCCAGACCCCCACCCACGGCCAGGTCACGATACCCTTGTGCTTGAAGCTGTCCTTGAACTTGAAGCCCTTGGACTCCTTCATTTCCCAGGGCACCATGACCCTCAATGTCGCGTCCGTCAGCACGGCGCGCTTGCCTTTGGTCACCACGTCGTCGGCGATGACGCCGTTGCTATTGCGCGGTAGCCGCTGCCCTTTCTGGACCCGCACGGCTTGCAGTCCCGAGACGGTGTCGCCCGTGCTGATTAGCAGGATAGCTGGCTTGTCCTTGCTGGCACCCTTGAGCGTGTCGGCGTTCACCGCGTATCCGTTCAAGGAAGCGCGATGATAGAACCATTCAGCCATTTGCCCACTGGTGTACGACCGGACCGTAAAGACGATCACGGTCGTTGCAACCAGCGCCCAGAAGACGAACTTCACAATTCCTCTTCCTCTCGAACTGGTGTCGGTCATGGTGTGCGCTCGCGGTTGAGACTGTGGCTCCCGAAGTGGGCGCCGGCAGCGAAAGCCAGCCGGTCAACCGGCGGGCTGGGCGAGTCTATACCCGCGGCACACGCTTGCCCTAGAATTGTTCCGTCGGATCAGCCGCGCGGGTTGGCGAACAACTGGGCGGCGATCTCGGCCCATTGAGCATCGTCAATTTGTGCGGCGAGATCCGGGGCCAGCGTTCCGCCGTCCGCCATGGTCGGCGCCGCCCCAGCGGGCGTGAGCATCGTCGCCAATCGGTCGACCTCGGCACGAAACCAACGCCGCACCCTCTTACCGCCGAGGAGCGAGGTGGTCTCACGATCAGCACGAACGTCCTGCAGTCGTAGGACCCATCCAGCGCCGTACGGGCTGCTTGCGATGGTGCCGGGGGCTCCCACTGCTTTGCCGTTGATGGCAACCACGGTGCCGCTGATCGGTGCTTTGACATGCAACTGGCGCTGACCGCGGGTGACGCTGAAGAGGGTATCGCCCTGTTGGACCTTGGTGCCCACGGCAGGCGTGTCGACGGACGAAGGGGGGCCGATGGCCGCCAGAGCGAGGGCATCAAGGCCTACCTGAGCCAGGCCGGATTCGATGTTCGCCCAGCTATGGGCAGGGTGAACCCTGAGGTTGGCGGTTGGGAGCAGAACGCCCTTGTAGTCGGTAGCGTTGTCGGCTTCCTCGGTGAACCAGCGCCGCACCGCTGGGCTGAACGCCAGCGCGACCAGCACGCCGACGACCAGAACCGGAATCAGGAAGCGTACGGCGTACGCCAGTCCAGCCAGCAAGGGCAGGGCGACGACCAACCCCAAGGCCAGGCCTGCGTAAAGGAGCGACGTCTTGGCGATTTGCTTGCTGAATTGGAATTGGCTCATGAGACCCCCAGCCAAACGGTATCGCAAATGCCGTACCAGCGCCCGCGCCGGCGGGGGCAATACGGCCCGCCGGCAATTCCCCGCGGAGATTTCAGCGAGATTCCTCGGTGATCCCGGGCTCGGCGAGCCAGCACTCGGGAGCGGAGTTTCCCTTCTCGCAGACTCTAGGGGCGCGCGGATGCCGTGTATTTCAACGTTTGGCGATTCGACTGTAGAAATTCTCGGCACATGGCGCAAATCATCGAAATTATGGTACTATTCTTACCATCCCTAGCGATGCGGACGGGCCAAGGCCCGGCGCTGTGGAAAAAATCGGCATCATGACCTCGATAGGTCGCTTGCAGGAGAACACGGTCGCCGCTGCGGGACGACGGGTGAAATCCGCCCAAATCTGGGAGTGTTTGCGAAAAAATCGCAGACTCGGGCGAAGGTCGAGCCGGTTGGCGCCGAATTTGCCCCTGGTGGGTACAGGGCCCGCGTGTTCGGACCGTGAAAGGCCGAGACGCGCAAGCCCCCTTTTCCACCTAGCCGGAGAAACAAGTTTGAAGTCGCGCAAAAAGAAGACGTCATCCTCGCCGAGCAAGAACCAGCGCACCAAGGCCGAGCCGCCCGCGGCCCGACCTGCCGCCGCGCGCCCCGCCGTCGCTCGACCCGCAGCGTCCAGATCCGGCGCGGCCTGTCTTCTCGGAACTGTGCCCTCGGGCGACCGAGAGTGCGTCTGGATGCGGGCCGGGGTCATCAACTACCGGTTGTGCGATCGCGAGCTCGATTGCGAACACTGCATGCTCGACGCAGCCCTTCAGGGGCGCGGTCCCCATGCGGCGTGGGCACCCGGCGACTGGGGTCCCTCAGGCTACCGACTGTTTCCGCATGACCGCCAGTTCAGCGCCGCGCATGCGTGGGTGCAGCCGGTCTCGGGCGCGACGGTCCGGATCGGGGTGGATGCTCTGGCAGCCTGGCTGGTCAGTGAGATCGTCGGCATTCGGTTGCCCAAGCTGGGTGTCTCGATCAAACGCGGCCAGCCGGTTGCAACGTTCGTCGCCAAGGCCGGCGAGATCGTGGTTCCAGCGCCAGTCGACGGCTGCGTGAGGGCGCGAAACGATCTGGTACAGAGCTGCCCTGAGCTCGTGACCGCGGCCCCCTATGGCGCGGGATGGTTGGTCGACCTCGAGCCGCCCAGCCAAGACCTGAAAAAGCCGGCGAGGCTGCTGTCGGGAGCCGACGCGGAGACGCTGAGCCGAGGTCAGTTGCACCAGTTTCACCATCGCGTCGACGTGCTTATCGCCGAGCGTTCACCCAACATCGGGCCGACCCTGGCCGACGGTGGTGAGCCGGTTAGCGATCCCCGCGCCATACTCGGTCCCGCTGTGTATCTCAAACTAGTGCAGGAGCTCTTCCGCTGACCTCGGACGGCGACGCCGCGCAGGCGCGACCGCAACCCTCGGGCGTCGAGGGCGGCGGGCCCAAGCGAACCGGAAATAGACGACCAGGGATGTCGGGCTTTTTGCACACGGCCAGCGCGCGTCTGCTGGTGCCGGTGCTGCTCGTCATCGTTGTGCTGTTCCTGGTGCACGGCTTTCTCAGCTTTCGCGCGACGTCGCAAGAATGGACCAGCTCGGTCTACGCTTACGCCCGCAAGTTCGGCGGGCTCGTGAAGCGGGCGACCAACCACGGCATGCTGATGAATCGCAAGGACGATGTGCAGTACATCGTGCAACTGGTGTCGAGCAGCCCGGGCATCGAGGCCATCCACATCTACGACAAGACCGGCCTGGTCGCCTTTTCGCATGACCCGGCCGAGGTGGGACAGAAGGTGGACATGCAGGCCCAGGCCTGTGTCGCCTGCCACGACAAGAGCCTGCCGCTGTCGGCAGCGAACACCGACCGGCGCACGCGCGTGTTCAGTAATGCAGCGGGACGACGTATCTTGGGTCTCATCGAGCCCATCGAGAATGAACCCCGCTGCGCTGAAGGCGGTTGTCACGCCCCGGTCTCCGAGCAGTCGGTTCTCGGCATCATGGACGTCCAGATGTCGCTCGAGCCGCTCGACGCTGCGCTGGCGGACGCGCGACGGCGGTCGCTCGCGCTGACCATCGCGGTCATGTTGGTGGTCAGCGCGGCGACGGTGGCTTTCGTGTATCGCATCGTGCGCCGGCCGGTCATGCGCCTCGTGGCGGGCACGCGGCGAATCGCCCAGGGCGATCTCGACACGCGCATCGAAGTCAACGCCAAGGACGAGCTCGGCGATCTGGCCGAGGCGTTCAACCACATGACCGCCGATCTGCGCCAGGCGCGCGAGGCGGCCAATCAGTGGTCCGAAGAGCTCGAACACAAGGTCGTCGAGAAGACCGCCGAGCTTGGGCGCGCGCAACGACAAGTGATGCTGATGGACAAGATGGCATCGCTCGGCAAGCTCGCGGCCACGGTCGCGCACGAGCTCAACAATCCGCTCGGTGGAATCCTCAACTACGCCAAGTTGGTCGAGCGTGTGTTGCGTGACGAAAAGCTGGACGAGGCCGGCAAGCAGGAAGTCATGCGCTACCTGGCGGCCATTCAACAAGAATCGCGGCGCTCGGGCGACATCGTCCGCAACCTGTTGCTGTTCGCCCGGCCGGTGCAAGCCCGGCTCGCATCGGTGAAGCTGTCCGTGATCATTGAACGCAGCCTGCTGCTGCTTCGGCACCGGATGGACATGGCGCAAATTACCTGCGAGTACCGACCGGCCGACGGCGACGATTCGCTCTGGTGCGACGCCGACCAGATCCAGCAGGCCTTGGTCGCCTTGCTGGTCAATGCCATCGAAGCCATGGAAGACGGCGGCGGCACCTTGCGGTTGACCGTGGCATCCTCGCCCGAGCAGGCCGAGCTTGTCATCGCGGACACCGGCATCGGCATTCCCGAAAGCTCCATTGCGCACATCTTCGAACCCTTCTATTCGACCAAGGAAAAGGAAAGCAGCGGGGTCGGGCTCGGCCTGGCCATCGTGTTCGGCATTGTGCAAAGCCACGCCGGCACGATCGAAGTAAAATCCGAGCCTGGACGTGGCACGATCTTCACGGTGAAGCTGCCGCGCCGAACCTCCGGAGAAAGCAAAGCCGAGATTACCTAGATGCCAAAGCAAGCAAGCATCCTCATCGTCGACGACGAACTCTCCGTCCGTGATTCACTTATGCACTGGTTCCGCAAGGACGGGTTCCGTGTCGCCACCGCAGCGAATGCCACCCTGGCGCTGCAGGTGCTGGAACAGGCGAGCTACGACGTGGTGCTGCTCGACATCAAGATGCCGGGCATGGACGGCATGGAGCTGCAGTCGCGCATCCACGCCATCGATCCCAAGATCGTCGTGATCATGATGACCGCCTTCGCGTCAGTGGACACGGCGGTGCGTGCGCTCAAGCAAGGCGCCTTCGACTACGTCACCAAGCCCATCGACCCCGACGAACTGAGCCATCTCGTGGGGCGCGCGCTCAAGGAGCGAAGCCTGGAAGCGGAGAACACGCAGCTACGAGAAACCATCGCCGAGCTGTCGTCGGGCGACTTCATCGTCGGCGACAGCCCGGCCATGCAGAACGTGATGGGGATGATTGCCCAGGTGGCGCAAACCAACGCGACCGTGATGATCCGAGGGGAAAGTGGCACCGGCAAGGAGTTGGTGGCGCGTACCATCCACGCCAACAGCGCGCGCAAGTACTTCCCCATTGTGCCGGTCAACTGCGGGGCGCTGCCCGACACGCTTCTCGAAAGCGAGCTGTTCGGCCACGAGAAGGGTGCGTTCACCGGGGCGCAGTTTCGTCGCAAAGGCCGCCTGGAAATGGCGGACAATGGAACCCTGTTTCTCGACGAGATCGGAACCATCACGCACAAGATGCAGGTGGACCTCCTGCGCGTGCTCGAGTCGAGTGAGGTCATGCGCCTGGGCGGAAGTCACCCGGTGAAGCTCGACTTTCGCGTAATTTGCGCGACCCACGAAGACCTCGAAAAGGCTGTCGCTGAGGGCCGGTTTCGCCAGGACCTCTACTATCGGATCAACGTGTTCGCCATCAAGCTGCCAGCGTTGCGCGAGCGGCGCGGGGACATCCCCACGCTGGCCAACCATTTCCTCGGCAGGCTGGCCAGCGAGATGGACAAGCGCGTTTCGGAGATCACCCCCGAAGCCATGCAGAAGCTCGTGGCCTACGAATGGCCCGGCAACGTGCGCGAGTTGGCCAACGCCATCGAACGCGCGATGGTGGTTTCGCGCAACGGCGTGGTTGGCCCCGACGATTTGCCGTTTTCCATCGCAAGCGGGCCCGACGCGGCCTTGCCTGGCACGGGATCTCTGGCCGAAATGGAGAAGGCGCACATCGCCGCGACCCTGGTTCGCACCAACTGGAACATCACGCAAGCGGCCGACGTGCTCGAGATCGACCGCGCCACCCTCTACAACAAGATCAAAAAATACGGACTGCAGCGCAGCCCGGCCGACGTGGCAACCTCGGGCGAGCCCAAGCCGAGCTAATGCCCGAAGCTCGGATTCATCTCGTCCCCATTTACCTGCCGAACCATTCCACGGTGCTGCCACGGCTTGCCGAGCGCCTGCAGAAGACCTTCGTGGCGACCGTGACAATCCGGCCGCTCGGCTTCGATCCCGAGACGACCTTTGACAGCTCGCGTGGTCAGTACCACGCGACGGCGCTGCTCGAGCGCTTGCTCGACCAAGCGCGCGCGCCGGGGACGCGCATCCTCGGCGTGGCCGGCGTGGACCTGTTCATTCCCATCCTGACCTACGTTTTCGGCGAGGCTCAACTCGACGGCAGCGCCGCCGTGGTGTCTGTCTACCGTCTGGACAATGCGCACTATGGACTTTCCAGCGATGACAAGCTGCTGGTCGATCGCCTGAACAAGGAAGCCATCCACGAATTGGGACACACGCATGGGCTCTTACATTGCCAACGCGGTGACTGTGTGATGCACAGCTCGACCTATGTGGGCGATGTAGACCTCAAATCGGCCGCGTTCTGCTCCAGGTGCAAGCCGGCTCGTTGACCGCGAGAAGCGGGAGTAACTGTCGGGGCGGTCCGTTGCGCAACTTGGCCAGCTCTGCCACGGACATCCCCGCGCGGCGCAAAAGCCAAAGCTCCTCGCACAATCCGATTCCGAACACCGTGAAGTCGTCGGTTCCAAGGGCGACTGTAACCCCGGCCGCGAGGAGCGCGTGGATTGGGTGATTTTCGTAGCCCCCCGCCACCCCCAGCGCAATGTTGCTGGCGACGCCGACATTGAGCTGCGTTCCCTGCTTGGCGAGAAGGTCGAGAAGCGTGCGGTCCTGCACTGCTGCGATTCCATGCTGAAGGACGTCGACGCCGAGAATGTCGAGAGTCTCGCGAATCTTGTCCGGCCCGCAGGTCTCGCCCGCATGCGCCTTGAGCAGAAGGCCTTGCTCCTCGGCTGATAAGAAGAACCGCCGGAATTCCCGCAAGTCGCCCGCGCGCTCGTCGTCGTACAGATCGACGGCGCGGAAGATACCGGAATCGAGGTAGGCCTGGAAGTTGGACCATAGCTTGTCAGGGTCCACGCGACGGTTGATGCCGATTTCAGGCGCGAACACCAGGCGATCGGCGACGCGGTCGCGTTCTTCCGCGATCACGTCGACCACGGCTTGTGGCGGGACGTTGATGTGCAGGGGCATCAGCAGGTCGATGCTCGCCTCGGTGTACACCACACCTTCGCCTGCCATCCGTTCGAGACCGCCGCGCAGAAGGGCGCGCATGCCGGCGAGCGTGCGCGTGGCGGGAAGCAGATTCGTCGCCAGATAGCCGCCGAATTCGCCGAAATCCCGAAAGCGGGGTGGTGGCGCCGGCAACTTGTAGCCCAACACCGATTCGTAGGACGAAAGCGGGCAGTTAAGCAAGGCATGGCAGTGCAGATCGGCCTTGGGCAGTCTACCAAGGGCTGCCAGGGCAGCTGCACGGTCGTTGGTCTTTGCCAGGGCCGAAGCCAGCTCGGCTTCGGGAATCGTCGTGAGGGGCGCTCGTTTCATCGCAGCCGCGAGGTAGTCTGCGCGGCGAAGCCAGCCTCGACAAGCGCCTTCACCTTGAGCTATGCGATTCCCTTGCCGGGATTCATGATGCCCTTGGGGTCGAAAGCCTGCTTGATCTTGCGCATCAGATCGAGCTCGACGGCGCTCTTGTAGCGGCGGCCCTCTTCGCGCTTGAGCACGCCGATCCCGTGCTCCGCGCTGATGGACCCACCGTGTGCCACCACGATGTCGTGGACCACGCGGCTGAGCTCGTCCCACTTGGCCAGGTACGCCTTCGCGTCCGCGCCGACGGGCTGGGTGAAATTGAAATGGAGATTGCCGTCGCCCACGTGGCCGAACGGCACAGGACGAATGCCGGGAATCAGTCGCTCGGCGGCGGCCAGGGCTTGCCGCACGAAGGCCGGGATGTGCGACACGGGCACCGAGATGTCGTGCTTGATGCTGGCGCCCTCGTGCTTTTGCGATTCGGAGATTGATTCCCGCAGCTTCCACAGGGATTTGGCCTGGGCGGCGCTTCCAGCCAGCGCGGCGTCGCTGACCAGTCCCTTGTCCAGCGCGGCGGCCAGGAATGCCTCGGCTTCTGCGCGAGCAACCGTGAGATCCACGAGGACATACCAGGGGGCGGGCTCGGCCAGCGGATCCGAGGTGCCGGGCACGTGGCGAACCACGAGTTCGAGGGCGAAGCGCGAAATCATCTCGAAGGCCAGCACCGCATCACCGCTCATGTCGCGGGCGAGCTGCAGCAGCGCAAGAACCTTGTCGGGATCGCCTGTGCTGGCGAAGATGGTGGCGACCTGGCGCGGGCGCGGGAATAGCTTTAGGACCGCGGCGGTGATGATGCCCAGCGTGCCCTCGGCGCCGATGAACAACTGCTTGAGGTCGTAGCCCGTGTTGTCCTTGCGCAGGGCACGCAGGCCGTCCCAGAGGTTTCCGTCGGGAAGCACGACCTCGATCCCCAGCACGGCGTCGCGAGCGTTGCCGTAGCGAAGCACGTGGATGCCGCCGGCGTTGGTCGAAAGGTTGCCGCCCACCTGGCTGGTTCCCTCGGCGGCGAGACTCAGCGGAAGCAGCCGTTCGACCTGGGCGGCCGCCTCTTGGGCAACCGCCAGCGTGCAGCCCGCCTCGACGACCAGGGTGTTGTCGACCGGGTCGACGCGGCGGATCTTGCTCAGTCTTGCGAGCGTCACGAGCACGTCGGCCCCGTCGGCGCGCGGGATTTGCCCGCCCACGAGGCCCGTATTGCCCCCTTGGGGAACGACGCCGATCTCGGCCTCGGCGCAAACGCGCACGACGCCGGCCACTTCATCCGGGGTCGCCGGCTTCAGCAACAGCGGGGTCCTCCCCACGAACAACTTGCGCCACTCGGTCAGGTGAGGCGCAAGCTCGTCGGGATCCTCGGAAAATCCCGACGGCCCGACGATGGCCTTCAAGCGTTCGAGCGTGGCGGGTTGAGGCTTGCGAAGCATGAGCAACCTTAGCAGCCCGTGCTGAAAGTCTCTAGCAGCATGCTGGTCAGGTGTTGCGGCGGGACGACAGATAACTGAGCTACAACTTTCGACCTCCACCACTGCGTGCTTCATGAGGGACAGGAAGCGCGCAGTGAGAGTCGGGCGTCTGGCACGCCTGTTCGTGCCCATCGCACTGACCTTCGCATCGGTAAGCGGGTGCTCTGCTCCGAAGATTATCGACCCCTCGGGCGGCGGGGGAAGCGTATCCGGCGGTGGTGGTGGCGGCGCAGGGGGCAAAAACGACGCGGCTGTGCCCGGCAGCGGCGGCGCAGCCATCGTGTTGGCTGACGCGGGCAAGAGCGACACGTGCGTTGCGGTGGTTGCCGCCACCGCGTGTAGCTCGGCGGGCGGCAAGTACTGCGGGACGATCGGTGATGGTTGCAGTGGGCAAATCGACTGTGGCAGCGATTGTTCCAGCGGTTGGACTTGCGATGCTGTAACTCACTTGTGCGTGGGCGGGGTCGACTGCAAGCCCACGTTTCAGTGCAGCTACACCGCGGGGGCCACGTCGGGGGCCTATTGTGGCGACATCTCCGACGGTTGCGGCCATGCCCTCGCCTGCGGCAGCCACTGTGACAGCGTGAAGGCGGGATGGTCGTGCGAGAAAAATGTCTGCGTCGGCGGTGCGGACGTCTGCAAGCCCACAACTTGCGATCCGGCCGTGGGTGCGCGCTACTGCGGCACGGTGGGCGACGGTTGCGGCCGGGCACTCGACTGCGGCGACAAGTGCGACAGCCTAAAATCCGGCTGGGCTTGCAACAGCAGCACGGGCGCATGTGTCGGCGGACCGGACTGCAAGAAGCTGGTGTGCGACGGCGATCCAAACGCTCGGTACTGCGGCAAGGTCGGTGACGGCTGCGGAACTACGGTGGACTGTGGTGACACTTGCGGCACGTTCCACGCGGGCTGGGTGTGCGACAACAGCAAAGGCCTGTGCGCCGGTGGTCCGGACTGCAAACCCATCGCGTGCACCTCCAGCAGCGGACAGTACTGTGGTGACATCGGCGATGGCTGTGGTGACACACTCCACTGTGGCAATTGTCCTGGTGCCGGAGTTTGTTCGAACAACATCTGCCCGGTCCAAAGCTGCGGTAGCCTGTGTGCGGCGCAGGTGAAATGCCCGACCGGCACCACCAGCATCACGGGCACCGTCTACGACCCCGCCGGCAAGGTGCCCATCTACAACGTCATCGTCTTCGTGCCGGACGCGCCGCTGGCCGACATCGCGACAGGCGCCAGCTGCGACACCTGCTCGGCCTCGGTGTCGGGCAGACCCGTGGCCACCGCTCTCACCGACTCCCGCGGCAACTTCAAGCTCGACAACGTGCCCGTGGGCGTGGATTTCCCGCTCGTCATGCAGGTTGGCAAGTGGCGCAGGCAGGTGACCATCAAGTCGTCCGAGGTCACCCAATGCTCGGCCAAGGCTATCGACGACCCGACGGCGGGTGACAAGCGCCGCCTGCGTTTGCCGCGAAATCGCAGCGAGGGCAGCCTGCCGAAGATCGCGATCACCGCGGGCGATGCCGATCGTTTGCAGTGCCTGTTCACACGCATGGGCATCGACACGGCGGAATTCACCAACCCGGACGGCAAGGGCTCGATCAACCTCTACGAAGACAACTACTCGGCCAGTACGACAGCAGGGTACGACAGCGGCGTTAATGGCGGCGCCCTCTGGCCGTCGGCCAACGTACTCTGGAGCAACGCCAACACCATGATGAAATACGACGTGATCCTCATGGCGTGCGGGGGCGAAGGCTCGCGCTACGACGGGCATCAGAAGGCGATGGCGCCGGACGCGAATGGCTACTTCCCGCCCGATGGGGACGGCAACATCCTGTCGGACGCCATGAAGCTGAACATGGTCAAGTACGTGAACAGCGGCGGACGCGCCTTCGCCGAGCATTACCACTGGGCCTGGCTCCGGTCCTACCCGCCCAAGAAGGACATCACCAAGTACCCGCCCGGCACCGATTCGAATCCCGCATCCATCGCTCCCGACGGGCACGCGCCCTTCGGCGAAGTGGCGACGTGGGACTCGGGCAGCGACTCGGTGGGCACCAACATCTCCACCACCGTCGATACATCGTTCCCGAAGGGCAAGGCCTTCGCCGAGTGGCTCTTGGCGGTTGGGGCGTCCGCCACCCAGGGCACGCTGGTGCTTGGCAGCGACGTGAAGTCGACCGCGCTGACCACGCTACCGAACGTCGCCCAGCAGTGGATCTCCCAGTCGACGCCGTACGTTCACTACTTCACTTTCAACGCGCCGGTGGGCGCCGCCAGTGCGGCTCAGTGCGGGCGATTCGTGTTCACTGGCGTGCACGTCTCCAGCGCCGCGGGCAACGCCGACCCGAAGAAGTCGTTCCCCACCTCGTGCCTTGCCCATGATTTGTCCGGGCAGGAGAAGGCCCTGGAGTTCATGATCTTCGACCTGTCGTCGTGTCTGATCCCCGACAGCAGCGTGCCCACCCCGCCGCCGGTCGGGGGAACGTCGGCACCCGCGACCCCGCCCGAAGCCGGTGGTGCACCGCCACCGCCGCCACCACCGCCGCCGCCGCCACCACCGCCGCCGCCGACGTCGATCCAGTAGTGGTCACCGGCGCTTGCTCACCATGCCAGGACCGCAACGCCGGACACTGCCACGAGCGCGCCGACGATCTCCCGCAGCGAGACCGATTCGCCCAATAGCAATACCGAGACGGGGATCAGCAGGACGGGAACCGTGGACATCAGGGTGCTGGCGGTGCCGGTCGGCAAGAGCTGCGCCGAGAGCAGCCCGAGAGATACGCCGAGGAATGGCCCGAGCAGTGCGCCCACCGCCATCACGACGAGCGCACGGCGAAGCAAGCGCGCCCGTGGAGCGTGGCCTTTACCCGAGACCGCGGCTTGCCCGACCACCCCGAGGATTGTGCGCGTCTGTCCGAGCACGAGGGCCAGCAGCACGAAACCGGCAAGGCCGAAGCAGACGCGAATCTGGGTCGCAGAAAAGCAGTCGAGGTCATGGGCGCCGTATTTTCCGAGAAGAAGTCCTGCAGCCTGGCCGGCAGACCCGCCGAAAGCCATCAAGATTCCTGTTGCGCGCCCTGCAACAGCGTCCTTCGTGGTCGACGGTTTGCCCGCAACGGCGAGTGCTATTCCGGCGACGGTGACGGCCATGCCAGCCACGGATCGGCCGCTCATGCGTTCGCCCAAGAAAGCGAATCCGGCAATCGCCGTCATGAATGGCACCGACGCGTAGATGAGCATGGACAGGCGCGCGCCGATGAGGACGAAGGCTCGAAACAGCATCACGTCCCCAACCACGAATCCGATCAAACCCGAAAGGCCCAGGTAGGACCACGCTTCGGCGGTCAGACCAGAAGGCCATAGCCGATGGAATCGAACCAGCGACAGCGCGGCGAACAGGATCAGCGCGAGGGCGAGGCGCAGTATATTGACGGCCAAGCTCCCGAGCCGCTTGGACGCGACCTCGAAGCACACCGCGGTTCCCGTCCAAAGCAGGGCGGTGGCAAGGCCCGCCAGAATTCCGAGGCTGCTCGATGACAAGGTGGTGCTGCTCACGGCGCCCGACCTTACAGGCGTGGCCCCGTGCTGCCAATCAGCGCTGCACCATCGGACGTGTTATCTCAGCCCGCCCGAGATGCCCATGAACAGCGCCGCCGGGTTCGGATCGCCGGGCGCGGGCGGCAACGAGCCGACCACAGGCGCCCAGTTGCTGACGTCGAACAGGTGGCGCTGTGCGAGCTTGAGGCCGGCGAGGATGCTCGACGGTTTTCTGGCAGCGAGGACGTCGGTGGAGTTGCGTTGCTTGTCTTCGCTGGGCAAGGACAGGTCGAAATGCGCGCCTGCCACCTTGGAGGCGCGGCGGTAGGAAACGCTGGCAGCCGCCTTTTCGCGCAGCCACGGCACGATGATCGCGCCAGCGCCGATGCCCACCACCGGGCCCACTGCCAGGCCCGCCAGAACCGGGCGAGGATTCGACGAGTTGGACAGCGCCGCGCCCACGCCACCGCCCAGCGCCGTGCCGAGCGCGCCGGCTAGGCTCAGCCATGCGAAGTCGCGCGGCTCGACCAGGTCGTAGCGAAGGGCGCCGTAGCCTGCCAGGAAACCCAGGTTGGCTGCGGCGAGCCCGCCCAGCACCACCTCGTGCGGATCACGATTGGCGAACGCGCCCGTGAACGAGCCGACCCAGCCCCCCCATGCCGAGAAGCCGCTCGCCACCAGGGCTTGCTGCATGCTCAGTTCGCTCGAATCCGTGCTGCTGGCCAGGCCCAGCGAGGCGCCTATCCCCGCCCCCACCAGCCCCGCGCCCCCGAACTGACTTTGGGTGGTGGAACGTCCGGCCCATGCGAACGCGAGGCCTTCGGCAACACCCAGTCCCGCGCCTCCTGCCATGTTCACGGCGCGGTCTTTGTCGAGCGGTGCCAAGGGCGAGAGCAGAGCGCCAAGTCCGAGGCCCGCGGCGGTTCCGCCCAGCATGATCCCGACGCCGCGCTGGTCGTGCAGGTCTTGGGTTAGCAGCACCGAGCCGCCCGCCAGCGATGCGCCGATGGCGCTTCCCACGCCGGCCATGCCGAGGCGCTGGGCACTTGGGGTGCCCGCCGTGCTGGCGAGCAGGGATAGTCCTGCCCCACCCAAGCCGCCCGCGCCGAGGCCAGCCAGGATGTCCGTCGGCCGAACCTCGCCCGACGAACGCAGAAGGTAGGGCAGCCAGGCTCCCGCCCACGAGCCCTCGAGCGTACCGAAGGCGACGAGACCCCGGCTTTTTTCCAGATCGATGGCGTCGTGCAGGTCAGCGCCGAGGACGAGCCCAGCCATGCCGCCGCCCAGCATGCCCCACACGGGCGCATCGGCACGGCGGCTGGCAAGGGCACCTACGCCCGCACCCGCGCCGGTGAAGATGGCGTCGAGCAGGAGTGCATCGCCAAGCAAATCGCCCTCGACGTGCAGCGCCGGCAGCAGCGCCGTACCCAGGATCGACGCGCCACCTGCACCGGCAAGCAAGCCGCCGCGCACCTTCATCCCGTCCACGTCGCCAAGCGAAGCATGCCCGAGCACCGGGGCCCATGCGCCCGTCCAGCCGCCCACCGCCGATGCCGCCGACAGGAACAGCAAATTGTCGGTGTCGAGGTCGAGCCCGGGCCAAAGACCAAGACCGACCGCGAGTCCGGACGCCGCGCCCGCGACGGTGCCGATGCGAGCGCCCTGGGTGCTGCTTGAATCTTTGTCGGCCAGAAGTCCGATGCCCGCGCCGGTCAGTGCACCGTCGAGCGCGCCAGCCATTCCAAGCCCGAGTGTGCGTCCGCTGACGTTGGTCGCGTGGGCAAGTCCCGCTGCCGCGGCGGCACCGCCCGACAGTCCCAGCAACAGCCCCCCCTGCGTGTTTCGCTGCCATCCACCCCACTGCTGGTCGGCAAGCGTGGGGGAAAGGGCGCCCACCACACCGCCCACCGTCGCGCCCGCAGCGCCTGCAGCGAGATCGATGTCGGTCAGCGGCGAGACGTGCTCGGCCACGGCGCTGACTGCGGCGCCTGCCAGGCCGCCGGCCAGTGTGCCTACCGTGTCTCGACGGGGCTCGTTCGGACTGGCGGTCATCACAAGGCCCCGGCCAAAGAGCGCGCCGACCCCTGTGCCGCCGACTGTGACGGCGAGGTTGCGCGGGGCTGGCTGGTAGTACTTCGACAGAATGAGCCCGGCCGCGAGCCCAGCCGAGCCACCGAGCAGGGCCCCGCCGCGAAGTTGCCGATCGGAGGTCTTCGAGACCTCGCCCGATGGATCGACCATGCCGGCAAGCAAGATGCCTTCGCCCATACCAATCGCCACACCGGCCAGGGCCAGACCCTCTGCCGATTCGCCCAGCCCCTCGTCAAGGCGCAGGGGCTTTTCGAGCAGCATCGAGCCCAGAAACCCTGCGGACACCCCGGCGACGGCGCCGATGCGCGACGGGCGCGAGTAATCGTTCGCCCACAGAAGCCCGACACCGGTGCCCATGCCAAGGCCCATCGTCGCGCCCGCCGAAGTGATCTTCACGGTCTCGGGCGAAGCGCCCACGAGGTGACTCCAGGTCGCGCCCGCAAGCGCGCCGCCACCCACGCCAAGCAGCAAGCCGCCGTCGGTGGAGCGTTGCCAGCCCGGCCAGTTTGCGCTGGCCAAGGTGGGCGCCAGGGCTCCGACGATGCCACCGTAGACCATGCCTTCGGCGACGACCAGCAGATCGGTCGAGGACAGCGGCGAGCGATGCTCGACCAGCGCGATGCTGCCAAGGCCCAGCAGTCCGCCGGCCAAGGTCGCGGCACTGTCCTTGCGCCCGCCCTCGCCGAACAGGGTCATGCTAAGCCCACGCGCGGCCATGGCCGCCATTGCATCGCCCAGTACGACGGTTGCGAGATCCGACGCGGACGGCGCGTAGTACTTGGAGAGGAGCAGCCCCGACGCCAACCCCGCCGACCCTCCCAAAAGCGCGCCGCCGAACAGCGCATGCGACGAGGCACGCGAGAGCAGCCCCGAATCGCCGACGAGGCCGGCGAGCAGAACGCCGTTGGAGGCGCCGAGCCCCAGGGCCACCAAGCCAAGCCCCGGCGCGCTTTCGCCCAACCCCTGGTCGAGCTGAAGGCGTCGCCCCACGAGGAGCGCGCCCGCCATGCCTGCCGTGCTGCCTGCCAGGGCGCCCACGCGAGCAGGCCGCGAGTAGTTGTCAGGCCAGAGAAGCCCGAGCCCGGTGCCGATGCCGATGCCGACGGCGGAGCCACCGGCAACCACCGTGACGTCGGCGCCGCTGGCTTTCTGCCAGTGTGAAAGTCCGGCCGCCGCGAAGGCTCCCGCCGGCAAGCCCACCAGCAATCCGCCGCGGTTGTCCCTCGACCATCCACCCCATTGCGTATTCCCTAGGCTTGGCGCCAACGCTCCGACCAGCGATCCATAGCCAGCGCCCAGCATCGCCGCGCCCAGGTCGGGCACGCGCAACTCGGCGTAGTGAGAAAACGCCGCGCCCGCGGCCAAACCCGTCGCCGAGCCGACCAGGGTTCCCCCGAGCTCGCCCGACCCGGTGCTGTGGGTGGCCAGCTTGGCCACGCCGATGCCGGCCGTGGCGCCCAGCGCGGCGCTGGCAAGGGTGACGGGATAGTCGACCACGTAGGGTGAGAACGCGTCCGACGCAAGGAGCCCCGCGAGGCCACCCAGGGTACCGAGCGCCAGCGCCCCGCCTTGCAGACGCGCGGACGAGTGGTCATTGGATGCGGCCATGGCGAGGCCCCAGGTACCCGCGCCGTAGGCTGCCCCGACGGCGCTCATGAGCGGGGCTTGTGAACCGAGATGAAGGTAGGGATACGCGACGTAGCTGGCAGCGCCGAGTCCCAAGCCCCCGACGCTGGCCCACAGGGGACGCCTGGTCGTCTCGTCGGGCCGAGCCACCATGTACGAGCCGAGCCCGATGAGATTGCCGGCGCCGAGCCCTGCCATCGCTGACCACGTGCGCGCGGGGCTGACGTCCACGAACGGCGACAGCGCCGCCGCGCCCAGGTAGCCGACGCCCGCCCCGGCGATTAGTCCGCCGCCCAGACGTTCGCCGCGCGTGGACGAGTTTGCATCAAGCCCGTACGCCAACATTCCGGCCGACCACGCCAGCGCGCCGCTGGAGGCGACCGCCATCTGGACGTCGTTCTTCGTCATCTGCACGTAGCGACTGAGCACCGCCGCCGCGAGCATGGCCGGCGCTGTTCCGTACCCGACCAGCGGTGATACATGCAGGGGTTGGCCGGGGTCGGCGAGCATGCGTCCGCCAACACCCGCCAGTCCCGCGCCCAGGACGAAGCTGTTGGCCAGGACAACCTGCGACGGCGTCCAATCCCACCCGCGCGCGCCCAGGACCCCAAGCCCCATGCCGATGGATTCGCCGCCGACCAGCAGCCCCCACTTCAGCTTCACGTTGTCCGAGCCGGTCCCCGCCCACGCCATCAGTCCCGCCAGAGTTCCCCACGCCGTGGTGTTGGTGAACCAGAGCGCCTGGGACGGGGATGGTCGCAGTCCGAAATGGGTCAGCCCCCAGGCCGTACCGCCCGCGATCACCGCACCCGCCGAACCCACCAGCAGCACCACGCGGCCGTCGCTCTGTTGCGCCAGCAGCGACAAGCCGCCGCCCCACACGCCGCCCGCGAGCAGCGACGTGGTAAGCGCGAGCGCGGTGCCGTCGCGAGGCGCCTTCGGTGCCGGCGGCTCTTCGAGTTCTACGGGCGCTGGCTTGTTGACCGCGATCACCAGGTGAGGCGAGGTCGGGCCTACCGACCCGACCGGGCCTGGCGCTGGGATGGTGGCCACCGCCCGGCTCGCCGCCAAAGCCGGACGAACCGGTGCGCTGGCCGTGGATGGTTGCGGCGCCGGGGCGCGCCTGGCCAGCTCGCCACGTGCTTCCTCGGCCGCGCCGCCTTGGCTGCGTTCGTGGGCCAATCGTTGCAGTTGCACGAGCCCGGTCGGCCCCAGCTCGCCAAGCGCGCGCACAGTCCCGATCTGTACGTCGGCCTCCGCACTCGCGCTTGCCGCCGCGGCCAGGGCTCCCGCTGCGCCAGCCACTTTGCAGGTGGCCAACCCCTTCGCCGCCTGTGCGCGTGCAGCCGGCATCGCTGGCGGGAACAGATCCATCAACATGGCGGCCACACTCTGTGCATCGCAGGCGACGGCGGCAGCCTCGATACCCACCACCAGGATGGGCACGCCCTTGTCACCGCGCAGGGCCAGGCTGAGGTCGCGGCCAGAGAAGTGCCAGGCGGATTTCATCTCGAACCGACCCTGCGCGAGAAGAGCGAGCTTTTGCCCGTCGTTCGCCCCCGGCTCAGAGCCTGATTCGGCCGCGGGCGTGGTGGGCGGTCGACGAAGTTGGGCTTCGATCTCCAGTCCCCGTTGCTTGAAGGCCGCCACGCACTGCCGGTAGCTGTGGCCCGGGAGCTGCCGAACCTCGGAGAC
>Ga0302323_100000282_pt1 | contig 39439 bp, 30 predicted proteins | sample Fen_T0_3_FD_201950 | JGI IMG/M metagenome (GOLD analysis project Ga0302323, IMG submission 201950) | Peat permafrost microbial communities from Stordalen Mire near Abisko, Sweden - Fen_T0_3 | ecosystem: Environmental > Terrestrial > Soil > Wetlands > Permafrost | place: Sweden: Abisko...
CGCTCGCTCATGCTAAGACGGGCGCTCGATCCACACGTACAGTTCGATACAGAGAGCGACCTTTCCCGCTCGCGACCATGCAGCAGAGTGCTGCATTTGTGATCCAGTTGGTTCGAACTGGCTCGTCTACGGCTGTTAGCTCCCATGCGAATTTTTTTGAAAGAAAAGATTTTACAGCGCCCGCGCGCTGGTGATATCTCCTACCAAAAGACGGGATACAGAGAATTTTACACCTACTACGCTCGAGCTCTTTCGACGGAAGAAGTTCGTATTTATGGACCACGCGATTGACTGCGCGGAGGGCGTCGGCCGCAAGGCGGACTCACCCGTGGCAACGCACGATACGGCGACCTGTGAGATCAGGGTGCTCGACAGCGCCGCAGAGCTGATCGAGGCCTATCGACTCCGCTACGAGGTCTACGGCCCGCTCGGCTACATCAAGACACCGAATCGGTCCCGCCTCGAGATCGACGAGTACGATGCTTCGGCGCTGCCGTTCGGTGCGTTCGACCCGGCCACCGGCCTCATGGTCGGCACGCTGCGCCTGATCATGGTCGACGAGCAGCCCGACCATCGCGAACTGGTCCACAGCATCGTGGCCGAGATCGGCGATCCGGCGCTGACCGCGCGCGCGACCGGGATCCGGCCGCACGCGCTGCCCTCGATCGTGTCCGACGAGTTCGACCGTCAGATCGACCTGTTCAATCCCGACGACTACCCGGTCCACGAGCTGAGCCGCGCGATCGTGCGCCCGCGGTTCCGCGGCGCCGGCGTGTCGCGCGGCCTCATGGAGTTCGGCATCGCCCACGCCGCGCGATCGGGCCCGGCCGTGCTGGCCGGCGGCTGCATCGCCGAACACCTGCCGATGTACGCCAGGTACGGCTATTCGTCGCTTCCGGATCTCGGCCTCGAGCACTTCGATAGCGTCGACCAGACCGCCCACGCGATGGTGCTCCGCACCGACGCGCTGCCCGAGCCGACGCGCAGCCACGTCGACCAGATGCTCGACGCCATGGGCGCCGGCGCGGCGGAGCGCGTGCTCGACATCGGCCACGGTTGTACTGCCCTCTATCGCTTCACACCGCCGCGCCGGCCGCGGCGCCACACCCGGGAGTGGTAATCGCCCTATGCAGATCGAACAGATCCTGAATGTCTTCGCGCGCGAGGCCAGCCTCCTCGACGCGACCCTGCGCCACTACGAACCGCTGCGCCCGCTGTTCTCGCGCGAGTTCGCCGGCGTCGACGCAGCGGCGCTGAGGCTCGCCTACCTCCAGCTGCTCAAGCTGAAGGTCGACTACGTCCAGTACACCGTGCCCGCGCTGCGCGCCGCCGGCCTCGCGCTGCGCGACGGCGACCCCGAGGACCGAAGGTGGAGCGAGATGTTGCTCCACTACGCCGATGGCGAGCACGACGACGAGGGCGACTACGGCCACGACGTCTGGGCGCGCCAGGACATGCAGGCGCTCGGGGCCCCGCCTGCGCTGCTCGACGCGCCGACCCACCCGAGCGCGCTGCTGTACGGCCGGTACTTCGTCGACGACGCCCGGCGTCACCCCTACGCGATCCTCGGCGCCAAGGGCGTGCTCGAACAGTTCTCGATCCGGGTCTCGGACGACATCGTCCGGGGCCTGATCGAGAGCGGCATCCCCAACGCCGCGCAGGCCACGACGTTCTTCAGCCAGCACGGCGTGCTCGACATCGACCACGTCCGCGAGGGTGCCCGCAACCTGAGCGAGCTCGACCACACGCACAAGCGCGACCAGGTCGTCGAGGCCGCCTACTTCACGAGCGGCACCTACCGGACGCTGGTCCACGGCTCGATCCCCGGGTGATCACGCACAGGTCACGACGCCACGCGCGCGTCGGTGATCGTCTTCATGATCGCGTGGAGGTCGCCGGCGGCGGTCTGGCCCTTGGTCAGGTGTGGCAGCACCTTGCTGAGCGCCTCGGGGAGCGAGGTCTCGACGTAGATCGGGTACGGGCGCGACGAGAAGATCTTCATCCCGACGAGCGAGGCCCGCGCCGTGATGCCCTTGAACCCCGTGCCTTCGACGACATAGGCAAGACACACGAGCTGCTGCGCCAGCCGCGTGAGCAGCGCCTTCACGTTCCGCTTGACGTCCTCGCTGGGCGGTCGGGTCGTCGGCGGCAGGATCACCAGGCACGCGATCCCCTTGGGAAACGGCCTGGCCTGCTCCCGCATGGCCGCTTCGATCGTGTCGTATCTGCTGCCGGTGAGCGTACCGTCGTCGATGAGCGCAAAAAGGTCGTGCCACTGAATAAACTGTCCGGCGTTCAAGGCCTCACCTCGAGTGGATTCGTGCGGAATTCTCGCACGAGACCACAGCCGTGATGCCAGTGTTTTCGCCGCAGAGCGCTGCACCTCTCGTCGAGGCGAGCGCCGCGCATGAAACGTGCCGGTCGGGCCTGCGCCTGAGATGAAACATTCCAGCCACGCGGTGAAACCACCGGAAGCCGTGTCTATCGCTGCGAACGAAGTCGTAAGCCAGCGCGCACGCAGGAGCGGCCGAGCGGCCGCCCGCATCACGTCTCGTGGTTGCGCGGGGCCGCCGCGTCACGCGGCCGGTTCAGCAGCGCCGGCGTGGCGGACTCGGCCTGCCGGCCGGTGACCGCGCCCGTCGTGCGCGGTCCGGAAGCGGAAGGCATGAACCGCGCGACGACCCCGAGGAGCTCCTGGACCAGCCCCGGCGCGACGCCGTGCAACAGGCTCGCGAGCTTGGCCTGCACCGAGATGACGACCTCGGCGTCGCCGCGCACGAACCCGCGGATGATCTGCTGTGCCGCGGCCTCGGCGCTCACCGAGGCGAGCGGCTGGCTGCCGCCGGCCGAGAACCACGCGTACTCCGCCTCGTGATCTCCCTTGAACATCGCGTGCCCCGGGCTGCCGGTCCGCATCAGCCCGGGACACACGGTGGTCACATAGATGCCATCGCCGATGAGCTCGGCGCGCAGCGCCTCGGACAACCCGACCAGCGCGAACTTGCTCGTCGAGTACGGCGCGAGATGCGGCACCGCGACCTTGCCGCCGATCGAGGCGATGTTGACGATCCTCCCCGCCTTGCGGCGCCGCATACCGGGCAGCACGGCGAGGATCGCGTGCAGCGGCCCGCGCAGGTTGACCGCCAGGGCTTGCTCGAAGTCGTCCTCGGTCATGAGCGCGAGCGGCCCCACCTGGATGATCCCGGCGTTGTTGATCAGGACCTCGATCGGGCCGAAATCGTCCTCGACGCTGGCGATGAACCGCAGCACGTCGTCGCGATCGGTGACGTCGCACGCCGCGCCGTAGACCTCGCCGCCGTACGGCGCCAGCAGCTCGCGCGCCCGCACGATCTCGGGTTCGTCGCGCGCGCAGATCGCGACCCGCGCGCCCCGCTCGATCAGCGCCTGCGCGAGCACGAGGCCCAGGCCGCGCGACCCACCGGTGATGACGACGACCTTCCCGGCGAGGTCGATCGTGCGGCGATCTCGCAGGATGCGGCGCACCACCAGCATCGAGCCCACAACCGAGCCGAGCTTCATCCAGGTTCGGAGCTTCATGGCACTTCGGTTTGCAATCCGCGCTCCACGCCCGGCGCCGTCGCGCGCGCGGGCCCTTCTATGGACAATCGCGCGCCGGAATCGATCCAGCCTGCCCAGCCTGCGGTGATCGCCGTGGGTACGCCGCGCGGTCCGTGCCGCGTCGCGCGAGTGCGCGTCGACTCGCGCGCGGGCGCTCTGCGGTCATGTAGGCACGGATGCGATGCGAGCTCGCGGGTCGGCGCGCGGCGCCAGGTTGCGCGCCGCGCGCGTTCCGCGATGAATTGGTCGGGTTCCTGCAGCCTGGTTCCAGCATGCTACCGGCCCTGATTTCGCGGGATGTGAGCCACTCGGAAGAGTTTCAGCCCGGCGATGTCGTCGACGGTCGCTACCGCATCATCCGCAAGCTCGCCGATGGCGGGATGGGCACGGTGCTGCTCGCCGAGCACATGCTGATCAAGCGGCGGGTCGCGATCAAGTTCCTCCACGCCGAGCTCGCGACCGATCGCGGCATGGTCCACCGCTTCCTCAACGAGGCCTCCGCCGCCGGCACGCTCGGCCACCCCAACATCGTCGAGTCGACGGACATGGGGTTCACGCGCGACCAGATCCCGTACATCGTGTTCGAGTACCTCGAAGGCTGCCTGCTGAGCGAGGAGATCCGGCGGCTGGGCCGGCTCGCCGTGCGGCGCACCCTCCTGATCGCGCGGCAGATCGCCTCGGCGCTCGAGGCGGCGCACGAGGCCAAGATCGCCCACCTCGATCTCAAGAGCGACAACGTGTTCCTGACCAGCCGCGGCGATGCCCCCGATCACGCCAAGCTGCTCGACTTCGGGATCTCGCGGTTCATGGCGGTCGAGGCCGACTACGAGTGTACGCAGCCGGGAGTGGTCATGGGGACGCCCGAGTTCATGGCGCCCGAGCAGGTGCTGAGCCCCGACTTCGCCGATTGCCGCAGCGATATCTATGCGCTGGGCGTCGTGATCTACGAGATGCTGGCCGGACACTGCCCGTTCGTCAGCGACGACCCGCGCGTCGTGCTGCAGCAGATCATCCACGACAAGCCGGCGCCGCTGCACCGCCCGGTGCCAGTCGCGCTCGAGCGCCTGCTGTTCGACGGCCTGCTCGTCAAGTCGCGCAAGCTGCGGCTGCAGTCGATGGGCGAGGTGCTGACCCTGCTCGACACGCTGATCACCTCGAGCCGGAACGTGCCGCAGGCGCTGGCGAGCTTCCCGGATGGTGGCACGCCGATCGACGCCCGGATGTCGACCGCGTCGAGCGGGCCCGGCGCCTCGGCGATCGCCGCCGTGAGCTGGTACGATGACGAAGCGCCGCCGCTCGCGCCGCCGCCCTGGGAGGTCGAGATCTGGCCCGAGGGACGGGCCTGAAGGCTCGCTCCGGACCTCCGGACGCCTGCCGACCGCCGCGGTGTCACGCGCCGCGGTTCGCGCCTATAGTGCGGCTCCCAGGAGACCTACTGTGGGAGCCATCCATCCAGCTGTCAGTCTCGCCATCGACGGCGGCATCGCCGTTGTCTCCATCAACTCGCCGCCCGTGAACGCGCTGTCGCAGCACGTTCGCCAGGGCATCCTCGACGGTGTGCGACGCGCGGTCGCCGACGCCCAGGTCGTGGCCATCGTGCTCACCTGCGACGGCAAGACGTTCGTCGCGGGCGCGGATATCACCGAGTTCGGCAAGCCCCTGGCCGCGCCTTCGCTCCAGGACGTCCAGGCCGCGATCGAAGGCTCGGCCAGACCGGTGATCGCCGCGATCCACGGCACCGCGCTCGGCGGTGGCCTCGAGCTCGCGCTGTGCTGCCACTACCGGATCTGTGTGCCGTCCGCCCGGCTCGGGCTGCCCGAAGTCAACCTCGGCCTGATCCCCGGCGCGGGCGGCACCCAGCGGCTGCCCCGGCTCGTCGGCGTCGAGCAGGCGCTCGAGATGACCACGAGCGGCAAGCACATCGACGCTCGGTCGGCCCACGCCGCGGGCCTCATCGACGAGCTCGTCCCCGAGGATGGGCTCCGCGCGGGCGCGATCGCGTTCGCGCGCAAGCTCGTCGGCGATGGCGAGCCGCACAGGCGGGTGCGCGACCTCGACGACAAGGTCGTCGCGGCGCGCGGCAAGCCGGAGATCTTCGCGGCGTTCCGCAAGGCCAACGCCAAGAAGTTCCGCGGCCTGGTCGCCCCCGAAGCCGGCATCCAGGCGATCGAGGCCGCGGTCGCCAGGCCGTTCGACGAGGGCCTCGCGGTCGAGCGCGAGCTGTTCACCGAGCTCCTGGCGGGCGCGCAATCGGCGGCGCTGCGCTACGTGTTCTTCGCCGAGCGCTCGGTCTGGAAGATCCCCGACGTGCCCGACGATACCCCGACGATCCCGATCAAGCAGGTCGGCATCGTCGGCGCCGGCACGATGGGCGGCGGCATCGCGATGAACTTCGCGAACCTCGGCATCCCGGTGACGATCGTCGAGACCACGCAGGACGCGCTCGACCGGGGCCTCGGCGTGGTCCGCAAGAACTACGAGCGCAGCACCCGGAGCGGCAAGCTCACGATGGCCGACGTCGACCGCCGCATGGCGCTGTTCACCGGCACGCTCGCGCTCGAGCAGCTGGCCGATTGCGATCTGGTGATCGAGGCGATCTTCGAGAACCTCGAGGTCAAGCAGGACGTGTTCGCCAGGCTCGACAAGCTCGTCAAGCCGGGCGCGATCCTCGCCACCAACACCTCGGCGCTCGACATCAACGAGATCGCCGCCGGCATCGCGCGGCCCGAGGCGGTGATCGGCCTGCACTTCTTCTCGCCGGCCAACGTGATGCGGCTCCTCGAGGTCGTGCGCGCCAGGCACACCAGCAAGACCGCGATCGCGACGTCGCTGCGGCTGGCCAAGCAGATCGGCAAGATCGCCGCGCTGGTCGGCGTGTGCCCGGGGTTCGTCGGCAACCGCATCCTCTACGCGCGCTCGCAGCAGGCCAACGCCATGCTGCTGGAGGGCGCGATGCCGTGGGAGATCGACCAGGTGATCTTCGACTTCGGCCTGCCGATGGGGCCGTTCGCGATGTCGGATCTCGCCGGCCTCGACCTCGGATGGATCGCCGAGCAGTCGAACAGCTCGACGATCCGCGAGGTGCTCTGCGAGCACGGCCGCCGCGGCCAGAAGACCCACGCCGGGTTCTACGACTACGACGAGCAGCGCGCCCCCCGGCCGTCGCCGGTCACCGCGACGATCATCCGCGACTTCGCCGCCCGCGCGGGCGTGGCGCAGCGAACCCTCACCGCGCAGGAGATCCTCGAGCGCTGCGTGTACGCGCAGATCAACGAAGGCGCCAAGATCCTCGAGGACAAGATCGCGATCCGCGCGTCCGATATCGACATCGTCTGGATCCACGGCTACGGCTGGCCGGCCTACCGCGGCGGCCCGATGTACTACGGCGACAGCGTGGGCCTCGCGCACGTCGTCGCCCGGCTCGAACACTACGGGCCGCGGATGGGCAAGGGCTTCACGATCTCGCCGCTCCTGCAGCAGCTCGCCAAGGACGGCCAGCGGTTCCAGGACCTGACGTAGCGAGGCGCGCGTACCGGCCCCAAAGCCGTGTTATGGACCGCCATGATCGACCGCGAGATCGATATTCCGACCCCCGATGGCTCGATGAACACGTTCATCACCCACCCCGAGGAGGGCGGCCCGCACCCGGCGGTCGTGTTCTTCATGGACGCGGTCGGCAAGCGCGGGGAGCTCCATGACATGGCGCGCCGGCTCGCCAGCGCCGGCTACTACGTGATCCTGCCGAACCTGTACTACCGGCGCGACCGCAACTTCCGGATGAGCGCCGGCGACCTGGCGCTCGAGATCATGTTCGCGCACGTGCGCACGCTGACCCGGCCGCTGATCTTGACCGACACCGCCGCCGTGCTCGGCGTCATCGACCGCGACCCCGCTGCCCGGGCGGGCGCGGTCGGCGCCGTCGGCTACTGCATGAGCGGCCCGTTCGTGTTCTGGGCCGCCGAGGCCCACCCCAAAAGGTTCGCGGCGATCGCCTCGTTCCACGGCGTCGCGCTGTGCACCGACGACCCCGACTCGCCGCACCGCCAGGCCGATCGGATCACCGGCGAGGTCTACGTCGGCTGCGCCGAGACCGACCCGTACGCGCCGCGCGAGATGATCGTCGCCCTTGGGGCCCACCTCCAGACCACGCCGGTGCGCCACCGCATCGAGTGGTATCCAGGCGCCCAGCACGGCTTCGTGTTTCCCAGGCGCACCACGGTCTACGACAAGCCGTCCGCCGAGCGCCACTGGGAGCGGCTGCACGCGCTGTTTCGCCGGAACCTGGGCTGACCCGGGTTGCGCGGCCGCAGCACGCGATTTCACGCGGTTACCCCCCTTACAAACCGCAGGGGCCGGCCGATATCCAAGGCCAAGGCGATCGTCTTATGTGCGCACACGAGACGTCGCAGACCCCCGGCTATGCCATCGGGGAGCTGATCTATGAGGGACCCCGCTCGACGGTGTATCGCGCGGTGCGCGTCGCCGACGGCCTGCCCGTCATCCTGAAGATCGCGAACGCGGGTCGAGGTCCGCTCGACGAGGCCCAGGCGCGGCTGGCGCACGAGCTCGACACGCTGCAGGCGATCGAGTCCGACCGCGTGATCCGCGGGTACGCCATCGCGACATTTCCCGAGCAGGTCGCGCTGGTGCTGCAGGACGTCGGAGCCGACTCGGTCGCCACGTGGCTCTCGCGCGGGCGGCTCCGGCTGGCCGACGCGCTCGGGATCGCGGTCGGGGTGGCCGAGGCGCTGCGCGACGTGCACGCCGCCGGCGTCATCCACCGTGACGTCACGCCCCACAACATCGTGTTCGCGGCCGCGACCGGTGAGGTCCGGCTGATCGACTTCGACATCGCGACCGCGTGGCGCATCGATCACCGCGGCTTCGTGCCGCCCGGCAAGCTCGAGGGCACGCTGCTGTACATGGCGCCCGAGCAGACCGGGAGGATGAACCGCGCCACCGATCGCCGCGCCGATCTGTATGCGTTCGGCGCCACGCTGTTCGAGATGCTGACCGGGCGGCCGCCATTCGTGGAGTCCGACATCCTGTCGATCGTCCACGCCCACCTCGCGGTCCGCCCGCCGCCCCCCGCCACGCTGGTCCCGGAGATCCCGGCGCCGGTCTCGGCGCTCGTGATGAAGCTGCTCGCCAAGGCGCCCGAGGATCGCTACCAGACGGCGCACGGCGTGCTCGTCGACCTGCGCGCGTGCGCCGAGGCGATCGCCGGGACCGGCACGATCGACGAGCTCGCGCTCGGCCGCGACGACACCGCCGACGAGCTCGCGCTGCCGACCCGGCTGTATGGCCGCGCCGCCGAGCGCCAGATCCTCGCCGCGGCGTTCGATCGCGTGTGGGCCGGCGCGGTCGAGGTCGTGCTGGTCGGCGGCTCGTCGGGGGTCGGCAAGACGTCGGTCGTCCGCGAGCTGTTCCCGCTGGTCACCCAGGGCCGCGGCTACTTCCTGAGCGGCAAGTTCGAGCAGCTGCGCGGCGACGCGCCGTACCCCGCGCTGGTCGCGGCGTTCGACGAGCTGACCCATCACCTGCTGACCGAGCCCGAGGACGAGCTCGTGCGCTGGCGCGACCAGATCGCCGCGGCGATCGCGCCCAACGGCCAGATCGTGGTCGCCGCGATCCCCGCGCTCGGGCGCATCCTCGGGCCGCAGCCCGCGGTGATCGCGCTCGACGCCGGCGGCACGCAGAGCCGGTTCCACCACACGCTGCTGCGGCTCATCCAGGTGTTCGCGCAGCCCGCGCACCCGCTGGTGCTGTTCCTCGACGACACGCAGTGGGCCGATCCGGAGACGATCCACCTGCTGAAGCTGGTCGCCGGCGCCGAGGACACCCGGTCGCTGCTGGTGGTCGAGGCGTTCCGCGACGCCGAGGTCTCGGACGGCCATCCGATGATGATCGCCGCCCGCGAGCTCGAGCGCCACGTGCCGGTCACGCGGCTCCACATCGCGCCGCTGCCGGCCCGCGAGATCGCCGCGATGATCGCCGATACGCTGCACCGCGAGATCGCCGAGGTCGAACCGCTCGCGCGCCTGGTGTGCCGCAAGACCGATGGCAACCCGTTCTTCGTGCGCCAGCTGCTGCTCGCGCTCCACGCGGCCGGCCACATCGCGTTCGATCCCGCCCGCCGGTGCTTCACGTTCGACGCCGCGTCGATCGAGCGCGCGCCGATCTCGGAGAACGTCGCCGACCTGCTCGCCAACCACCTGCGCAAGCTGCCGGCCGCGACCCAGCGCGTGCTCGCGCTCGCCGCCGCGATGGGCAGCCGGTTCGATCTCGATCTGCTCGCGCCGATCGCCGGGCTCGTGCCCGCGGCGCTGCACGCCGAGCTCACCGCCGCGATCGACCAGGACCTCGTGGTGCCGCTCGCCGATCTCGAGTACGTCGCGTCGCCTGCCGGCTCGGCGCTGGTGGCGCGCCGGCTCCGGTTCCAGCACGACCGGATCCAGCGCGCCGCCTACGCGCTGATGTCGCCCGACGACCAGCAGCGCACCCACCTCCGGATCGGCGAGCTGCTCGGCGGTGACGCCTCGCCCGACGAGCTCGGCGACCGGCTGTTCGACGTCGTGTCGCACAAGAACCGCGCGCTCGCGCTGATCGAGGCGCCCGATCAGGTGGCGCGGCTCGCCCGGCTCAACGTCGCCGCCGCCCGCAGGGCCCGCGGCTCGGCGGCCTACGCCAGCGCGGTCGAGTGCCTGGGCATCGCCACGGACCGGCTCGCATGGGACACCGACTACGAGGCGCGGTTCGAGGCCCAGGTGATGCTCGCCGAGTGCCTGTACCTCGGCTACGAACCCGCGCGCGGCCTCGAGGCGCTCGACGCGGCGACCGACCACGTGCGGTTCGCGCGCGACCTCGCGACGCTCGAGGCGCTGCGCGCGCGGATCCACCTCCACACCGGCCAGTTCGTCGCGGCGATCGCGGCGACCCGGCGCGCCACGCTGCTGCTCGGACGGCCGCTGCCCCACGACGCGGCGCTGCAGACCGACGCGGTGCCGGCGATGGTCCGCGAGATCCTCCACCGCCTCACCGAGCATGAGGTCGAACAGCTGCTCGAGCTCCCGGCGATGACCGATCTCGACGCGCTGTCGCTGACCTCGGTGCTGCGCAACGCGTTCGCCGCGGCGTTCAACGTCGAGCCGCTGCTCACCGACTACATCGTCGCGCAGATCGTGCTCCTGTCGCTCGAGTACGGCAACTGCGCCGCGTCGGCCTACGCCTACACCCTGCTCGCCCGCCTGCTGCACGGCGGCCCGCTCCACGCGCTGTCGCACCGCTTCGGCGAGCTCGGCGTCGCGCTCAACCGCCGGCTCGACGACCGCGCGTCGCGCCCGATGGTCGATCTGGTGTTCGCGCTGTGCTCGTCGGCGTGGAACCGGCCGACCGAGCAGTCGATCGCCCGGGTGCACGCCGCCGCGCCGGTGGCCTACGAGGTCGGCGACTACTACCACGCCGGCACCCTGGCCCAGATCGAGCTGTGCCTCCGGCTGTTCCACGGCGCCGAGCCGCTCGCCCAGATCTGCCGGGACGGCCAGATCTATCGCCAGCAGTGCCGCGCGGCCGGCACCGGCCTGCTCGCCGCACAGATCGACTGCCAGATCGACCGCGCGCGCGTGCTGATGGGCGAGCTCGAGTCGCTCGCGACCGAGCCCGGCCCGCCGCAGCGCACCCTCGACGTCCCGGGCGCCGGGCCGGTGACCCGGTTCTACCTCCTCCTGGCGCTGGTCGATACCCTGTACGCGACCGGGGACGAGGAGGCCGCGCTCGAGCTCGCGCTCGCCAACCGCGAGCTCGAGATCCCGGTGCGCGGCGTCACCTCGTTGCTCGAGCACCGGTTCTTCGTCTGCCTCGCCGCCGCCGCGGTGGCCGGCCAGCGACCGGCGCGGCGGGCCGAGCTCGAGGCGCTGATCGACGCCGATCAGCGCGCCATGGCGCGCTGGGTCGACGAGTGCGCCGCGAACTTCGAGCCGCTCTATCTGATCGTCGAGGCCGAGCGCGCGGCGCTGGCCGGCGACGCCGCGGCGCCGGAGCGCTACGAGCTCGCGATCGCGTCGGCCGCGCGCCACGGCCGCCGCCGGCTCGAGGCGCTGGCCTGCGAGCTGTCCGGCCGGCACTGGCTCGCGCGCGACCAGCTCGACCTCGCGCGGCCGCTGCTCGCGCGGGCGCGGCACGTCTACGCGGCGCTCGGCGCGCACCGCAAGGTCCGGATCCTCGAGCGCCTGCACGGGGGCCTGCCGCGCGCCGGGGGCCACGGCCCGCTGACGGCGACCGCGTCGGCGAGCGCGCCGCCGGAGGTGCTCGACGTCACCGCGATCGCCAAGGCGACCCGCGCGATCTCGAGCGAGCTCGAGCTCGACAAGCTGCTCGAGCGCATGCTCGACATCATCTTCGAGAACGCCGGGGCCGAGGGCGGCGCGCTGGTGCTGGCGACCCCGCGCGGCCTGATGATCGCGGCGTGCCGCACCGCGGGCGCCACGCGGACCTCGACCGACGAGGTCGCCTTGAACGGGGAGGCGCTGCCGCGCTCGCTGGTCCACTACGTGCTGCGGACCGAGGCCGCGGTCGTGCTCGACGCCGCGCTCGCCGACCCCCGGTTCGGCAACGACGCCTACATCCGGACGTGGCGCTCGCAATCGGTGCTGTGCATGCCGGTCCGCCACAAGGATCGCGTGCTCGGCGTGCTCTACCTCGAGAACGCGCTGGTCTCGGGCGCGTTCACCCGGGCGCGGCTCGAGGCGCTGTCGATCCTGGTGTCGCAGATCGCGGTCTCGCTCGAGAACGCGACGCTGTTCGCGGCCCAGCGCGTGCACGCCGAGGCGATCGCGCGCGCCAACGAGGAGCTGCGCGGCGAGATCTGCGTGCGCCAGGAGGCCGAGCGCGCGCTCGCGCTGCACCGCGAGCAGCTCGAGGAGCTGGTCGCGGACCGCACCCAGGAGCTCACGCTCGCCAACCGGCGGCTGCGCAACGCCGCCGCCGAGCGCGAGCGGATCGAGGGCGAGCTGCGGCTGGCCCAGAAGCTCGAGTCGGTGGGCCGGCTGGCCGCGGGGATCGCGCACGAGATCAACACGCCGGTCCAGTTCGTGTCCGACAACGTCACGTTCATGCGCGACGCGCTGCCCGGGCTCGGCGACACGATCCGCAAGTATCGCGCGCTCGCCGACGCCGTGGATCGGCTCGCCGATCCCGACGCCACGGCCGCGGCGAGCCAGGCGCGCGAGGCCGAGGTCGCCGGCGACGTCGACTACACGCTGGCCAACACGCCCAAGGCGCTCGACGCCGCGCTCGACGGCCTGCGCCGGGTCGCCGCGATCGTGCGGTCGATGAAGGACTTCGCCTACCCCGATCGCGATGAGAAGACGCCGATCGATCTCAACCGCGCGATCGAGAGCACGCTGATGATCGCCGCGCACGAGTGCAAGTACGTCGCCGACGTCGAGACCGACCTCGCCCCGTTGCCCCCGGTGTCGTGCCACGCCGGCGAGATCAACCAGGCCGTGCTGAACCTCGTGATCAACGCGGCCCACGCGATCCGCGATCTGGTCGGCGCGTCGGGCACCAAGGGCAAGATCACCGTGCGCACCCGGTGCCTGCCGCACGCGGTCGAGATCGCGGTCAGCGATACCGGCTGCGGGATCGCCGATCGGATCCGCGACAAGATCTACGATCCGTTCTTCACGACCAAGGAGGTCGGGCGCGGCACCGGTCAGGGCCTCGCGATCGTGCGCAACGTCATCGTCGACAAGCACGGCGGCTCGCTGCGGTTCGAGACCGCGGTCGGCATCGGCACCACCTTCTTCCTCCAGCTGCCGCTCGCCACGGCGCACGCAGCGCAGGCCTCCGCCTGATCGCGTAGCTCGCCATGGAACCGCTCCAGAAGCCTGCGACCGACCGCGGATTTGCCTGCGTGGGGCCTGCGCTTGGCCTGGTGTGGTCGGTGTCGCCGGTGGGCATGGCCTACACCTCGGTCTGGGTGATCGTGCTCGCGCAGGTCTCGCCGCTCGCGCTGGCGTTCACCCGCCGGCTGATCGACCTGGCCGGCCGCGGCCACGCGATCGATCTGTTCGCGTCGCCGGTGATCGAGCTGGTGATCGGCCTCGGCGTCTTGTCGGTCGGCGACCGCGTGCTCGAGGCCGTGCTGGCGAGCCGGCGCGACGTGTTCGCCCACGCGGTCAGCACCGAGGCGCAGCACCGGCTGGTCGAACAGGCCGGGCGGATCGATCTCGCCCGGTTCGAGGACCCGGCGTGGTGCACGCGCCTGGCCCGCACGCAGCGCGAGATGGCGTGGCGCCCGGCCAGCGTCGCGACCACCGTGCTGGGGCTCGTCGGCACGCTCGCGACGGTGATCGGCGTGTCCGCCATCCTCGCGACCATCGACCCGGTGCTGCTCGCGTTCGCCGCCGTCTCGGTGATCCCCGGGCTCGCGCTCGAGCGCGGGGTCGACCGCCGGGCCGACGAGCGGTCGTGGTCGCGCACCGCGGGCGATCGCGAGCAACTGTATCACGCCGAGCTGCTGACCCGGCCGGAGTACGCCAAGGACGTGCGCGCCTACGAGCTCGCGGCGACCCTGGTCGCGCGGCACGCCGCGCTCGCCGCCACCCGGCACCACGAGCTCGTCGGGACCTACCGGCGGACGGGCCGGCTGGCGTGGATCGGCGGGCTCGCGGCGGGCTGCATCCTCACCGGTGCGTACGGGGTGCTGGCCCGGCGCACGGGGGTCGGCGAGCTGTCGGCCGGTGACCTGGCCGCCGCGGTCGGCGGGTTCAGCGTGTTCGCGAGCCGGGTCAGCTCGCTCGCCGGCCGGCTCGGCGCCCTCGAGCAGCACGCCGGGTTCCTCGCCGACTACGTCTCGTTCATGGCGCTGGCCCCCGCGATCGTCGCGCCGCGCGAGCCCCGCGGGCTGCCCGCCGGCGCGCTCGGCATCGAGCTCGATGGCGTGAGCTTCGCGTATCCGCGGCGCGACACCCCCACGCTGCACGGCCTGACCTTGGCGATCCAGCCCGGTGAGCTGGTCGCCCTGGTCGGCGAGCCGGGCGCGGGCAAGACCACGCTGGTCAAGCTGCTGCTGCGGTTCTTCGATCCGTCGGCCGGCGCGGTCCGGATCGGCGGGATCGAGGTCCGCTCGCTCGATCCGCGCGAGCTGCACGCCCGGATCGGCGTGCTGTTCGAGGACTTCTCGCAGTTCCAGCTCGCGGTGCGCGACAACGTCACGCTCGGCCGGCCCGCGCGGTCGACCGACGACGCCGCGGTGTGCGCGGCGCTGCGCCGGGTCAAGCTCGAGCCGGCGATCGCCGAGCTCGGCGGCGTCGACGAGATGGTCGGCCGGCTGTTCGCCGGCGGCCACGATCTCTCGGGGGGCCAGTGGCAGCGGCTCGGGCTCGCCCGGCTGATCTTCCGCGACGCCGACATCTGGATCCTCGACGAGCCGACCGCGCAGCTCGAGGCCGCCGCCGAGGCCGCCATGTTCACCGAGCTGCGCGCGCTGCTCGCCGGCAGCACCGGCATCATCGTGTCGCACCGGTTCTCGACGGTGCGCGCCGCCGATCGGATCGCCGTGATCGACCACGGCCGCGTGCTCGAGATCGGCACCCACGACGAGCTCATCGCCTGGCGCGGCCGCTACGCCGAGATGTACGCGCGCGAGACCGCGATCGGTCGCTGAACCGGCCGTCGCGCCGCCCGCGCCGCGCCGCGCCGCGGCGACAGCTCGCCGAGCTGGTGGCCGACTGGGACCGCCGGAAACATTGGCACCCCGGGGCCTTGGCTCAGGCGCACCGCCCGGTTGACGTCGACCTGGGCCTTGACCTTGACGGAAGTCGTTGAGTTGAGGTTGACGTGGCCGTAGACGAACGGCTGGATCCTCAAGCTCGACGGTAACGGCGTGCTCGTATGGGATCGCGTGTTCGGCAGCGCGGGCTCGTAGGACGTTTTACCCTGGCGCCACCGCCGGCGGGCCGGCGCAGACTCGCGGGGTGCCGATCTCGAACGACCTCGACGTCGCGTGCGCCTGGCAGCACGCCTTCAACGTCGCCCCCAACCGCAAGGGGCCGTTCGGCTACCTGCTCGAGCTGTCGGGGCTGGGCGGCCTGATCCTCAGCAAGGACATCGTGGTGTGGAATCCGCTCGCCGGCACGAGCCAGTCGCTGCTCGGCGGCGCGACGGTCAGCTGCGTCGGCGTGATCGAGCGGTTCCGCTACGGCGGCGACGTCACCGATCCGATCAAGCTCGCGTGCTTCGTCAGCCAGGAGAACCGCACCAACCTGCGCGCCAAGCTTGGCCGCGAGCTGGTCAATATCAAGGTCCGCATGAAGTGGCTGGTGGTCGGCTACGACGAGGCCGCCAAGGCGTGGTTCAGCGCGATCGAGCTGCTCGATCCAGCCCAGCTCGACGGCCTGATCAACACCGTCGACGGCGACCTCCAGATCTCGGTCGACGGCGCGCCGACCCGGCTCGGCGAAGATCAGGATCTGCAGGTCTACCGGGTCGAGCTCGAGCTGGTGCCGCCGCCGCACACCACGGCGACGCTGCAGTTCGCGCTCGGCCAGAACCAGCGGATCGTCGCGGCCTGGGGGGAAGACTGACGTACAGACTGAAGCAGACTGACGCGCAGACTGACAGAGACGGACGCGCAGACATTCTCTCCTGGCTGATACCCCGCTGGAACGATGTAGGTGCTTTCAGTCGAGGACAGCGAATCATCGCGTTCAGTCGAGAACCGCGACCGATCGCGGGCACCACAGGAGCGAGCCGCTGGCCTCCGTGCTAGCTCCTCCCCCACGAGGACTACCATGGACCGACACCGAGAGATGTTTTCGACGGGCGCCCGCCTGATCCTGGCCACGCTGCTCGCGAGCTGCACCTCGCCGAGCGGCGCGAGCGCCGAGCCCGATCCGAGCGACGACGGCGCCGCGGCCGAGGCGGCCGCAGCGCTCGAGCGCGACGCCAGCGCCGCGGCCTTCGCGATCACCGAAGAGGGCCCGGTGCGCGGCGTCGCCACGGCGGCGACCCGCGTGTTCCGCGGGATCCCGTACGCGGCCGCGCCGGTGGGCAGCCTGCGCTGGCAGCCGCCGCAGCGCCCGGCGCGGCGCCGCGGCGTGCTCGACGCCACGCAGTTCGCCAGCCACTGCCCGCAGATCGGCGGCCCGATGGGGATCGCCAGCGCCACGGAGAACTGCCTGTTCCTCAACGTCTGGGCGCCCAGCGGCGATGGCCGCGTCGAGCTCGCGCGGCTTCCGGTGATGGTGTGGATCCACGGCGGCGGCCTGGTCGACGGCGAGAGCGATGACTACGACGCGACCCGGCTGGTCGCCAAGGGTGTGATCGTCGTGACGATCAACTACCGGCTCGGCGAGCTCGGCTCGCTCGCCCACCCGGCGCTCACCGCCGAGTCACCCGATCACGCGTCGGGCAATTATGGCCTCATGGACCAGGCCGAGGCGCTGCGCTGGGTGCGCCGCAATATCGCCTTGTTCGGCGGCGATCCGAGCAACGTCACGATCTTCGGCGAGTCGGCCGGCGGGCTCAGCGTGCACAGCCAGCTCGCGTCGCCGCTCTCGCGCGGGCTGTTCCACCGCGCGATCGTCGAGAGCGGCGCGTACCAGCTCGCTCAGCCGACCCTGGCCGACGCCGAGGCCCAGGGCGTGGCGTTCGCCAGCGCCGCGGGCTGCACCGATCAGACGGCGGCGTGCCTGCGCAACCTGACCGTCGCGCAGATCCTCGCGGTGCAGCCGGGCGGCGTCGCCGGCGCGAGCCCGACGATCGACCACAGGTTCCTGACCCAGTCGATCGGCGCGGCGTTCGCGTCGGGCGCGTTCAACCGCGTGCCGATCCTCGAGGGCTCGAACCACGAAGACTTCCGGCTGCTCGTCGCGATCAACGAGCTCGCGACCGGCGCGCCGCTGACCGCGGACGGCTACGCCGCGGCGATCTCGACCACGCTCGGCGTCCCGGCGGCCGCGGCGCCGCTGTTCGAGGCGCAGTACCCGCTCGCCAGCTTCGCGAGCCCGTCGCTCGCGCTGTCGGCGCTGGGCACGGATGCGGTGTTCGCCTGCAGCGCGCGGTTCGTCGCGCAGAGCGCGTCGAAGTTCGTGCCGACCTTCGTGTACGAGTTCCAGGATCCAAACCCGCCCGAGACCTTCCTGCCGCCGGTGTCGTTCCCGTACGCCGCGGCGCACGCCTCGGAGCTCCAGTTCCTGTTCGACGCCCGGCAGGCGATCCCGGCGCGGCCGCTCGACGCAGGTGAGCTCGAGCTCGCGGACGCGATGACGAGCTACTGGGCGACGTTCGCGCGCACCGGCCAGCCGACGGCGCTCACCACGCCGCCGTGGACCGCGTTCGACACCAGCACCGACAACGTCCAGGCGCTGGTCCCGCCCAGCCCCGCTGCCGAGACCACGTTCGCCGTCGACCACAACTGCGCGTTCTGGGACGCACTGCGGCAATAGCCGGCCGCGCGCTCCCCGGCCGATCGCAAGACCGGCACGAGGCCGTCGCCGAGCTCGACGATCTCGAGGGCGTCGCCGGGCTGGCCGCGCGGCAGCTCGGCGAGCTGGCGCTCGAGGCGGTCGCGCAGCTCGACGATGCCGACCCGCGCCGCGGCGAGCGCGCCACGCAGCTCATCGGGCACAGGCTCGAGCGCCGCGAGCAGGACGTGCGCGGCATCGACCCGGGCGTGGCCCGCGCGGCGGGCGACCCGGCGCGCGCCCTGGAACAGCCGCTCGACGTCCTCGCCGAGCGCGTCTACCGCCATCGCTCCCTCACCAGCAACGCGTCGAGATAGTCCTCGAACCGGCCGAGCAGCGCGCCGCCTTCCGCCGCGGCCCGCGCGGGATCGCCCAGCACGCGGCCGAGCTCGTCGAGGAACACCCGCAGCGTGACCTGATCGCCCGGGAACCGCGCGATCACCTGCGCGTCGAGCTCCGCGAGCTCGGCCGCGCGGGTCACGGCGTCGCCCCGGGATCGTGGAAGTGACACGACGCGGCCAGGCTCGAGCGCTCGACCTCGCGGGCCGACAGGCCGCGCAGCACGAGGAACAGGCCGGCGACCGCCGCCGCGGCGCACGCGTAGTAGCGCAGCGGAAACCCGAGGAACCCGACGCGGGGGCGCGCCGGCGGCGCGATCGCGGCGGCCGCGCGGTCGCGCCGCGGATGATAAGGCCGCAGCCGCTCGACGACGCACGCGACGAGCTTGTCGAGCTCGTGGCGGCGATCGCGGTAGCGGCCGACGAACCCGGCGCGCAGGCACAGGAGGTACACCTCGAACACCAGCTCGTGGACATCGGCGCGCGCGACCAGCTCCTGGAGCTGCACGAAGCAGCGGTCGCCGCCGTCGTCGATCTCGAGCAGCTCGGCCTGGAGCAGCGGCAGCCGCCACGCGTCCGCGAGCGCGCCGAGCGCCACCCGCTCGCGCTCGTCGATGAAGCTCGTGACCACGGTCGCGCACAGGTGGTTCTGCCACGGCCCGAGCGCGTCGGTGAGCGCGGGATCGAGCCGCGCCGTGATCGCCTCGCACAGCTCGCCGCGGCGGCGCAGGTAGGCCGCGGGCGCGGCCGGCGGCGGCGGTGGTGGTTGCCCCGGCCTTCGCGGCGGCGCCGGCGCAGCGTCGGCGTCCGCGGCGGCGCGCAGCCGGTCGGCCTCCGCGAACAGGGCGTCGGCGGCCTGGAACACCTCGCGCAGCGGCTTCCACATCTGGACCCGGACCCAGCGTGCGTCGTCAGTCATGCGTCCTCCCCTCCGAGCGATACGTCGCGATCACGTCGTCTTCGTCGCCTTCGATCCGCACGCTCACCACCGGCGGCTCGTCGCCCGACCACGCCGCGAGCAGGTCGGGCAGCCGCGCGAACAGCAGGTCGGCGGCGGGGACCAGCGCGAGCGGCAGGCGCGCGACCACGATCGCCAGCGTCGTCCGGGTTCCGGACGCGGCGCGCGCGTCGGCCTGGCGCGTGGTCGCGACCTGGGTGATCGCGCGGGCGACCCGCTGGAGCAGCGGATGCTCGGCGCAGCCGAGCACGTCGAGCAGGAACGCCAGCGCCGGCGCGTCGAGGTCGCTGCGCCCGGCGAGCGCGAGCAGCCGGGACAGCCGATCGCGGCGCCCGGCGAGCGGGCTGTCGAGCGCGGGCTCGACCGGGGTGATCACGCGCCAGCGCGGACCGTCGAGGTGGCGCGCGGCGAGCCGGGCCTCGAGGGGTCCGCGCAGCACCCGGCCGGCGCCGGGGTGGTACCAGTCGACGTCGGCCACGACCTGAGCGCGCGCGCCGAACGCGCCCGGCGCATGGACGTCGAGCCACACGCCGCGCGAGGCGTTACGGCCGAGCGCCTCGACCGCGTACCAGTCGTCGTCGGGCCCGGCCAGCGCCTCGGGGAGCAGCGGCGACAGCCCGGCCGGATCGGAGCGGTACACCGCGACGAGCTCGCGCGGCCGCAGCTCGCGCGCCGGCTCGGGGTGCGCGACCTCGAGCCGCGCCTTGGTGCCATCGAGCACCGCGGGCTCGGCGAGCGCGCGGCACAGGTTCACGATCGGCGTGGCGTGCAGCACGAACGCGCCCGGCGGCACGGTGAGCTCGCGCGGCCAGGCCGGGGCGAGCCGCACGCGCAGCTCGAGGCGCTGCCACGCGGCCGGCGTCTGATCGATCGCGAACCGGATCGCCAGCTGGGCGAGCGGGAAGTGGATCAGCGCGCGAAACCGCTCGAGCGGGTTGGCGAACGCGCCCGCGGCGTCGGCCGGCGCGAACGCCATCGCGCGCACCTGGCGCTCGGGCTGCGCCGTGCCGGGAAACGCGTAGCGCGCCGAGGCCGCGTGGTGGGCCAGCGCGTGATGCAGCCGCAGCGCCGCGACCAGGTCGCCTCGCGGATCGAGGTGCAGCTCGATCGCCTCGACCGCCTCGCTGCGCAGGGTCGCGCTGCGGACCGGAATCACCAGCTCGTAGCCGTCGTCGCCCAGCCGGACCAGCCGGATCCCGGCGCGGTCGAGATCGAACGGCCGGACCACGAGCTCGCGCAGCGTGCGAAAGCTCAGCGCCGGAGCGGGCCGGCCCTGCGGCTCGCCCTGCGGCGACACCGCGACCTCGGTCCCGGCCGGCAGCGTGCGCGGCTCGATCATCCGCTCGGTCGCGTCGACCGTCAGCATCGCCATGCCGGGCAGCGGCGTGACCAGGTGCGGGAACACCTGCTCGAGCGCGCGGCGCTCGTAGCCGGCGAGCGCGCGATCGGCGGCGCGGCGGGTGCGCGCGGTGAAGAACGCGAGCGCCTCGAGCAAGCGCTGGACGTCGGGATCGTCGCGATCGAGCCCGGCGAACGGGTACAGGTGGCGGTAGCGCTCGCGGAACGTGTCGAGCGCCTCGAGCTCGCGCTGGTAATCCTCGAACAGCGCGCCGTCCAGCGGCGGCGGCGCGGTCGGCGTCGTCGGTTGGGTTGCCATGCGTCCTCGTCTACCCGAGCTTCACCAGCGCGCCGCTGATCTCGACGAGCTGGCCCTTCACCGTGGTCATCGTCTGCCCCACCGAGGTGATCGGCGCCTCCGCGGTGAGCTGGGTCTGGCCCTTGACCGACACGGTCATCCCCGACAGCTCGGCGGTGCCGTCGGACCTGGCCGCGAGGGTCGCGGTCGCGGCGAGCTCGGCCTGCGCCCCCGACAGCGCGAGCTTGGTGGTCGCGGCGATCGCGACATCGGCCTGGCCGGTCGCGGCCAGCGCGAGCGCGCTCTGCAGCGTCAGCTTGGCCGCCGAGTCGACCAGCGCGTCGCCGGTGCTCTTGATCGTGCACTTGCCGCCGGTGGTGAGCGAGCCGTCCTGGGTCGCCTTCATCGTCACGGTCTCGGCCTCGACCTGGAACGTCTTGCACTTGAACGCGATCGTCTCGCCGTCCTGATCGATCGTCGTCGTGCCCTTGGCGGTGGTGACCGACGTGTTGATCGAGCCGTCCTTCTGCGTGACCACGGAGGTCACCGCCGCGTCCTTGCAGGTCAGCGTGATCGAGGTCGGCCCGAGCACGATGCGGCGCAGGTACTGATCCTTCTTCTTGCGATCCTTGATCACGATCGTGATGCCGTCGGCCTTGGACAGCTCGACGTGACACGAGAACTCCTGGGCGGTCGGATCGGCCGGCATCACTCATCCTCGCCATCGAGCAGGCGGCGGCTGGCGCGCGCGAGCCGGCGCTGGTGGCGCGCCCGCGCGAGCGCCACGGCGAGCTCCGGATCGCTGCTCCGGCACGCCGCGCACAGCCAGAACCCGTCGGTGTCGCGCAGGCTGCTCGGCGCCGCCGGGCGCGCGCACGCGTCGCAGACCGCGGGCGCCGCCGCCGCATCGGCCGCGGCGGACGACGCGCCCGGCGCGCGGCCTCGCGCGGCCACGCACGCGGCACAGGTCGGCCGGCCGTCGAGCAGCCGGTAGCTCCCGGGCCCTGGCATCGCGCGGCCGCAGCCGCTGCACCACTCCGTGGCGCTGCCCGGCGTGAGCTGGATGTGCTCGGGTTGCACCTCCGCCGGCGCCGGCGCCGCCGCGGCGTCGTCGTCGTCGGCGGCCACGACGGGCGCCGCGGCGTCGCCGATGAGGCCCCGCGCGCAGCTCGCGCAGATCGCGAAGCCGCGCAGCTCGATCGCCGCGTCGCCGGCGAGCGGCTCGCCGCACACGAAGCACGGCGCGTCCGCCGGCGTGGCGGCGGCCACGGCTGGACGCGCCACGGCGCCCGCGGTCGCGCCGGTCGCGCCGGTCGCGCCGGTCGGGCGTCCGCCGGCCCCGTTGCCCGGCGCAGCCGCGCCGCGCTCGTCCACCCGGCGCAGCATGCGCCCCAGACAGCCCGCGCAGAACACCGCGTCGCCGACGCTGGTCCCGGGCTCCTGCTCGAGGCTCCGCGAACACCCGAAGCACACCGCCGGTTGGCTGGTCACCGCGCGCCCCCTGGGACGATTGGTCCTGTCGCCGGCGTGCGCCGATCGACGCTACCGTGACCCCCGCGCATCCCCCGCGCGCCCCCGGAGCTGCCATGTTTCTCGAGCGCAAGTTCATGACCGCCAGCGAGCGCGCCGACGCCCGCGCCGCCGCCGACCTCGACCTGCCCGAGCGCGTCCGCGACGTCGTCCACAACATCGCGCACCTGCTCGCCGCCGAGCGCGGGGTCGGCCACATCCTCCCCGACTACGGCCTCAGCCGCTCCGGCCACTGGAGCGTCGAGGGCGTGCTCGCCCACGCCGCGGCCCAGCTGCGCGAGACCCTGCCGCGCTACGAGACCCGGCTCGCGATCGACCTGCTCGAGACCGACCTCGACCCCGATGCCCGGCCGATCGTCATGCTGCGCGGCCACATCGGCGACGCGCGCGTCGTGCTGACGATCGATCCGCTGGGCCGCCGGATCCACGCCATCGAGCTCGGCTGACCGCGCGCGCTCGCCGGCGCGCTTCATACCGCCGCTCCGGCCGCCGCTCCGGCCGCCGCTCCGGGGCCGGCGATCCGCACGACCACGATCTCCCACGGCCGCGCCTCGCCCCGCGTGATCGGCGCGGCGCCGAGCGTCGCGCCGACGGCGGCGCGCCCGCGATAGCTCGCGAACCGCACGCGGACCTCCACGGCGCGCGCGCCGCGCCGCAACAGCGGCACCAGCACCCGCGCGCAGCGCTCGCGCACGACCTCGACCCACGCGCGTCCGCGGTCGTCGTGCTCGACCTCCGCGTGCAGCCGCGCCACCAGCCCCATCACCTCGGTGCGCCGCGACCAGCCGACCACCGCGGTGCCATCGAGCCACGCCGCCCCGAGCCGCGCCGCGGCGTTGGCCTCGCGGCCGGCCAGGATCGCCGGCACCACCTCGACCGGCAGCTCGGGCACGATCGCGCGCAGCAGCGCGTGGACCCGCGCCGGCGACCGCGCCCCCGCGATCACCTGATACGCGCGCGCCAGCGGAGAGCCCTGCGCGACCCCATCGGTCGGATACGCGGTGTAGCTGGCGCTGGTCGCGACCACGTGATCGAAGAACCGGACGAACGCCAGGTACGGCCGCGGATCGGAGACCTGCTCGGCGAACCGCCGGAAGTAGCTCGGCAGCGGCCCGTCCACCCCGAGCAACCCCGCGGTGAGCCGGACGATCGCGCGCCGCGGCGAACCCTCGAACCGGAGCGAGTCGATCAACCCCGGCGATGCCGGCGCGCCGCGCGCGCTCTCGAACCAGATGTCCTCGGCGGCGTAGCCGCGGCGGCGCAGCACCCGGAGCAGCGCCGGCAGCTCGAACCGGCGCGCCGCCAGGGCGATCGCCGCTTCGCCCGGCGCGCCGTCGCCGAACGCGCCGTCCTCGTCGCCCGCATCGGTGGCCGCCAGCGCTTGCATGGGTCGCCTCCACAACTACGCCCGGGGGGCGGCGCCGCGAAGAGGACATTTGGTCCGCCTCGCGGCCGCGCCCCGGCGACGATCGCGCGGTGCTACGCTGCCGCGAGCCCGATGCGCGTACCGCCGTGTTCTGCCGACGCCTCCTACGCGCCGCTGGTGATCGACGATCCGTCGTCCGCGATCCGGCGATTTCACGCGACCACCGAGCTCGAGCGCGACGGCGACCCGGAGGCCCGCGCGCTCGCCCGCCTGCGGTGCTCCGGGAGCGCGCAGCCCTCGGTGGCGGCGTTCGCCGACCTGCGGCGCAGGCTCGCCGGCGTGCGCGACCCCGATCTGATCGTCGTCGACCTTCGCAAGGAGTCCCACGGCTTCGTCAACGGCGTCGCCGTGAGCTGGTACGCCGAGACCAACTGGGGCACCGCCGGGCTGTCCGACGACGACGCGGTCGCGCTCGAGCGCCTGCGCCTGGCGCTGCTCGCCAGCGCCCCCACCGTGCGGATCGGCAACGCCTTGGACGTCAAGCGCGGGCGGCCGCTGACCCTCAGCGAGTGGCACCCGCACACCGTGCAGCGCGAGGCCGACGCGTTCGGCCTGGGCGACGGCCACCACGTGCGCCTCCCGGTGGTCGATCACTGCGGCCCCTCGGATCCGGTGATCGATCGCTTCGTCGATCTGATCCGTGGCCGCTCGCCGACCAGCCATCTCCACGTGCACTGCCGCGGCGGCAAGGGCCGCACCGCGACGGTCCTCGCGATGCTCGACATGCTGCATCACGCGGCCGACGTCCCGCTCGACGCGATCCTCGCCCGCCAGGCGCGGCTCTGTGACTACGATCTGACCAAGCCGGCCGATCCGGAGAGCCGCAAGGCGCCGTTCCTCCGCGCGCGGCTCGCGTTGATCCAGCAATTCTACGGCTACGCGCAGACCCGTCCGCTCGACCACGAAGCCCGGTGGAGCGACTGGATCGCGAACCAGCCGGCCGCGCGCCCGCCGGGCTGACCAAGAGGTCTATCTTCCCCGTGGTGTCGCGGCCTGCCACCTCGAGCAACCTCGCGGCTTCAGCTGCTGGTGGCCAGAGCTTGCCTAGAGCGTCTCCGATGTACCTTGGTTTTTCTCGGTTCGTGACGACAGATCCTTGATCAGCTCCGCGGTCGACTCACGAGTCGGAGCCAGCGTGTTGGTCGTGGCGCCAACATACTTGATACATTCTTGCTTCTTTTGCTTCTTCTGCTTTCCCAGCCAGTTGTCCCGAAACCCGGTGCGGCTGTGGAGCCCGGTCGTGATATTGCGCTTCTCGTACCGCTTCTGGATGTGTACGCCGAGAAACGTGCTGCGCAGCCGGCGATACAACATCTGATCGGTCAGGTAGCCCGGGCTGCGATAGTCCTCGACGAACAGGTTCTTGCCAAAGTCTTCCGGCTGCCCGTACAGCTCGCCGGTCCGGAAGCAATCGACCAGCACGGACCACACCGGCGCCGCGAGACTTGCCGGCTGGTCGCTATCCGCATCGAGCGTATCGAACTTGGAGGGCGAGACCGAGCCCGCGCCCGCCGCGCGCATGTAGAGCGTCACCACGGGATGCGCCAATTTGATGATCTCGTAGTATTTAGCATACGCGATCACCAACCACTGAATCGTATGAGCATACTCGCCATGCGACGGTCCGGTCTCGTCCTTGAACAGATAGCCTCGACTGACGATCCCGCCGAACAGATCGCGCGCGTTGCCGGTCAGCGTCACGTTCTGGATCTTGATGACTCCGGTCTTCATGATGACGATGCTCTCGTGGGACATCGGAAAGTTACATCCGACATTGGGGTCTGCGCTCTGCACCGCGCGAAACAGGTCATAGAACGAGCTGGTCAACGAATTGCGCAGGTCCAGCTGGTCGCGGTTGAACCGATACATGTCCTCGACGTCCTCGGAGACCTCGCGAAACACGTCCTCGAACTGCGCGCGATTGGCGAGCAGCTGCAGGATCTGCGCGTAGTCTTCGATCAGGCCATCGGTCTTCGCGCGGGCCGGAAACAGGCGCTTCAGCTCGACGACGATCTCTTCGAGTTTCGAGTTGATGATCCACATGATCGAACGAGGGTAAGCGACCGCGCCGAACGCCCCGCCAGGACAAGATGTCCCCCGCCGGCTTCGCGCCTGGGTCAGCGCGGCGGGGGGTACTTGGCGAGCATGCGGCGCAGCGAGCGCGCGTGGAGGCCGAGCAGGCGGGCGGCGCCCGATAGCGTGCCGGCGTCCTCGACGGCCTGGGTGAGGAACTCCCAGATCGCGCGGTCGAGGCTCAGGTGGGGCTGCCCGGTCTCCTGGAGCGCGACGACGTCCGGCGCGTCGCCGGGCAACGCGTAGCCGGCGGCGCGCATGACCTGATCGCCGCGCGCGGGCTTCACCAGGTAACCGCCGACCCCCAGCTTGACCGCGCGGACCGCCGAGGCGATCGACGGGTAGGCGGTGACGATGACCAGGCGCGGCCAGAGCGGCGGCGGCACGACGGCGAGCAGATCCTCGAGCCGCTTGCCGGCGAGCCGGTACTCCGCCGCGATCAGATCCGGCGGATCGTCTTGCCGGTCCAGCTCGGTGCGCAGCTCGACGACATCCGCGACGATGTGGGCGGCGCAGCCGAGCTGGACCAGGTCGCTGCCGAGCGTGCGGCTCGACGAGCGCTCGGCGTCGACGATGATGGCGCGCCGCGGGCGCGGGGAGGCGGCTGCGGCGGCGCGCAGCGCGCTCCTGAACTCGTGAACCATTTCGACTTGCATGGCGTTTCCTCGAAGGCCAATGACGGCTGCTGCGGCGAACGACCAGGCTGCAATGCACGCGACGTGCACGGCCGCCGAGGTTTGCCGGGATGGTCACGGCGCCTCGCCGCGCCGGCTTCTGCGCCGCGCAGGGCCGATCGTCGCAGCGGCGCCGCAGCGGCGCCACGGCGACGCTCGATCCCGTCGACGTGTCGCGCGGCGGCTCGACGCGTCGAACTACGCCACGACGGCGATGAACTGGCCGGGCATCGTCACCGAGATCGCGCCGCCCCACGCGCACATCAGCTTGGCGTCGCTGGTCAGCGCCGGAAGCCCGCCGACCAGGACCTGCGGGTTGCCCGGCGTCCAGGTCCCGGCCGGAACCGGCACACACGGCATCGGGGTCAGGACGCCGAGCGCGGCGGCCGTCGCGGCGGCGACCGCGGGGTTGGACGGCATCCGACACACGCCGAACGGCGGCACGTTCATGATCGGCGCCACGTCGGCGATGTTGGCGGCCGGGGCGCCGCACAGCGGCCGACCGGCCGGCAAGACGTTGAGCGCCGACGGCGCCGCGCCGCCGGTGCACATCAGCATGGCTCCGGCGCAAACTTGCAGTCCCATGGTGACAGCCTTTCTGGTCACGCCGCGAGCGAGAGCCGCAGCCGCGCGAGCAGGGTGAACAGCGGCTCGCGCTGCTTGGCGGCGAGCCGGCCCGCGGCGTGCTGTCCGCGGCACCAGTCGCGATCGATCGCGCCGTCGTCGCCGAGCCGCGGCGGCACGGTGTAGACCTCGATCCGCGGCGGCGCGAGGTGAGGCGCCAGCTGGAGCGCGAGGAGCTGCGCCAGCTCGCCGGCGAGCGCGTCGCGGGCGGGCTGGCCGTCGGCGAGCCGATCGGCGCGCGCGAACGCGATCAGCACCGCGCCGGCGCGCGGATCATCGATGAGCGCGGCGGTCCACACCTCGGGGCGCGCCGCCACGATCGCCTCGATCTCGGCCACCGGCAGGCGCTGGCCGTCGCGGTGCGCGCCGAGGCTGGTCACCCAGAGCGACTCGCCGGCGATCCGGCCGAGCAGCGGCTGGCCGATCGCCGTGGCGGGCGCGGCGGCCGCGCTCAGCACGCCGTTGCCATCGACCGAGACGGCGCCGCCGGCGCCCGGATCGAGCAGTTGCCAGGCGAGCCCCGGAGCCGGGATGGCGGTGTTGAGCGCCGGCGATCGGCGCCACGCCGACCAGGTGATCGCACCGCCGGCGATCGGGCTCGCGGCGTAGCAAGCCCCGAGCGCGCGCGCGAACGGCCGGGCCTGGGCGAGCCGGGTCCAGGCGTCGGGCTCGTGCGCGGTCGCCGGGCTACGGAACCAGCGCACAGGTCCGCTGCCGCCGGCCCCCCCGGCGATGATCGCGTCGCGCAGCGCGGGGTGCACGCCGAGGAAGTGGACCCGGCCATCGCACACCAAGGCCGGTTGCTGGCGCGCCGCCTCGAGGCTCGTCGCGACGAAGTGGCCGCCGGTCGCGAGGCACGCGAGCAGGAGCGGCAGCCCGAACTGGACCTCGCAGAACCCCGGCGCGGCGAGCCCGAGCTCGGCGCCCAGCCCGAAGAACACGACGCCGTCGCGCAGCGCGCCGAGATAGAGCCGCTCGGCCGAGACGTCCTGCGGCGCTGTCGGCGCATCGCCGAGCGGCGAGAACACGCGCAGCGCCGGATCGCCGGGTGCGTACGGGTACGGAAGGCCCGGGGCGGCGCCGGCGTCGAGCGTCGCCACCGTCGCCAGCCGGACCTCGGGGGGGACGCCGAGCCACAGCGCGAGCGGCCGGCTGGTCGCGACGAACTCGGCGGCGAGCGCGCCGAGCCGATCGACCACATACGTCAGCCCCCAGACCGGCAGCGGCGCCGCCACCGCGCCGAGCTGCCACGCGGCGAGCAGCGCGGTCACCAGCTCGCGCGAGATCGGCGCGACGATCGCGACGCACGTGCCGGGCCCCACGCCGCGCGCCCGCCAGGTCGCCGCGAGCGCCCGGGCGTCGTCGACGAGCCGGGTGTAGCGGGTCGCGATCGCCCCGCCCGCCGGGTCGTGGTCGACGAAGCCGACCGCGCGGGACTGAGCGTGGCGGGCCCCGAGCTCGTGCGCGAGCTGGTAGCGCTCGAACGGCGTGCTGCGCGACGAGCCCGCCACCGCGGCGACCAGCGCGGGCGCCACGCCGCGCCAGAACGCGTCGGGATCGGCCGCGGCCTCGTCGAGCCACGCCGGGATCGGCGACGGCGCGCCGTCCGCCGCGCACAGGCTCTTGCGCATCGCCTCGAGATCGACGCGCGGCGGCCCGGGGCGCGCCGCGGCGGTCATCGCTGCACCGCCGACACGATGTCCGACGCGCCGAGCACGATGCGGACCTGCATCACGTGCGGATCGACCACGGCGAGCCGCCAGGCGTTGCCGGGCATCGAGAACAGGAAGTAGACGCCGAGGATCTCACCGTCGGCGAGGTCGCGATCGGCGTTGACGCGCACCACCTCGCCGGGCCGCACGATCGCCTTGCGCAGCACCGCCGGATCGGGCGGCGCCGCGAACAGCCGATCGGCGATCGCGTCGTAGTCCTCGGCGAGAAACCCCGCCTGATCGATCTTGCGGACCACCACGTACAGCGGGCCGCCCTGGTTGGTGTCCTGGCCGGCGGTGATCTCGAGGTGGACCGGCGGCGCCTTGGGGCGGACCAGCGGCGGCGCCCCGCCGCACGCCCAGGCCACGACCAGCGCCAGCCACCCGAGCCGCGGCGCCCCGCGCGCGGTCACGGCCGGCTCCCCGAGACCAGCGCCGCGGCCACCCCCGACGGCGGGTCTCCGCCGCGCCGGTGCCTGGGCGGCGGCGCGCCACCGCCCGGCGCCGGCTTGAGCCGGCGTCGCGAGATCGCCGGCCTGGGCGCCCCGAAGATCTCCGCCGTGGGGTCGACCACGTCGTAGCTGACGGCGAGCAGCTGCGATGGCCCCAGCCGGATCTGCCAGGTGTAGGTCGAGCCGCGCCGCTCGGCCTGCTGGAGCAGGTGAAACAAGCTCCACGGCGTACCGGCGGCGGTCACCGCGGGCGGCGTCAGCAACACGCGACCGTCCTGCTTGAGCTGCACGCTGAGCGACGCGGTCTGATCGCGGGTCCAGTCGACCGGCATCACGCTGCGCTTGGGGCGCTGGTTGAAGTAGAACGCGGTGGTCTCGCCCACGGTCAGGCGGACCAGCTCGGGCACCGGCGCCGCGCTGGCGAGCGCGAACGGCCGCGGCGTCACCCCCACCTCGAGCGCGAGCGGCTTGCCGGCGGCATCCCACAATAGATCTGCCGCCGCGGCGAGCCGATCGAACGTCGCCAGCACCTGGGCCGGCACCCGCACGCACAGCGGGTCGCCGGTGCACGGCTGAGCCGCGTGATGGTGCACGCGGCCATCCCAGCCCTGGGTCGGCACGACCAGCCCGGTCATCGCCGGCAGGAGCTCCGCGGCGAACCGGCCGCGCTTGGGCGCGAGCCACGCGCTCAGGGTCTGCGGATCGAGATCGTCGCCCGACGCGCGATCGAACGGGAACCGCGAGAACAGCTCGGCGTCGGCCGCGGCCTCGAGGTCGCGATCCCACGCGGCGATCGCCGCCTCGACGTCGCGCGCCCCGAGCGCGTACACCGCGCGGACCGGCGCGCGGAGCACCTCGACGAGGTCCTCGGTGAGCAGCTTGTCGGCGAGCCACGCGTCGAGCGCCACCGCCGGCGCCGCCGGCGCGCCCTGGACGGTCGCGAACGCCAGCACCCCGGCGGGCGACAGCCGCGCGGCGAACGCCTCGCTCGGCGCCGGCGCCGCGGCCGCGCCGGGCCTGGCGGCGGCCGGCGCCGCGAGCTGGGTACCGAGCGCCCGCAGCACGTCCTGGTAGGCCGCGAACGCGTCGCCCGCCTTGCCGGCGACGAACAGCTGCGCGAGCGGCCCGTAGTGATCCTCGACCGCGGCCATCGCGTCGAACACCGAGGTCTTGTCGCCGGCGAGCCCGAGCGCGGCGTCGGTCGCGACCGCGCTCAGCAGCGCGCGGAGCGGCGAGCCCGAGCCCGAGAGCACGCGCAGCACGCGCTGGGCCGCGATCGCCGAGGTCACCCCGACCTGGAACGACTCGATCAGCCGCGCCAGCTCCTGGTCGTAGCCGGTCGCGTAGGCGTCGAGCGCCTGGCCGAGCAGCTGGGCGAGCTGATCGCGCGCCGCCGGGTAGTCGCCCAGCCGATCGAGCACCGCGCGCAGCCCCAGCGCCGCCGGCGCCACCTCGGTCTCGAACACCTTGCGGGTGTACATCCGCGCGTGGCTCGTCGCGCCCGACGTGCCGGGCGGCCAGGTGATGCCCAGCGCGACCTCGTCGGCCTGGGCCGGCTTGGCCAGCAACAGCCGCGCGCCATCGCCCGCGGTGCGATCGATGAACCCGGCGACGAGCTGGGCGACCGCGTCGCCGCGCATCGCCCGCGCGAAGCCACCGACCTCGACCTTGTAGTCGTGGCCACCGATCGCCAGCGTCAGCTCCGGCGCGCTGGCGCCCGCCACCACGATCGCCGCGAGCGCGGAGCCCAGCGCGGCAAACGAGCGCGGCTCGGTCGTGGCCGGCGGCGCCGCGGTCACCGCCTCGAGCAGCGTGCCGAGCACCACCTGGTTCTCCGCGAGCTGCTTGAGCAGGTGGAACCGCGCCTCGTTGACCTTGTAGCCCGCGGCGAGGCGATCGAGCGGCGGCGTGGCGAGGATCTGCTCGGTGGCGCCGAACCGCGCGAGCCGCGCGATGGCGGGTCGCAGCTGGGCCTTGAGCGCCACGGCCTCGGCGAGCTCGGCGGCGTTCCACGCTCGCTGCGGCGCGAGCAGCGTGAGGAACCGCGCGAGCCGATCGCCGAGCTCGTCGACGTCGGGCGCCTTGCTCACGTCGATGATGCGATCGATCCACAGATCGTCGCGGTACGGCCGGGCCAGGTGGAGGTAGTCGGTCACCAGCGAGCTCGGCAGCTCGAGCCCGGTCGCCCAGTCGGCGAGCCGGTCCTTGACCAGCTGGCCGAGCTCGTTGCCGGCGCTGGCATAGAGCAGCGCCGCGGTGTGGAGCATGCGCTCGGGCTGCCGCGTCCCGGGCGGCTTGGCGAGGGTCTCGCGCAGGCTGGGGATCAGCGCGTCCTGCCGGACCTGCTCGACGAACGAGCACCCGACCACCGCCGGCCCCTCGACGAAGAACCCGGGGCGCAGCCGATCGGTGAGCCCGCCGGTCCGGCCCTGCGCGTAGCCGCGGATGACGATCCGCAGATCGAGCTCGTGCGCCGACTTCTTGACGTCGTACTCCGAGGCCGCCGCGGCCGCGTGATCCCAGGCCGCGGCGTCGCGGCGATAGCTCGCCAGCAGCGCCACCGCGCCGGCGACCGCGAGGCTGAACCCGATCAGCCGGTGCTTGAGCAGCACGCTGGTGCCGGGGCGCAGCAGCGCGTCGGGGACGATCAGCGGGTTCGGCCCGCCGGTCGCCGGGACCAGGTACAGGCCGTCGTGGCGCGGCGTCAGCTCGCCGGCCGGCGCGAACAGCTCGCCGAACAGGACCGAGAGCGCGCCGGCCAGCTGGGGCACCGCCTCGAGGAAGCCGACCAGCTCGAGCGTCTCGCGCGGCGTGAGCTCGGTCAGCGCGCGGCAGATCTCGTCGGCGTAGGCGAGCAGCGCGTCGCGCACCGCCGCGTCGTCGAACCGCTCGAGCGCCAGCACCGCCGGCATCCCGGGCAGCTGGAGCAGCCGGAACAGCGCGTCGAACCGCTGGAACCCGGGCACGTCGCTCAGCACCACGCGCACGGCGCACGGCTCGTCGCGCAGCGCCGCGAGCACGTCGAGCTTGGCGCGCAGCGCGCCGCCCAGCTCCGCGAGCTGCGGCGCCGACTGGGTGTCGAGGATCTCGGGCGACACGCACACCACCACGAGCGGCGCGCGGCGGCGCAGCGCCGGGCCGAGCGCGCGGGTGAGGCCCGCGTCGACCAGCTCGCGCGGCGCGCGCACCACCTCCTCGGACGGCGCGAACACCACGACGTCGCTGCCGAGCACGCAGCGCAGCTGGCCGCCGGCGAGCTCGGCGCGCGGTCCGAGCTCGACCCGGCGCTGCGCCACCCCGACGAACCGCTCGATCAGCACCGCCTTGCCCGACGACTCGGTGCCGAGCACGACGATCGGATGGAACGCGTCGAGGCTGCGCCGCGCCGCGGCCGGCAGCTCGCGACGAAACCGCTGGACGTCGGCGACCAGCTGCTTGGCGAGCGGCACGGCGGGCCGCGCGGGCGGCGCGGCGACCGGCGCGGCCGCGGGGGCGGCGGCGCGGCGGCGCCACCACACGACGCCCGCGATCGCCAGCCCGACCACGACGAGCACCGCGAGGATCACCAGCAGCCAGCCGAGGGTCGACAGCCCGCCGAGCCAGCTCGTCACTCGATTCACGTCGACATTCATCGCGACCTCGCCGGCATCGTCGGCTCGCCGCGGCGGCGCGACGAGATGACAAATCGTCCTATCGAATCCGGGCGAGTCCAGGCGAGTCCGGGGACGTTATGTCCCATTGTTATCCGGCGCCTGGCTCGCCAACAATGGCAATTCAACGACGACAGGAGCGAACTTGCCAATGACGGCACGCAACACGGTCCCCAGATCCCGTATCACGCTGACCTACGACACGCGCCAGCCCGATCAACCGCGCAAGGAGAAGGAGCTGCCGCTCCGCCTGCTCGTGGTCGGCGACCTGACCGGCAGGTCGTGGAAGCCCGAGCCGGCGCCCGGCGCCGCGACCACCGCCAAGGACAGCTTCGAGGATCGCAAGATCCACGATCTGAACGGCAAGAACCTCGACACCGTGATGGCCAAGCTGGGGATCGCCGTCGAGCTCCAGGGCGTCACCAATCACATCGACAAGACCGGCGCGCCGATCGACGTCACGATCCCGATCAAGTCGATGGCGTCGTTCGAGCCCGGCGAGGTCGTCCAGCACGTGCCCTCGACCCGCCGCCTGCTGCAGATCCGCAAGCTGCTGCTCGAGCTCCAGGCGTACGTCGATAACAACAAGCAGTTTCGCCGGCTGGTCCGCGAGCTGACCTCGCCGCCGCGCGCCGCCCTGCTCGATGAGCTGCGCGCGACCTTCACCAAGGAGCTGGCGGCGCAGCTGCGGATCCCGACCGCCGAGGAGATGGCCGGCGACCCCGCGCTGCCGGCCCCGGCGACTCCGCCCGCGGCGATCGCCGCCGCCAAGCCCCCGAGCCCTGCCACGCCGCCCCCGGCGTCGCCCCCACCGCCCGCCGCACCGCCAGGCTGATCCCGCCACGAGGTCCCACCCATGCCGACCACGCAAGCCACCCCCACGATCACGGTGGACGCCTTCCTCGCCGACGTGCTGAGGAGCGTCCTGCCCCCCGACAACCTGCCCGCGAAGCCGACCGAGCTGCTCGCAGCCCCCGCGCCGAGCCCGCCAGCGACCACCGCGCCGGCGACGCCCGACGAAGCCAAGACCGCGCGCGACCGCGAGCGCGTCCAGCACTTCCTCCAGCTGCTCGGCCTCCTGCTCGTCAACCTCGACTACGCCCGGCGCGATCAGGGCACCGGCGCGGCCGAGCCGACCGCCGATCGCCAGCAATACTTCGTCGACAAGAAGACGTTTGCCGATCTGCTCGCCCGGGTCAACGAGCTGATCGCCCTGCAGCTCAACGAGGTGTTCCACCAGCCGCAGCTGCGCGACCTCGAGGGCAAGTGGCGATCGATCGCCGATCTGGTCGATCGCACCAACTTCGCGGCCAACATCGGCATCAGCCTGCTCGACGCCGCCAAGGACGAGATCGCCGAGGACATGTCGACCAACGGCGCCGACATCGCGGCGTCGGATCTGTTCAAGAAGGTCTACACCGCGGAGTACGATCAGCTCGGCGGCGAGCCCTACGCCGCGATGATCGGGCTCTACGAGTTCGCGAACGACTATCACGATCGCGTGTTCCTGAAGGGCATGGCCGCGCTCAGCAAGCACAGCCACGCCCCGTTCATCGCCGCCGCGTCGCCCAGCATCTTCGGCATCGACGAGATGAGCCGGCTCATGGAGGTCCGCGACTTCTCGTCCACGCTCGACGAATCGTGGATGGCGCTGCGCGCGCAGGAAGAGTTCGCCTACGTCGGCCTCACCCTGCCGCGCTACATCGCGCGCCGGCCCTACAAGCCGACCGACTCGGCCGGCGGCATGGTGCGGTTCAAGGAGGAGCCGCCGGCGCCCGAGCAGGAGGCCCAGCGCTACGTGTGGGCGAGCTCGGCCATGCTGTTCGCGCGCAACCTCGTGCGCTCGTTCGAGGGCTCAGGCTGGTGCCAGTACATCCGCGGCGTCAAGAGCGGCGGCTACCTCGAGGACCTGGCGCGCATCGCGCTCGAGGGCGGCGACGACGAGCTCCGCCCGCCGCTCGAGGTCATCATCCCCGACTACGGCGAGCTCGCGCTGGCCAACGCCGGGTTCATCCCGCTGGTCCACAAGAAGGGCTCGACCGACGCGGTGTTCTTCTCGAGCCAGGCGATCAAGCAGCCCAAGGACGGCGTCGATCCGCACCTGTCCGAGAACTCGCAGCTGACCTGCAACCTCGCCTACACGTTCTCGATCTCGCGCCTGGCGCACTACCTCAAGCGGATGATGCGCAACAACGTCGGCTCGAGCGCCGACGCCAACTACGTCAAGGGCCAGATCGACGCCTGGATCTCGCGCTACGTCACCACGATCGTCAACCCCGACGATCTCACGCTGCGCTACTACCCGTTCAAGGCCTACACCCTCGCGGTCGCCCCGGTCGACGGCCGCGCGGGCTGGTACGACTGCAACCTCACCGTCCAGCCGCACATCCAGTTCGAAGGCATGGACGTCACCCTGCGCGTCGACGCGCGCCTCGCCTGACAGGAGCTTGCCATGGCCATCGATCTCCCATGTGACTGGAAGAGCGGGTTCGTGATGGACCCCAGCAACAAGCAGCGCTGCGGCTACCTCACCGCGTTCAACGGCCTCGACCTCGGCACCGAGCCGACCAAGGACGCCGACGACTACAAGATCTCGGTGTTCACGCCGTTCAACGCCGAGGCCCCCGAGTACAAGGAAGCGACGCCGGCGCCCAACGACGACGGCCTGCCGATCGTCAACTGCATCGGCGTGATCGACCACTTCTCGTGGGGTGGCGGCGCGGGCGACCCGATCTCGATCAGCGCCTACGTGTCGACCGAGTTTGCCAATCAGCTCAAGGCCAAGCAAAAGACCACGCTGTCGACCACGGCGATCAAGAAGCTGGGCTGGTGGATCGTCAACTACGACGTCGAGAACAAGGCGTGGTTCGAGGAGGCGTTCCCCAAGACCGCCGATGGCTTCGTCGCCGGCCAGCTCAACGCCAACGGCGGCAAGTCGGTCGCGCTCCAGGTCGCCGAGGAGCCGACGCTGATCTCGCCCAACATCGACGTCCAGGTGTTCCAGATCTACTTCGAGATCGTGCCGGGCGCCAACGCCACCTACGGCCTGCGGTTCGCGCAGGCCAAGACCAAGCCGTTCGTCAAGGGCTGGGGCCTGCAGGTCGGCTCGATCGCCAAAGCCAAGCTGGCCGGCTAGCCCGGTCATGGCCCCTCCCGCCACGCCACGCCCCCGCTCGCTGTGCCGCGTGCACTGGCGGCTGGGCCAGGCCCTGCTGCCCGAGCACTTCGAGCGCCAGGAGCTCGGCCTGGGTCGCGAGCTCGAGCTGCGGTTCGCCCAGCTCGCCCCGGCCGCGTGGGGCGTCGCGCAGGTCAGCTTCGACGACGACGCGCTCGCCGGCGGCATCGTGCGCCTGACCCGGCTCGCCGCGGTCCTGCCGCGCGGCCGCCTCGTCGATCTGCCGGGCAACGCGCGCGCCACGCCGTTCGACCTGGCCGCCGCCGACGCGCACATCACCGGGCTCTACGTCCACCTGCTCGCCGAGCCTGCCTACGAGACCGACGACGACACCGCCCGCGACCTCGACGCGGTCGAGCTCGCCGTCCAGCGCCTCGAGCTGTCGCTGGCCCCGGGCCACCCGGGCGCCATCGATTCGCTCCAGCTCGCCGTGCTCGAGCAGGCGCCCGACGGCGCCTGGACGATCCGGCCAAGCTACGTCCCGCCGCTCCTGACGATCGCGGCCTGGCCGGCGTTCTTCGACGACCTGCTGACCCGGATGCGCAAGCTGCTCGCCGCCTGGGAGGCCATCCTGCTAGGCGATCTCGAGAGCCACGTGCTGTCCGTCGCCCGGAGCCTGCGCGCCCACGAGGGCCTGCGCCGCAGCCGGCTCCACCGCTGGTTCCTCACCCAGCTCGACGCCGCCGCCCCGGCGCGCACCACCGGCCCCACCCACCCCGACAGCGTCGTCGCCGCGCACCCCTTCGAGCTGTTCCGCCGCCTGATCGACTTCTACCTCGACGTCCACGCCTACCAGTCGCCGGCGTCCGAGGAGCCCGCGCTCGCGGCGCGCGTCTACGACCACCGCGACCTCGCCGGCAGCTTCGAGCCGCTGCTCGCCGAGCTCGCCAGCAGGACCCGGCTGCCCCACGGCCGCGCCCCCTACGCGCCGTTCGTCCGCGACGGCCGGATCGCGTCCTGCGCCCTGCCCGACTCGCTCGCCGACGCGCGGCTCTACTGGCTGGTCCGCCGGGCCGCCGACGCCGACGCCGACGCCGCGCGCGCGGTCAAGCTCGCCGCGGTCGGCCGGCTCGAGACGGTTCACCGCCACGCGCTGCGCGGCGTCGCGGTCAAGCCGCTCGCCAGCGTGCCGTTCCGCCATGACTTCGATCCCGACGTGGTGTTCTACGAGATCGCGACCGAGGGCGAAGAGTGGGAGTTCCTGGCGCGCGAGCGCCGGATCGGCTTTGTCGCCGAGGGGCCGATCGCGGCGTGCGAGACATATCTATGCTGGCGCGCCGTGTAGCCAGCGCCCGATCGCGCGAACGACCTGCGGGCTTGGGATCGGCGCCACCGCCGTGGTCACAGCGGCTTCCATCGCGGCTGCGGACCAACCCCGGCGCGCGCCGCGGCGGCGCACCCGGCGGGGTCCTGCAACACCGCCTGGGCCTGCGTCGACAGCGTGTCCCACGGCAGCGTGGCGTCGCGGAACGCCTGCCAGTCCGCGTCGCCGCCGGTCAGCGCGTGCGCGTCGCACACGACCTGGCGCTGGTGCGCCGGGTCGAGCGCGTAGACGTGCAGCCTCGCCGCCACGATGGGCAGCGCCCCGCGATCGGACAGGCCGAGCGCGGCGCGCCAGACGATGCTGAACCGCTGCGTCGTCTCGGCGCGCGACAGCTGGTCTCGAAATAGCGCTCGCCACGGTGCCGGATCGAGGATCGGCGAGTAGCCGGCGCCGGTCCGGACCTGCGCGGCCAGCCGGCTCAGCGCTTGCTCGCGCAGCACCAGGCTCGGCGCCGAGGTGGCGAGCTTGCCGATCAGCGCGAGGCTGGCATCGGGCCCGTAGTCGAAGCTCATCAGGAACGCGACCCGGGGCGCGCTGTGCACGGTCACGGCATCGACCCGCGAGGCGAGCTCGGCGGCGAGGTCCGCGGCGATCGGCCCGCACGTCGCGTAGGCCGTGGAGAACGCCTCGACCGCCGGGCGGGCGAAGAACGTCGGGATCAGCGCGACCCAGGACGCCTGGTCGGGCTGCCCGAAGCCGATGATGCTACACACCGCGTGCTCGATATTGCGGCGCGCGATCGTCGAGTCGAGGCCGGCGTAGAACCCGGGCACGTCGCCGGGCGCGATCGGCGGCACGCCGTAGTCGGAGGACGCGCGCTCCTGGTGCGCCGGCGACCGGTCCAGGAACGCGGCCAGCGCGCCCGTCGCGGACGGCACCAGGAGCTTCGCGAACGTGGTGTAGTACGTGGTCGAATCCAGGCCGTACGATCGGGTCCACGGCGGCCCGACATCGATCTCGTCAGGCGCCAGGTAGCCGCCCGCAGGAACGGTCACGGTGGCCGACGCGCCGGGGGCGATCTGCGAGGTCGTCGCGGTGCCCGCTGCGTCGACCACGGTGACGTCGAGCGGCACCAGCAGCTGGTGGTGCGGATCGTGGAGCGCCAAGGTGACCGTGCGATCTTGATTCGCGAGGTCCGCGATCGCGAAGTCGATCGCCGGCGTGGCGGTTTGCTCGAGCGTCTGGGTCAGCTGCGCGATCTCGCCGCTGCTCAGCATCGGCGCGAAGCCCTGAAGGAACCGCGGACCGCTCAGCGTGCCGAGCGCGTTGTCGGCGAGCATGGCGCGCAGCGCGGCCCAGAACGCATCCTCGCCGATGCGCGCCCGGATCTGGGTGATCAGCCATGCGGCGCGCTGGTACGGCCCGGTCGTGTAGCGCGCCAGGCCGGTCAGCGTGGGATCGACGATGGCGTCGCCGGGGGCGAACCCGAAGTCCTGGCCGAACTTGCGCGCCGGCGAAGCCGCGCCGCGCACGCCGCGCTGGCCCTCGGCTTCGAGCACGGTGGCCATCCCCTCCTTGAACCACACGTCCTGGTAGTCGTTCATCGTCACCCAGTCGCCGTACCACTGGTGGCCGAGCTCGTGCGCGTTCACCGACAAGCTGATATTGCCCTGACCGAGGCTCTCCTGATTGAACGTGATGCCTGCGTTCTCCATGCCGCCGTTGGCGAACGGGAACGGCGCCAGGAACACGCCGTACGACGGCCACGGATACGGACCGAGCAACTGCTCGAACCGCGGGATCAGCTGGGCCAGCATGTCGAGGTGGCGCTCGGCGTCGACCACCAGGCCACGCCGGTACCAGAGGCTGAGCGGCACGGT
>Ga0302323_100000283_pt1 | contig 39418 bp, 35 predicted proteins | sample Fen_T0_3_FD_201950 | JGI IMG/M metagenome (GOLD analysis project Ga0302323, IMG submission 201950) | Peat permafrost microbial communities from Stordalen Mire near Abisko, Sweden - Fen_T0_3 | ecosystem: Environmental > Terrestrial > Soil > Wetlands > Permafrost | place: Sweden: Abisko...
GCGATCTCACCGAGCGCGGCCCGACCCGCAGCCTCGGCGGCGCGCTGGGTCGCGATCGCGGCCTCGGCCTGGTCGAGCTGGGCCTGGGCGAATTCCAGCCGGGAGGCCAGCTCCCGGTCCTTGGCCACGGCGGCGGCCCGGGCGGCCTGGGCCGAGGCGAGCGCGGCACGGGCGTCGGTCAGGTCCGCCTGGGACGTGCGCAGGGCGACCGCGGCGGTGACGAGGGCGTCGGAGGCGCCCTCCAGCTGCTCCTTCAGATCGGCGATCTGCTGGTCGACGCTCTGCTTCTTGTCGTCGACCGGGTCGGCCCGGCCGACCGCCGCCGCCCCGGGGGACACGAGCAGGGCTCCGGCCAGCAGCGCCCCCGCGAACGCTCGCAATCCACGGGTGGCCACGGTCCGGACCTCCTCGCTCACCGACGGCGCGGCCCCGACCCGAGGTCGGGACCTCTCACACCTTGAGGTATCGGCGCAGCGAGAGGAACGACGACACGCCAGCGATGAGCATTCCGAGCAGGAACATCCACGGCATGACCAGCGAGGCGTCGCCCACCGTCACCCAGTTGTCGATGAATCGCAGCGTCGTCCGCAGCCAGCCCTGGATCGCGAACTGGGTGAAAAGGACGAGAATCACCGAGGCGAAGACCGCGCCCGTCAGAGCCGCGATCATGCTCTCCAGCACGAACGGCAGCTGGATGACGAGGTTCGACGCCCCGACCAGGCGCATGATGCCGGTCTCCCGGCGCCGGGTGAACGCGTTGAGCCGGATCGTGGTCGCGACCAGCAGCACGGAGCAGATCAGGGTCATCCCGGCGACGAACCAGGCACACCACTTCAGCCCGTTGAGCAGGGCGAACAGCCGGTCGAGCACCTGGTTCTGGTCACGGACGTCGCTGACGCCCGGCCGGTCCCGGAACTGGTCGGAGACCGCGGCGTACTGCTGCGGGTCGACCAGGCGCACCCGGTAGGACTCGGGCAGGACGTCGGGCGTGATGTTGTCGACGACGGTCGAGTCCTTGAACTGCTCCTTGAACCGCTTGTAGGCCTCGTCCTTGGACTCGTAGTAGACCTCCGCCACGTACTTGGTGAGCTGCGGCGACTTCAGATCGTCGAGAATGGAGTCGCGCTGGGCCTGGGTCACCTCGCCGCCGGAGCAGGAGGCCTTCTTCGTGTCCTCCTTGCCGCAGAGGAAGATGGACACCTGGACCCGGTCGTACCAGTAGTCCTTCATCGCCGAGACCTGCTTCTGGGCGAGCACGCCGACCCCGAGCAGCAGCAGCGAGACCGTCGTCACGAGGATGACCGAGACCGTCATGGTGACGTTGCGGCGCAACCCGATCTTGATCTCGCTGACGATGAACTGGAAACGCATGTCAGCTCCGCCTTACCGGGAGTAGCCGTAGACGCCGTGGTCCTGGTCCCGGACGAGTCGGCCGTCCTCCAGCTCACACACCCGTTTGCGCATCTGGTCGACGATCTCGTCGTCGTGGGTCGCCATGACGATGGTCGTGCCGGTGCGGTTGATCCGGTCGAGCAGGCGCATGATCCCCACGCTCGTCGTCGGGTCGAGGTTCCCCGTCGGCTCGTCCGCGAGCAGGATCGCGGGCCGGTTGACGAACGCCCGGGCGATGGCCACGCGTTGCTGCTCGCCGCCGGACAGCTCGTTCGGGAACCGCCGCTCCTTGCCGGACAGCCCGACCAGGTCGAGGACCTCCGGCACGGTGTGCGCGATCGCGTGGACCGGCTTGCCGATGACCTGCAGCGCGAACGCGACGTTCTCGAAGACCGTCTTGTTGGGCAGCAGGCGGAAGTCCTGGAAGACGACGCCGATCTGCCGGCGCAGGGCCGGCACCTTCCAGCTGGGCAGCCGCGCGACGTCCTTGCCGGCGACGTGCACGAGCCCGCGCGTCGCCCGGTCCTCGCGCAGGGCCAGCCGCAGGAACGTCGACTTGCCGGAGCCGGAGGCGCCGACGAGGAAGACGAACTCTCCCTTCTCGACCTCGATGCTCACGTCGTCGAGCGCGGGGCGGGCGGTGCCCGGGTAGACCTTCGTGACGTTCTCGAAGCGGATCACGCGGGAGTCCTGACCTGGTTGCGGAGAGGCTGGAGCGGAGGCGGCGGCCTGGGTCCGGCCGGGCACGAGTCTAGGCAGGCCACCTCCCCGGTTTGGTCATCGCCACGCTAAGCGGCCCTTCGCCCGCCGCCCCACCTGCGCTTCCGAGGGCCGAAAAGGTGTCACGTGATCGCCGGTCCGGGCGCCGAGCCGGGTCGAACCGGTCAGCCGAACAGGCCACCCAGCGGGCTGTTGCTCTGCTGCTGGCCGCCGCCGTGACCGCCGCCCGGGGCGCCCTCGCTCGGCTGGACGACGACGAAGCCCGGGCCGTGGAACACGAACTGGAACGCCTCGCCGGAGCCGCCGCGCAGCAGCGACTTGACGTTCATGCTCGACACCACCTGCGGCTGGAGGTTGGCCGACCACGCCACCGCGGCCTGGATGTCGACGTAGGTGGGCTGCGAGCAGTCCAGCAGCATCGGGGGGCCGTCGCTGGTCACGGCGACGGTCCCCTGGCCCTGGATCAGGGTGTTGAACGCGCCGCCGGAGAGCATGCCGGCGCCCTGGACGCGGTGGACGTCCCAGCTGAGCCCGGCGTCGAAGGCGAGCAGGTTCGTCCCGTTGATGCTCAGGCCGTCGCCCTCGAGCTGGATGAAGAAGACGTCCTCGGCGAGGCGGGCGAAGAAGACGTCGCCCTGCCCGGCGACCCGCATCAGCGGCGCGTCCTCGCTGGTCAGCGCCCGGCGGATGAACTTGCCGACGCTCCCGGAACCCTCGTGGTTGAAGGTCACCTGGCCCTGGTAGGCGACCATCGCCCCCTTGGCCGCCAGCACGTCGTGACCGGGCATGACGACGACCTTCACCATCTTCGAGCTCTGCTTGATCCAGCGCTCGGCCGAGTTGACCTCGGCATTGGCGGCGTCGAACAGCTGACTGCGCACGGGGGCCCCTCCTGGTCGGTGACAGTGGCAGTCACCCTAACGAGGAAGGTCCTCCGGACGGTTCCGACGCGGCCCGACAGGGCCCGGCGCGCCCCCACGCGCCTGACGGATCAGACCTGGTGGGTGCGCCGCCAGCGGATCCCGGCCTCGATGAACTCGTCGATCTCGCCGTCGAACACCGCGACCGGGTTGCCCGTCTCGTACTCGGTCCGCAGGTCCTTGACCATCTGGTACGGGTGCAGCACGTAGGACCGCATCTGGTTGCCCCAGCTGGTCCCGCCGTCGCCCTTGAGCGCGTCGAGCTCGGCCTGCCGCTCGCGCCGGGCCCGCTCAAGGAGCTTGGCCTGCAGCACCCGCAGGGCGGAGGCCTTGTTCTGCAGCTGGGACTTCTCGTTCTGGCAGGTCACGACGATGCCGGTGGGCAGGTGCGTGAGCCGGACCGCCGAGTCCGTCGTGTTGACCGACTGCCCGCCCGGCCCGGAGGACCGGTAGACGTCGACCTTGATGTCGTTCTCCGGGATCTCGATGTGGTCGGTCTCCTCGACCTGCGGGAGCACCTCGACACCGGCGAACGACGTCTGCCGCCGGCCCTGGTTGTCGAACGGGCTGATCCGGACCAGCCGATGCGTGCCCTGCTCGACCGACAGCGTCCCGTAGGCGTACGGCGCCGACACCCGGAAGGTGGCCGACTTGATGCCCGCCTCCTCGGCGTACGAGGTGTCGTAGACCTCGGTCTTGTAGCTGTGGCGCTCCGCCCAGCGCAGGTACATGCGCAGCAGCATCTCGGCGAAGTCCGCGGCGTCCACGCCACCGGCCTCCGACCGGATGGTGACCAGCGCCTCCCGGGAGTCGTAGTCGCCGGCGAGCAGCGTGCGCACCTCCAGCTCCCCGAGGGCCTTCTTGACGCCGACCAGCTCACGCTCGGCCTCGGCGAGGGTGTCGGCGTCGTCCTCGCCCTCGGCGAGCTCCACCAGGACCTCGAGGTCGTCGATGCGGGCGCCCATCCGCTCGACCCGGTCGACCTCGGACTGCAGGTGGGACAGCTTGCTCGTGACGAGCTGCGCCCGGTCCGGGTCGTTCCACAGGTCGGGCGCAGCGGCAGCCTCCGCCAGGTCCCCGATCTGCTTCTTCAGCCCGTCGAGGTCGGTGACGTCGAGGATCGAGGTGTACGTCTGGCGGAGGGAACGGAGCTCGAGCTGGAAGTCGACGGCGGCCACGAACCACGAGCTTACGCGGTCCGGCGCGCCCCGCCCGCAGCCCGGAACCCGGGAGCCCCGAACCCGGGGTCAGGCGTCGGGGTCGGTGAGCCAGGTCGGCAGCGCGGTGAGGCCACGGTCGCGCATCAGGGCGGCGAGCTCCGCGTTGGCCCCGGCGTACAGGGAGCGGATGCGCGCGCGGGCCCGCTCGCTCTGGCGCGGCAGGCGAGCGGCCGACCCGGCCGCGGAGAGCCGCCAGGCGGCACCGCCGCGCGGCAGTCCCGGCCAGAACCGCCGGTTGAAGCCGGCCGCGGCGGGCTCCGGCGCCGGGTACCCGCCGTCCGGGCGGTCGTCGGCGCGCTCGTCGGGGACCGGTACCGCCGGCACGTCGCCGGGCTCGAGGTCGAGCCAGTCCAGCAGCGAGCGCACGCCGGCGGCGGGCTCCTCCTGCAGGTCCTCGGTGAAGACGACCCGCAGCCGGTCGCCGAAGACGTCGAACCAGTGCGGCAGGGTCTCGACGTAGAACCCGCTGGACAGGGTCCGGAAGTGCCGATTGCCCTCGAACCGGTCCGCGCCGTTGGCGCGCAGGGCCAGGCAGCGCTCCACGAACGTGTCGAAGGTGATGGCGCGAGGCAGCCGCCGGCGGGCGAGCTGGTCGGTGTACCCGGTCCACAGGCGGTGGGCGGGGTCGCGCAGCAGTACGACGATCCGCACCCCCGGCAGGACGTCGGCCAGCGTCCGGGCCATGGGCAGGCCGCCGTCCAGGTAGTCCGGGGACGTCTCCATCCGGTACCGCTGCCCCGCCCACCGGGCGAAGTGACGGTCGTAGTCGTGCGGCCGGACGTCGACCGGGCGCCCGTAGCGCAGCTCGGCGAACAGGCCCGGACGCCGGCTGTCCGGCAGGCACAGCTGCGGGTGCCGCCCGAGGTCGGCCGTCAGCATGGCGGCGCCGGCGTGGCTCACGCCCGGCAGCAGCAGGTTCGGCAGCAGCGCCAGGTCACGGACCGGCCCGCTCGGCCGGCCGGCCTGCTGACGCGCCGGCGGGATCCGCCGCACGGTCGAGACCGTCAGTTCGGCCTCCGCCGCTCGCCGGACCTGTGGGACCGACGCGCTCGTCGGTGGTGTCGTCGCTGACATCGTTGTCCTGTCTGTGACCCGTCCATTCCGGCGACGCGAGGGTTCCAGCGCCACGGATTGCGTCTGATTACTCACGGATCGTAGTAACGCGCCGGTCCAGGCATCCAGCAGAGGGAGGGAAAACCCCCCGCACGTGGGACACCGGTGACGAAGGTCAGGAGATCACCACCCGACGAACGGGCGATGGCGCAGCGGCGTCGACCGGCTACAGATTGCCGGTATCCGACGCCTTGACCTTCGGAGTGTGGCGCGGCCCACAATCGATGCCTCACGGGAACGGGCCCTCCGGGCCCGTCGCCCGCCGGCTGATTCCTGACAGGACGGGCAGAAATGGATCGCGGGCGCGTGCTCGCCGCCTACACCGCGGCATGGACCCTGGACAGCGAAGAGAGCATCCGGCAGGCCCTGGAGGCCTGCTGGACCGAATCGAGCACCTACGTGAGCCCCCTGACCGACGAGGTGCGCGGGGTCGGTGGCCTGGCAGGCCTCATCCTCGACCTCCCGGTGATGTTCCCGGGCGCGGCCCTCGGCACGACCCGACCGCCGGACGTCCACCACGACGCCGCCTGCGTGCCGTGGCGGCTGTGCTCCACCGCGCCGATCCGCACGCTCGGCCGCGACTTCGGGCGGGCCCTGGACGGCGTGGACTTCGTCGAGTTCGACCCCGAGGGCCGGATCCGGCGGATCACGGCGTTCTTCGACTTCCCGCCCGTCGCCCCCGAACCGGCCGGTCAGGCCGGGGCTGCGGGGGCGTCCGGGGCCTCCGCGGCGGCGCAGGACGTGTGGGGGCCGACGCAGATCCTCGATCTCGCGGACGGCGAACGGACGGAGCCCGCGCACCAGACCGCGCGGCACCCGGCCCGCCGGAACGCCCTGCGCTGATCAGCGCTGATCAGCGTGAGCCGGCGCCGGTCAGCGAGAGCCGGCGCGGGTCACCACGCGACGCGGCGAGGGCGCCGGGTCGAGGTGCCGCTCGACGGCGGTCTTCCGCGCCCGGATCCGGCGCCGCTCGATCGACGTCAGCTCGCCGACGTGGACCCGGAGCGCCGTTACGAGCGCGATGATCTCCGCTGCGGAGCTGCACCCGAGGACCGCCTGCAGGCGCTCACGCTCGGCGTAGAGGCCAGTCATCTCCGTTACCACGGCGGCCACCGGTCGGTCCGCCGCGTACCGGTCGGGCGGCGACGCCGCCAGCAGGGCCACGAGTCCGGGGCCGTGCAGACCCCCACCGCCGCCTGCAGTTCGGCACGCTCCTCGTACAGCGAGCACAGCTGCGCCACCAGGGAGGGGTCCGGGGTGGCGGCGACGTCGTCCGGAGCACGTCGTGGTGCGGGGCCGGCGGGTGCGCCCCGGCCGGCGGGAAGCCTCGGGCGGCAGGTGCGACTCGGCGGGCAGGTGCGACTCGGGCGGCAGGTGCGACTCGGCGGGCAGGTGCGACTCGGGCGGCAGGTACGACTCGGCGGGAAGGTATGACTCGTCGGGCGGCCCGACGTCCACGGTGTCGCCGCCCTCCTGCGGGGACGGACGGTCAGAAGCAGGCCGCCCGCGGGCTCAGCCGATCACTCAGGTGGGCGCTGTCGTGATGGTTCAGCACAGCCACCAGCACGACAGCCGCCGGATGGCTGGCGAGGTACTCGTCGGCGTACTCGCAGCACTGCCCGCACCGCTCGACATGCGGGTAGGAGGCGAGCAGCCGAGCGACGTCCACGGACCTGACCGGAATGCTCATACGACGACCTCTCTCGGCTCCCCACGAGGGCGGAAGAAGGCGAGGTGCCCAGGAATACCCGGACAGCGGACCGGGTGACCTCGACGCCGCCCGCGATGGGATCGGCCCAGCATGAGTCATGACCGTCCGGGCCCGCTACGGTCGATCGTTCACGCTGCGCCGAACGGGCCGGACATCCCCCGAACGCCACTGGAGCGGACCGGCTAACTCCGGACGAACGTCCGGTGAACGCAACGGGACGGGCGACGCCGCACAGTCCGGCGCCGGCCCTGCGCGCCGGATCGGGCAGACTGGAGCCATGCCGACGGTCCTCGTCCTCAACGGCCCGAACCTCAACCTGCTGGGGAAGCGCGAGCCCGCCGTGTACGGCAGCACGACCCTGGCCGACGTCGAGAAGCTGTGCCGCGAGACGGCGGCCGGTCTCGGGCTGGACGTCGACTTCCGCCAGTCCAACCACGAGGGCGTCCTCGTGGACTGGATCCAGGAGGCGGGCCGCGGCGTCGCCGACGGCACGGTGCTCGGGGTCGTGCTGAACCCGGGCGCCTACACCCACACGTCGATCGCCCTGCACGACGCCATCGCCGGGACCGGCGTCCCGGTGGTCGAGTGCCACGTCTCGAACGTGCACGCCCGCGAGGAGTTCCGGCACCGTTCCTACGTGTCCCCGGTGGCCCGCGGCGTCATCGTGGGCTTCGGCGTCGCCGGGTACCCGCTCGCGATCGAGGGCCTGGTCCGGCTGCTCGGCGGCGCCCCGGCCTGATCAGGCCCGGTGCAGGCTCCGGCCGGCGCGCTCGGGCCGGGCGGCGCGCTCGGCCCGCTGCTTGACGCCGAGCAGGAGCCGGCGGGTCAGGACGAGCCCCACCGGTTCGAGGACGACGGACAGCGCGGCGGCCGTCGTCGACGTCCGTCGCCCGCGGGACCGGCACAGCAGCCGGCACCATCCCGCCGTGCCGTCGGCCCTGCCGTCGGCCCTGCCGCGCGCCGTGCCGTGGGCCGTGCCGTGGGCCGTGCCGTCAGCAGTTCCCCGGGGGCCGAGCGGCACCACGTGCAGCGTGGTGACGGCGTCCCGCGGGGCCCGCTCACCCTCGTCCGCCAGCCCGCCGAGCAGCACCATCGAGCGACCCGGGACCAGTTCGACGCCACCGCGGGCCCTGCCCACCTCGACGACCCACTGCCACACGTCCTCCGGCGAGGCGTGGACGGTGACGCCGCGGGTCACCGTGCGGGCGGGCTCGGCCACCAGGCGGTCGCCCGGCAGCGGCAAGGACGACTCGCGCGCCGTCGCGCCCCACTGACGCGTCCGGTACACCGTGTCGGCGAGGCCGAGCGCGACGGCCGCCGCCCCGGTGCCCACCAGCAGACCGGTCCTCATCCCGCCCACCTCCTGTGACGTCGGCACCCGCGGCCGCCCCCTTTCCCGCCACTGTCCGCCGGGCGGCCCGAGCGCGGTCGGGGACGATCGTCCTGGCGGCGCGCGAGGAGCCGGCGAGGGTCAGCGCGGGGTGCCGAAGTCCTGCGTCCAGTAGCTGCCGAACGAGCCGCCGGTGGCGTACCCGACGCCGATCTGCGTCAGCGCGCAGTTGAGGATGTTGGCCCGGTGGCCCGCGCTGTTCATCCAGGCGTCGACGACGTCGGCCGGGGTGCGCTGACCGGCGGCGATGTTCTCCGCGGCGGTCCGGAACGCGTAGCCGGCGGCGGTCATCCGGTCGAACGGCGAGCGGCCGTCCTGGCTGTTGTGCTCGAAGTAGTTGTGCGCGGCCATGTCCTGGCTGTGGGCCAGCGCGACGGCCGTCAGCGTGCCGCTCACCGTCAGGGCGGAGCAGCCGTGCGAGGTGCGCTGCGCGTTGGTCAGGACGACGACCTGGTCGGCGAAGGACCCGTCGGCGGGCGGCGGTGCGGCCTGCGTCGTCGTCCTCGTCGTGCTGGGCGCGGCCGGGCGGGACGTCGTCGGCGCCGGCTTCGGGGTGGCCGACGTGGTGGTGGGCGTGGGGGGCCGCGTCGTCGTCACGGCCGGTGTCACGGTCTTCGGCGTCGGGGTCGGGGTCACGGTCGGCGACTGGCTGGGGCCACCGGGGAACGCCGGGATGCCCGGGCTCCCGGTCGGAGCGGTCCCGTCGTGGTTGGCCACCAGGAGGCGCGCGGTGCGGTCGACCGTGCGCCGCCCGCCGACCACGGTGGAGACGACGAGCTGGTAGGCCCCGTCCGGGATCGTGCGGGTGTCGAGCCGGACGGCGAACGGCGCCTCCCGGTCGCCGCGCACCACGCGGGCCGGGCCCTGCATCACGAACAGCACCGATCCGCCGGCCGGCACGACCGCGGGACCCTTCAACAGGTACCGGCCCCGGACCACGAGGTCGGTCGCTGCGGAGGGCGTCGGCGTCCCGGCGTCCGGACCGGACGGCGACGCGCTCGCCGAGGCGACGGTGACGTCCTGGCCCGCCGGCTCGGTCCCGGTGCCGGTCGGCGAGGCCGCCGCGTCGGGGAGGCCGCCGGTGTCGACCAGCTGGGTGGCCGCCCGCTGCTGCCCCGGCGCCACGAGCTGCGCGATCCCGATCAGGCCCCCGATGGCGGCGGGCACGGCAAGGACCACGGCGATCCGACGGACCACGATCCGGTTCTCGAGCACCCGACCATCTAGTCGCAGCGGCGTTCAAGCGCGTTCGAACCCCGCGTTAAGCCCGGTCCACCTCCGGCAGGGCGCCGGGGCGCCGGGCCGCGTGGACGCCGGGGCGCCGGGCTCAGATCAGGGCCAGCTCCCCGACGGCCGTCACCCGGACGACGGCCTCCCCGGCCTCGTCGGACGCCGCCAGGTCGACGTCCGCGCCGATCCCCCAGTCGCGGTCGCCGTCCGGGTCGTCGAAGATCTGCCGGACCGCCCAGATCCCCGGCCGCCCCTCGGGCGCGGTGTCCACGAGGAGCAGGTGGGGCCCGCGGGCGTCCGGGCCGGTGCGCAGCTCGCCGTGGGCGTCGAGGTAGTCCTCGACGGCGTCGCCCCAGGCCTGCGCGTCCCAGCCGTTGTCGCCGTCCAGCTCCCCGAGCTCCTCGTACCGCCCCAGCGCGGCCAGCTCGACCCGGCGGAAGAGGGCGTTGCGCACGAGCACCCGGAACGCGCGCGGGTTGGCCGTGACCGGCGGCGGCCCGTCGTCCCGCAGGCCTCCGGACGCCGCGCGGGCAGCCTCGGCGCCGGGGTTGCGCAGCGCCTCCCACTCGTCGAGCAGGCTGGAGTCGACCTGGCGGACCAGCTCGCCGAGCCACTCGGTGAGGTCGTCGAGCTCCTCGGTGCGGGCGTCGTCCGGGACGGTCTGCCGCAGCGCCTTGTACGCGTCGGCGAGGTAGCGCAGCACCAGGCCCTCGGAGCGCGCCAGCCCGTAGAAGGCGACGTACTCGCCGAACGACATCGCCCGCTCGTAGAGGTCCCGGGCGACGGACTTGGGCGACAGCTCGAAGTCGCCCACCCACGGGTGCCCGGCCCGGTACAGCTCGAACGTGGCGTCGAGCAGCTCCACGAGCGGCTTGGGCCAGGTGACGCCCTCCAGCAGGACCATCCGCTGGTCGTACTCGATGCCCTCCGCCTTCATGGCCGCCACGGCCTCGCCGCGGGCCTTCTTCTCCTGCGCGTAGAGGACCTGGCGGGGGTTGTCCAGGGTCGACTCGAGGATCGACAGGACGTCGAGGGCGTAGGTCGGGCTCTCCGGGTCCAGCACCTCCAGCGCCGCGAGCGCGAACGGGGACAGCGGCTGGTTCAGCGCGAAGTTGGCCTGCAGGTCGACGGTGAGCCGCAGGGTGCGGCCGGTGGCGTCCGGCTCGGGCAGCCGCTCGACGACGCCCGCGGTGAGCAGCGCCCGCAGGACGGCGATCGCGCGCCGCAGGTGGCGCAGCTGCATCGGCCGCGCCTCGTCGCCCGTCTCGATCAGGTGCCGCATCGCGGCGACGGCGTCGCCGGGTCGCGCGATGACGTTGAGCACCATCGCGTGCGTCACGCCGAAACTGCTGGTCAGCGGCTCGGGCTCGGCGCCGACGAGCCGGTCGAAGGTGTCGCGGGTCCAGCTGACGACGCCGTCCGGCGTCTTCTTGCGGATGACCTTGCGCCGCTTGGCCTTGTCGTCCCCCGCCTTGGCGAGCGCCCGCTGGTTGTCGATCTCCCAGTCCGGGGCCTGAACGACGACCGTCCCGGCGGTGTCGAACCCCGCCCGCCCCGCCCGCCCCGCGATCTGGTGGAACTCGCGCGCCTTGAGGTGGCGCATCCGCACGCCGTCGTACTTGGACAGCGCCGTGATCAGCACGGTCCGGATGGGCACGTTGATGCCCACGCCGAGGGTGTCCGTGCCGCAGATGACCTTGAGGAGCCCGGCCTGGGCGAGCTGCTCCACCAGCCGACGGTAGCGCGGCAGCATCCCGGCGTGATGGACCCCGATCCCGTGCCTGACCAGCCGCGACAGGGTCTTGCCGAACCCGGACGAGAACCGGAACGCGCCGATCGCCTCGGCGATGGCGTCGCGCTCGGAGCGGGTCGCGACGTTGACGCTCGTCAGCGCCTGGGCCCGCTCCAGCGCGGCCGCCTGGGTGAAGTGGACGACGTAGACCGGCGCCTGGCCCGTCGTCAGCAGTTCTTCCAGCGTCTCGTGCAGGGGCGTCATGGCGTAGTGGAAGAACAGCGGGACCGGGCGCTCGCCCGTCGAGATCCACGCGGTCGGCCGGCCGGTGCGCCGCACGAGGTCGTCGCGGAACCGGCCGACGTCGCCGAGGGTGGCCGACATCAGCAGGAACTGCGCCCGGGGCAGCTCGATCAGCGGCACCTGCCACGCCCAGCCGCGGTCGGGCTCGCTGTAGTAGTGGAACTCGTCCATGATCAGGATGCCGACGTCGGCGTCCGGGCCCTCGCGCAACGCCTGGTTGGCGAGCACCTCGGCCGTGCAGCAGATGATCGGGGCCTCGGGGTTGACGCTGGCGTCGCCGGTCAGCATGCCCACGTTCTCGGCGCCGAACGTGGCGCACAACGCGAAGAACTTCTCGCTGACCAGCGCCTTGATGGGCGCCGTGTAGACGCTGCGGCGACCCTGGGCGAGCGCGACGAAGTGCGCGGCGACGGCGACCAGGCTCTTGCCGGAGCCGGTCGGGGTCGCCAGGATCACGTTCGACCCAGTGACCAGCTCCAGCAGCGCCTCCGCCTGGGCCGGGTAGAGCTGCAGGCCCTGCGCCTGCGTCCAGCGCAGGAAGGCCTCGTGCAGGGCGTCAGGGTCGTCCTGACCGGTGGGCGCCGGGACATGGTCAGTGAGCATCGCCCTCCATGGTCGCACCCTCGGCGGGGTCGCGGCTGCGCCCGGGCCGCGCAGGGCTTCGGGTGGCTTCGCCCGGGCGCGTCGGCGTCAGCGCACCCGGACCGCGGTGACGGCGAACCGCTCCACCGACCTCAGGTGGCCGCCCGTCGAGACGGCGACCGTGAGCACCGACCCGGACCGCGCGGCGAACCGGACCGTCGCCGCCCACGGCGTCCGGGTGCCGCCCGCCGGCAGGCCGGCCATCACGCCGAGCGGCGTCGCGGACGTCGGCCCGAGGACGACGACACGCAGGCTCTCGTCGACACCGGTGATGACGCCGCCGACCGCCAGCGGCGAGGACACGGTGCTGCCGTACCGCGGGACGGTGAGGGTGAGGTCGGTGTCGTCGCTGCCCACGACCACCCAGGGCGCGTCGGCGCCGGACCCCGAGCGGATCAGGTGCAGGACGGCGACCGTGTGCTTCGCGCTCTCGGGGTCGCTCCAGCCGACGCCGACGTGCGCGTCACCGCCCTGGACGGCCAGGGAGCTGACCCGGTCGACCTCGGCGTAGCCGAGGTGGAGCCGGGTGAAGTCGAGGGCGGTGCGGCCGGGATCCAGGTGCCAGGGCTCACGGCCGGACGCACGGTACGCGGCCTGCCAGGCGCTCACCTGGGCAGATGTCGTGAACGGCCACAGCGGGACCAGTCCGGCCGCGGGGACGGTGGTGGCCGACGTGCTGGCCGACGTCGTGGCCGCGGTCGTTGCCGGCGTCGTTGCCGTGGTCGGGCCGGTGGCTGCGGTGGAGGTGGTGCCGGTGGGCGTGGTGGCCGTCGGCGGGGCGGATCCGGACGAGCAGCCGGCGAGCGCCGCCACCACGGCGACCAGGCCTGCGACGACAGCGAGGCGAGTCCTCATGATGCCCTCCCCACAGGGTGACACCCCGATGACGCCCACCCCGTCCCCCCGGTTACGCCCACTCCGCCACCTCCGCCGACTCCGACTCCGACGTCGGCTCCGCGCTGGCGGTCGGTGTCGTCGACCTGCCCAGGAGCAGCGCCGCGCCCTACTGCGGTGGCGCCCCGGCACACACGGTCACCTGGCGGTCGCCGGGGCGCCGGGGTCGGGCCGCACGACGACCGTCCGGGCGCTCGTCGCGGCGGCGCTGGGGGCGCGGCCGGGGTGGCACGTCCACGTGCTCGACGGCGGAGGACGCCTCATCGACATGGCCGAGCTCGCCCGGCTCGGCACGCTGGCGCCGGTCACCGACGTGGAGCGGGTCGGGCGGCTGCTGGCACACCTGGCCGCCGGCGTCCGCGCCGGGCGCGGCTCGGGCGGGCCCCCGGTCCTGCTCGTCGTCGACGGCTGGGAGCAGGCCCTGGACGCCTGGTACCCGGTCGAGCACGGCCGCCTCGTCGACGACCTGCTGCGCCTCGCCCGCGACGGCGCGGGCGGCGGGGTGCACCTGGCCGTCACCGGGGGTCGGGCGGTCCTCGCCGGCCCGCTCGCGGGGCTGCTCACCGAGCACTGGCTGCTGCGGGCCGCCGACCCCGCCGACCTGGTCATGGCGGGCGTCCCGGCCTCCGCCCTGCCGGGGGCGATGCCAACGGGCCGGGTGCTGCGCCTGGTCCCGGGCGGCGTCGAGGAGGCGCAGGTCGCCCTCCCGGGCCCCACCGCCGAACCCGACGACCCGCACGCCGGACCGTGGCCGCACCCGCTGCGCCTGCGGGCCCTGCCGGATCGGCTCGCCCTGCCCGAGCTGCTCGACGCGGGCGCCGCGCCCGCCGTGGCCGGCGGGTGCCTGCCGGTCGGGCTCGGCGGCGACGAGGCCACCGCCGACGGTCCGCCGGCGACCGGGCCAGGGTGGTCGGCGGTCCGGGCACCGGGCGGTCGAGCGCGCTGGCCGTCGCGGGGCGGGTCCTGCTCGAGGCGGGGCGTGAGGTCGTCGGGTGGGCGGCCGCCGGGTCCCCGGTGGCCGCCCTGACGGCGCACGGTGCCGCCTGGCTCGACCCTGCCGCCGTCGGCCCGGCGCGGCTGGGTGCCGCGCTCGTCGCCCTGCTCCACGCCGCCCCCGAGGCGACGCTGCTGGTCGACGACGCGAGCCGGCTCGCGATCGAGGCGGGTCCCGGTCCGGACGCCGGGTCGGCAGCGGGGCCGGGTGAGGAGCCGGTCGACGAGGCGCTCCTGCGGCGCATGCAGACCCCGCAGCAGGACGACGATCGCCCCCGCCGCCGGCCCGCCGGGCCGGGGCCGCACCTGCTGGTCGGGTGCACGCCCGCCCAGGCGGCGGTGGCGTTCCGCGGGGTGCTGCCCCTGCTGCGGCAGGCGCGCACCGGCCTGCTGCTGGGAGCGGTGGCGCCCGGTGACGGCGAGGCGCTCGGCGTCCAGGTGGCGCCCCGACCGGCCGGACCGGTGGGGCGGGCCCTCCTCGTGACGTCCGGGCGGGTCCGCGCCGTCCAGCTCGCCGACCCGACCCCGGTGCCGGCGTCCGTCGGCGGCTGGCCATAGTGGCTCCATGACCGACCCCGTCCCGGCGTCCGCGCCTGCACCCACGCCGGCACCGATGCCCACCCGGCACGTGCGCCCGGCCACCCCCGACGACGTCAACGCGTTGCACGAACTGGTGCACGAACTGGCCGTCTACGAGCGCGAGCCGGACGCCGTCGAGGCGACCGCCGCCGACCTGCACGCCGCGCTCTTCTCCGAGCACCCGCTGCTGCACGGGTTCGTGGCCGAGCTCGACCCGGCCGGATCACCGCAGGTGGTGGGCATGGCGCTGTGGTTCGTCAGCTACTCGACCTGGCGCGGGCGGCACGGGATCTGGCTGGAAGACCTCTTCGTCCGCCCGTCGGCGCGCGGCCTCGGTCTGGGCCGGGCCCTGCTCACCGAACTCGCGGCCGAGGCGACGCGCCGCGGCTACGCCCGGGTGGAGTGGAACGTCCTGGACTGGAACGAACCGGCCCTGCGGTTCTACGCGTCCCTGGGCGCCGAGCCGCTCGCCGACTGGACGGTCCACCGGGTGGACGGCGACACGCTGGCGACGCTCGCGCGCGGCCCCGGCACTCGCGACACCCCCCGCTGACCAGCGACGACCGCTCGGAATCCTGGCGACCTCCACCGTCCGGCGGAGGGACGGGCTCAGCCGCTCTCGGCGCGTCGCGCCCGTACGGCGTACCCTGGGTACACCCGAGCAAGTGACGGTCCGGAAGCGGGCTGTAACGCCGGACCGGCCGCGCACGATCCACCGAACGGGGGATGGGGCACGGGCAGCACGGGGAAGGACGACACGCCGATGGTCACCATGGCAACGCAGGGCAGCACACCCACGGACACCGCGGACACCGTGCACCTGCGCGTGCCGGCGGATCCGGCGTACCTGGCCGTGATCCGGACGGCGACGGCCGGGCTGGCCGCCCGGCTCGACCTCACCCTCGACGAGATCGAGGACCTGCGCATCGCCGTCGACGAGGCCTGCGGCCTCCTGCTCGACCACCAGACACATCCCGGCGCCGAACTGCTCGCCGCCTTCACCCTGCATCCGAACGCCCTGGACGTGCTGGTGCACGGTCCGGTGCTGACGCTCCCCCGCCGATCGAGCTTCGCGTGGTCGGTTTTGGAGGCTTTGGTCGGTCAAGTGGAAACTGGGACCGCAACCGGGGGATCCTGGATCCGACTGACACACGTCGGAGGTCGGAGGAGTTAGCGGTGAGCGTGGGCGGTGAGGCTCCGCCGCGGGACGCGACGACGTCCGGCGGCCGCGTCGAGCATCTCCTCGCGGAGCTTGCGGGGCTCGCCGACGACGAGCCGGGCCGGGCCGCCCTCAGACAGCAGGTGGTGGAGTACCAGCTTCCGCTCGTCCACCACCTCGCCCAGCGCTTCCGGGGTCGCGGGGAGCCCTACGACGACCTCGTCCAGGTCGGCACGATCGGCCTGCTCAACGCCGTCGACCGGTTCGACCCGGAGCGGGGCAGCTTCACCGCGTTCGCCGTCCCGACGATCCTGGGGGAGATCCGGCGGCATTTCCGCGACCGCGGCTGGGCCATGCGCATCCCGAGGCGCCTGCAGGACCTCGGCCGGCGCGTGTCGGCCTCGCGGGAGGAGCTGACCCACTCGCTGGGCCGCTCCCCCACCGTGCACGAACTGGCCGCCCACCTCGACGAGGACGTCGACCTCGTCCTGGAGGCGCTCGACAGCGCCGGCGCCTACTCGACGGTCCCGCTGCCCAGCGCGTCCGAGGACGTCGACCTGGCGCACCTCGGCTTCGTCGACGAGGCCCTGGAGCTCGTCGAGGACCGGGCGACGCTGCGCCCCTTGCTGGCGCGCCTACCCACCCGGGAGCGGACGATCCTGGCCCTGCGGTTCATACGCGGGATGTCGCAGTCCCAGATCGCCGCGGAGGTCGGCGTCTCGCAGATGCACGTCTCCCGGCTGCTGACCCGCAGCCTCGGCCAACTGCGCGAGGCTCTCGCCGAGGAGCCCTGACCCGCCACGGCGCTGCCCGACCCGCAGATGGAATAGTTTCACCAGCGCACCCGTTACGTGTCTCGGTCGTGCCCGGAACCTCAGCCCCCGGGCCGACCCACCGTGACGCCCGTCACCCGGCGGGTTCGCCCGTCTCCTGGTCGCCGCCCAGGACGCCGGGCCAGCAGGCCCCGACCACCGCGACGACAGCCAGTCCGATCAGCACCACACCCCACGGCGAACGCTCCGTCAGGGCGTCCTTGGCCAGCGCTGCCTGCAGGATCTGCCAGACGATGATCGGTGCGCGCGCTGCCCGACGTGCCCGTACGGTGGTCACGACCGCCACCGCGAGGCCCCCGGCCAGCACGATCGCGGCCACGGCCAGAGCCACTCCCGCCCCACGCTCCGTGGCCCGCTGGGTCACGGAACTGACGGCCAGCCAGATCCCGTACCCCCCCACAACGGTGGCCTCGACAGCCACCGTTGTGGCGAGGATCCGGCGAATCGCCGTCGCACGGACATCTCCAGACGTACTCTCGGACACCGGTGCCACCTCCTGCTCACCCCGATGCAGCACGTTACCGGGTCAACAGGATGTCACTGATGATCAACGAAGGGGTATTGCCCTTCGCGAGCACCACCTGGCAGTATCACGGACAGTACTCAAGCGGTTACGTAACTGTCCGCTGTGGCTTAAACCTTCGTCAACAAGTGGTCCGAATTTGTCGGTTCTCTTGTGAAGGCGGGCACAAGGATGTGAGGCTTGGCGTTGGATGAACGAGGGCTCCACGGCGTGAGCACCTCCGGGGTCGTCGTGCCTGCCGGCTGAGCAGGCTCTCGATGGCTTCCGAGCCTGAGAACACGCGGTCGTCGCTGACGGCCGTCCGTAGCGACCGCCCACGAGGGCAAAGGAGTTGGACTTCCCCATGGACTGGCGTCATCGGGCAGCATGCCTCGACGAGGACCCGGAGCTGTTCTTCCCCATCGGGAACACGGGTCCCGCACTGCTGCAGATCGAAGAGGCCAAGGCTGTGTGCCGTGGCTGTGGCGTTCTCGAGAAGTGCCTTGCGTGGGCCCTCGAGACCGGCCAGGACGCGGGCGTCTGGGGCGGGCTCTCCGAGGACGAGCGTCGCGCTCTCAAGCGCCGCAACGCCCGGGCCCGCCGCGCCAGCTGAGGCGTAGCACCAGCCAGCCGCTCGACCCTTCACCACCTTTACACCGCATCACCTCGCGGCCGTCGCCCTGCACCACCGGGCGGCGGCCGCTGCACCGTGCAGGCAACCCCTGCCGCGCCGCCGAGCAGCAGTGGCCGCCGCGACCACCGGGCGACGACCACCGCTGGGCAACTACCGGGCGGCAACTACCGGGCCGTGGCTGCGGCGTCGCGCCCCTCGTCCTTCGTCCCGTCGGTGTCGACCACGTCGGTGGGGCCCGCGTCGTCGGCGTCGGCGTCGTCGTCGGCGGCAGGCGTCCCGGTGCCCGGGGCGTCGAGCGACCTGCCCCGCAGGGTGACGTCGACCGTCACCTCCGTGCCACCCTCCGGCGGGCTCGACCACACGATGCGCCCGCGCATCTCGCCGCCGACCAGCGCCTTGACGATCTGGGTGCCCAGCCCGTCCTTGCCCGCGACGAACCCCTCGGGCAGCCCGGTGCCGTCGTCGCGCACCGACGCGTGCAGGTTGCGCCCGGACCGCTGCGCAGCGATCGTCACCGTCCCGCCGCCCGCGGCCAGGCCGTGCTCGACCGCATTGGTGACGAGCTCGGTGAGCACCAGCGCCAGCGGCGTCGCGTTGTCGGCCTCCAGCTCGCCGAAACTGCCTTCGCGCCGGACCTGCACGCGCCGTCCGCTCGAACCGGCGCCCGCCAGCTCGACGGCGAGCGCGATCGTCCGCTCGACGACGTCGTCGAAGTCGACGCGCTCCCCCAACTGCCCCTCGGACAGCGTCTCGTGCACGAGCGCGATCGTCGCCACCCGCCGCATCGCCTCCTGCAGGGCCGCGCGCCCCTCCTCCGACGGGATCCGCCGCGCCTGCAGCCGCAGCAGCGCCGCCACCGTCTGCAGGTTGTTCTTCACCCGGTGATGGACCTCGCGGATCGTCGCGTCCTTGGTGAGCAGCTCGCGCTCGCGCCGGCGCAGCTCCGAGACGTCGCGCACGAGCACCAGCGCCGCGACCCGCTGGCCGGCCGACGTCAGCGGCAGAGCCCGCAACGACAGCGTCGTCCCGCGGGCCTCGATGTCGCGCCGCCACGGCGCCCGCCCGGCCAGCACCAGCGGCAGCGTCTCGTCGGCGGTGGCGCTGCTCATCGGGTCCAGCTGCGGGGTGATGATGTGGACCAGCGGGACGCCGACCAGGTCGCCGACGTACCCGAGCCGGTGCAGCGCCGAGATCGCGTTCGGGCTGGCGTAGGTCACCCGCCCGTCGCGGTCGAGCCGGACCAGCCCGTCGCCCACCCGCGGCGCCCCGCGCCGCGGGCCGGTCGCGGCGCTCGCCAGGGGGAAGTCGCCGGTGGAGATCATGCGCGCGAGGTCGTCGGCGCACGCCTGGTAGGTCAGCTCGAGCCGGGACGGCGTCCGGGCGGCGGCCAGGTTGGTGTGCCGGCCCACCACCGCGACGACCTCACCGCGCCGGACGACGGGGATCGCCTCCTCCCGGACCGGGACGTCGTCCAGCCACTCCGGGTCGCGGTCGCGCGTGATCCGGCGCAGCTCCCACGCCCGGTCCACCTGGACCCGGCGACCACGCGGGGCCCGGGTGCCGACCATGTCCTCGTAGTAGACGGTCGCGCCGGTGCTCGGGCGGCAGTGCGCCACCGCGACCCAGCCGTCACCGTCGCGGTCGCGCACCCACAGCACCAGATCGGCGAAGGAGAGGTCCGAGATGAGCTGCCAGTCGCCGACGAGGAGGTGCAGCCACTCGACGTCCGCGGGTTGGAGCTCCGCGTTGGCGGCGAGCAGGTCGTTGAGGGTCGGCACCCCCCCAGCCTAGGCACCCCGATCACGTGCTGCTGCGCACCACCCCGCGCAGCGTGCGCAGCGCGACCGACAACGACGCCAGGTCACCCTTCTCCAGCCGCCGCACCTCTTCCAGCGTCTGCGTGGCGCGGGCGACGGCGGCGGCGTTCGCCTCCTCCCACGCGAGGATCCGCTCCAACGGCGACGGCTCGCCCTCCCCGACCCCGGAGCCCGACGACGGCAGCGACGCCGTCAGGACGGCGACGGTGAGCGACTCCAGCGCCGCGTACAGGTCGTACCGCAGCGAGGCCCGGGCCAGGGCCTGCCAGCGGTCCGGGCGGCCCAGCCCGCTGATGCGCACCAGCATGGCGTCGACCGCGTACCGCTCGGACAGCGTGAAGTAGGCCTGCGCGACCGACAGCGGCGCAACCCCGGTCGTCGCCGCGATCTCGGTGATGTCGAGCAGCTGGTAGACGTTGAGCAGGCCGGCCCCGACGGTGGCGAGGTCCGTGGGGACCCCGCGCGCCACGTGCCGGTCGGCCTCGGCCACCATCGACTTGTGCTCGGCGCCGACGAGCAGCTCGGGGATGTGCGGCCCCAGCTCGGCGACGACGGGCGCGAACCGGGCGACCTCCGCGCCGATGTCGAGGCTGCCCGGTCGCGCCTGCAGGAACCAGCGCACCGACCGGTCCAGCAGGCGCCGGAACGCCAGGTACAGCGCCGTCTGCGCCTCCGTCCCCACGCGGGCGTCGAGCGCCTCGACGGAGGCCACGAAGTCCCGCAGCCCGAAGATCTCCCGGCAGACGGTGTAGGCCCGGGCGATGTGCTCGGGCGTCGACCCGGTCTCCTCCTGCGCCCGGTACCCGAACGTGATGCCGCCCCGGTTCACCATCTCGTTGACCAGGCAGGTCGTGATGATCTCCCGGCGGAGCGGGTGGTCCGCCAGGCGCTCGCCGTGCGTCGCCACGAGCTGCGCCGGGAAGTAGTCGTGCAGCGTCCGGGAGAACCAGGCGTCGTCGGGCAGGTCGGACGAGAGCAGCTCCGCCTTGAGGGTGATCTTGGCGTAGGCCACCAGGACGGAGAACTCCGGCGACGTCAGACCGAGCCCCTCGTCGGCGCGCTCGGCGAGGCCGGCGTCGTCCGGGAGGAACTCCAGCGACCGGTCGAGGTGCCCGCGCGACTCCAGCGACCGGATGAACCGCTGGTGCACCGGCAGCATGCCCGGCGACTGCTTGCGCGCGTTGCCGAGCAGCACGTTCTGCTCGTAGTTGTCCCGCAGGACGAGCGTGCCGACCTCCTGCGTCATCTCCGCCAGCAGGCGCCCGCGCTGCTTGCCGGTCAGGTCGCCCGTCGCGACGATCCGGTCGAGAAGGATCTTGATGTTGACCTCGTGGTCGGAGCAGTCCACGCCGGCCGAGTTGTCGATCGCGTCCGTGTTGACCCGGACGCCGGCCAGCGCCGCCTCGACCCGGCCCAGCTGGGTGAGCCCTAGGTTGCCGCCCTCCCCCACCACCCGCACGCGCAGCGCGCGCCCGTCGACCCGGATGGCGTCGTTCGCCTTGTCCCCGACCTCGGCGTTGGCCTCCCGCGACGACTTCACGTAGGTGCCGATGCCGCCGTTCCACAGCAGGTCGACCGGCGCCCGCAGGATCGCCGAGATGAGCTCGGCCGGCGTCATCGCGGCGACCGACGCGGGCAGCCCGAGCCGGGCCGCGACCTGCGGGCTGATCGGCACCGACTTCGCCGTCCGCGGGTACACCCCGCCGCCGGGCGAGATCAGGCTCGCGTCGTAGTCCGCCCACGAGGAGCGCGGCAGGGCGAACAGCCGGGACCGCTCCGCGAAAGAGGCCGCGGCGTCCGGGTCCGGGTCGAGCAGGACGTGCCGGTGGTCGAACGCGGCCACCAGCCGGATCGTGCGCGACAGCAGCATCCCGTTGCCGAAGACGTCGCCGCTCATGTCGCCGATGCCGACGACGGTCACCTCGTCGGTCTGGACGTCGCGGCCGAGCTCGCGGAAGTGCCGGCGCACGCTCTCCCAGGCGCCCTTCGCGGTGATCCCCATCGCCTTGTGGTCGTACCCGACCGACCCGCCGGACGCGAACGCGTCCCCCAGCCAGAACCCGTACTCGAGCGCCACCGAGTTGGCCAGGTCGGAGAAGGTGGCGGTGCCCTTGTCGGCCGCCACCACCAGGTAGGAGTCGTCGCCGTCGTGCCGGACGACGCGCGCGGGCGGGACGACGTCCTGCCCGTCGAGGTTGTCGGTGAGGTCGAGCAGCCCGCGGATGAACAGCCGGTACGCCGCGACGCCCTCGGCGAGCCACGCCTCCCGGTCGGCGGCCGGGTCGGGCAGCTGCTTGGCGACGAACCCGCCCTTGGCGCCGGTCGGCACGATGACGGCGTTCTTCACGGTCTGCGCCTTGACCAGCCCGAGGATCTCGGTCCGGAAGTCCTCCCGGCGGTCGCTCCACCGCAGCCCGCCGCGGGCGACCTTGCCGAAGCGCAGGTGGACGCCCTCCACCCGCGGGGAGTAGACGAAGATCTCGTACGCCGGGCGCGGTGCCGGCAGGTCCGGCACGAGCGTCGGGTCGACCTTGAACGACAGGTAGGGCTTCGGGCCGGCGCCGCCGTCGGGACCGCCGGCCTCGGTCTGGTAGGCGTTGGTGCGCAGCGTGGCGAGCATCAGCCCGAGGAAGGCCCGCAGGATCCGGTCCTGGTCGAGGCTGGCGACCCGGTCCAGCTCGGCACGGATGTCGGCGACGACGCGGCTGGTCAACTCGTGCCGGTCCTCGCCGGCCGCGAGGTCCAGGTCGGGGTCGAAGCGGATCTCGAACAGCCGCACCAGGCGCCGGGTGATGCCCAGGTTCACCCGGAGGCACTGCTCCAGGTAGTCCTGACTGAACGTCGTCCCGATCTGGCGCAGGTACTTGGCGTACGCGCGCAGGACGACGACCTGCTGCCAGCGCAGGCCGCCCAGCAGGACGAGCCGGTCGAAGCCGTCGCTCTCGGTGCGGCCCGCCCAGGCCGCCGCGAACGCCTCGCAGAACGCGTCGCGGGCCAGCTCCGGCCGTTCGGGCGCTCGGGCGTACTGCAGGCCGAAGTCGTAGATGTAGACCCGCCGGCCGTCGGCGCGGCGCAGCTGGTGCGGCCACTCGTCGACGACGTCGACGCCCAGGTTGGACAGGTACGGCAGCACCTGGGTGAGCGTGACGGGCGCGAGCCGGTACAGCTTGAAGCGGCGCATCCGCTCGCCGGCGGGCACCGGCTCGTAGAGCGTCATCCCGATGACGGCGTCCGGGTCTACGCCGTCAGCGGCACCGGACGGGCCGCCCGCATCCAGCTCCTCGATGCGGCGCAGGTCGGCGACGGCCACCCGGGCGGAGTAGTCCTCCTTGTACGCCTCCGGGAAGCCCTGCCCCCAGGTGCGCAGGAGGCGGGCGGCCTCCTCCTCGCCGAGCTCCGTGCGCAGCGCCTCGGCGAGGTCCTCGTCCCACGAGCGGGCCGCCTCGACCAGCCGCGCCTCCAGCTCGTCGTGGTCGACGGACTGCACCCGGGTGCCCGGCGCGACCCGGACGACGAAGTGCAGCCGCGCCAGCACCGACTCGCTCACGCGCGCGGTGTAGTCCACCGAGGTGCCGCGGAAGGCCTCGGACAGGATGGCCGACATCCTCAGCCGGACGGTCGTCGTGTAGCGGTCCCGCGGCAGGAACACCAGGCAGGAGACGTACCGCCCGTACGAGTCCGCGCGCATGAACAGCCGGGTGCGCCGGCGTTCCTGCAGGTGCATGACGGCGATCGCGACGTCGTACAGCTCGTCGACGGAGATCTCGAACAGCTCGTCGCGCGGGTAGGTCTCGAGCAGCCCGAGCAGGTCCTTGCCGGAGTGCGACTCGCGGGCGAAGCCGGCCCGGTGCAGGACGGCGTCGACCTTGCGGGACACGACGGGGATCCGCAGCACGCTGTCGGTGTACGCGCTCGACGCGAACAGCCCGAGGAAGCGCCGCTCCCCCACGACGTCGCCGGCCTCGTCGAAGACCTTGACCCCGACGTAGTCCAGGTAGCCCGAGCGGTGCACGGTCGCGCGCGAGTTCGCCTTGGTGAGGATGAGCAGCTCGCGGTCCCGGGCGCGCTCGCGCGCGGCGTCGGTGAGCCGCTCGAAAGCGGTCGAGCCGGACGCCGTCTGGTCGTACCGCAGGATGCCCAGCCCGCTGCCCTGCTGGGCCACCAGGCGGGTCTGCCCGTCGACGTCCGTCAGCCGGTACTCGCGGTACCCGATGAAGGTGAAGTGGCCGTCGGCGAGCCACAGCAGCAGCTCGCGGGCCTCGTCGGCCTCCTCGTCGCCGAGGCCGGGCGGCGGGGCGTCGGCGAGCTGCTGGGCGATCTGGCGGGCGCGCGACTTCATCCGCGGCCAGTCCTCGACGGCGACCCGGACGTCGTCCAGGACCGTCCGGACGCCGGTCGCGATGGCGTCGACCTCGGCGGCGTCCGACTCGCGGTCGACCTCGACGTGGATCCACGACTCGACGGTGACGTCGCGCGGCAGGTCGGCGAGCTGCTTCTCGGTGCAGTCGGTGTCGAGGATCTCGCGCAGGCCGCCGGTGACGTCGCGCCGGACCAGGATCTGCGGGTGCACGATCAGGTGGATCGCCCGGCCCTGGCGGGCCAGCTCGGCGCTGACGGAGTCCACCAGGAAGGGCATGTCGTCGGTGACGACCTCGACCACGGTGTGACCCGTCGCCCAGCCGTTGACCTCGACGCTGGGGGTGAACACCCGGACGTTCGCGGTGCCCTGCGGACGGCGGGCGGCCAGCGCCCGGTGGGACGTCACCATCCCGGCGAGGTCGATGGGCTCGGTGTCGACGAGGTCCTCGACGGCGACGTGCCGCAGGTACCGGACCAGGAGCGAGCCCAGGCCGTCCTCGGGGGCGTCGCCACGCCCCGCCGTCTCGATCGCCCGTTCCAGGATCTGCGCTCGGTCGGATTCCTGCGCCTGACGCATGACAGCCCGCTCCACGTTCGCCCGAGAACCGCACACCGTTGTGCGGAACGCTTTCGACCATACTCCCGGCAGCGGCGACGGCCGCCGCCGGCCACCCGGACGGCCGAGCGACTCCTGACCCGTCGGCGCGGCGCCCGGTGACGGGTCGATCGTGGTGCCCCGGCGGCCCTGCCGCGACCTCCCACGCCGGGCGACACGGACCCGCAACACCCCCGCAACCCTCTCGTCCGCCGCCGGTCGGCCGCCGGTCGGCCCGCAGGGCCCGGGTGGCGAGGCGCGGCCACGTATGCTGCGCTGTCGGTCGACGAGGGGTCGACCCCGGGTTCGGGCGGGTCGGGACGAGGAGGACCAGGTGCGGTTGAGCGCGGAGATCCGGTACGGCGCCGACCCCGGCACCGTCTTCGGGATGATCGCGGACCCGGCCTTCCAGGAGGCCAAGTGCGTGGCGACCGGGTCGCTGGAGCACGAGGTCGACGTCCGGGACGACGCGGACGGCGGGACGACGATCTTCTCCCGGCGCACCATGCCGACCGACCAGATCCCGGACTTCGTCCGGTCGTTCGTCGGCGCCACGGTGCACCTGGCGGAGACGCAGCGCTGGGCCGCGGCGGCGCCCGACGGCACCCGGGCCGGCTCCATCACGGTGGAGATCGAGGGCGTGCCGGTCCGGTTCAGCGCGTCGACGGCGCTCACCGCGGACGGCGGCGGCACCCACCAGCCGATCGAGGGCGAGCTGAAGGCCTCGGTCCCGCTGTTCGGCGGGCGCATCGAGAAGGCCGCGGAGCCCGCCGTCCGGGCCGCGATCCGGGTCGAGCAGCGCACCGGCGACGAGTGGCTCGCCACCCGCACCGAACCCTGAGCGGCTACGCCGGCACGGACTGGGCGAAGGTGAAGGCGCCGTCCGGGTCGACGGCGCGCTTGACCGACCTCAGCCGCTCCAGGTTCGAGCCCCAGTACGCGCGTGCCCAGTCGGGAACTGCGGCGTCCTGGTAGTTGACGTAGGCACCGGGGCCCAGGTGTGCGGTCATCCGGTCGCGGGCGCCGCGGACGAGGGCGTCGAACCGGTCCGGCCCGGCGCCGGCATCGGACCAGGTGGCCGTGTACTGCACCGAGAAGGGGCTGGCGCGGTGCACGAACGCGGTGGCGCCGGCGTCGAGGTCCGTGACGGCGCCGCCCAGCGCGTCCAGGGACACGCCCGCCTCGGTGAGGCCCGGCGTACGGGCCATGCCCGCGACCAGCCCGACGAGGTCCGCGACGGCGGCCGACGGCATGACGGCGGCAGGCAGGTGGCTGGTCGCCGCCTCGCGCTCGCGCGCGAGCGTGCCGGCCGGCGGCAGGTGGCACGAGGCGTCGGTGCGGCACCCCGCCTCGAGCAGCATCGCGTCGAGGTAGCCGTGGCGGCCCGCGGTGCGGGTGACCGGCGCGACCCCGGCACCGGCGAGCATCGGGGCGAGGACGGCGTCCAGGCCGGCGGCGGGCCCGGTCCAGGTGCCGGCGACGAGCACGCGCGGGGTGGTCGGCGTCGTCAGCGCCTTGCACGTCGACCACAGCCGCCGGTCGCCCGTCGGCGCCCAGTGCTGCCAGGCGTCGATCACGGCTGCTGCCGCGCGCCACGGCCACCGCAGGTAGAAGACCGTGACGTCGGGGGCGGGCCGGGTGCGGACGGTGAACGACGTCACGACCCCGAAGCTGCCGCCCCCGCCGCCGCGTGCCGCCCACAGCAGGTCGGCGTCGGCGTCCGCGGCGCCGCGCCGGGTCGTGCCGTCGGCGGCCACCAGGTCGACGCCGGTGACGGTGTCGCAGGTCAGGCCCCAGCTGCGGGTCAGGACGCCGACGCCGCCACCCAGCGCCAGGCCCGCCATGGCCACCGACGGGCACGACCCCGCCGGGATGCCCACGCCCGCGGCGGCCAGCTGCCGGTAGACGTCGACGAGCCGGGTGCCGGCCCCGACCACGGCCGACGAGCGGTCGGCGGCGACCCGCACCGACGACAGGCCCGAGAGGTCGATCACCAGGTCGGGGCCGGTCGACCAGCCGCCGTAGTTGTGCCCGCCGGACCGGACCGAGAACCGGACGCCGGCCTCGCGCGCCCAGCGCAGTGCCGCCGCGACGTCCGCGGCCGACGCGCACCGGGCCACGCCCGCGGGCCGGACGGCGTCGAACCGCGGGTTCGCAGCGAGCCGGTAGATGTCGTATCCCGCCTCGCCCGGCCGGTACAGCCGCCCCGACAGGCGCGCGGCGAGGGCTCCCCAGGACGGCGAGGCCGGCGCGGACGGCGACAGCCCGGACGCCGACGCCGAGCCGGACGCCGACGCCGGGGCGCTGGAACCGGTGGATCCCGTCGACCCCGGCGAGGAGCCGGCCCGCGCCGAGCACCCCGCGACCGCGAGCACCGCCCCGACCAGCAGCGGGCGGCGCCCCGGCCGCCCCGGCGCGAGCATCCCTCAGCCCTGGTGGGGGTAGCCGTGGGTGCGCGGCGGCGCGAACGTCTCCTTGACGGACCGGGTCGACGTCCAGCGCAGCAGGTTCTGCGGAGCGCCCGCCTTGTCGTTCGTGCCGGAGGCCCGGGCGCCGCCGAAGGGCTGCTGCCCCACCACGGCGCCGGTGGGCTTGTCGTTGACGTAGAAGTTGCCGGCGGCGTACCGCAGCACGTGCATCGCCTCGGCGACCGCCGCCCGGTCCTGGGCGATGACGGCGCCGGTCAGCGCGTAGGGCGAGGCCGACTCCAGCTGCCGGGTCACGGCGTCGAACTCGGCGTCCGGGTAGACGTGGACGGCGAGGATCGGGCCGAAGTACTCGGTGGTGAAGACCTCGTCCGTGGGGTCGCTGCCGAGCACGAGGGTCGGCCGCACGAACCAGCCCTCGCTGTCGTCGCACCGCCCGCCCGCGATGATCTGTGTCGACGGGGTCGCCCGCGCCCGCTCGATCGCCGCGACGTGCTTGGTGTAGGCCCGCTCGTCGATGACGGCGCCCAGGAAGTTCGACAGGTCGGTGACCGGGCCCATCGTGAGCGCCTCGGTCTGGTCGACGAGATCGTCCTTGAGGCGCGCCCAGACGGACTCCGGGACGTAGGCCCGGGAGGCCGCCGAACACTTCTGGCCCTGGTACTCGAAGGCGCCGCGGATGAGCGCCGTCCGCAGCACGTCGACGTCCGCCGAGGGGTGGGCGAGCACGAAGTCCTTGCCGCCGGTCTCGCCGACGAGCCGCGGGTAGCCGCGGTAGGTGTCGAGGTTGGCGCCGACCGTGCGCCACAGGTGCTTGAAGGTGGGGGTGGAGCCGGTGAAGTGGATGCCGGCGAGGTCCGGCTGCGCGAGCAGGACGTCGGAGACGGCGAGCCCGTCGCCGGTCAGCAGGTTGATCACCCCCGGCGGCAGGCCAGCGGCCTCGAGCAGGCGCATCGTGAAGTGGGCCGCGAACGCTTGCGTCGGGGCGGGCTTCCAGATGACGACGTTGCCCATGAGCGCGGGCGCGGTGGGCAGGTTGCCGCCGATCGCGGTGAAGTTGAACGGCGTGATCGCGTAGACGAAACCCTCGAGCGGCCGGTGGTCGCTGCGGTTCCAGATGCCGCGCGAGTTGGCGGGCGGCTGCTCGGCGAGAATGCCCCGGGCGAAGTGCACGTTGAAACGCCAGAAGTCGATGAGCTCGCAGGCTGCGTCGATCTCGGCCTGGTAGACGGTCTTGCTCTGGCCGAGCATGGTGGCCGCATCGAGCGTGGCGCGCCACGGTCCGGCGAGCAGCTCCGCCGCCGTCAGGAAGATCGCGGCCCGGTCGTCGAAGCTCAGGTCCCGCCAGCCGGGCGCCGCCGCCCGGGCGGCCTCGAGCGCGCCCTTGGCGTCGTCCGCGGTGGCGTTGCGCAGCGTCCCGAGGACGTGGTGGCGGGCGTGCGGCTCGACGACGTCGATCGGCTCGCCGCCCCCCATCACCGGGCGGCCACCGATCGTGCCCGGCAGCTCGACGCGCTGCCCGGCGAGGTCGGCGAGTGCGGCCTCGACCGCGGCCCGCTCGGGGCTGCCGGGGGCATGGTCGTGGACCGGTTCGTTGATCGGCACGGGCACTGCGGTGACGGCGTCCATGGCTGCTCCTGGGGTGGTCCGGGCCAACACGGGTCAGCTTCGCACGTCCGGCTCCCCGCGCCATGGCGACCCCGCCGGGCGAGGGCCCGGCGACGGTGCCGCACGCGCCGGGAATCCCTTCCGACAATCATTCACCCAGGCATCCTCCGCGCCCGATGAATGTCTTTCATCGGCGATCGGCTAGTTTCCTCGAAAATATTGCCGGTCGTTGACCCGACCTCGTCGAGAAACGTACTCTCCGCCCGTGACCGGATTCCGTCCGGTCAATCCCGGGCACCTGGCGGCACAGCTGACCGAGTGACCGCGAATGCACCGCCGCGCCGCGACCGGCCGAGGAGACGTCATGCGACGAACTGTCAGGCTCCACCCGGCGACCGCCCTCACCGGGCTCGCCACCCTGCTGAGCGCCGGCCTGGTCGTCGCGGTCGCGGTCGCTGCGCCCGGTTCCGCCGCCGCGGCAGCGCCGGCCGTGGCGGCCGCCTCGACGGCCGCGCCGACCGTCACCTCGGCGACGACGACCGGACCCACGACACCGGCCACGACCTACGTCTCCCCCTCGACCTACGGCCCCTGCCCCACCTACACCCTGCCCGCGCCGTGGCCGAACGGCGCCGGCCCGTCGTGGACGTTCGAGAACGGCCTCGCCACCGGCTGGAGCACTACGGCCGCGCCGGGGGCCAGCCTCGCGGTGACGACCGAGGCGGCGGCGAGCGGCAGCCGCAGCCTGCGGGTCGACGGCCTGACGACGACCGCGGGCGTGCAGGCCTCGGTGTCCGGGCTGCCCGCGGTCACCTGGTACAAGGTCACCGCCCGGGTGCGGGCGGTCGCCGGGTCGTCCCCGGCGTACCTCACACTGAGCGCCACACCCACGAACAGCGACGACCGCCGGCCGATGACGCGGCGCGTGACCTCCGACGGCTGGACCGACCTCGTCACCTACTTCCGGCCCGATCAGAAGTACCCGCCGGGGACGTGCGGCGGGCTGGGCTGGGTCGCGGCGTACACCTCCCTCACGATCACGGCGTCGAGCGCCTGCCCGGACGCGCCCGCCGGCCCGGTGTCCGTCCACGTCGACGACGTCGTGGCCACCCAGTACTCGACCTCGAGCACGCTCGCCCCGCCGACCTCGACCGACCAGATCCCCACCTGCGGCACGCCGCCGTCGTCGCCGCCCACCACGTCGGCGATGCAGTGCACGGCGACCTACCAGGTCGTCTCCCAGTGGCCCGGCGGCCACCAGGCCAACCTCACCGTCCGCAACATGACCGCGATGACGCTGCACCCGTGGACGCTCAAGGTCACGTTCCCCGACGACAACCAGCTCTACTCGGTGTGGGGTATCGGCACCTCGACCGTGTCCGGGAGGACGGTCACCGGGGTGGAGCCGGCGTGGGGGCAGCCGATCCCTCCGGGTGGCAGCCTCTCCGCCGGCTGGGTGCGCACCGGCACCGCGTCGCCGCCGTCGGCGGTGTCGCTCAACGGGATGCCGTGCATCGTGGGCACGCAGGCGTGACCCGAGCTGATCCGAGCTGATCCACCCGGCCACCCGACCACACCGCGCTGCACTGCTGGGCGGGCGGGACCGGGTGGGCCCGGCGGATCCACGTGGCCCGGGATGGCCGCATCAGTCAGGCGGCGGCGTCGTCGGCGTCGGGCAGTTCGGGTTGGCGGAGGGTGCGGGCGATCCGGGCGGCGAGCTCGTGGGTTCGGTGGGTGGTGTTGCGGACCCAAGGGCGGGTCGGATCGTGCCAGCCGGGTAATTGCACCCAGGGCACCCCGTGCCGCATCTCGATCGGATAGACGCCGGCATGGTGAGCCGTGTGGTGCCGTCGGCACAACGACACCAGATTGTCGATGTCCGTGGCGCCGCCCTGTTGCCAGGGAATGACATGGTGCGCATCGCACCACTCCGCCGGAATGGCGCACCCGGGGATCGCGTAGCCGGTGTCCCGGGCTGCGAGGGCCCGTTTCTGATGCACGCTGGCCAGGCGTTGACCGTGCCCGTAGTGCAGGACCGCACCGTGCGGGTCGACCAGGATCCGGCGGATCGGGCTGTCGCACGCCAACCGGGCCAGCACCTCGGGCTGGATCGCAGACCCGGGGTAGGGGCCGACCTCGCCGGCCAACGACACCCGCGCCAACCCCGCCCCCGCCTGCCCTGCACCGGCCGGGTCGGCCGGGTCGGCCGGGTCGGCCGGGTCGGCCGGGTCGGCCGGGTCGGCCGGGTCGGTGGCCCTCAGGAGCTGCTCCATGGTGGTCAGCACGCAGATCTCGGCGACCACCGCACCGTGCTGCCCTGTGCTGCCGCCCTCAGCCGGGGCCGGGGCACCGCCGTTCTCACGCTTCGGCTCGGCGGTCGGCTCGGCGGTCGGCTCGGCGGTCGGCTCGGGGGTCGGCTCGGCCGTGGGGGTTGGGCTGGCGGTGCGGGCGGCACCGGCCAGGACGAGGTCGGCGAACGCGTCGGCGAGGCGGCGGCTGCGGTCGCGCCGGTCCGGCACGGGCACCGGGACGCCGTCCGCACCGACCGCCACTCCCGCCGGGCGCGGCGCGGCGGCCTTGGCCAGTACCGCGCTGACCTGCAGGTGCGTCACCGGGTCCAGGACCACCTTGTAGACGCCCATCCCGCTGTACGACTCGGTGGACACCGTGCAGCTGCGCCGTTCGCAGGCGTCGGGGTCGAAACGCGCCTCCCGCTGCGGGTCCAGGTGGGCCAGCATCCGCCGGACCAGGTCCTTCACCTGCCCCGGCGCCCACGCCCGGGCCTGCTCGGTGACCGTCCGGTCGATGAACGCCAACCCCGTCTCCTGCCCACCCTCAGCAGTGGTCAGGGCCTTCGCCGGTCCCGGGCCGGGATCTGCGGACCGCCGACACCGCGACGTCCACATGCTCGCGGTTCACCTCCCCCGCCGCCAGCGCCGCCGCCATCGCCGGCAGCGCCGGGGACCCGCCACCCAACGCCTCTGCCGCCCGCAGGTCACGCCCGGCCTGACCACCCGAACGGCGCAGCACCTCGGTCAAGAACCCGTGCGCGCCCTTCGACCCGGGCATCCCCCCGATCACCCCCGGACGCGACTGCAGCTCCTGCACGAACCCCAGGAACACCGCCTCCACCGACGCCGCCAACGCATTCACCGACCGCAGACCCGCCAGCACCTCCGCATCCGAGAACGCATAACCCGGACGGGAAAGAATCCCCCGAACCGCCGCCGCGGCATCATCGAGAACAGCAACGGCCAGCGAAGGACCACCACCGTCACCACCCGACGCCCCGACTTCGCTCATACCCCAAGGATAAACGACCCCACCGACAGAAAACTATCCGGAAATCGAATCTGTGGATAACCGACAGGAACGAAGCGGCATGGCCCATCGTCAGTATTCAGACGGTGGCGTGAGCTGGGATCCAGGGGTGCGCAGGCGTGCCCATGGATCAGATGAGCACCGGAGTCGTGGACGCGCGGGCGCCGATGCTGCCGGTCGGGCAGGTCACCAGGCCCAGATCAAGCCCGTTCCCCAGTTGATGTCCGGTGGCCGACGGGAACAGGTTTGCCCGGCGCAGCCAGCCCAGATGGCTCCAAGACCACGTAGCCGGATGGGTCCAAGCCATCATCGACCTCAACCTGCGAGGCTGGACAGCGGCCGTGACGTGCTCCGCGGCGCCGGTCCAACTCGAAGGAGTCCTTCCCAGCGACGAATCGTTCTGCTTCAGGGCGCGCTGGGACGAGGTCGCACTGGCGGTCTCCTACCTTCCAGCGGCCGATGGCTTGGCGCTCCTGCTCGGCCTTTACGAGATATTCCGGCGCGGTGACGAGACGACAGGACTGTGGTAGCCGCCGCGAGTGCACGTGGCAAACAATCAGACGGTGGCGTGAGCTGGGCTCCAGGGTGCCGGCCGGAGATCTTCTGCAATCAACACGGCCGCACGGCACCGACACCCGACCCTTCAACACGGAATGACCTGAATGGTTACGGCCCGTCCTGGGTCCGAGTGGCCAGGCCGGACGCGATGCCCCAGGATGACGACGCGGCCACCGGTGGCGCCCCCCGACGACGGACTCCGGACGACGACGGCGCCCCCGCGCCCGACGTCGTCCGGACTGGCAGAGAGCCGGACAGTGACCGAACCAGCGACCACGCCCACCCAGGAACCGAGCGGCCAGGAACCGACCCGACAGGAACCGATCGGCCCCGATCACAGCGATCTCACCGGGCACCCGTACCGGTGGGCGATCCTCGGCGTGATGCTCGCGGCCGAGATCATGGACCTGCTCGACGCGACCGTCGTCAACGTCGCCGGGCCCTCGCTGGAACGCGACCTCGGCACCTCCCCCACCCAGCTGCAGTGGGTGATCGGCGGCTACGCACTGGCGCTCGGCGCGGGTCTGATCCTCGGCGGCCGGCTCGGTGACCGGTTCGGACGGCGCGCCACCTTCCTGCTGGGTCTCGGCGCCTTCACGGCGGCGTCGCTGCTGTGCTCCCTCGCGCCCACGGTCGAGGCCCTCATCGCCTTCCGGTTGCTGCAGGGTGCCGCCGGCGCCGTCCTGCTGCCGCAGGGATTCGGGCTGATCCGGGCGGCGTTCCCGCCCCGGGAGCTCGGGAAGGCCTTCGCGGTCTTCGGTCCGGTGTTCGGGCTGGCCGGGATCGTCGGGCCGATCATCGGCGGCGGGCTGGTCCAGGCGGATCTGTTCGGCACCGGGTGGAGGCTGATCTTCATCGTCAACCTGCCGATCGGCCTGGTCGCGCTCGCGATCGCCGCTGCGCTGCTGCCCCGCACCCCCGGTGACCGCGCACTGCGCATCGACCTGACCGGCGCGGCCCTGGTGGCCGGGTCGTCGGGCCTGCTCGTGCTCCCGCTGATCCAGGGGCAGGCCGCGGGCTGGCCCGTCTGGACCTGGATCAGCCTCGCTGCGGCCGCCGTCGGCTTCGCCCTGTTCGCCGTGCAGCAGCGGCGCAGCGCCGGCCGCGGGGGCACCCCGCTCGTGGACCCGCGGATCTTCGCCAAGCGCGCGTACCTGACCGGGCTCGGCGGGATCGCGTTGTTCTTCGCCGGTCTCACCGGCGCCCAGCTCGTCCTGACCCTCTTCCTGCAGCTGGGCCGGCACTACAGCGCCGGACAGGCCGGGCTCGCCGGCATCCCGCTCGCGGTCGGCAGCGGGATCGGCGGCGCGATCAGCGGAGCCGCGCTCGCCGACCGGCTCGGGCGCACCGTGCTGCAGGTGGGCACGGGCGTCCAGGTCGTGGGAGGTGCCCTGCTCTGGGCTGCGCTCACCCTGACCGACGGCTTCGCCTTCTGGTACCTCGTGCCGGGGATGACCCTCCTCGGGCTCGGCTCGGGGATGGTCGTCGCCGCGCTGTTCAACGTCGTCCTGGGCACCGTCGAGGACGACCAGGTGGGGTCCGCCTCAGGGGTGCTGTCCGCCGTCCAGTCCGTCGCCGCCTCGGTGGGGGTCGCGGTCTTCGGGTCGGTGTTCTTCCACTTCTTCCTGCAGGGTGACCCGCGGGCGGGGCTGCGGAACGCGCTCGTCGTCCTGGCGGTGCTGCTCGCCGGCTTCCTGCTGGTGTCGCCGCTGTTCCCGCGCCGCGCGCGACCCGACGAGCACGCCCGGCCGGCCGGGGAGCCCGAGCCGGAGCCCGTGCACTGACGCAGGGCCCACGGGCCGGCGGGCGCGGAGTTCGTGATCGCTGCGACTTTGGCGTTGGATGAGGACGGTGAGTGCACAGGAGTTCGCCGCGCCGCCCGCCGGGGTCGCGGTGCGGCTGCGGACCGAGGCCGGCGAGGTGCGGGTGCGGGTGTGGCCCGCGGCGGACGGCGGGGTCGGCCGGCCGATCCTGCTGTGCCACCACGGCTGGGCGAGCACCGGCGAGGTCTTCGGACCGCTGGCGACCGCGCTCGGCCGACGCTGGACAGTCGTCGCCCCGGACGCGCCCGGCCATGGCGGCACCCCGTGGACCCCGGCGCCGCGCTACCGCGTCGCCGACCACGCCGCGACGGCGCTCGCCGTCCTCGACCGGCTCCCGAAGGTGGCGGGCCGGCGCGCGGACGTCGTCGTCCACGGCCACTCCCTCGGCGCGCTGACGGCGGCGCGGGTCGCGGCGGCCCGGCCGGACGTCGTCGTGCACCTCGTACTGGAGGATCCCGCCCGCGCCTCGCTGCGCCGGGTGCCGACGGCCGCGTCGATGCGCGCCGGCACCGCCGCCCTGCAGGCCCTGGACGACGACGCGCTGCTGGCCGCGGGCCGTGCCGGCGCTCCGACCTGGCCGGACGACGAGTTCGGGCCCTGGGCGCGGAGCAAGCGCGAGGTGTCGCTGGCGGCGCTCTCCGTGCCGGCCGACTGGGGCGAGCCGCTCGTCGAACTGCTGGCCGACGTCCGGGCACCGGTGACGCTGGTCCACGGGCAGGTGTCCCGGGGCGGCGTGGTGTCGGCGATCGCGGCCCGGCGCTGTGCCGCCGCGTGCCGGGGCGGGTGCGAGATCGTCGCGCTGGACTGCGGGCACAACCCGCGCCGGGAGGCGCGCGAGCCGTTCATCGCCGTCCTGGCCTCGGTCCTCGGCCGCCACGAACGGTCGTGATCACCTCGGCGGGAGGGATGGTGGCAGGGGTGGGGTCTCGGGACGCAGGTCGACGCGGCGGCCGCCCTCGCGGGCCGAGCCCGACGCGGTCGGGCCGCCGCGCGTCAGGACGGTGATCGAGGTCCGGTCGGCGCGGAAGAGGTCGAGCGAGTACTCGAAGGGGCGGCCCGCGGTGTCCCAGCTGGTGCGGGTGACGGCGAGCAGCGCGGCGCCGGGGTCGACGTCGAGGATCGCGGCCTGCTCGGCGTCCGCGGCCTGCACCTCGATGCGCTCCTCCGCGCTCGCGGGCACCACCTGGTACCGCGCCCGGAGCACCGCGTAGAGGGAGCCGCCGAGCGCCTGCTCGAGCAGGTCCGGGAAGCGGTCGGCGGGCAGGCGGGCGTGCTCCAGCGACAGCGGCGCGCCGTCGGCCAGCCGGATCCGGACGACGGACAGCACCAGCGCACCCGGCCGCAGCTCCAGCGCCCGCGCGCACCGGACGTCGGCGTCGACCACCGCCGCGCGCAGGAGCCGGGTGCCGGCCACGAATCCCTGGTCGCGGAGCATGGACGGCAGCCCGACGATCCGGGACAGGTCGCGCTCGACCTTCGGCGGCGTGACGAACGTGCCGCCGCCCCGGCCCGGGACCCGGCGGACGACGCCGTCCCGCTCCAGCGTCGACAGCGCCGCCCGCAGCGTCGACCGGCTCACGCCCAGGCCGACGGCGAGGTCGCGCTCGGCCCCGAGCCGCTGGCCGCCGCGCAGCTCACCGGCGGTGATGAGGTCCAGCAGGCGGCCCCGCGCGGCGACGGCTGCCGGTCCGAGACCTTCCGGGGCCTGCGTCGTCACCCGAGCGCCTCGAGCGACTCCGGGAGCACCTGGCCGCCGTCCACGACGAGCGCCTGCCCGGTCACGTAGCCGGCCTCGTCGCTGGCGAAGAACAGGGCCGCGTGCCCGATGTCCGCCACCGAGCCGAGGCGCTTCATCGGGATCGAGGCCGCCATCGTCGCCCGGTAGTCGGGGCCCAGCTCGTCGAGCCCCTCGGTCTCGATGTTGCCCGGCAGGACGGCGTTGACCGTGATCCCGCGCGGAGCCAGCTCGATCGCCGCCGTCCGCATGAAGCCCAGTTGCGCGGCCTTGCTGGCGCCGTAGTGCGACCACCCCGGGAAGCCGGTGATCGGCCCGGTGATCGAGGAGGTGAGGACGACGCGACCGTGCCCGGAGGCCGTCAGCGGCTCCAGCGCGGCCTGGACGGCGAAGAACGTGCCCTTGACGTTGGTGCCGAGGACGGCGTCCAGGTCGCCCTCCGTCATGTCGGTCAGCTTGGCGTCGGGGAAGATGCCAGCGTTGGCGCACAGCACGTCGAGCCCGCCGAACCAGTCGACGGCCGCCGCGACCGCCGCGTCGCAGCCCGCCCGCGTCGCGACGTCCGCCGGGACGAACGCGACCCGGCCGTTGCCCACGGTGCTCAGTTCCTCGGCGCAGGCCTCGCCCACCTCGGCGTTCCGGCCGGCGATCACGACATCGGCGCCCGCCTCGGCGAACACCCGGGCGATGCCCTTGCCGATGCCCCTCGTACCCCCGGTGACCAGGACGGTACGACCGACGACGGAACCGAACATGGGGGATCCCTTCTGTCAGGACGGCGGGTGGGTCAGGACGGCGGGTGGGTCAGGACGGCGGTTCGGTCAGGTACGCCTCGGCCAGGTCGCAGCTCGTGGCGGTGAACCCGGCGCCCAGCTCACGGGCGAGGTCGGTGTCGGCGTGCGAGCCGATCCAGGCCACGAGCAGCAACCGGCGCAGCAGCACGAAGGTCGGCAGTTCGGCCACCTCGGCGGCCGTCAGCGGGGCGACCCGCCGGTACCCGGCGACCCAGGCGTCGATCAGCTCGGGCACGCGCGGGTCGTGCTCGATGAACGACAGCGACGAGCCCAGGTCGTACAGGTACCAGCCGAACCCGCAGTCGTCGAAGTCGATGACCGTGACCGGGGCCGCCCGGTCCGGATCCACGAGGAGGTTGGCGAGGCGCAGGTCGGCGTGCACGAGGCCGAAGCGGTCCGGGCCGTCGCCGAAGGCGGCCAGCCGGGCCAGCAGGACGTCGGCGAGCCGCCCGAGCACGGCGCACTCCCCCGGCCCGACGCCGATCCCGTCCTGCCAGCGCCCCCAGTGGCCGAGCGCCCCGACGGACGTCTCGCCGTCCCAACGGAACCGGGTGAACCCCGGTGGCCGCGCCCACGCCCGGGCGTGCGCGTGCAGCCGGGCGGTCACCTCGCCCAGCTCGCGGAAGTCGTCGACGAGGCGCGCGCCGCGCGGCTCGACGCCGTCCACCCAGGCGAACCGGACGGTATGCCGGGCCTCGCCGTCGGGATGGCTGCCGACGACGACGCGCCGCCCGTCGGGAGTCGGCAGCACGGCCGGCGTCGCCACGACGCCGTCCGCGCGCAGCGCCGCGATCCAGGCGAGCTCGCTCTCGATCGCGGCCGCCGAGTGGTACCCGGGCCGGTGCACGCGCAGCACCGAGCGCCCGGCCGCCGGGTCGTCGACGGCGTAGGTGGCGTTCTCGCTGATGTTGAGCAGGGTCAGCCCGGAGTCGGGGGCCACCCCGTGCGCCGGCAGCGCCGACCGGGCGATGGCCGCCAGCCGCTCGAGCTGCGCGGCCTCCTCCGTCACCGGGCCGGTCACCGGGCCGGTCACCGCGCCGCCGCGCTCGGGGCCGCCACCGTGCGCCCTGCCGCCGCGATCGCGTCGGCGGTGCGTTCGAGCAGGTCGTCGGTGAGCTCGGCCGTCATCAGGACACCGGGCTTGTACTGCAGCACGCGCGGGTCGAGCGTGGAGAAGATGGCCCAGACCCCGCGCTCGTACAGCTCGCGCATGACGGCGCGGGCGCCCTGCGGGTGGTCGAACTCCAGCCCGAGGACCAGGCCGTTCTGCCGGACGCCGGTGAACCAGCCGGGGTTCGCGGCCCGGACGTCGGCCAGGCCCGCCGCCACCTGCCCGGCGCGCGCGGCCACGTTGGCGCGGGTCGTCGTCCGGGTGGTGATCTCCAGGACGGCGAGCGCCACCAGGCAGCCCAGCTCTGCCCCGCCGAAGGTGGACATGTGGCCGAAGCCGTCCTCGCGGAGCCAGCCCGCCGCCGCGTCGGCGACCACGACCGCGGCGATCGGGTACAGGCCGCCCGACAGGCCCTTGCCGGTGACCAGCAGGTCGGGGGCGATGCCGTGCTTGGTGATCCCCCACAGCTCACCGGTGCGCATCAGCCCGGTCTGCACCTCGTCGGCGATGTAGAGCGTGCCGTGCTGCTCGCACAGCCGCTTCACGGTCTCCAGGTAGCCCGGCTCGGGCAGCGGGAAGCCGTAGGTGGCGGGGATGGTCTCCATGATGACGGCGGCGACGTCGCCGGGGGCCAGCGCGGCGGCCATCGCGTCGAGGTCGTTGAAGGGCACGTGCGGGAACTCGTCCGGGCGGGCCGACCGGAACAGTTCGGAGAACCGGTCGTCGCCGGTGCAGACCGCCAGGCCGGTGTGACCGTGGTAGGCCTTGACCACCGAGACGATCCTGGTCCTCCCGGTCGCGTGCCGCGCCGTCTTCAACGCGATGTCGATCGCCTCGCCACCCCCGGAAGCGTAGATCACCTTGGCGCCGCCGTCCGCCGTTCCGGGCGGGGCGAGGCGCACCAGTTCGCGGGCGAGCGCGGCGCGGGCCACCGACGGGAAGTGGTGGTTGCCGATGTCGACCTCGTCCAGACCCGCGATCAGGGCCGCGACCAGCTCCGGGTTGCGGTGCCCCAGGTTGTAGGTGCCGCCGTTGAGGTGGACGTCGAGGAAGGCGCGGCCAGCCAGGTCGTACAGGTGGTACCCCTCGCGCCGTCCGACGACGAGCGGGACGCCGGCCTGCGACCAGAACCGGGTCTTGTCCGGGTTCCAGTACCGCTCGCTGGCCGCGAGCACGGCGGCCGTGTCCGCGAAGCCCAGCCGGGCGGCGAGCCCGCCGACGTCGTCCCTCATCAGTGACCTCCACGGATGGGCCGGGGATGGGCCGGGGCCGGACGGCGACGCCCCGGACCCGGTCCGGCCACC
>Ga0302323_100000285_pt1 | contig 39228 bp, 26 predicted proteins | sample Fen_T0_3_FD_201950 | JGI IMG/M metagenome (GOLD analysis project Ga0302323, IMG submission 201950) | Peat permafrost microbial communities from Stordalen Mire near Abisko, Sweden - Fen_T0_3 | ecosystem: Environmental > Terrestrial > Soil > Wetlands > Permafrost | place: Sweden: Abisko...
CCGGCACGTAGACGAAGCGCCAGTTCGAGAGGGCCTGACTGGAGGTGCCGTCGTTGACCGACTTCGATCGCCCGTAGATGTAGGACGCGCTGAAGAACACGCCGTCGCGGAAGGGTCGCTGGACTTTGGCGCTCACGCTCCACTGCGACCCCTGGTTGGTGTTCGTCAGAAAGACCGCGTCGCTGAGGGTCGACACCTTGCGCACGAAGATCGGGCGGCCGTCGAAGAGCGTGGCCGGTCCCGGCACCCGGTTGAGGTTGTTGTAGTCGATGTCCTCAAGGGTCTTGGACCCGAGAAACTCGACCGTGCCGATGAGCCCTGCGACGCCGAGGTCGTGGTCGTATGCGACGCTGCCGCGGAACACCTTCGGGAATGTGTAGTTGGGATCGACCAGGTCGACCTCGTTGGTGAACGTGCCGGCAGAGGCTCCTGTCACCACGTGCGGCTGGGCCTGGGGGTCTGCCACGAAGGGGATTTGGTTCGTCTTGCTGAAACCTGCGCCGATGCGCTGGAACTCTATGCCGCTGTTCCCGTACTGGTTCGAGAGCCAGACGTAGGGCGTGCGGCCCGAGAAGATGCCTAGCCCGCCGCGCAGCTGACTCTTGCCGTGGCCGCCCAGGTCCCAGTTGAACCCCGCACGCGGCGAGATCATGGTGGGGTTGGGCGCGACGTTGGTGGCGTAGCCGAAGCTCTGGACCGCGGCTGGGTTGGCCGTGGGCTTGTCAGGGAAGAAGGGCTTGTCGAGGCGCACGCCGAGGGTTACCGTCACTCGCGGCTTCACCCGCCAGGCATCCTCGGCATAGAGGCCGATCTGTTGCACGTTGAACTTGGCCTGCTGTCGCGGGTCACCCGTGACCGAGAAGCTGTAGTCGAACTGCTGGGCGCGGCCAGCCGCCAGGTTGTCCAGGCTGCTGAAGCGATACGTCCCGAAGACGTCCCGGATGAAGAGATTCTCGAACTTGAAGAACTCGTTGTGAGTGCCGATCGTGACCATGTGGTGGCCGCGGGTGAAGGTGAAGTCGTCCGTCACTTCGAGGATGTTCTGGTTGAGCCCGTTGGCCGCGGAGAACTGCTCGGTGCCGGCCAGCAGTTTCGAGCCGTCGGCCAGGTCGACCTGAATCTGCGGGAAGTCGGTCGGATGACCGCGGGACTCCCGGATGCGCTGGTATGTCAGACGTAACTCATTAGCAGCCGAACCGAACGTGCTGTTGAGCTGGGCCACCGTCGAGTTGGTCGTGCTGTTGAACCGATAAGGGTGGTCCGGGAAGTTGAAGGTGGTGGAGCTGTTGCCCGTACCGTAGAGATCGTTCAGGCCGTCGACGTAGTTGTGACGGATGGTCAGCCGATGATTGGGGGCGAGGTTGAAATCGAGTCGCCCGAACACTTTGTTGTTGTTGCTCTTCCGGATGAACTCGTTCGTGGGATCGCCGGGATCGTAGCCGTACTCGGTTTGCAGAATGTTGCGAAATCGCTGGGCATCGGCGGCATGGCCGAAGTCCTGTCCTGTGGAGCCGCCGACAGAGTAGCCGTTCGGCACGTTGCGCCTCTGGAGGTCGACGTTCACGAAGAAGAACGCCTTGTCCTTCAGGATCGGCCCGCCCAGGCTGGCGCCATACTGCGTGTCACTGAACTTGCCAAAGGGACGGTTGTCCGGCCCGTTGCCGACAAAGCTCTCGTTGCGGCCGAAGAGGTAGGCAGTTCCGGAGAACGTGTTCGTGCCGCTCTTGGTCACAGCATTGATGCCGCCGCCTGAGAAGCCACCCTGCCGCACGTCGTACGGCGCGACGAGCAACTGGATCTCCTGGATCGCGTCAAGGGAAATCGGCTGCGTGTCGGCCTGACCGCCCGGCGCGCCTGACGCTGCCAGGCCGAAGAGGTCGTTGTTCACCGCGCCGTCGATCTGGATGTTGTTGTAGCGGTTGTTGCGGCCGGCCACAGACAGCGCGTTGCTGACCGTTCCGCCGATGGCAACGGGGGCGAAGTAGGGATTGAGACGCGCGAAATCGTCGAGCCCGCGGCTGATCGTGGGCAGGTTCGCGAGCGCGTCCTGAGGAACGTTGGAAACCGGGCCGGTGCTCATGGGATCGATGATGGCGAGACCTGAGCCAACGACCTCAACCGACTCTGTCACGCCTGCCAATGCCAGGCGGAAGTCCACCGCGCTCGTCTCGCCCAGAGGTACGTGGACCCCCGTGCGCTCTTCTTCCTTGAATCCTTGGTGCGAGGCCTTCACCCGATACGGACCGCCAGCGCGAACGTTCAGCATCGCGAAGCGGCCGTCGGCGTCGGAGACCGCGGTGAACTGCGTTCCCGTAGCCTCGTGAACGGCCAGGACGGTCGTGCCCGCGAGCACACCGCCGCTCTGGTCCGTGATGCTTCCGACGATTGTCCCTGTGGTCACCGACTGCGCGAAGGCCGATCCCGCCGCGACCGCACTGACAGCGAGAGCCAGCAGACCAACCGACTTGAACCGACCCATACAGGAATCCCTCCCGAGTTGTGCTGTTGAGATAGAAGGCCCATGGCCATGCTCGATGTCGTGCAGCAAGACGAGCGAGGTATCCTGCGGCTCCGGCGTGGAAGTCTTGTGAAAGAGCGGCTACTTTCCTGCGACAACGTCCCTGGCCGACTGTGTGAGTTGCGGGAACTCCGCCGCGCTACAGCGCCCGGTCACCACGTTTCAGTCAGAACGACGGCGGTGAGTCATAATCTGCCGATGTCACGGCTGTTACCTGTCGTTGGGCTCGCTCTGATACTGGGCGTTGCCTTTGCGGCGTCCACGAACCGCAAGGCCATCCGGCTCAAGACCGTGTTGTGGGGGCTCGCGCTGCAGTTCGCTCTCGCGCTCTTCGTGCTCAAGACGAGCTGGGGACACCTGCTCTTCTCGTTCGCGGGTGAGAAGATCAAACGCCTGCTCGAGTTCTCCTTCGCTGGCTCGGAGATGGTCTTCGGCGGTCTGGGCGTCAAGGGAGGTGGGAGCTTCGGCTTCATCTTCGCCTTCCAGGTCCTGCCGACGATCATATTCGTGGCCGCGCTCTTTGCCATCCTCTATCACCTCGGCGTGATGCAGGTCATCGTGCGCGCCTTTGCGCGTGTGATGACGGGGCTCATGGGGGCGAGCGGGGCAGAGAGCCTGAACGTTGCCGCCTCCATCTTCTTGGGCCAGACTGAGGCGCCGCTGACCATACGTCCGTTCCTCAGTCGCATGACGCAGTCTGAGCTGATGTGCGTGATGACCTCGGGCATGGCCCACATCAGCGGCGGCATCATGGCGGCCTATATCGCCTTCGGCATGGACCCCAAACACCTGCTGGCCGCGGTGATCATGACCGCGCCAGGCACGATCCTGCTGGCGAAGATCCTGGTGCCCGAAACGGGAGTGCCGGAAACGGCGGGCAACGTCAAGCTCGAGATTCCCAGGACCGACGTCAACGTGGTGGGTGCCGCGGCGCGTGGAACAGGTGAGGGGCTGCATCTCGCCCTCAACGTCGCGGCCATGCTGATCTCCTTCCTGGCGCTGGTGGCGCTCGTCAACGCCGTGCTCGCCCACGTCGGCACGAGCCTCGAAGCCCTGCTGGGGTACGTCTTCCAGCCCGTGGCGGTCCTCATGGGCGTGTCGGCGAAAGACTCCCACACCATTGGCAGTTTGCTCGGCATGCGCACGGTGCTCAACGAGTTCATCGCCTACTCCAGGCTGGCGGCGCTCAAGCAGACGCTCGATCCGAAGTCGTTTGTGGTGGCGACCTACGCCCTGTGCGGGTTCGCCAACTTCAGTTCGATCGGCATCCAGATCGGGGGCATCGGCTCGCTGATCCCGGAGCGCCGCAATGACCTGGCGCGTCTGGGATTCCGCGCGCTGCTTGCCGGCACGTGCGCCAACTTCATGACAGCCTGCATCGCGGGGTTGCTGCTGTGAACGTGCTCGATCAACTCGACGCCGCGCTGCAATTCATCGGGGCAAGGTCGACTCTGCGGCCCAAGGTCGGCCTCGTGCTCGGTTCTGGGCTCGGCGCCTTTGCCCGGAGCGTCGAGGACGTCGTCGCCATCCCCTATGCCGAGATCCCGCACTTTCCGGGCGGGGCTCAGGTGGTGGGTCACAAGGGAGAGCTCGTGCTGGGCACGCACGGCGGCACGCCGGTGGCCGTGATGGCCGGCCGAGCGCACTACTATGAGGGCTACTCGCTCGCGGACATCGTGTTTCCCGTGCGCGTGCTGGCCCGCTTCGGAGTGGAGACGCTGATCCTCACCAACGCCGCTGGCGCCATCAATCCCGGCTACCGGCCCGGCGAGCTGATGGTGATCGAGGACCACATCAACCTACTCGGCATCAACCCGCTCATCGGGCCCAACGAGCCGATGCTCGGCGAGCGCTTCTTTGACATGACTGAGGCCTACGACAAGCGGCTGCGCGACGTCGCCGAGCAGGCTTGCCGCGCAGCGGGCATCGTTGTGCACCGCGGTGTCTACGTCGCGATGACCGGCCCGTCGTACGAGACGCCGGCCGAAATCCGTATGGCACGCGGGATGGGGGCAGACGCGGTCGGGATGTCGACCGTGCCTGAGGTGATCGCCGCGCGCCATATGGGCGTGCGTGTCGTGGCGCTCTCGTGCCTGACCAACATGGCGGCAGGGGTTGGCGGCGAGAAGCTCGATCACGCGGAGGTGCTCGCCACCGGCGAACGCGTCCAGTCCGCGCTGATCGAGGTCCTAGGACGCATCGTTCAGGAGGTTGCGACTCGCGCATGAAAGGGAACACGCTTCGATCGAAACTCCATCGGAGGCTCGCAGGCTGGGGGACGCTCCTGGCCATTGCCGCCCTAGCGCGTTCGGCCCAAGCAGCACCGCAGGTGATCGATCTCCTTTTCCAGGGCGGGACGGTCGTGACAGTCGACGCCGAGCGACGGGTGATCCCGGACGGTGCCGTCGCGGTCGACAGGGGACGCATCGTGGGCGTTGGGGTGAACGCCGAGCTGCGGGCGCGCTTCACGCCGCGCCGAGTCGTGGACGCGCACGGCACGATCGTGATGCCGGGCCTTGTGAACGCCCACACGCACGCGCCGATGGTCCTGCTGCGCGGCATGGCAGACGACCTCAAGCTCAAGGAATGGCTCGAAGGCCACATCTTCCCGGCTGAAAAGGCCGGCGTGACCGCCGAGTTCGTGAGCGTGGGAACGCGGCTGGCAGCGCTCGAGATGCTCCTCTCTGGCACCACGACCTTTGCCGACATGTACTACTTCGAGGAGCAAGTCGCGGAGGCGGCGCGTGAGGCAGGCCTGCGGTGCGTGGCAGGCGAGACCCTGATCGAGTTCCCCGCGCCGGACAATGCGTCCGTCGCCGAGGCGCTGGCCTACAGCGAGCGCTTTCTGAAGCACTTTGAGGGCGACCGGCTCGTGACCGCGGCGGTGGCGCCGCACTCGGTCTACCTCGCAGGCCCAGAGACATGGCGGGCGGTTCGCTCCCTGGCAGACCGATTCCAGGCGCCGATACTGACGCACCTCTCCGAGACTCGGGAAGAGCAGGAGCAGATCCACCAGCGCTACGGCAAGACGCCCACGGAGCTACTCGCTGATCTCGACGTCCTGCGCCCAGGTCTCGCTGTCGCGCACGGCGTGTGGCTTTCGGCGAGTGACCGAGCGACCCTCAAGGCCAAGGGTGTCGGTGTCGTTCACTGTCCACAGAGCAACATGAAGCTCGCATCCGGCGCGGCGCCAGTGCAGGCCATGCTTGCGGAGAAACTGCTGCTCGGTCTGGGGACCGACGGGGCAGCCAGCAACAACGATCTCGACATGTTCGAGGAGATGCTCACCGCTGCGCTGCTTGCCAAGCACACCACGGGCGACCCGACGGCCGCACCAGCGGCGGCTGTGCTCGAGATGGCGACGCTCGGCGGTGCCCGCGCCCTGGGCCTGGCGGACCGCATCGGGTCGATCGAGGTCGGCAAGCGGGCGGACCTGATCGTCGTGAGCCTCTCTGCGCCGCGGCTGCATCCGCTCTTCGATCCGGTGTCGCACCTGGTCTATGCCGTCAAGGGCGCGGACGTCCGGGACGTCTGCGTGGATGGCGAGCTCGTTGTGCGCGATCGCCAGGTGCTGCGGCTCGACGCTGCGCGTGTCGTTGCCGCGGCCGAGCGCGCGAAGGCCGACCTGGTGCGACGCTTGCTGCCCACCCGCACGCAGGGCCGCTGACGGCACGCAGCGCCGACAGGCTTGCCTTTCCATTTGTCACACGCTTGTCACAGGCGAGGACCGTGCGATCGGCTATGCTATCCGCGTGAAACGGGAAATCGCACCGCTCCTACTCGCGCTCGCGCTTGGCTCCTGCACACCGGCATCGCGGGACTCGTCGTCGCCGCCCGGGCGCGATGCGGGAGCCTCCTCGGCAGGACGCACCCTTGATTTGACCTTCACCTACGGATCCGAAAAGGAAGAGTGGCTGAAGGACGTGACCGCTGTCTGGAACCGCGAAGGTCACAAGACCGCGGCCGGCCGGACGATCCTGGTGAACGCGATTCCCATGGGCTCCGGTGAATGCATCGACGAACTGATCGCCGGCACGCGAAGGGCACACCTGACCAGCCCCGCCTCTGCTGCCTTCATCCAACTGGCCAACGCGAAATGGCGCGCGAAGACCGGCAGGGACCTCGTGGGCGCCACCGAGAATCTCGTACTGTCGCCCGTCGTCATCGCGATGTGGAAACCGATGGCCGAGGCGATCGGTTGGGGCAAGAAGCCCATCGGCTGGCAGGAAATCCTGGCCCTCGCACGTGAGCCGCAAGGCTGGACCACGCGCGGCTTTCCCCAGTGGGGCTCGTTCAAGTTCGGCCACACGCATCCGGAGGCGAGCAACAGCGGGCTGATCGCGCTCTTCGCGGAGGCGTACGCCGCTGCCGGGAAGACGCGGGACCTCACGCTGGCCGACCTCCGCCGGCCGGCCACAGCGCAGTTCGTCTCCGGCATCGAGAACGCGGTCGTGCACTACGGCAGCTCGACCGGATTCTTCGGACGCAAGATGTTCGAGCGTGGCCCCGGCTTCTTGAGCGCCGCGGTGCTGTACGAGAGCGTGGTGATCGAGTCCTATTCGCCGAAGTACGCGCCTCCGTTCCCGGTCGTGGCGATCTATCCAAAGGAAGGGACCTTCTGGAGCGACCATCCCGTGGGCATCGTCGAGGCCGAGTGGGTCACGCCCGAGCACCGCGAGGCTGCCAAGGCGTACATCCAGTACCTTCTGGCACCGGCCCAGCAGGCGAAAGCGGTCCCCTATGGCTTCCGCCCGGCGCTCCCCGAGATGACGCTTTCCGCGCCGATCGACGCTGCTCACGGCGTTGATCCGAAGGAGCCCAAGACGACGCTGCAGGTGCCGTCGACGGAGGTCATCGACGCCGCACTCGACATGTGGCGGCAGAACAAGCGCCACGCAAACATCTCGCTCCTGCTGGACATCTCGGGCAGCATGAACTCCGAAGGCGGGGCGCGCATTGGTGGTGCCAAGGCGGGCGCTCGGCAGCTCGTCGAAGCCTTGGGGGACGCCGATCGGTTCTCGCTGCTGGCGTTCAACCAGACGGCGCGCTGGCTCCACGATGGCGTGCTCTTGAAGGAGGCGCGTCCGACCGTGGCGTCCACGATCGACTCGCTCTACGCGGAAGGGGGCACAGCCCTCTACGACTCGATCGACGCAGCCTACACGCGGATGAGCGCGCGCGGGGCAAAGGACGATCGCATCAGGGCGATCGTCGTATTGACCGACGGTGAGGATACGAACAGCACGCTGAAGCTTCCCGGCCTACTGGACCGCATTCGTTTCGACGGGGAGAGACAGACCATTCGGGTCTTCACGATCGCCTACGGCAGCGAGGCCAAGAAGGACGTCCTGCAGCAGATCGCAGAGGCGACGCAAGCGCGTTCTTTCGAGGGCAAGCCTGAGAACATTCGCGCCGTCTTCCGGGACATCTCGGCCTTCTTCTGAGGAGTCGATGAGCGAATCGCCGCAACTCACGTGGATGGGGAAGCTGGTCTTGTTCCTCTTCATCGGCGGCTGCTTGTTCGGGGCCTACAAGCTGTTCGTCAAGCCAGCCTCTGCGCCGGCGGGCGCCGGCAGTTCGACCTCCGCCACCGGCCTGCTGGACCGGCTGTCAGGCAATGGGCCGGCCGTCGAGATCGGCGTGGCCTACGGCACGGAGAAGAAGCGCTGGCTCGAGTGGGCGGTGGAAGAGTTTGGGCGCAGCAGCGCCGGGGCGAAGATCAAGGTCAAGCTGATCCCCATGGGTTCGCTGGAGGCAGCGCAGGCGATTCTCAAAGGGGATCAGCAGATCCACGTGTGGTCACCGGCCAGCGCCCTGTACAAGGACGTCTTCGTGCAGGAGTGGACCATTCAGCACTCGACGAGCCCGATCGCGCGCGAAGAGCCGCTGGCCCTGACGCCGATGGTCTTCGTATTCTGGCAGGAGCGCTATGAGCCGTTCCTCGCCAAGTACGGGTCGGTCACGCTCCGCACGGTGAGCCAGGCGCTCGCCGAGAAATCGGGATGGGCTGGGATCGCACAACGTCCCGACTGGGGCCTCTTCAAGTTCGGCCACACGCATCCCAACGAATCGAACAGCGGGCTCATGACGCTCGTGCTCTTGGCGCACGAGCACTATAAGAAGACCGCGCGGCTCGAGCTCTCGGAGATCCTCGACCCCGCTTTCCAGGCGTGGATGGGCGCGTTCGAGAGGGGCGTCAGCGGACTGGCCAACAGCACCGGCACGATGATGCGCGACATGGTCCTGCGCGGCCCCAGCTCGTACGACGGGCTATTCGTCTACGAGAACGTGGCCATAGACTACCTGAAGAGCGCGGAAGGGCGCTGGGGAGAGCTCAGGATCGCCTATCCCGCGCTCAACATGTGGAACGACAATCCGTACTACGTGCTGAACACACCCTGGAGCACGCCGGAGCAGCGCAAGGCCGCCAACGCCTTCCTTGACTTCCTGCTTTCCGAGCCGGTGCAGAAGCGATCGCTGGAGCACGGCTTCCGTCCAGGAAACCCGACCGTGCCCATCAAAGTGCCGGGAAGTCCGTTCGTCGAGTACCAGCGCTTCGGCCTCAAGGTGGAGATCGGGGCGATCTGTGAGACTCCGCGCGCCGAGGTCATCAACAATCTGCTCGCCTCCTGGCAGCGGAACCAGGGCAGCCGCTAGCGAGGCGATCACGTGAGGATGTGGCGGTACCTGAAGGCCGCGTTCTGGCTCAGTCCCGAAGTGCCCGGCCTCGGCCGCTTTCCAGTCAACGCGATCGCGGTGGCGGGCCTCCTGATACTCGGCTTCGGTCACCTGGGTTTCTGGATGCTCGCGCTGGGCCTGGAGACTGCGTACCTGGCCCTGCTCGTGACTCATCCGCGGTTCCAGCGGCTCACCGAAGCCCTGGAGAAACGTGCCTCAGTGGTCAGCGACGAGGCGCGCCGCGGTGCGCTCGTCGCGAGCCTGCCTCCCGACTCCAGGGAGAGGCTCCGCCGTCTCGAGGAGCAGTGCGAGCGTCTGGCCCAGCTGGCGGCCGGGGACGATGACGCCGATGCAGTCGAGTCCAATCGCCAGTCGCAGCGGGCGTTCGTGTGGCTCTTCCTGAAGATGCTCGTCGCACAACAACACCTTGGCAGCGAAGATGCCAAGGGCGATGCCGCCCGGCTCGAGGCCGAGCGCACGCAGATCGAAATCGAGCTAGCGCAAGCCAGCGGCGTTTCGGAATCGCTTCGACAATCCAAGGAGGCGACGCTCCGCATCCTGACGCAGCGGCTTGCCAATATCGCCCGCCGGCAGCAGGCGCTGGAGGAGGTCGCGAGTGATCTCAGACGGCTGGAGGAGCAGGTGAAGCTGGCGCTCGAGGAGGCTCGCCTCAAGGGCGGGCGGAGTGCAATCTCCTTTGACGTGGCTGTCGAGAGTCAGTTCTTCGAGGACAGCTTCGGGACTGCCGGCGCCAGCGTCGTGGCGCTCGATCAAGCCTACTCGATGCCGCCGCCGACCCAGAAGTCGCGGCAGGACAATCGTCAACTGCAGTAGCCTGCCAATTCGGGAGCCGCGCCCTTCTTCCCGTGGCGAGACCTAGCGTCCTCATTTCTACGCAGCGCCACCTCTGTCGTTGCCGAGGCCGAACGGGTGAAGGCCGACCTGGTGCGCCGCCTGCTGCGGGCCCGCACGCAGGACCGCTGACGGCACGCAGCGCAGACATGCTTGCTCTTCCCTCGCGGTCGGAGGGCGTTCGACGACACTGTCAGGCGCCTCAGGTTTCGTCACGCCGCTCGCACTCACGTGTCTTCCTTTCGTCGCACCACCAACCGATACTCCATTCGCCGGAGCGTTTTCGACCGTCTCCGGGAAGGGAACGGGTGTATGGGTGTTCTCCGCGTCGTCTCGAAATCGGACCAGGATCTCTTGCCCGACGTCGGTATGCTCGTGAAGAGACTGCGGGAGGCCGCCAAGAGCCATTCTGGCGAATGGACCTGTTGGATCGACCGGCAGAGCGATCGGTTCGCGGTGCGGGTTGAGGACGTCGAGGACACCGGTCGAGGCTTCACAGCGCTGGCCACTTGCGATGCAGTCGTTCGAGCGTTTGAGCGCTTCGCGGGCATGACGCCACAGCGTTCCGAGCCCAGCCAACGACGCCCGCTCACCCCCCGGCTCTCACCCACGGCGTAGCCAGCTTGCGCCGGGCCATCGAGTGAACAACAACGCCCTTGCTTGCGGACAGAGGGCGGCGATCTGTTCTATCCGCTCGGTTCTGGCGCGGACCGGGTCGACGACCTGACCCGGGTATTCGAGGCGCGTCGAACGAGGAATGATCGCGGCCCTTGGGTCGGTCACTGATCCGTCTGGAGGGATGGATAGTCAAGCCGAAGAGATATGCCCATGAGAGTCGAACCCTATCGCATCGTTCCCGCCCTTCCGGAGCGTCTGGTCGGATTGCGCGAGATCGCGTACAACCTCCTCTGGTCCTGGGACGATGAGCTGCGCCAAGTCTTTGCACGGCTCGATCGCGAGCTGTGGGATCGAACCAACCAGAATCCGGTCCTGCTGCTCGGCGTGATCGGGCAGGAACGCCTGGAGGCGCTCGCCCGTGACGAGAGTTTCCTATCCTTTTGCGATCGCGCCGTCGGGCGGCTGCGCGCCTACATTAGCGAGCCAACGTCCTGGGACCACCGTTTCCCAGACAGCCCCCTCATCGCGTACTTTTCTGCCGAGTACGGGATTGCGGAGTGCCTGCCCATCTACTCCGGGGGCCTCGGGATCCTCTCGGGCCACCACCTCAAGAGCGCCAGCGACCTCGGCGTTCCGCTCGTGGGCGTTGGCCTGCTCTACCAGCAGGGCTATTTCCGGCAGTACCTCTCTTCCGACGGCTGGCAGCAGGAGTCGTACCCGGTCAACGACTTCTACAACATGCCCGTGCAAATCGCGACGGACGCGCAAGGCGCTCCGCTGCGCGTCGAGGTCGATCTCGCTGGCCGCACGGCGCGCATCCAGGTGTGGCGCGCCCAGGTCGGCCGCGTGTCCCTGTACCTGCTCGACACGAACCTCCCCGAGAACCCGCTCGACATCCAGGACGTGACCGACCAGCTTTACGGCGGGGACCAGGAGACCCGCATCCGACAGGAGATCGTGCTCGGCATCGGAGGGCTGCGTGCACTGCGTGCACTGGGCCTCGAACCCGTCGTCTACCACATGAACGAGGGCCACTCAGCCTTCCTGGGCCTGGAGCGCGTTCGCATGCTGATGCGCGAACACGGTCTGTCGTTCACGGAGGCCCTCGAGGCCGCTCGCGCAGGCGCCGTGTTCACGACTCACACGCCGGTCCCGGCAGGTTTCGACGTCTTCTCGCCCGAGCTGGTGGAGCGATATTTCGCAGGATATCGGAACGAGCTGGGCCTCTCGCGCGAGGGATTGCTGGCGCTCGGGCGCGAGGAAGGGGCGGCCGGAAACGCCGGCTTCAACATGGCGGCGCTCGCGCTGCGCACGGCAGCATTCGCCAACGCCGTTAGCCGCCTGCACGGCGAAGTGTCGCGGCGCATCCTGGGTCCCTACTTCCCTGGTGTGCCGGAGCACGAAGTGCCCATCGGGCATGTGACCAACGGGGCGCACACGCGCAGCTGCGTCTCGCGCGAGATGGCCGGTCTCTTCGACCGCTATCTTGGCCCTGACTGGTCCCGGCGTCCGGGCCAGACCGAGACCTGGGCCGGCGTCGAGGCGATCCCGGACGAGGAGCTGTGGGCCACACACGAGCGGCGTCGAGAGCGTCTTGTGGCCTTCACCCGGCGCTGTCTGGTGCGCCAGATCGAGCAGCGTGGTGCTTCGGCCGCTGCCGTGGCGCAGGCGCGCGGCGTCCTCAGCACGCACGCGCTCACGATCGGCTTCGCTCGGCGCTTTGCCACGTACAAGCGCGCCGATCTCATCTTCCGCGACGTCGAGCGCCTGAAGAAGATCCTGCTCGACCCCGAGCGACCTGTCCAGATCGTCTTTGCGGGCAAGGCACACCCCGCCGATCGCGAGGGCAAGGAGATGCTGAAGGCCGTCGTGGCCATGTGTCAGCGCGACGACCTACGGCAGCACGCGGCGTTCATCGAGGACTACGACCTCGTGGTGGCGCGCCACCTCATACAGGGCGTGGACGTGTGGCTCAACACGCCACGGCGTGGCATGGAGGCGAGCGGCACGTCTGGGATGAAGGTCGTGCCGAACGGCGGTCTCAACCTGAGCGTACTGGACGGCTGGTGGGTCGAAGGTCACCAGCGCGGGATGGGTTGGGCCATCGGCAAGGGAGAGGAGTACGAGGATCTCGCCTACCAGGACGCTGTCGAGTCGGGCGCCCTCTACGACCTGCTGGCGAACGACATCGTGCCGCTGTTCTACAACCGCGGCGCGGACGGCCTGCCACGCGGCTGGATCGAACGCATGAAGCGCTCGATGAAGGTCCTCACACCGCAGTTCGGCACGAACCGCATGCTCTGGGAGTATGCAGAGCGGTACTACGAGCCCGCGGCGCGCTGCTGGGTGCGGCTATCGGCGGACTCTTGGCAGCAGGCGCGCCAGCTGGCAGGGTTCCACGCGCGCTTGCGCGCTGGCTGGGCAGGGGTGCGGGTCGAGAGCGTCGAGGTGGCCGGGCCAGGCCTGCACCGCGTGGGCGAGGGGTTGCCGCTCCAGGCCACCGTGCGCTTGGGCTCGATCGACCCACAGTGCGTGGCCGTCGAGGCCTACTACGGTCCACTCGATTCGACACGAGAGATCACCGTCGGACGGGCGGTGCGGCTCGCGTCCGATGGCCTGGTGGGAGACGGGGCACACCGCTTCAAGGGCACGGTCCCGTGCGAGCGGAGCGGCGCACACGGCCTTAGCGTGCGCGTGCGGCCCGAGCCGCCCGATGCGGAGGAGCCGAACGGCGGCGGTTTGGTCACATGGTGGCAGGCCTAGGGTTGCACCGGCTGGAGAATGCTGTGTCGCGTGTCCAGAGCGAGCTGCGGCGTCGCTCCAAGAGAAGAACGGACAAATAATCTCGCCGAGAAATCACGGTGGCCTCACGCCACCGTCATGGCGTTCGGTGATTCTGTGTGCAGTCTGCTACCGAGACGCCTCGAAGGCGGCTCTGGGGCATCTGCTTCGCGTTAGCGCCGCACGAGGACGAACTCAAGGAGAACCCGAGATGAAACGCGCTCTTGTCCGCGGTGCCGTCGCGGTCGCGTCCCTGGTCTGCCTTCTGAGCCATGTGCCCAGCGTCCATGCCGCGTCGCCCATTGCCATCAGCCAAGTCTACGGCGGCGGCGGCAACTCCGGGGCGACACTGCGCAACGACTACGTAGAGTTGTTCAACCGTGGCTCGCTGCCGGTGGACGTCTCCGGATGGTCCGTGCAGTACGCGTCGGCGTCCGGCTCGACATGGCAGCGGACGAACCTCGTGGGCTCGATCCCACCTGGGGGCCACTACCTTGTGCAAGAGGCCCAGGGCTCGGGCGGCACAGTCAGTCTCCCAACGCCTGATGCCGCCGGAACGATCGCGATGAGCGCGACCGCTGGCAAGGTCGTCCTCATGGGCAGCCAGATCACCGTTGCCAGTGGCACGCTCTGTCCGGCAGGAGCGGACGTGATCGATCTGGTCGGCTTCGGCTCGGCCAATTGCTACGAGGGGAACGGGCCCACCGGCCCTCTGAGCAATACCAGCGCGGCCCTCCGACTTGTCAACGGCTGCACCGACGGTGACAGCAACGCGGCGGACTTTGCCGTGGGTGCGCCCAACCCGAGAAACAGCGCCTCGCCTGTGAGCCTCTGTCTGGGCGGGACGTCTCCGTCCGCTCAGGGTCAGGCGGCGCCCGCAGTCGTCCCGGCCGGCGCCGCGACGAGCCTGACGGTCACGGTACTGCCAGGAGCGAATCCGCCGAGCTCGGGTCTCTCCGTCACCGCGGACCTGTCCGCACTCGGGGGCTCGGCGACGCAGGCGCTCTATGACGATGGCTCGAACGGTGATGCCTCGGTCGGCGATCTCGTCTTCACGTATCAAGTCAGCATCCCGAGTGGAACAGCGCCCGGATCCATTGTTCTGCCGGTTAGCGTCCGTGATGCAGAGCTGCGCCAAACAGACGCCGTGATTTCGCTCAGCATCGCCCCACCGCCGCTGCCGATCCATGCGATTCAGGGCAACGGTCCGACCTCGCCGCATGTGGGGGAGCTGGTCACTGTTCGCGGGATCGTGACGGGCCGCAAGACAAGCGGCTTCTTCGTTCAGAGTCGCGACGGCGAGCAGGACGGCGATCCGGAAACCTCGGAGGGCCTCTTCGTCTATACAGGCGCCACACCACCGGCTGACGCTGCCGTGGCGAGCGAAGTCCTGGTCACCGGGACCGTGCAGGAGTACGTGCCGTCCGGTACTTCGTCGCTGCCGCTCACCGAGCTGGTCTCCCCGGTCGTATCGCTCGTTGCCACTGAACAGCCGCTGCCCGAGCCTGTGACCCTAACGGCCGCAGACACCGATCCTGCGGGTGACCGAGGACAACTGGAGCGCTTCGAGGGCATGCGTGTGCGCGTGGATTCGCTCACCGTGGTCGGTCCGACGGACGGAACCGTCATTGAGAGTCAAGCACGCTCGACGTCGAACGGCGTGTTCTACGGCGTGATCAGCGGAGTGGCCCGACCCTTCAGAGAGCCCGGGATTGAGGTCGGTGAGGTCTTGCCTGCTGACGCCCCATGCTGCATCCCACGTTTCGACGGCAACCCAGAGAGACTCCGCGTGGACAGCGACGGGCTCGTCGGAGCAGCGCGCTTCGAGGTCGCGAGCGGCGACGTGCTCGATGGCATCGTGGGTGTGCTCGACTACGGCTCCGGCAGCTACACGATCCTTCCCGAACCAGGCACTCCGGCATTCGTGACGCAGAGAGCGGCCATGCCACTCGTCACGCCCTTGCCCAGCGAGTTCACCGTGGCGTCATACAATCTGGAGCGTTTCTTCGACACGACGGACGATCCAGGCACCTCGGATCCGGTATTGAGCGACGCAGCGTTCGAGATCCGCCTGAGCAAGGCCTCGCTCGTAATCCGCAAGGTTCTGGCGTCGCCCGACATCCTGGGCCTGCAAGAGGTCGAGAACCTCGCCACTCTCGAGACGCTGGCCGCCCGCTTGAACGCAGACGCCATCGCCGCAGGAGTCGCCGATCCGCAGTACGCCGCATTTCTGCAGGAGGGCAACGACCCCGGCGGCATCGACGCGGGTCTGCTGGTGAAGACCGCGCGCGTGAGCGTCGTGGACGTGGTCCAGGCGGGGAAGGACGCAACGTACGTCAATCCCCTCAACGGCGAGAACGAGCTACTCAACGATCGGCCGCCGCTCGTGCTGCGCGCACTCGTGCACCGGCAGGACGGACCTGACTTCCCGCTCACGGTGATTGTCAATCACCTGCGGTCACTGAGCGGGATCAACGACCCCGCGGACGGCCCTCGCGTCCGGGCGAAGCGCCGTGCCCAGGCCGAGTACCTGGCGAATCTGATCCAGGCGCGCCGGTCCGCGGACCCGGACGAGCACCTCATCGTGCTCGGCGACATGAACGCGTATCAATTCAACGACGGCTACGTGGACACGCTGGCCACCATTCGCGGCGTGCCGACATCTGCCGATGAGGTGATCCTGGCGTCACCCGATCTCGTCGAGCCCAACCTCGTGGACGCCTCGGACGGCGTGCCTGCGGCCGAGCGCTACTCGTATGTGTTCGAAGGAAACGCGCAGCAGCTCGATCACATGTTGCTGAGCGCCAACCTGGCACCCCGGCTGACGGCGCTCCGACACGGGCGTCTCGATGCGGACTTCCCGGAGAGCCTGCGCGGCGATGCGAGTCGCCCGGAGCGACTGTCTGACCACGACCCGCTCGTGGCGTACTTCACCTTCCCACCAGACGTCCCGCCGACCGCTGATGCGGGACCAGACAGGACGGTTCCAGCCGACGCCGATGGCGTGGCGCGTGTGACGCTCGCGGCGCAGGCGAGTGACCCGGACGGAGACGCGTTGACGATCACTTGGCAGGGCCCGTTCGGAACGGCAAGTGGCGCGACGACCGAAGTAGCGCTCGGACTCGGCGCTCACGAGATCCTCTTGACGGTCGACGACGGTAGGGGCAGTGTGACCACGGACACGGTAGTGATCACCGTCAGCGACGTCACGCCTCCGCGCATCGTATCGCTCTCCGCAAGTCCGGCCGTGCTCTGGCCGCCGCGCGGGCAGTTCGTGCCGGTGAGCCTCTCCGTCGATGCCACGGATGCGGCCGGGTCGCCCCGCTGCCGCATCGTCGGCGTGACGAGCGACGAACCCAGCCACGTCTTCAGTGGAGCGCTAGTGTGGCTCAACTGGTTGTTCCGGGACTGGTGGATCACGTCTGATCTCTCGCTGCTGCTGCGCGCGGAGCGGAGCCCCTGGGGCAACGGCCGCACGTACAGCGTCGCCGTGCAGTGCAGCGACGCGTCCGGCAACACGTCCGGTGCGACGACCACGGTGCTCGTGCCACGCCGACGGTCGAAGTAGCCTGAGCGTGCGGCAATCGTACGCGGACCTCGGTCCTTCGTGAGGCTGGGTGGCCGTGATACCCCCCCCACGGTCACCCAGCCACTTCTCGTGTAGCGATTGTGTCACTTGACGACGAACGAGAACGTCTGCTTCCAGCGCACACGCACCTTGATGCCGTTCTTCCTTGCCGGCTCGAAGCACCAGGTCTGGAGCGCATTCAGCACCGCCGCATCGAGTGCAGGGCCTGCCGACTCAACGACTGACAGTTCGGCGGGCTCGCCCTTCTCGGTGATCACCATCGAGACAGTCACCGCGCCCTGCTGCTGCGGGCGCAAGGCCGCAGTGGGGTAGTCTGGCGTGCGGCCCGACGTCTTGCGCGGCGGTGCGCTTTCGGACATCGCGCCGGCTCTTCGGGGACAAGGACGTCATCCTGAGTGCTCCGACCGGAGTGCGTACAAGGGATGAAGGGCCGCCGTCGCTCGACGTGCGGCAGCGGCCCTTTGCTGCGGAAGGGCGGGCTAGCGAAGGGCCGACCCGTCGATCGCAGCGGCGAAGTCGCCGCCTTTGTTGATGACCGCCCAGACGGTGTTCGTGGATGTGTCGACGCCGTACGTTCCGAGGTCGTAACTGTCGCTCCAAGGCCCTGCGACGAACCGCGGGACCACGCCACCGGCGTTCTTGGTCGCCGCCAGCGTCCAGTGGTCGCCATCCTTGACAACCAGGCCGAACGAGCCGCTCTGGTGCGAGCTCACGATGCTCGGGTCGTAGCTCAAGGAAAGGGTGTACGTGTCGGTCTGATCGCTTCCGAGTTTGCTCTCCATGCCCCAGAGCGAGAGCACATCGCTCATGATCGTGCTCGTTTTGGCGGCCCATCCCGTGTCCACGGCCGCGACCACAGGCCGGCCGATGCCGTCGGTCACCGTGCTGTGGTTGACGCCGCTCAGGATCCGCGCGGATGTGCTGGCGTAGCTGTCCTGCACGACGGTGTACGGCCCGCCCTGCGGTACGAGGAACTCCTTGCCGTTGAGGCTGTAGCCGTAGGTTTCCTTCTTCACGAAGTTCAGGGTGGGGGTGACGCCCAAAGTGGACCCGGTCGTTCCGGGATAGAGGGCATCGGAAGCGAACTTCCCGGTCGAATCCGAATAGTAGTCGACGATCACGCGCGGACCGCTGACCGTGTAGATGTAGAAGCCCGGCGAGTAGAGCTCCTGGCGGATGGATGTCTCTCGGCTCTTCTGGCCGAACCAGTTGGGGTCGCTCGCGCTCTTGGGCGTGTAGAACTTGCTGCTGTCAGAAGCGCCGATGATCTGCTGCACTTTGGAGAGGCCGTCCGGGCTGGCGATGACCGAGCGCTGGTGAACGTGGTCGTGGCCGCAGATGTAGTACTTGACGCTGTTGTTCTGCAGGCTCGCGATGAAGGCGTTCTGCATGTCCGGGTTCGCGTTCGTGTAGCCTACGAAGAGCGAGTCCTGATGGTTCTCGCCGATCAGATTCTGATGCGAGAAGACGAATGCGTGGGTCGTGCCACGGCTTGCCGAGCTCAGACGGCCGCTAATCCAGGCCTGTTGGTCGCCGACCGAGTAGCCGTAGGGGTAGCCGGCTGCGTCGATGCGCCTGCTGCCCGTGGCCCAGTCGTCGATGATCACAAAACGCGCGTTGCTGTCCGAGAACCCGTAGTCAAAGGAGTAGCTCATGCCAGCCAGCTCAGGGCTGATCGTTGTCGGACTGCTGAAGTTCGTGGCGCTGAACGCGTGCTGGCCGCCCTGCGTCTGAGGAAAGCGGGACGTGAACGCCGGGATGCCGTAGCCATTGGGGACAGGGGCATACGTTTCGTGATTCCCGCGCATGGGGAAGAAGCCGATGCCGGCATCGTAGAGAGCCTGCGCTGCCTGGGCGCGCGCAGCGATGTCGGCGTCGTTGCCGTTCTCGGTCAAGTCGCCGACCTGGATGACGAACTTGACCCCCTTGGCGATGAATTGGCTGTTGATTTGGTTGATGATCGACACGGCCACGCCGTTCGGGTTCTTGCCAGCCGGGTCGGTCGTGAGCGTCCACTGGGTGTCGGACATAACGCCGAAACTCCAGCTTGTGGGCGCCGCACTTGTGTTGGTGGTGCTGCTGTCGTCGCTGCAACTGGCGGCGCCAAGCGCAAGCGCAAGGGCGGCCGCCACGAGTCCGTATGATTTGACGCGCATAGGTTGCTCCATTTGTCTTTGCCAGGCCGGCCAGTGGCGCCGGGGTCGGTGTGAAGTGCGACCCTGAAAGGCCAGCGGAGTGTCCACCGCGGCTGCGACAGCAGTGTGACTCCGCGATCACGTGACGATGACTGGCGCAAGGATGCCCGGCGTGCGCCCTTGCTCACGCATCTGGCCGAGGCGGAGTGCGCACGAACCACCACTCGATGTGAGACCATGTTGGCACGGCGTCGTTCGTTGGGCAGAGAGGCGGCGACACATGCTGAAGAGTCAGTCGATTCGACGGCGTATGTGGCTCGCATACGGCGTGCTCCAGGCGCTACTTCTCCTGCTGGCCACTGCCGAATACTTGATTCTCATGAGGATGTCGGCAGCGGCGACGGGTCGGCTTCGGACGGATGCGTCGATCGCGGAGAACGCTCAGCGGGGGCGAGCGAGCACGCTGGAGCTGCGACGCTTCGAGAAGGACATATTCCTGAGCGTGGGCTCGCCGGCGCAAGTCTCTGCGTACGTCGAGAAGTGGAAGGACCAAGAGGCGCAGCTCATCGAACGACTCGGCGTTCTCGAGCGCTTGGCCGACCATGAGGAAGACCGCGCCCTCGTGCGATCCATGCGCAGGGACGCCAGAACGTACGCCGAGGGGATGAGGAAGATCATTGGTGACCTCCAGGCCGGGGGTATCACCACCCCTCAGGCCGGAAACGAGGCCGTGCTGCCTCTCAAGGGCGAGATCCGACGGCTGGAGCAGACGGCCTACGACCTCGCTCTCGATCACTCGAACTCGATCGAGGCGACCGCCAAGGTGCTCGCCGACGTCCAGCGCCGTACCACGGTGACCGTGCTTCTGGCCTGCGTGCTCGCGGCCCTGGCGAGCCTCGTCGTGGGCGCCGCCGTCAGCCGAAGCATGCGGAGTTCCGTGCTCAAGCTGGAGCAGACGAACGCGCGACTCGAGGTTGAGATGGTCGAGCGCAGGCGAGTCGAGGCGGAGCTGGCGGAGAAGGTCGCTGAGCTGGAGGCCTCTCTCCTAGAGGTGCGGCAGCTGGAAGGCATTCTTCACGTCTGCGCCTATTGCAGGAAGATCCGCGACGACGGAGACCGCTGGTACCAATTGGAGGAGTACGTGAGCGCCCACAGTGAGGCGGAGTTCAGCCACGGCATTTGCCCGGAATGTCGAAAGAAATGCCCGTGGAGAGACGGCGCACAGAACGCCCACGTCGCTCCGGATGCGTCAAACACCCGAGATGGATGATCGGACGCTTCAAGTGCTAGCATCACTTTCGAGTTCGAGGAGGTCGTTGCGTGAGTCTTTACGAGTCAAACCAGGTCGTTCTCGTTCGAGCGTTGCTGCTGGGCGAGCGCCTCGACCTCAAGGGGCTCGAGACCACACAGCGCGTTGCGACGCACCCGCTTGTGATCGCCGCCGGCGAGGGCCAGTACGTGGCCCTCTTCCGCTACGGAGCCGCGGTGCTGTTCGGTCTGAACTCGCTGCAAGAAGTCTCTTTCCTCAAGGAGTTCGAGCCCCTCGTGGGTCAGCCGTACGCCAAGCGTGAGACAGAGGACACGCATTTGCGCGTGGACGCGAGCGCCGACGATCGCGCGGTCGGGGGCGAGATCGTGCTGCGCGAGGCAACGGTCGAGCGGCTGCAGATCATCGCAGACATCCTTGCCAAGAGCGTGGTGCTGGGCTACTACGAGGCCACGCTGGCGAGCGTCTTCGATGCGGTTGAGCCGTTGGCCGCCGGCCTACGCCAGAAGGGCCGCAGCGGGCCACGCGCCCGCGATCTGTTGCGCTACGTGGGTGAAACGCTCTCCACGGAGCACAAGATGGTCGGCCGCGTCGAGGTGAGCGAGAAACCTGATCTGCTCTGGGAGCGGCCCGAGCTGACTCGCCTGTACGCCAACCTCGAAGATGAGTACGAGCTTCAGGAGCGGCGCTTGGCATTGGAGCGCAAGCTCGACCTCATCTCCCGCACGGTCTCCACTCTGGTCGACTTGCTGCAGAACAAGCGCAGCCTGCGTGTGGAGTGGTACATCGTCACACTGATCGTGGTCGAGATCATCCTCACTCTCTACCAGATCTTCCTGCACTGAGCCCAGGCCCGGACACTGCTAGGCCTCTCTCGCGCTGCCATCTGCCGAGAGTCGTCAACAACGGTGTCCGCACCTACGGCCCGCGTGAATCTGAGCGGCGCGCTTGGGACGTACAAGCAAACGTGGTCGACGCTAGAGCCTCAGGTGCTCCTGTCGGCGCGGCGCCTTCCGCGCTGCGTTCGTTTGATGTGCGCGACGTTGAGACTCTGCAACTGGACGAGCCGGCTCAGGAAGAGCTCATGGGCTCGCGCGGGCGCGATGCCGGCGGCGTTTGCCCACCGATCGCCGAAGGCAACGTGGAGAACAGTGGGAAGGAGGCCGAAATGGAAGAGGTCGGAGAGGAAGGCCTCGCGCTCGACCGCGTAGCCGAGTGCCTTGAAGCGCTGCAGCCAATCCTCGAGCACCGGCCGCAGCACTTTCATCAGCAGCGGTTCGGAGTGACGCGCCTTTGCTTCGCCCGCTCCCAGGCTCTCCAGTAAGATGATTCGGATGAATGCCGCACGCGGCACGATCAGCTCATCGATGGCACGCCGAAGAAATCTTGAGAGGGTCTTGTGGTCGAGCGCTTCGATGCCAGTCGCCAGCGCCTCTTTGGCGGCGAGAATCTCTCGAAGTCGCAGCGAGATGAGGTCGTCGAAGATCTGCTGCTTGCCCTCGAAGTGGTAGTAGACGTGACTCTTGGCCGTCCGCGCGCGGGCCGCGATGCCATCGACGCGAGCACCGGCGAACCCATGTTGCTCGAACTCCTGTTCCGCTGCCTCGAGTAGCCGGCGGACGGTTGGGTTGTCGAGGTGGTTGGAGCGCGTCGGCATCGGAACGTACCTCCTTCTTGACGTTAGTACCACATGGTTTGTACCATATGGTACAAACGCTGTCGAGCCTAAGAGGAGGTTCTCATGAAATCCGCTCTCGTTCGTCCGGCATACTTCGACTCCGAGTGGTTGGACTTCGAGCTGCTGCGAGCCATGGGCTACTCCGTGTACGGCGCCGCTGCCCCTGGTGAATGCTACTGGGCGGCAGGGAAGATCCGCGAGCGGGGTCAGTCGCTCGTGGCCTGGCACTATGGCTGGCTCGAGCTGGGCAATCGCGTCGAGGAATCGGCCGCCGCGCTGGAGAGCGCCGGGGACCGCACGGCGGCGAGCGAAGCGTACTTCCGGGCCTGGAACTACCTTCGTTCCGCGGAGTTCTACATGATGCCGCAGGGGTCAGCGGAGATGCGCGGCGTCTACTTCCGCGGGCTCAAGTGCTTCGACAAGGCGCTCACGCTGTCGAGCTTCAGCGCCGCGGCTGTCGACATCCCGTACGACGGCACGACGCTGCCAGGGCACTTCTTTAGGGCCCCCGCATCGCGGGGTGAGCGCCGCCCGCTGATCGTCTTCAACGGAGGCGGCGACGGATCGGGCGAGGAGCTGTTCTTCCTGTGCGGCGGTCCCCAGGCGCTCGACCGAGGCTTCCACGTACTCACGTTCCACGGCCCGGGCCACCGCGGGGCGCTGCACCGGAATGCCAAGCTGGTGTTCCGCTATGACTGGGAGCACGTGCTGGGGCCGGTGCTCGACTGGGCCGGCGCCCGCGACGAGGTGGACCCGAGGCGAATGGCCGTCTACGGCGTGAGCCTGGGTGGGTACTTCGCCCCCCGGGCGGCGTCGTTTGACGAGCGGATCAAGGCCGTGGTGGCCAACGCCCTGCTGCCCGACTACCACCAGCACTGGATCGCAACCGTGGGCGACCAGCTCCCCGAGCTCCTGCGCAAGTGGACGGAGCACCGGCTGACGACCATGAGCAGCGCGGGCTGGGACCGGCTGGCCGCGCTGTTCTCGCTCAAGGGAGGGCCATTCACCTTTGTCGTTGACCTGATGAGGTGGACCAACGGAGTGAGAGGGATGGGCGAGCTGATGGAGAAGATCCGCGACGCCTCGGTCGACCCCTCGCGGGTGCGATGTCCGCTGTTGTCGGTCCAGGGAGAGGGCGAGGGCGCTGCCGCGTTGCAAGCGGTGAAGCGCTGGTTCGACCGGCTCGAGGGCGCGAAGAAGCACATCCTGCTTCCGGCGGGGCTTGGGGCTGACGCCCACTGCGGGATGGGGAACCTGCGCCACGTGAACGCGCTGGTGATGGACTGGCTCGCCCGCACGCTCGTCGCCTGACGGAGCCGACGCCACGCAGGTCCCACAGTGGTTCGCTCGACATCATCCGTGGGCTTGAGGGGGAAGAATGCCATGGGCATGGGCGTACCCTCTGTAGCGGGGAGTCAGCGATCCTGTGGGCCGGTCAACACCGGCCATCGCTGCTTGCCGTCCTTCGTCGTCACCGCGTCCGCGTGGGTGTCGACGGTGAGATACCACCGTCTTTGATCGCGTATGAACGTCGCGCCCTGGGCGCAGCGCTTGGGCGAGTTCGAGCTGCGGCCGCGGCTCGCGCTCCATGGGGTCACTACACCAAAAGGAAGAAGACACACGCTAAGGACTAGTGTCCCCTGGCGATCATGCCGGCCTGCCTGATGTTCCGTTGGGCGGATCGGCATCAGCTGCTGCGCCATCCTGGGCAGGCTTTGGCCACCCGGAATGGCCGCGTTCGACTTGTTCTGGGTGGGTTGTCGGGGCCTAACGTCTGCCTTTTCCCTCTGGTGTAGCGACCCCAACTACGCCCATTGCGCGAGGCGACCTCGGCAGGCCCTTAGCGCTGTTCTCTGGCCAATTGCTGTCGGAACCCCTACCGGCGCCCGGAAGCCCCCGGGGCGGTCGCCGCGCCCGTAACGCCCAGCCCGCGCGAGTTCGTCACGGTTTCGTCACAGCGCGGACACACAGGTGGCGTAGCCTCATGCTGCGCTGCTAAGTGCGCAAGGAGATGTCTATGACGATCGACAATCCTCCGCTGAAGTGGCAGGTCGAACCATCCAAGCGGAGCGATCTCTCAGAGCACGAGCAAGCCAAGTATGGCGAGATCCTAGCTTCGTACGGCGGACTGGTCCGGTCAGGGTTTCGGCGATATCGAGTCGCTGAGCTCTGCGCGCGTTCAATCCGGGCCTTGTTGGGCGTGGAAACGACGATCGCACTGGCCAGCGGCGTTCCCCTCGGCCGGCCTTCGCACCCGTAGCACCCGACCCACGCAACGTCGTCACATAGGCTGATGACGCGCGCCTGAGCGCGCGAGGAGGGAAGACCGTGGCCCGCGCGAAGGTGGTGTCGTTCGTCAACATGAAAGGCGGCGTTGGCAAGACAACGTGCGCCGTCAACCTCGCGGCCTGCCTCGCCCGAGACCACGGCCAGAAGGTGTTGCTCGTCGATCTCGACCCGCAAACGAACGCGTCGCTGAGCTTGATGTCCGAGGCCGCCTGGGAATCCTGGGCCGCGGACTACGGGACCATGGCGGATGTGCTGGAGGCAAGTGACCGTGGAAAGCACGACGACGACCACGTCAAGTTCAAGAAGTGCATCCTCCGAAACGTAGTTCCTGAGATCCCCAGCCTGGACCTTATCCCCAGCCATCTGAAGCTCACTTTCGTGGACCTCGACTTGGCCGCCCGTCCTGGACGTGAGCGCGTCTTCGCCCGCAAGCTGGAGAAGGTCATTGAAGACTACGATCTGATCCTGTGTGACTGCCCGCCCAATCTACAGGTCGCCACTCAGAACGCCCTCTTCGCAAGCGATGCCTTTCTCGTGCCGATGCAGCCCGACTACTTGTCGTCCGTCGGCCTCGCGCTGCTTCTGGATCGGCTGGCGTACCTGAAGGCTGAGCTCGAGCTCGATGTCGAGTGTCTGGGTGTGATCTTCTCCCGCGTGCGACAGCACATCGCCTTTCATCAGGAGACCATGGTAGCGCTCCAGCAGAAGAAGGAGTTCAAGAAGCTCCACTTCTTCGCGACGGTCGTGCCGGAAAACATCAGCTTGAGCGAGGCTCCGATGGCGGCCAAACCCATCGTGATGTACGACAGCTCGGCAGCCGGCGCAGTGGCGTTTCGCGCGCTGGCCGTGGAGGTCCTCGCCGCGCTGGGCCGCCTGCGGCGGTGATCCTGTTCTGCGGACAGTGAATATCAACGCACTTCTTGCAGGACTGGTGGCCGGAGACCGTTCAGCAGGTCCCTGGCTCAATCTCGAACGCCGGCTCCAAACCTGACAAGCAGTAGCCTCTGGCAGGACCACTCGCCCGCGCTCTGCTTACCCGTCGGCGGCAACTCGTGGTCGGGGACGGCCGGCGGTCCTAGTGGAGCGAGGCGACACGGCTGGCGGGGTGGGCCGGTGACGTCGGGCCACCCAGCTCGATAACGGTGAAAGCGCCGAGGGCGTATCGCGCCCGCCCACGTGTATCGATGAGATGACGCAGCGCTGGGAAGTCGCTGGGCGTCAGTCCAAACAGGGTTTCTCTTCCCTCGAGCACGACGTAGGCGCAACGGTCCTCGTCGATGCGTCGCGTGAGCCAGGACTCGAAGAGCTGGAAGTTCGGCGAGTCGCGCTGTGGGAAGACCAGGCCGGAGTGGAACCACAACGCCGGAGTGGAGGATCGGCGCCCAGTCAGAGAGTAGAGGATCGTGGAGTCTCCGAACAGGAAGAAGTTGCCGCGATGCGCGTGGAAGAACTCGATGACGCGGCGATAGTCGCCAGCGTCCATCCGGCCGACCATCTGCTGATGCACGTCGGCGATGTGGAATCGCATGAAGGACAACTCCGGTGAGACAACGCCGCCTGTCGAGCTGGTCCGCGGTACTTTCTTCTGGTCGTCGTTGACGATTCGCGCGAGATTGACCTCACGGTGGAAGCGCACGCTGTCGACGACGGCCAGAACCACGACGGCTGCTGCCGCGGCCGGCAGCAGTCGATACCGCCACGGGTCACGCACCAACGGTAGGGGCGCACAGCGCTGCCCCACGCGCCTCAGGGTCTCGCTGGCCAGGCCCATGGCGACGAAGTAGTACGGCACGCCGTTGCACTCCTCATTGAGCGTCAAGCTGAAGAACGTGACGCAGGCGAACATCAGCGCCTGCATCATGCCCACAAGGGCCGTCTGCTCGCGCAACTCGCGAAGGATGTGGCCGCAGCGTTCTCGTCCGAACAGGGCCAGTCCGACGACAACCGCCACCAGGGAGCCTGGCCACCCGAAGAGGAGGAGGGTGAGCGCTGGCACCAACCAGCGCGCCGCCACGGGGATATGGACAGCCCAGGCTCCCTGGTTGTTGAGGAGCGGGTACAGAGCAAGCACGAAGAGGGCGCCAAGCGACAGGGCGAGCGCGCGTGTGATCCGGTTGGCGGCGGAACGCGCCGGCTTGGTGAGGTCATGGATGATCTGCGCCGCTAGCCACAGCCACGCCAGAGTCTGCGTCGTGGCCACGACCAGCGGCAGGCCACCCCAACGGATCTTGTCGAGCGTCGAGCGCTCCCAGTTCTGGTAGGGATCGGCGATGTGCAACAGGGCCAGGCGTTCGCGTCCGATCTGGCCAGGCAACTCCCAGAGCAGCAGTCGCGCCCAGGTCCAGTCGATGCCGAGTCCCATGGCCACGGCCATGAACGCTGTCGCGCCGCACGCCACACCGGCGAGTATCCACAGCAGGTAGGCGCGTCGTCGCTCGCGCGCACGAGTCCAGACGATCCACAGCACTAGCGGGAAGCCGAATAGCGCCGGGTTCTGCTTGCAGAAGAGCGCCACCACCAGGAAGGTCCCTGCGGCCAGGAAGAGTAGCGCGCATCTTTGGGCACGTACGCCAGCGCCGGCCGCCACACATGCGAGCAGGACGAAGAAGAAGGCGTCCTGCTCCATGAGGGGCGTGCCTGATGGAACGTACATGACGACCGCGCTGAGCATCGCAAAAACCCAGGCGGGGCCTCGTCCCAACCCCCACTGACGCAGAAACGCGAACGCCAGGATTGCGAACACGCCGTTGAACACAGCGGCGTGCAGACAGTAGGCGAACCAGTTGACTCCGAAGAGCAGGAAGAACCCTGCCTGCACCAGGATCGGCACGATCCCGGTCGGAGTGAGGAAATCCCGCAGCGGCACCTGCCCACCGAGCACGCGCCAGGCGCCGTCATAGATGATGGACTGGTCGATGGGCATGAAGCCGTCCCGGCCGTAGTAGAGGCAGAGGAGTGCTCCAAACAGGAACAGCGACAGCGGGGCCACGGCAAGCCACCCCCGCGGTAGGTGTTCTCGCCGGTCGGGCCTCTCGCTCGTCATGGTTCACCTGGCGACAACGCAACGCTAGCGATCGACAGCGACACCGGCATGACAGGACAGTGACGGCGCCGCCGCTAGTCCAAGGTCCGCTCCTGAGCGAGTCTGACGTCGCATTTGACGCTGGGTTCCTTGCTTCGCCGCCTAAGCCAACCCGAGACCTGCACCAAGCCCTTGCGCCCGTAAAGCCGTACCGTGAGAACCCCGCCCAGCATCGCGCTCGTACCGGTGGTGTAGAGTCGCCAGTAGAGCAACAGCCCTCCCGGTCCTGGCCCGAGATCGCCCGCAGCGCCACCGAGAAACGCAAGATCCACGGCCCCCAAGCCGGACGGCGTCGGGAGCAGGAGCTGGCCATAGAGCAGAGCGAACGAGCCGAACGCCACCACGTCGAGCTCAGGCGCGTGCGGCAGTGTCAGCGTCAGGGCCGGCAGAACGGCGACACGCGCTGAGATCGAAACAAACGTGAGCACCGCCGCGGCAAGCAACGCCCGCCCGCGCACGTGCCTTGGACGGCCGGGCGGCTCATCAGCCAGGCGCAGCGTCCGTCGCTTCGCGGCGCGCATGCGCTGCCAGCCCACGCCAAGTGCCAGCGCGCTCGTCGCCAGGACGAGTAGCACCCAGGGCCACAGGTCGACAGCTCGGCGCAGCACGGTCGGCGCCGCCGAGTGCCACCACGAGCGGCCGCACAGCCAGGAGAGGCAGACGACCACTGCCACGCCAACCGGCCACTCTACGGCGACTTCGTAGCCCAGCGCCAAGAGGCGCGCCCGCAGCGGAATCCCCTCGCGCAGCATCGCGGCGAAACGGGCCGGCTCGCCGCCGAAGCGCAACGGTGTCAGGGCGCTGGCAAAGTCGCCGATGGAATTGATCGCTAGTGCGCTGCCCAGCCCAACGCGGTGGCCGACTCCGCTCAGCAGGAGCTGTATGCGCCACGCGCGCGCCGCCAGATCAGAGGCCAAGAGAGCGCAGCAAACAAGCTGCGCCTGGAGCAGCGTGAGATGCATCAGGGCCAGCTCGGCGTTGCCGCGCCGTGAGCACGGGGAGCGCCAGGACCAAAGCGGTTGCGGATCTTGCGCAAGGCGCGCATTGACAAGGAGGCTTCGTCCGCTGCGACGAGGTCGCAGTAGCGCGCGAGGCGATGGCGCTCGCGCAATAGGCGCAGCGTCTCGAAGATGGACGTGGTCACGGACGGCGAGGCCATGTCAGGCGGGTGAATCGCGACGCGTACGATAGCGTCATCCTGCTGTAGGGGACCGCGCAGAGTCGCCACCAGACACGAGACCCGCGCGCGCAGCGGCGTACGCGCGCTCCAGCGGATCACGGGCGAGGTCACGCGCAGTCCGCGACTGAGCAGGTGAACTACGGAAGTGTCCTCCGCTACCTTCAGCCCCCAGGCGGCGGCGGCCGAATAGGCGACGGCGCGTGCCAGCCAAGCCGGCGGAACGAAGCCGTACGGGTCCAGACCGAGCGACCGCAGGCAGCGCAGGCCGCGGCCGATCCTTTCGCTGGCCCGGTCCGTGTCGAGGGTCAAGAATTCGCCCTCGCGCAGCGTCCGTCCCCAGGCGCGCAGGCCGTCGCCCAGACGGCGCCGCAAACCGACCTCGTCGTGGCGCTCGCCGTGCAGCAGGATCTCAGCGCCGTCGTCGGCGCGTTCGCGCAGCCAAGCCACAAAGCCTCCGTGGCGCTCGAGCGGCCAGCGGCCATGCCAGTTCGGGACCACCAGTAGCGCCGGCACGATCTCCAATTGGGCACATAGATCCCACGCGGCGAGCACCTCGCTTGCCCGCGCCGGAGAGACATCGTGGATGGACGCGATCAGCATGATCGCCGCGCAAGTGTCCGGTACAGGCCGAAGATCCTGTCGAACGTGGCCATCCAAGAGTGCTGGCGCTCCGCGTACGCGCGACCCCGCTCGCCCAGCGCATCAAGGTCTTCCGAGAGCAGCCGCTCCGCTGCCTCGGCCAGGCTGCTAGCGCTGCCTGAGCAAAACAGCGCGCCGGCTCCGGACACGGCGACCTGTTCGGCCACGCCACCGCGGTCGGCTGACAAGACGGGCGTGCCACTGGCCAACGCCTCGAGCGCGGCGAGGCCAAAGGTTTCGACCGAGCACGGAGCCACATAGACGTCGGCCGCGGCCAAGAGGTCGGCCAGCCGCTCGCGGACCGGCTCGTAGGCGAGCCAGGAAAGACCGTTGCCCTGCGCGCGCTGGCGCATGCTCTGCCGCGCAGGTCCATCGCCTACGATCACTAAGTGCGCACCGGTGCGTGCGGCCACCGTCGGCCAGGCCTCCAGCAGGAGGTTCACTTCCTTCTCGTGCGTCAGCCGTCCAGCGTAGATTGCGAGTGGGCCAGTCGGAAGGCCTGCGCGCTGCCGCACGGCCTGCCGCTTCTCGCGCCGTGTGGGGTTGAAGAGCGTGAGATCGACCCCCAAGGGCACACGCCTGACGTTGTCGAAGCCGGACGCGACCAGGTCGTCGGCCACGAACTTAGAAGCTGCCAGGGTCAGGGCGCAATTGCGGTTCAATCGCCGCAGGTAACGCCAGGCGAGCGCTGCGGCCGCGCGCCGACCGAAGGGCTCCCGACCGCCGCGCGGAGCCAGGACGCGAGGCAGGTGGCTGTGATGAAAGTAGACGCGCGGGCAATTCAGAGCGCGGGCCGGGCGACCGGTGATCCAGGGAGCGAGCAGTGGGCTGCCCAACTCGATGACGTCGGGTCGTTCGTGCCTGACGATGTGCCTGAGCGCCTGCACCGCCAGCATGGCGCGGTAGGGTCGTTGCCAGGGGATCGCAGGGCCGCGCAAGTGATACCAGCGCACGCCGTCCGAGTCGGACACCTTGTCGTGTTCGGCCGGCACGACGACGACCTGCCGCAGCCAGGGACGCTGCCTGACGTAGTGCGCCTTCTCGTTGAGGTAGGTCTTGACGCCGCCGCTGGTGTTGCCAAAGAACTCGCTCACGTCGAGCACGCAGAACTCGGCGTGCGGCCGCGCAATGGCCGGCAACGCGATGCGCGGCGCGCGTTGCCGCCTGGCCGGAAGAGACGCCAGCCGTGCGCGCAAGCGCGGCGCAACGTCAAGACAATCCGTATTCGAGAACGGCATAGCACTCCAGATTGAGCAGGCGCCCCTGGTCGTCACGCTCCAGTCGCGTACGCGCGTCAGGTGTGTGGAGCCCTGTGAGCTCGGAACCCCGTCCGTCGAAGCGCACGACGGCCGGGCGATCGGCGTAGTTGACAAGATGCAGCAGGTGCTGCCCGTCGCTGCGCAGCCAGCGTTCGACGAGCAGCGGCTGGTCGCACGTAACACGTGGATGACGGAGCACCGGCAAGAGCGCCTCGATCGCTTGGCTGTTGCGCGGCACGCGAAAGAGCGGGCTCTGCAGGAAGTTGGCGACCAAGCCGGAGCGGTCGAGGGCTCGCCGCACAGGCGCCCAGCCGAAATACGCTCGCGCCAGCAGGCTCATCGGCAGGTCCATCAGCCGGCGCGCGAACGGCGAGCTCAGTAGGGCCGACGACGCAGCAGGGATGTCCAGCAGGCCGTCGGACACCGGCACGAGTGGCGGCCCTAATGGAAGGGTCCATGCCGGCGGTCGCACGCCAGGCGGCACCAACACGACGCTCACCGAGGAGCCGGCCAGCGCGTCGACCGCAGCGGCCACGAAGCGGAAGGGCACCGCGCGATCGACGAGGGACATGGCCACGGCAAAGGTGGCCGGCGCAGTGCGGGTCCAGTCGAGCGCCATTCCGTCGGTGTCGTAGTAGACCGCCACCTCGGCGTCAGGCTGCACGTCGCGAAACAGCTCTTCGTTGGCCGCTGCCCAGCTCAGCAGCGGCGCGAGCGTCTGCCGATACTGGGTGAAGTCGTCCGCCGTGAGCACGCTCATCCGACCGGACGAGTCCAGGTACTCGGTGCCTTTCACAACCGGGGCAGCCCCGCTGGCGAGCGTCTCGGCGATCGTGCGCCGCACGCGCGTCGCTGACGGGCGCGCGTCCATGCCGATCCCGTGCTCGTACGGAAGAGCCAGAACCGTGCGGCCAGGGGCTGTGGCGCGTACGGCCTTCACAACGACTGCGTTCGCGACAAGCCGACGGTGCCGCGGCTCGTGGCGGGGCATGGCCACGTTCTCGACCAAGAGCGCGGTCTGCGACGCGGCGGCTCGACGCAGGTCCAAGCCAAAGAGCTTGAACGAGTCCCGCAGCACCACGTCGCAGTTGTTGATCAGCACCAGACTGTCCGGGTTTCGTCGGCGAATGGCCTCTGCCCAACCGCCGAGCCGCTGGGCGTGAATCGCAGCGCGCCATCCGAGGTACGTCTGGGAGATCTCGTCATCGCCGACTGTGGCCGGGATTGCCTGGCCGTGAGCCTCGCGAAACGCGCTAGCGCAGCGGCTGCACGCGCAGCCAGCAAACCCTCCGACGCGTCCGCCCAGGGTCCAAGGCGTAGCGCCCATCCAGCAGTTGTCGAAGAAGACGCCTGCGCCTCCAGCATCGATGACGCGCAGGGCGTGCGACTCGACTTCGGACAGCCACTCGGGGCTGTTCCAGCAAGTCATCAAGCGGCGACGGTAGTAGGGGACACGCCGCCCGCGCGGCGTACGCACGTACCAATCGCGGTCGGCGTAGCTGCCTTGGGCCACACAGTTCGACGCCTGCACGTAGCCGACCACCTGGAGGCCTGCCTCGCGAAAGGCTCGCACCGCGCGCCCGTACTCTTCCCAGTGACGCGACTCGACCTCCGGGGGGAATCCCCAGTTCATCGACACAAAGGCGAGGTTGAAGCCGGTGCGCTTGAGCTCGGAAGCGCCGGTCGCTGTGTAGGCGTCGCGATGGGCCTGCTCATCGACGGCGATGTCGGGCAGCTTCTCTCGGTGCAGGTCGATCGTCGCTGTGCCAGCCCAGAGGTACACAGAGCGACACGACCACGCAGCGACGAGCTCGGACGCCGCTGTCTGGGGAGCGGGATTCATCGCCAGCGAGAGGGCTCGTTCGCTAGGTCCATCAACACGTTTTCGAACTCGTCGCCCACCGCCTCCCAGGAACGCGTGGCAGCGGTGTCGGCGGCATTGAGGCGCATGTGCGCCACGAGCCCTGGTTCCTGCACGACCCGGCGCGCCTCGTCGACGAAGCGCGCCGGGTCGCCGCGAGGGACGAGCAGGCCGTTCTGTTCGTGATGGATCAGCTCGCCGGCCGCAGCATCTGCAAAGGCCAGGACCGCGAGCCCGCTGGCCATGGCCTCGAGCGTGACGTTGCCGAACGTCTCGGTCAGGCTGGGGAACACGAACACGTCCGCCGAGGCGTAGTGCGCGGCCAGATCCTCCGCGCAGCGGCGTCCTGCGAACACGAACTCCGGGTGCGCTCGCCTGAGCTCGCGCTCGAGCGGGCCGTCGCCCACCAGCACGAAGCGGGCGCCAGGGTGGCTGGCACGCGCGGCGCGGAAAGCGTCGACCGCAAGAGGCAGGTTCTTTTCAGGGGCCAGGCGGCCGACGTAGAGCAGTACCGGATCGCTCTCTGACGCGCCCCAACTGCGGCGCAGGGCAGCGCTGCGCCGGGCCGGCGAGAAGCGCGAGACGTCCACTCCGCGCCCGAGCAACACCAAGTTCCGGAAGCCTTGCGCGCGCAGCTCCTCGCGGGCCTGGCGTGTCGGCACAAAGGTGCAGGCCGCGCGATTGTGAAAGCGGCGCAGATACCACGTCGCTGGATAGCCTAGCCACGCAAGGCCATAGTGCCGCAGGTAGCGATGGAAGTTCGTGTGGAAGCTCGTGCTGACAGGTATGCCGCACCGTCGAGCGGCACGTAGCGCGGACGCGCCAAGGGGGCCTTCAGTGGCGACGTGGACCAGGTCCGGCCGGTCGAACGCCCAGGCGCGCAGGAACATGCTCGTGCGCGGCGGGCCGAAGCGGAGCGCTCGATACAGGGGGATGGGCAGCCCGGTCACGAGTCGCAGGCTCACGCCCCGGTCATTGGATGCGGAACCCTCGCCCGCCTGCCGCGGCCGCACCAACTCGACGTGGTGGCCACGCTCTACGAGGGCCTCTGTCAGTCGACCGACTGTCATGGCCGCGCCGTTGAGCTCGGGTGGATAGGTTTCGGTGACCACGGTCGCGCGCAGCTGGCGCCACGGCACGGTGGAGGCCCAGCCGTAGCTGCGCTGTGAGCGCGGCACTCTCGCAGTGCGGAGCTGTGCCGGAGCTCGGAACGCGACGCCTGAGATCGACCGTCCAGCCGACGACATGTGCTGCCCTGCCCTTTCTCGATGCGCACCGGAGACATCCAGATGATCCGCTCCGGCCATGACAGGGCTGCTAGCGCCGCGCGGCTTTCTTGTGACGCCACGTACGGAGTACCGGTCAGGCTCGGTCACAGAAACGTCGCCCTACTGCCTCGGCACTGCCACACCTCGGCGCTAGGTTTCGCCTGCAATGTGGCTGCGCCGCGGGTGCTGAGCCGAACAGAAGGTAACGACATGGGTTCCACAGTAGCGGTCGAAGACCCGACGCCCGGGTCGATCGCGCCGCAGACCGCTCCGCGCGCCATCTCTGACCTGATTGCCAGTCGCCTTTCCGTGAGCAGCGACACCCCCATCGCGCGAGTCGTGAAGCTCTTCGAGACGCACGCGGATGTCGATGCCGTCGCCGTGCTGGAGACTGGCCGCGCGCGCATGGTCTGTCGATCGCGCTTCTTTCTGCAGCTCGGCCGACGTTTCGGCTACTCGCTCTACGAGAACAGGCCTGTCGGTCTGTTGGCCGAGGAGGGCTCCACTGTCGACGCAGACGCGGACCCGCTCGAGGTCATCACGCTCGCCACACAACGCGACTCGGGTCGCGTCTACGACGACATTCTCGTACTGCGGGACGGCCGTTTCCTCGGAACAGTGTCCATGCGCTCTCTGCTCGTCCATCACAAACAATTGCTAGCGACCAGCATGGCCGAATTGGCCCTGCTCGACGAGCGCAATCGTCGCCTGGAGGAGTTGAACCGCATCCAGTCCGAGTTTGTTGCCAACATGACGCACGAGCTGCGCAGCCCACTCAACACCATGCTCGGCATCGCCAGCCTGTTGCTGGGCGACGACGCCTTGCCGGAGGCGCACCGACGACAGCTCTTTCTCTTGACTGCACGCGGACAGGAACTGTTGGGGGTCGTCAGCAACATACTCGACCTCGCGCGGCTCGAGTCTGGCGCGGCGTCGCCCTTGCCAGAGGACGTCGACGTCTGTGCGGTGCTCGAAGAGGTTGTCGCGTCCGCCGAGCACCTCCTGCCCGGGAAACTGGTGAGCCTCCAGATCGCCTTCCGCGCCCTGCCGCGCACGTTCGTCACGGATCCAGTCTCATTGCGCCGCATCGTCACCAACCTCCTGAGTAACGCTGTCAAGTTCACCGACGCTGGCACGGTGACCCTTTCGGCCGAAGGTCAGGGCCTCTGGCTGGCCGTGCGCGTCAGTGACACCGGGATCGGGATTCGCGACGAGGACCTGCCGAGGCTCTTCAAGAAGTTCAGTCAGCTCGAGTCGACGAAGACAAAGAGACACAAGGGCAGCGGCCTGGGCTTGGCCATCGTCAAGGCTTTGGTCGATCAGCTCGGCGGCACGATTGGGGTCGAGAGTCGCGTCGGGGCCGGCACGACGTTCACGGTGCGACTGCCCAGCGCGGAGCTCACCCCGCAGCTTACGGAACGGAGGACGAGATGAGTGACGCGCCCAAGGCCGCGCGCGGACGGGTGGCAGTGATCGACGACGACGCAGACACGCTGGCTACAGCCTCGCGACTGCTCGAGCGTTCGGGGTTCGAAGTCGTGACCTTCGTGGGGTGCTTCAACCGCCTGGCGTTCGTGGCTGCCAAGAAGCCTGACCTCGTGCTGATGGACGTCAACATGCCACTCGTCCCTGGAGACGACCTGTGCCGACTGATGAAGGACCAGGACGACCTGCGCAGCATCCCCGTCGTCTACTTCTCCTCCAACGATGAGCGCACCCTGCACGCGCTGGCGCGAGCGACTGGCGCCGCTGGCTACATCGCCAAGTCCGACATGGCGATCGATTTCGGAGCCAAGGTCGCGCGCTTTCTGGGAACGCAGCGCAGGCCGTCACAGGAACGCGATCGAGCGCTGTGATGTGGAGTACCGCCCATCGCGCCGCACCGACGGCCGATGACTGGCACACGCACGCGGATTGGCTACAGGTGAACACGGCGGATCTATCGGAGGCGATCGCGGCGCTCATCGAACGGCGCTCGCAGATGAGCACGGCTTTCCAGCCGATCTTCGCATTGCGCGACGGGAGCGTGCTGGGCTACGAGGCGCTGCTGCGCTTGCCGCGAGACTGCGGCTTTCGGGAGGCCGGCGAGCTCTTCAGCGCCGCGGTTGGAACGCGCTCGCTGGTGGACCTTGAGATCGCGGCCCTCGACACGCACATCGCCTCTGCGCACGGCCTGCCCCCTGGACGGCTGTTCCTGAACTTCTCTGCGCCGGCGTTCTTCGACAAACGCATGCAGGCTGCGACTCTGACAGCGCGCGTCCGGGAAGCCGGCCTCGCTCCGGACCGTATCGTGCTGGAACTCACCGAGCTCGTGAGCGTGCCAGACCCGGCGCGTTTCGTCGCGACCGTGGAGCCGCTGCGCGAGGAGGGCTTCCGCCTGGCCGTCGACGACTTTGGTTCGGGCTTCACCAACCTGCGCATACTCGTCGAGCTCGGCCCAGACTTCGTCAAGGTCGACCGCTCCCTCGTCGCTGGCGCCGCGCGTCACCCTCGCAAGCGCGTCTTCCTCGAGTCCATCAGCACGCTCGGTCACCGCATCAACTGCGCCGTCATTGCCGAGGGCGTGGAGACCCCCGAGGACGTAGCGACTCTGCGCGCCTGCGGCATCCCCTACGCTCAAGGCCACGCGCTGCTCGCGCCCTCGTCATTGGACGCACTGCCGAACCTGCCGGCAGCGACAGGCCTTTCCGCGCTCGCGGTCAGCTCCGAAGAACCGATCGGCGTGCTGACAATTCCGCAGGAGGGTGTGGCACCGACGGCCCCGGTCGGCCTCGTGTTGCCGCTCTTCGACCATCGGCCGGAGCCTGCGGCTATTCCCGTGCTCGACGGCGCGCGTGTGACAGGGCTGCTCACGGTCGGGCTTCTGTTCTTGCATCTGGGCCATCGCTACGGGCACGCCCTCTGGCACGATCGTCCTGTGGCGGAGTTTCTGTCGATCGAAGGCGAAGGACACGACTGTCTGCCGGCCGCAGCGTCTATGGAAGACGCGACCGAGCTGGTGCGCTGCCGGCCCTCTGGGCGGCGTTTCGACCCGATCGTGGTCGTCAACGAGCGCGGCGACTACCATGGACTACTCCCCGTCGATCTGTTGCTCGGCGAGATGACCCGGCTCAAGGTGGACTACGCGCTGCAAGCCAACCCACTGACAGGCCTACCTGGTAGCGTCGCACTGACACGTGCAGCCGAGATGCGTTTGGCTGCGGGCCTGCACTTCACCCTCGGCTGGGCCGACATCGACCATTTCAAGCCGTTCAACGATCGGTACGGCTTCAGCCGTGGCGACGAGGTGCTGCTGCTGCTGGCAGAGATTCTCCGTCGCCACCTGGGCGCACGACCCGAAGACTTCTTGGCGCATCCGGGCGGCGACGACTTCGCCTTCCTGGCCTTGCCGGACAACGCGGAGCGTCGCGCCTGGGAGGCGGCACTCGAGTTCAGTCAGCGTGTGCCGGGCCTCTACGACCCTGTCGATCGAGCTGCGGGAGGCATCAGCAGCACCGATCGGCAGGGCATTGAGACGAGCTTCGGTTTCCTGTCCTTGTCTGTCGGACTCGTGGCCTGGCGAGGCGAGACGCACATCGACCTGCGGCGGCTATTCGAAGTAGCAGCCGAGGTGAAGGCCGTGGCCAAGGCGCAGCCTGGGCCGGCCGCAGTGACCAACGCTCGAGCCCTGGTGACCGCGACGCGTGAGCCAGGGCGCTAGCGCGCGGCCCACGCGGCGTCTCGCCTACCCCTCAGTCTCGGTCGCCGCCGCGGCCGGGCCCGAAGACAAGCTGCGCGATCTTGAAGAAGACGTCGGTGTTGGTCTGAACGCCCACGAACTCCTGCCAGGCGTTGTTGCGACTGTACGCGGACAGGGGCACGTCCGTCGCCGTGTGCACCGCCTGGTCCTGGCCCACGGCCTGCCCGCGCAGGAAGAAGCCGAAGTCCTTCTCGGCGCGCAGGTACGGCTGATTCGCGTACCCGTTCCCGGCCAGCTCGGACTTGATGTCGCTCGACAGCAGCGTGTCGATCACCGGTAGGGGCTTGCCGAGCCAGCCTTCGTAGCGATCCCCACTCGCTCCAAAGCCGACCAGGACCTTGCCGTCGACGTCAAATGTACGGGGGTAGCCGTCGCTCTCGATCGCATAGCGCGGAAAGCCGGCAGCGTCGTATGCTCCGACCACTTTCTGGCGCGCGGGCTGGACGGCAGGGTCGATCACGCCGTTGTCGGCCGCCAGGCCTTTCAGGTTGTCGATCCCGCCAGTCAAGGCGCCGATCAGGCTGAAACCCGAGCACTCATGGTCAGCCAGCACGAGCACCAGTGTCTCGCCGTGGCGTTCAGCGAACCGCCGGGCCACTGCCACGGCGTTGTCAAACTCGATCGTCTCGCCGATCACGCGGTCAGCGTCCATCAGGTGGGATTGCTTGTCGATGTGCGCACCTTCCACCATGAGCACGAAGCCCTCGCCATTCTGCTCCAGCACCTTGAGGGCAACGTCTGTCATCTCATCGAGCATCGGCTGGTCCGGGGCGTGATAGTCGTCGACTACGCCGTGCGCGCCTGGATCGCGGCGCTTGGCGATCTTGTCGAGCGCGACGTTCATGTTGCCGTAGGCGAACAGGCCCAAGAGCCTGCGTCGGGCTGCGCCGCTCTGCGCCCCCTGCAAGTCAGTGGCGGACGCCAAGTACTCGAAACCGGCTGACTGGAAATCGCCGATGAGGTTTCGGCCCGGGTCGACCGCGCCGGCAGCCGCGCCCCAAACCGTTTGCAGGTCGGCGGGCAAGGCAGGGTAATCGTTTGCCGCGCTGCGGCTGGACCCGAATGTGCCCTGGGGCAGGAACCAGCGCCGTCCACCTCCCAGCAGGACTGCGAGACCGGTGAGGTCGCGGTCGTCGAAGTATTGGTCGACGATGCCCTGGCCTGCGTTGCGATTGCCGGTGTGCACTGCGTTGGCAGCGGGCGTAGCGTCCTCTAGATCCGCGGTCGTGACGATCCCGAGCGCTGTCCCGCGCCGCCGGTGAAGATATTCGGAAAGATACTCGACGCGCGGATAGAAGAACGGGTTCGTCATGTTTGCGGGGTAGACGCCTTCCTGTCCATTCTGCGAGTGGTTGCCGGTGACGTAGGACGCCATGCCAGGCGCAGAGTCGGTCACGATGCTGTTGAGCGAGTGGGTGGTGACCAGCCCGGTGCCTGGGAATCGATCCATTGCGAGATAGCCGTTCGGCTGGCCGGCCGTGACACCGTACTTCACCAAGCGGGCGGCCGTGCGATGGGCGACGCCCATGCCGTCGCCCAGCATCACGATCACGTTGCGGATCCGGCCGCGTCCGCCGATGTCGATGACGTCGATCTCCGAGCGAGCGCTGGCAGTACCGGTCGCGTCGGTGAAGGTGGCAGAGAGGATGTGGCGCCCCGAGGTGGGCAAGGAGAGGCCCCGCCGGTTGAACCCTCCCCAGCCTGGCAACGTGATGCCGTCGGTGGCGACGGTGTTCTGCGCTCCTGAACTGAACGTAACCGGCACGCCGTCCAGGCTCAGGGTCGCCGAGAAGGG
>Ga0302323_100000286_pt1 | contig 39217 bp, 36 predicted proteins | sample Fen_T0_3_FD_201950 | JGI IMG/M metagenome (GOLD analysis project Ga0302323, IMG submission 201950) | Peat permafrost microbial communities from Stordalen Mire near Abisko, Sweden - Fen_T0_3 | ecosystem: Environmental > Terrestrial > Soil > Wetlands > Permafrost | place: Sweden: Abisko...
CGCACAGGAGATCTTTGAAGGCGGATTGCGCGCACAGTTTCCGGTTGATGTTTTCCAAACCGGCTCTGGAACTTCGACCAACACGAACATCAACGAAGTGATCGCCAATCGCGTCAGCCAGCTTGCTGGTCTACCGGTGGGTTCAAAAAAACCGGTTCATCCCAATGACGACGTCAATCTTGGGCAGTCCTCGAATGATGTCATGCCCGCGGCGCTCCACGTCAGCGTAGCGCTGGCGCTCCAGGAAAGACTGCGCCCGGCGCTCGATCATCTGCACCACGAACTAGCTGAGAAGTCCCGCGCTTTTGGTACGGTTATAAAGATCGGTCGCACCCACTTGATGGATGCCACGCCGCTCACCTTAGGGCAGGAGTTCTCCGGTTATGCGGCCCAAGTCGCGAAAGCGGTGGAGCGTACCGACAAGGCGATCGCGGCACTGCATGAACTCGCGCTGGGAGGAACTGCGGTCGGCACAGGCCTGAACAGTCATCCTGAATTTGCGGCAAGGGTTTGCCGAATCCTGCACGAGCGGACAGGTATCCAGTTTTTGGAGGCACGCAATCACTTCGAAGCGCAGGCCGCGCGTGACGACGCAGTCGAAGTCGCGGGTCATCTTGCCACCATCGCTGCGAGTCTCACGAAAATCGCCAACGATATCCGTTTGCTCGGCTCGGGTCCGCGCAGCGGCTTCGCGGAAATCCGTCTGCCGGCCACGCAACCCGGCAGCTCGATCATGCCGGGCAAGGTCAATCCTGTGATGAGTGAGATGCTCGTGCAGGTTTGCCTCTACACCCAGGGCCTCGCGCAGACCGTGGTGATGTGCGGACGCGACGGTCATTTTGAACTCAACGTCACCATCCCGCTCATTGCGTACTCCCTGCACGAGGCAATCCATTGCCTGGCGAACGGTGCGCGCGTGTTTGCCGATGCGTGCGTTCATGGCATTGAGGCCAACGAGGGGCGTTGTTTCGAACTTGTGCAACGCTCGCTGATGCTGGTAACGGCGTTGAATCCACTCATCGGATACGATCAGGCCGCGGCGGTCGCCAAGGAAGCCCTCGCCACCAATCGGACCTTGCGGGAAATCGTGCTCGAAAGAAAGTTGATTGACGCCGCCACGCTGGATCGCGCGCTCGACCCGTGGGGCATGACCAACTCCTAGTGTGGTGTCCCGCAGATAACATTACTAAATCAAAATCAGATTTTGAATGTGGAACTCAGGAAAGGTGGAACGGAATGGGCTCTGTACTCCTGCAGGCTTTGCTTTTTCCCGTTTTCCTGAGTGGCAGACTTTCGCTGCGCTCGGTACCCCATTCAATTTCCGGGAGGCTTTTATAAGGTTACTTATACCAACGTCCATTAAGTATTGGACTTTAGAATTCAGCGATCGGGGGTAGGGCGGGACCGCTGGGCCCGCCGAAGCCAACGCGGCGCGCCCATCGGTCGCGCCCTACCATAGTCAAAATCATAACGCCCATTGGTATTACGGGATACCACACTAGATCAGGAAACGCCGCCGCCGCCGATCTTTGCTCTGCCTTACGTGGGGTTAGACCCCATTGGGCGTATCCAGAATTTGGATTACTTTCAGGCCGTACAAATAACCAAGGATCCTTATGCCTCTTATCACTGTTGTTATCACCTTAATCGTCATCGGCGTGCTGCTCTGGCTCATCAACACTTATATCCCGATGGCGGCATCGATTAAATCCATCCTCAACTTTGTTGTGGTTGTCGCAGTGGTTATATGGCTGCTCTACGGCTTCGGCGTACTTGGTCATTCATCAGGCGAGATCCACCTGCCGGTCGTGAAGTAGGTCGCGCTGTGTGAGGGTAGGTGAATACCCCATACGTCAGGCGCGATTGGGTGTCGTGTTAACCCTTGTGTTGAAAAGAGACTCATAAATGAAAACCAAAGGCGCCAAATCCAGCTCTCCGGCGACCCGTTTGCCGAAGTGTCCGACCGGCATTCAAGGTCTCGATGAAATCACCGGAGGTGGGTTGCCCCGCGGACGGCCTACGCTGGTCTGTGGTGGCGCGGGTTGTGGCAAGACGCTGCTGGCGGCAGAATTTCTCGTGCGCGGTGCGGTGCAATTCGACGAGCCGGGCGTGCTGATGGCCTTCGAGGAGACCGAGAAGGAGTTGAAGGCCAACGTCGCGTCGCTCGGTTTTGATTTAGAGGGCTTGGTTCAGCGCAAAAAGGTCGTGATCGATTACGTTCACATCGAGCGCAGCGAAGTTCAGGAGAGCGGCGAGTACGATCTCGAAGGATTGTTCGTCCGCCTGAATCACGCCATCGATTCCATTGGCGCCAAGCGCGTGGTGCTGGACACGATGGAAGTGCTTTTCGCCAGTTTGCCCAACGAGGCCATTCTTCGCAGCGAACTGCGCCGCCTTTTCCGCTGGCTCAAGGACAAGGGCGTGACCGCCGTCATCACCGCCGAGCGCGGTCGCGAATCACTCACCCGTCATGGGCTGGAAGAATACGTTTCCGATTGCGTCATCCTGCTCGACCACCGGGTCAACGACCAGATCGCCACCCGACATCTGCGCGTGGTGAAATATCGTGGCGCGCTGCATGGCACCAACGAGTTCCCGTTTCTTATCGGGGCCGAGGGTATCAGTGTGTTGCCGATCACTTCTCTATCGCTCAATCACAAGGTGTCGGATCAACGGATTGCCACCGGCATTCCCCGGCTCGATGCGATGCTCGGCGGCAAGGGTTTCTTCCGGGGCAGCAGCATTTTGCTTACCGGTACACCCGGCACCGGCAAGACCATCATTGCGGCCAACTTTGCCCAAGCCGCCGCTCGACGCGGCGAGCGCGTGCTCTTTTTCTCTTTCGAGGAATCGCCTGATCAGATCACGCGTAACATGCATTCCATCGGCTTGCGCCTGGAGCCGATGATCAAGAGCGGCCTGCTGCGTTTTCATTCGGCGCGGCCTTCACTCTACGGCTTGGAAATGCATCTGGCCACGATGTTCAAAGAGATCGCTGAGTTTAAACCGCACGTTGTCATCATCGACCCGATCACCAGCTTGATGGATTCCGGCACTGATTCCGAGGGCAAGGGGATGGTGACGCGCCTGATCGATTTTCTGAAGGCCAGCCAGATCACCTCGCTCTTCACCAGTTTGACGCAAGGTAGTCACGCGCTCCAGCAAAGTGAAACCGCGATGTCCTCGCTCATGGATGCTTGGGTGTTATTGCAGGACTTCGAGGGTAACGGTGAACGCAATCGTGTGCTTTACGTGCTCAAAGCGCGCGGCATGGCGCATTCGAACCAAATCCGCGAATTCCTGATTTCGGATCGTGGCATCGACGTGGTGGACGCCTACATCGGTGTAAGTGGCGTATTGACCGGTTCGGCCCGCGTGGCGCAAGGCGATCTCGAAAAGGCAGCCCTGCTGGCCGGCCAGCAGGAAGCCGCCCAGCTCAAGCGTGAAGTGGAGCGCAAACGCACGGCGCTCGATCGGCAAATCGGCGATCTACGCGCCGATTACGAGAGCGAGGCCTTGGAACTGCGGCGCATTGCCGAACAGGTCGGTACGCGAACTTTTGTGCTGGGCACGGAACGGGCCGCCTCGGGCATCTTGCGCCAGGCGGATCTCAAAGTGGCGGTGAACACGCAGACCAAATCTAAACCTATGAGAAATGCCCAATGAAAACCAAAACGGTGAAACGGAAAGCAGCTGCGCCCAAGCGTCTCCTCTCCAAACTCTGGCAGCTGCGCCTTTACGTGACGGATACGACGCCCAAATCTCGCACGGCGTTCGCTAACCTAAAGACGATCTGCGAAACCCACCTCAAAGGCCGCTATTGCATTACGGTGATTGATCTCCTTAAGCAGCCCCAACTGGCCAAAGGTGACCAAATCCTGGCTGTACCCACCGTCGTGCGAAGACTGCCCAGCCCGGTCCGAACCATCATCGGTAACCTGTCCGACACCGAGCGCGTGCTTGTTGGCCTGGATCTGCGCCCGTCCGCGCAACCAAGATGAAACCTCCGCCAAAGAAAAAGCCGTTGCGTGCGAAGCGGGTCGCGAAGAAATCCCAGGTTACCCAGCCTAAAGATAGCTACATCTTGCGTCTGTTTGTGGCTGGAGCCACGGATCGCTCGCACCTCGCTGTTCTGCGCGTGCGGGAATTATGCGAAACGGTTTTGAAAGACCGGGTGAAGCTAAGCGTGGTCGACATCTACCAACAGCCTTCGCTGGCGCACGAGCACCAGATCGTCGCAACGCCGACCCTCATCATGCAAATGCCGCTGCCGGTGCGCCGCTTCATCGGTAATCTGGCGAATATCACCGATCTCTTCAGCCTTTTGGATTTGGGGGAGAAAGGTAGGATCGTGCTGTGAAAAAAGCCCGGCACACCAGCGCCTCCCACGTCATGCCGGCTCGCGAAATTGCCGGCCTTCAAGCTCGCCTGGCCGAAGCGGAGGAGACACTCCACGCGATCCGCAGCGGAGAAGTCGATGTGGTCGTGGTCTCGAAAAAGAAGCGTTTGCAGATGTTCACGCTGGAAGGCGCTGAACACGCCTACCGGGTTCTCATTGAATCCATGAATGAAGGGGCGTTGACGGTGACGGCAGACAAAACGATTTTATACGCAAACCAACGCTTTGCCCGCATGGTCAAATATCCTCTGGAGGAGGTGACTGGTTCGTCGTTTCGTCGTTTTCTATCGGCTGCAGACCGGGCACTTCTCCGGCCGCTCATGAAGAAAAGCGCCAAAACCGGCTCAAAGATGCAAGTCATGTTGTTGGCCGGCGACGGTTCCTCGGTGCCGGCACAAATTTCCGTTCGTGAAATGGCAAAAAACCGCTCCGGCCGCCCAACCATCGGCATGGTGGTAACGGACATGTCGGAGGCGCGGCGAACGGAAGAATTACTGCGGGCTCTGACGCACCGCGTGGTGCAGGTGCAGGAGGCCGAGCGCGCACGTGTGGCGTTGGAACTGCACGACAATATTACCCAGTTGATCTGCGCCGTTGTCTTTCGCAGCCAGACGCTGGCGGAAAGTCTTTCGGCCTGCGACGGTCCGGCAAAAAGTGAGGCGATAAAACTTTGCGCATTGCTTGGCCAGACCGCCGAAGAGGTGGAACGTATTTCGCGTGATCTCCGACCCAGTATCTTGGACCAACTGGGGTTGGCCGCTGTGTTGCACGCCACAAGTACAGAATTCGCTGTGCGGACAGGCGTGGCAGTCAAGTTGTCTTGCACGCAGTTGCCAGCGCGATTGCCTGCAGACGCTGAGCTGGCGCTCTACCGCATATTTCAGGAAGCTTTGAAAAACGTGGAGCAACATGCCCGCGCCCGCAAAGTGATCGTGGGGCTGAAGCGGCAGGGCGCCTTTGTTCAACTGACAATCAAGGATGACGGTGTAAGCTTTGATCCGGGCCATCATCCGGCGCGGCAAAAAGGCGGCCTCGGTTTGCTCAGCATGCGCGAGCGAGCGGCCTATGTCGGCGGAACGCTCACGGTAAAATCGGTTCGAGGCGCGGGCACGGAAATCCAGGTGCGCATTCCCTCCGGCCCAGTTGGAAAACCAAACCAAACCAAACCAAACCAAACCAAACCAAACGAACGACCGGAATGGTTTCTTCATGAGCACCTCCTAAAGGCGAAGTAGTGTTTCATCCTATTACTGAATGTTAGACCAAGATGGCGGCTTGATTTCCGGCGAGTTCCGAGGTGCCCGAACTCATGGCCGAGGGTTCGGCCAGCGCAATCCCGGTGACCCTATCCGAGCCCGAATTACCCGACCTCGAATACCTCCGCCTTCTCCATTCCACATGACCAAAAAACAAAAGACGAGAGGCCCCCAGCCAGCCCAACTGGTGGTTTTCGGTCTGGACGCGCAGCGATATGCGCTGCCGCTCGCGTCGGTCGAGCGCATCGTTCGCGCCGTGGAAGCTACGCGACTGCCGAATGCGCCGGCCATCGTGCTCGGTGCCATCAATGTGGCGGGCCGCGTTCTCCCGGTATTGAACCTCCGTCGACGTTTCGGATTGCCGGAGCGGGAGATCAACCCGGCGGACCAGTTTCTAATTGCGCACACGACCCGGCGCACCGTGGTATTGGTGGTGGATGAAGCGTTGGGGATGGTGGAATGTTCGGCCACCGAAATTATCCAGCCAGCTCAAATCGCGCCCGGACTTGAGCAACTCCAGGGTGTGGTTCGGCTCGAAGATGGCCTGGTTTTGATCCAGGATCTGGAAAAATTTCTCTCCTTGGACGAGGCGCGCGCCTTGGACGAAGCGATCAATCACGAGGTGCCGCATGAGGTCTAGCATCGTGCCAGCCGCCCAGCAGCGGCAGTTGAGCGAGTTCGTCGCGGAAAAGATCGGCCTGCATTTCCCGCCTGAGCGCTGGTCGGATTTACTGTGCGGATTGGTTGGGGCGGCGACGGAATTTGGGTTCGAGAATGTCGGGAGGTGTGCCGACTGGTTGCTGTCCGCGCCGCTCACCAAGGCCCAGCTCCAAACCTTGGCGAGCCATCTCACGATCGGAGAGACTTATTTCTTCCGGGAAAAGCAAACGTTCGACGTGCTCGCGCACCGCGTACTGCCCGACTTGATCCGCTCCCGGCGGGGCCGCGAGCAGCGGTTGCGCCTGTGGAGTGCGGGGTGTTGCACCGGCGAGGAGGCGTATTCGCTGGCGATCCTGCTGCAGCAACTCCTCCCTGATCTCGCGGACTGGCAGGTGACGATTCTGGCCACCGACATCAATCCGCATTTTCTCCAGAAGGCCGTCGCCGGTTCGTATGGCGAATGGTCGTTCCGCGATACGCCCGTTGGGTTCAAGGAACTCTATTTCCACCGGAACAAGGCCGGTCGCTACGTCGTATCGCCCAAGATCAAGGCCCTGGTGACCATCAAGCAGCTGAACCTCGTGGAGGATGGCTATCCGTCGCTGGCAACCGACACCAACGCGATGGATCTAATCTTTTGCCGCAATGTGCTGATGTATTTCACCCCGGCGCAGACCCGCAAGGCGATCGGCAAGCTGCATCACACACTGGTGGACGGCGGCTGGCTGGCGGTAAGCCCCTGCGAAGCGTCCCAGACGTTGTTTTCCCAATTCGCCACCCGGAACTTTCCGGGCGTGGTGCTCTACCAGAAAAGCGAAGTGGACGCGGGTCGTGCCCCCGGGATCCCACCTGCGGTGTCGTTGATTTCAAATTGGCGGACCACCGACTTTGGCTGGAACACTGAAGCAACTGAGCTGCGCGCCATCACGCCGCCGCCAGAGCAGCCGATCCATCGGCCAGCGCCAATGGAGCCACCGACTGTGCCCGAGCTGCCGGAGTTTTCCACGTTGGCACGCGCGCTGGCCAATCAGGGGAAACTCGCCGAGGCCCTAATCTGGTGCGATCGGTGGATTGCGGCCGAGAAACTCAACGCCGCCGGCCATTACCTGCGCGCGGTCGTACTGCTCGAACAAGGTGACCCGGAGCAGGCGCGTCGCTCGCTCCAGCGGGCGATCTATCTCCACCCGGATTTCGTGCTGGCCCATTTCGCACTGGGTAACCTCGCGCGCAGCGGCGGGCGAAACGGCGAAGCGGACAAACATTTTGCCAATGCGCTCCACCTGTTGGCCCGCCTGCAGCCGGACACGTTACTCCCGGAATCGGACGGCCTCACAGCCGCCCGGCTCACTGAAACCATCGCGGCCCTGACCTCCTTGGAGCAAGCGCGATGAAGCTCAACGCCATCCCTGCTTCTGTTTCCGCCGCGCTGTCGGCGGCCGCGCAAATTCTCCACGACCGCGCGCAAGTGTTGGCGCGTCCCCCGGAGCAGGCGGCGGCGGCAGACACGCAGCTCGATTTGCTGGAGTTCCGCCTCGCGCAGGAACGCTATGCGGTGGAGACCCGGTTTGTGCGCGAGGTTTATCCGCTGAAGGATCTGACGCCGCTGCCCTGCACCCCGCCGTTTGTGTTGGGGGTCGTCAATGTGCGCGGCCGCATCCTGCCGGTGCTCGACCTGAAAAAGTTTTTCGATCTGCCGGAGACTGGCCTGACCGATCTGCACTGCATCATCCTCGTCTGCGAGCGTGACATCGAGTTCGGCCTGCTGGCGGATGTGATTGTCGGTGTGCGCTCCATTCCGGTGGAGAGCCTGCAACCCTCGCTGCCGACGCTTACGGGCATCCGCAGTGACTATTTAAAAGGCGTGACGGACGAATGCCTCGTGGTGCTCGACCTCGCCCGCCTGCTCGTTGACCCCAAAATCCTCGTGCATGAGGAAGTTGAAAATTGAATACAACAAACCAACCAACGGACCCCAAGACTATGAGTATGAAATGGAATGTCGGAACCAAGATCGGCACCGGCTTTGGCTTGTGCGGTATTCTGATGCTCGTGCTGGCCGGAGTCGGCTACCGCAGCACCAGCACGTCACTGGAGCGCGCGCACTGGGTGGCCCACTCCGAGCAAGTGCTGGGGGATTTTTCGCGCCTGCTCTCCGATCTGCAAGACGCCGAGACCGGCCAGCGCGGTTATATCATCACAGGCCTCGAGAATTATCTGGAGCCCTACAAGTCGGGCATCGCGCAACTGGAAGAGCACCGCAAGAGCTTGCTGACGCTGACGGCGGACAACCCGAAGCAGCAGCGCCGGCTCACCGACTTGGAGCCGCTCATTCGCACCAGACTCGCCGTGTTGCAGCGAGGCATCGACGCGCGCCGGACCAAGACCTTCGAGGCGGCCCAAGCGATTATCATGAGCGGCGAAGGCCAAAAAGACATGGACGAAATTCGCCGATGCATGCAAGAAATGACCGATGAAGAAGAGGGCTTGCTGAAGCAGCGCGAGGCGGAGGCTACACAGGGCGCCAGCGTCACGTATTGGTCCTTCGGTCTGGTTACTCTCGCCGGGGTCGTGCTCAACCTGATCATCGGGGTTTCCGTCTCCCGCAACATTGCCGGACCGCTCAATAAACTCACGGCGGTCGCCGACCGGATCGCGGCCGGGGATCTGAGCGTAAACGTTTTGGCCGAGGCCCGGAGCGACGAAGTGGGAACACTGGCGCGGACGTTCGAGCGCATGACCCATTCGCTGCGCGAGCAGATGCGCCAGTTAACCGAGGGCGCCAGTGTGCTCGGGGCGTCGGCCAGCGAAATCGTGGCCTCCAGCACCCAGCTGGCCGCCAGCGCGGCGGAGTCCGCTGCGGCGGTGAGCGAGACGGCGACCACCGTCCAAGAGGTCCGGCAGACGGTGGAGTTGGCCAGCCAGAAGGCAAAGGCCGTCTCCGACAGTGCGCAGAAGGCGGTACAATTTTCGCAGAGTGGACGCAAATCCACCGAGGAAGTCGTCGCGGGCATGACGCGCATCCGCCAGCAAATGGAGGCCATCGCGGCGTGCATGGTGCGGCTGAGCGAGCAGAGCCAGACCATCGGGCAGATCGTCGCCGCCGTGGAAGACCTCGCGGCCCAATCAAACCTGCTGGCGGTCAACGCCGCCATCGAGGCGGCCAAAGCGGGCGAGCACGGCAAAGGCTTCGGCGTTGTGGCGCAGGAAGTGAAGCATCTGGCCGAACAATCGCGGCAGGCCACCAATCAGGTGCGGACAATTTTGAGCGATATTCAGAAAGCAACTACGGCGGCGGTGATGGCCACCGAGCAAGGCGGCAAGGCGGTGGAAGCCGGTGAAAAGCAGACCGGTGCCGCTGGAGAATCCATCCAGGCGCTGGCCGGGAGCTTGACGGAGGCGGCGCAAGTCGCGATCCAGATCGCGACGACGGGCCAGCAGCAGTTGGCAGGGATGGACCAAGTGGCGACCGCGATGGAGAGCATCAAGCAGGCGAGCAGCCAAAACGTGGCGAGCGCGAAGCAGTTGGAAACTGCCGCCAGCAACCTCAATAACCTCGGCGCGCGTCTCAAACAGATGGTCGAGAAATACAAAGTGTGACGGAGGCCGCGCCATGAGCACCAAGGAAGACGAATTCCTCAATGCACTGCGGGCGACCTTCAAAGTCGAGGCCGCGGAGCATGTGCAGGCCATCACGACGGGCTTGCTGGCCTTGGAAAAAACGCCTGCGCCCGAAGCGCAACGCGACCTCATCGCGACGGTGTTCCGCGCCGCGCACAACCTCAAGGGCGCGGCGCGGGCGGTGGACTTCACCGAGATCGAGTCGCTCTGCCAGTCTCTGGAAGATTTGTTCGCTTCCTGGAAGCGCGAGGAGAGAGCCCCCGCGCCCGCCACTTTCGATCCGGCGCATCGCGCGCTCGATGCCATTGCCGGTGCCCTGTGCGCGACGAAGCCCCCAAGAGTGAAACCAGCGTCAACCGCCAAGACGGTCGAAGTTCAGCCGTCACGCCCTGCGGAAGCCGTCCGCCCACTGCGGCACGAGCAAGAGGCGATGCCCATCGCGCCGGCTCGTGCCGTGGCCGCACCCGCAGACGTTGACGCCTCCCCGCACGCGCCGATGGCGGAGCAAAAGATTTTTTCCTCCGAGGAAACCGTGCGAATCACCGTCGCCAAGCTGGATGCGCGGCTGGTGGAAGCGGAGGAGATGCTTACGGCAAAACTGATCACGAGCCAGCGGGTGGAAGACTTGCGGGAACTGGCGCGCCCCTTCGAGGCGTGGCGAAACGAATGGGCGGCGGTCGAGCCTGACGCGCGCACGCTCCGCCAAGCGGTGGACCGCCCCGCGCCCGGCCACCCGCCCAGCCCGGGCCTGACACGGCTGCTGGAGTTTTTCGATCAGAACCTCGATCACTTTAAAGCACTCGAAAGCAGCGTGGCGGCGCTCACACGGACGGCGGAGCAGGACCGACTCGCTATCGGCAAACTCGTGGATGATCTGCTCGAGGATTCCAAGAACCTGCTCCTGCTGCCGTCGGCCACGCTCGTGGCGTCATTCCCCAAACTGGTGCGCGACCTTTGTCGTGATCTGGGGAAGGAAGCCGACTTGATTGTGCACGGCGAGGAGGTTGAAATCGACAAGCGCATCCTGGAGCAGATGAAAGATCCGCTCATCCACCTGCTGCGGAATTGCGTGGATCACGGCATCGAGGCGCCCGAACAACGCATCCGCCTGGGCAAACCTGCCTGCGGCACAATCACGCTCACGGTGTCGCGTCTGAGTGGCAGCAAGGTGGAGATTCTCGTGGCCGATGATGGCGCGGGCATCGACACCGAGAAGGTCAAAGCGTCGGCGGTTAAACACGGTTTCCTCTCGGCGGACGACGCGCGCCGGATGGGCGACACGGAGGCGCGGGCGCTCATTTTCCAAGCCGAGGTGTCCACCAGTCCGATGATCACGCGCTTGTCCGGTCGCGGGTTGGGCCTGGCAATCGTGCGCGAGCAAACCGAAAAACTGGGCGGCACCGTCTCGGTCGAAAACCAACCGGGGCAGGGCACCCGTTTCCGGCTCTTGCTGCCGTCATTGCTTGCGGCGTTTCGGGGCGTGCTGATCGAGGTGGCGGGACGGATGTTCGTTGTTCCCACCGCCCACGTCGAATGCGTGGCGCGGGTGAGGCCCGGCGATATTCAGACGGTGGAAGGCCGCGAAACCATCGCGTTGAGCGGGCGCGCCGTCGCGCTGGTGTGGCTGGCCGATGTGCTGGCGTTGCCCCGTGCAGAAGCGACTGAAACCCCGTCCGCCGCGACGCCGATTTTGGTCCTCGGCTTGGGCGAGCAGCGCGTCGCGTTTGCGGTGGACGCCATCTTGGACGAGCAGGAGGTGCTGGTGAAACCGTTGCGCAAGCCGCTGTCGCGCGTCCGCAATATTGCCGGTGCCACCGTGCTTGGTTCCGGCCGGGTGGCCCCGATTCTCAACGTAGCCGATCTGCTCAAATCCGCTCGGAAGAGCGGCGGCGCCGCACGCGTGGCGGCGGTGGCGAAGCCGGTGGAGGCCGGGGCCAAGTCACTGCTGGTGGTCGAAGATTCGATCACGTCGCGCATGCTGCTGAAAGGCATCCTCGAATCAGCCGGCTACAACGTGAAAACGGCGGTGGACGGGCTGGAGGCGTTCACCTTGTTGCGTGCCGAAAGGTTCGACTTGGTGGTTTCCGACGTGGAAATGCCGCGCCTGAACGGGTTCGACTTAACCGCGAGGATTCGCGCCGACAAAAAACTTTCGGAACTGCCCATCGTGCTGGTAACCGCGTTGGAAAAGCGGGAGGACCGCGAGCGCGGCATCGACGTCGGTGCCAACGCGTACCTCGTCAAAAGCAGTTTCGACCAAAGCAACCTGCTGGACGCGGTCCAGCGCTTGGTGTGATTTATGTGCAACAAAATCAATGTGCTGGTGGTGGATGATTCAGCTGTGGCCCGGATGAATCTGATCCAACTCCTGGAATTAGATCCGCAGATTCATGTCATCAAAACCGTCAACGACGGCCAGGCCGCGCTGGACTTCCTCCAGGAGAACCGGCCCGACGTGATCCTCATGGACGTCAACATGCCGGGCCTGGACGGCTTCGAGACGACCCGGCGCATCATGGAGACGCGACCGGTGCCAGTCATCATTTGCAGTTCGCTCACCAAACCCGAGGAGGCTGGCACCACGTTCCGCATGATGGAGGCGGGCGCCGTCGCCTGCGTGGAAAAACCGGTGGGGCGCGCGCACGCCGATTTTGAGCAGATGGCCGCAGAACTCCGGCTCACGGTCAAACTGATGTCCGAAGTCAAGGTCGTGAAGCGCTGGGCTCGAACCGTGGACACGCCGAGCACAGCCCCCGCCTCGTCGGCTGCGGAAGTGCGGCTGCCCGTAGAAAAGGTCACCTGCATCGGCATCGGTGCGTCCACGGGCGGGCCGCCCGTGTTGCGGACGATTTTGGCTGGCCTGCCCAAGGATTTTCCCGTGCCCATTCTCATCGTGCAGCACATTGCTCATGGCTTTCTGCCCGGCTTGGTCGATTGGCTGATACAAACCACCGGCCTGCGGATTCACATCGCTTCCCCTGGGATTACCCCGGTCCCCGGCCATGTATATTTTGCGCCCGACGATCTTTATTTGAGTCTCGGCATCAGCGGTCAGATTGTCCTGACCGGAGTGGATTCGGAGAAATACCTGCTGTCGACGGTGTCGTTTTTGTTTCGCTCACTGGCCAAGGTGTGCGGGGCGCGGGCGGTGGGCGTGCTGCTCACCGGCATGGGCAAGGACGGCGCCGTAGAGCTGAAGCTGATGCGCGACAAAGGGGCTATCACGATTGCCCAAGACCGAGAAAGCTCCGTCGTGCACGGCATGCCGGGCGAAGCGATCGCCCTGGGTGGCGCCACGCACGTCTTGCCGGCCGCCAACATCGCCGACGCGCTGCTGACCCTCGTTGGTCGCAGCAATGGCAAGGAGAGATAAATGATTTGCCGATCCACTCTACACATCCAACCGCCGCCGGTCAGCGGGTGGCGAGCGGATTCCAGACGCGGGCGAAGCCGAAGCGGGCGAAATCCTTCACGTTGGTGGTGGCGAATTCAGTGACGCCGAAGGAGCGGAGGGCGAGGGCGGTGCGGGCGTCGTAGAGGCGGCGGCGGGCGGACTGGGCGGTGCTGGCGCTTAGCCACAATTTATCGTGAAGGGCGAGCGCGCGGGGCGGAAATTCGAGCACTTGCCACGCGAGGTTCTCGCGATAGCTCTGAATCACGGTGGACGCGGCGCGGGCGGAGAGCGGTTTCGCCAGCACGGCGGGGTTGCGCAGGAGCAGGTAAAACTCGGCGAGGACAAACTCGCTAAGGGCGACGTCTTCCCGTCCGGCCAGAGATTGCAGAAACGCGAGGGCGGCGGGGTGCGAGGGAGCGGAGACGCAATAAGCGTAGAGCAGCAGGTTGGAATCGACGGAAATCATGGGGCGGTGAGGTCTGAGGGATGATGTCTCTCAGCATCTTGCCAGAGGGTATCGCGGATTTGTTTGGCCGAGAGGCCGCGCCAGCCGCAGTCACGGGATTGCGGCGGCGCCCAGCTCACGGGCGGGGGCGTGGTACCGCACGGGTGGACATCGAGCAGGAGTTCCGTGCCGCGCCGGATGACCTCGGCGAGGGACAATTCACGCGAGGCGGCGAATTGTTTGGCCCGGCGATAGAGATCGTTCGGGAGCTGGACTTGGGTTTTGACCACGAGTGCGAAGAAATACTGAGCCTGCATTCCGATGTCAATTTTTCCAGCTATGCGATGTCTCGGGATCTCGTTGCTGCGGTGCCATAGGCCAATTTTTAAAGGGACGTTGGTATAAAGCGACGAGCGCGGAGGACGGCTGGATCAGCTTTCGGGTGAGCACTTCCTGGATGCGCAGTAGGGTTTCATCCCATTACTGAAGATGGGCCCAAGGTGTAGCGTACGGGCTGTGATAGCGAACACTTCGCTATCAACAATAAATCTGCGCCATGGAAACTATATTCACCGCGACTTTTGCCAACGCCCTCTGGATAGGCGGCGGCTCAATCAGCATCGTGCTCTTCATCGTCATGGTAGTGAAATTATTCCGCTGCTAGGCGGCAAAGACTATAACGCGTTCGATTCTTATAACCACACGCACAGGTATAAATACTCATATGAAAACCTTGTTTACGGCAGAAGCGATTTCCAAAGGTGGCCGCTCGGGAAGCGTTCAGGCTCCCGACAGGCTGTGGTATGTCACACTGGGAAATCCACTCGAAAAAGGCCTCGAGACCCGAGGCCCCTCGCCCGAGCTGCTTTTTGCCAGTGCGTATTCCGCCTGCTTCCAAAGCGCCGTGAGCCAGGTGGCTAAAAAACTTGGCACGCCAGTCGAAGACTCGACGGTGCGAGCCTTCGTGAGCCTGATCGAGGATGACCAAGGCGGTTACCGCATTGAAGTGGAGCTCCACGCGTTGCTCCCGGGTTTGGATCACACCCAAGTGCAACACATCATGGAGGAAGCCCATAAGAACTGCCCCTATTCCAAAGCACTGCGGGGCGACACGACGGTCAGGCTGGAGGCAGACTGATCGGCGAAAGGCGACCAGACCAAACATCTTAGCCGTCACTCCGGCGGCAAATCAAAGACAAATAACGAACCATTATGAATACACTAGAAGTTAAGGGCGACTGGAACATCACCAAAGGCAAATTGAAGCAGAAGTGGGCTAAGCTCACGGATAGCGATCTGCAGTTTGCCGAAGGCAAGCAGGAGGAATTGATCGGTCGGATTCAAAAGCGCACCGGGGAAACCCGCGAAGCCATTGAAAAAGCGATCAAGGAATCGTCCTCCTCCTGCGGCTGCAAGTGACTGCATGGCGCGATGCAAAACCGGAGGAAATAAATATGAAAGACGAAGTCTATAAACTCATCGAACTCACCGGCACCTCGACCACGTCAATCGAGGATGCAGTCAACACGGCCGTCAAACGTGCGCACAAGACCATCAAAAAACTTTGCTGGTTTCAGGTGGTTGAGACGCGTGGCCACATCGACAAAGGCAAGGTGGATCACTGGCAGGTGACGATCAAAGTCGGATTTGCAGTCGAAGGCTGACCTCGGCGAGCGGCTGGAGCTGTGGAAGCGCAACCAGCCGCAACTGGATAAACAATTAACTACAGGTAACCAAAAAATTTATGGCTCAAGAAGAATTAAAGGCTGATTTCAATATCACGCGCGATCGCATGGTCCAGCTACTGAACGAGGATCTCGCCGGCGAATACCAGGCGATTATTGCCTATACCGTGTACAGTCAGGTGCTGAAGGGCGCCGCCTATAGCGACATTGCCCGCGAGTTGGAAACCCACGCCGGAGAAGAACTGGCGCATGCCATTAAAATTGCCAAACAGATCGACTATCTAGGTGGCATGCCCTGCGTGACGCCTAAACCGGTCAAAACATCCAACGATCCGGAAACCATGCTGCGTGCGGATCTGGAGAACGAACAGGAAACGGTGGCGCGTTATCGCGAGCGCATCAAGCAGGCCGAGGCGATGGGGGAGTTTGCGTTAAGCGAAATCTTACGCGGGATAATTGTGCAGGAACAGGAGCACGAGATCGATCTGAGTTCGGCGCTGAACATCGCTGTTCCTCCGATCAAGCGGCCGGAAGACAAAAAACTAGTCGCGACCATTTGAAGGACCTCCATGCCCCAAGGCGACAAATCTAGTTATACTGACAAACAGAAACGTCAGGCGGCTCATATCGAAGAAGGCTATGAGAAAAAGGGTACGAGCGTAAAAACCGCGGAAGCGCGGGCGTGGGCCACCGTGAACAAACTGTCCGGCGGCGGAAAACTTAGCGGTTCCGGCCGGACCAAAAAATAGCTACGATGCCAAAACTAACCGCCAAACAAATCAGTCTTCAGCTCAAGGCCGTACCGAGCTGGACGAAACGCGCGCTCACCATTCGCCAGACTTTTGAATTCGATGGTTTCTTGAAGGGCATCGATTTCGTCAACCGTGTCGCAAAAAGGGCACAGAAGGCCGATCACCATCCGGACATCGATATACGCTATACCAAGGTGACCTTGACGCTCACGACGCACGATGAAGGAGGGCTCTCAGAAAAAGATTTCTCCCTCGCCAAGCAGTGTGACGAAGCTTTTGCCGAGTTTTGAGAACCGTGCCGAATATCGCCAGACTCAAGGAGTCCCCACCCAATATTCATTGCCAGTGTATATAATTCAATCTGCGAGATCTTTAACATGACGCATTCAAGCACCATTCAGGAGGAAGAAATTTCAACGCCAAAAGGTGCTGAAATCGGCTTCGAAACAGCCGAGTTACCATTCGGAATTTACGGTACGCCGGCGAACGCCCCGAGAAAGCTCGAAGCACGGCCGCCGATCGAGTTGGTCTCTGAACGGTTTCCTTCGTTGGAGGAGCAGGAAATTATATTCACGTTTCTTGCGCCGGAAGCTCACGCGGTACATGTCGCTGGCGAGTTCAACAACTGGAGTTCAGACGCCACACCGTTGGAAAACACGGGATCCGGAGAATGGGTTACCCGCCTGTCGCTCAGGTCCGGGCAGTATGAATATCTTTTTGTCGTGGATGGTCGGTGGTTTGAAGATCCCGAGTCAGCGCAACGGGTAGCCAATCCGTATGAAGGATTCAACTCCGTGCTCACCGTGCCACTTGCGGTGAGAACGTCTCTTTTGTGATCACCGTAGCTCTAGAACCTACCTCTGAATATCGGGGTATCGGTGGTTTTTGCGCGATCAAAGGTGCTTTATGATGAATCATTACAATGGATCGATGGGCGGAGGGATGTGGATCTGGACCGTCCTCGGCGTCGTGGTGGTGGCCCTGCTGGTTGTCGTGATTAGCAGGTTGTCAAAGAAATAGTCATATCGCGGCGACGCTCTACGCCGGCGGCCGAACTGTCCCCTATGAACAATACCTTGGAACATCCTCCAGCCATCGGAGCTAAAAACAAAGCGAAGCCCGAGCCTGATCCGAAACTGCCGCCAACTCCGCCTTGGTACACACCGTCCGGTCTCTGGCAGCGCAAGACCACGGTCATCGCGGCGCTTTCCATCGCCGGCATCTTTTTGAATTTGGTGATGCGTTTTGGGTTTGGTGCCCCTCCGGCCGTTTATCAGATTCCATTGTTGGCGACGCTGACCGTCGGTGGCCTGCCACTCCTCTATGATCTGCTCCGGAAGCTGCTGAAGCGCGAGTTTGGCTCCGATTTGCTCGGAGGTATCTCCGTTATAACCTCGGTCATTCTCGGCGAGTATCTCGCTGGCTCCATAATTGTATTGATGCTGGCGGGTGGTGGAGCGCTGGAAAGTTATGCTTTGCGCAGCGCGTCGTCTGTCCTGGCGGCGTTGGCCAAACGCATGCCTTCGGTGGCCCACCGGAAACGTGAATCTGAAATCGTGGATGTGGAGCTGCCCGAGATCGCTGTGGGCGACATGCTTGTGATTTACCCGCACGAAATCAGCCCGGTGGATGGCGTGGTGACGGAGGGGCACGGCGTGATGGATGAATCCTATTTGACGGGCGAACCTTTTCAAATAACCAAAACTGCCGGCTCCGCGGTGCTTTCGGGCGCGATCAATGGAGAATCGGCGTTGACCATCCGTACGACCAAGGCGGCCGCCGATTCGCGTTATGCCAGGATCATGGAAGTCATGCGCGAGTCTGAATCCAAGCGCCCGCAGTTGCAGCGCCTCGGGGATCGCCTCGGTGCGATCTATACGCCGGTCGCGCTGGCGGTCGCGATCCTGGCCTGGGTCATCAGCGGAGAATCGCTCCGCTTCCTGGCGGTGCTGGTGATTGCCACGCCTTGTCCGCTGCTCCTCGCGATCCCGATTGCGATCATTGGCTCGATTTCACTTTGCGCGCGTCGGGCGATCATCGTGAAGAACCCCGTCGTGCTCGAGCAAATCGCAGAATGCCGAACCGCGATTTTCGACAAGACTGGAACGCTGACCTACGGTGCGCCGAAGCTGACCGAACAGCTCATCGCTCCGGGCTTTGTTCAAAAGGAAGTGCTGACGCTGGTGGCGGGTTTGGAACGCTATTCGAAACACCCGTTGTCGCGCGCCATCCTTGAGGCCGCGAAGGGAGAGGGGATTGCTCTCCCGGAGGCGTCGGAGGTGAGCGAACAACCCGGTCGCGGCCTGAGCGGAACTGTATCCGGCCGCCGGGTACAGGTCACCAGCCGCAGCAAGCTCGAAGAGCAAAAGGTCGCGGGCATCAATCAGCTTCCGCCGGTCGCGGGTGGACTGGAGTGCGTGGTGGCGATTGACCAGCGCTATGCAGCGGCCTTGCGCTTTCGCGATGCACCGCGAGCAGAGAGCCGGTCGTTCGTTAAACACCTTGGGCCAAAGCACCAATTCGCGCGCGTCATGCTCGTGTCGGGAGATCGCGAGTCGGAGGTGCGCTACCTTGCCGAACAAGTCGGCATCACCGAAATCCAGGCGCAGAAAAGTCCCGAAGAAAAACTCGCCATTGTCCGCGCCGAAACGGCCAAAGCGAAAACCCTCTACGTAGGCGATGGGATCAATGATGCCCCCGCCATGATGGCCGCTACGGTCGGCATGGCGATCGGGCAGAACAGCGACGTGACGGCGGAGGCTGCGGGTGTCGTGGTTATGGATAACTCGTTGGAGAAAGTGGACGAATTCATGCACATCAGTCGGCGGATGCGGATCATCGCGCTTCAGAGTGCGGTTGGCGGCATGGTGCTCAGCGTCATCGGCATGGGTCTGGCCGCAACCGGACATTTGGGCCCGGTGAGTGGCGCGATCACTCAGGAAGTGATCGACGTTTTGGCCGTGCTAAACGCCCTGCGTGCCGCCTTCCCGCCCAAGGTCATTCACGATCTATGAACCTTACCGCCACAATCGCCGCGTGAATGGCCATGGTTACTGATAAACAATCGATCCAGCCACCACGCGCTTTCAGCCGGGTTGATCTGGCCGTGGCCGGGCTGCTCGCTGCTTTCATTTATGCGCTGGTTACGGTAGCTCACGAGTGGACTGCGCCGCTGCAGCAAGTGCCGGAGATTCATCTGGAGGTGCGTTTTCTGCCGCTTTACACGCTGTTCAGCCTGTCGCGGGGCGTCATTGCCTACGGCGTGTCGTTCTTTTTCACGATGGTCTATGGCTACACCATGGCTCGGGTGGCTGGCGCGGAGAAGGTGATGCTGCCGGTGCTCGACATCCTGCAAAGCATCCCGGTGCTCGGTTTCCTTCCCGGATTTGTACTCGGCCTGGTCCACCTTTTCCCAAATCAAAACATCGGCCTGGAAATTGCCTCGGTGTTGATGATTTTCACCGGGCAGGTCTGGAATATGACATTCTCGTTCTACTCGTCGCTGAAATCCGTGCCGCCGGAATTGACGGCGGTTGCGCGACTCTCGCGAATGTCGTGGTGGGAACGATTTTTCCAGCTTGATCTCTCATTCTCAGCAACCGGTCTGCTTTGGAACAGCATGATGTCGATGGCTGGCGGTTGGTTCTTCCTGATGGTGAGTGAAGCTTTCGTGCTGGGGGAACACGATTTTCGGCTGCCGGGCCTTGGTTCGTTCATGAGTCTGGCCATCGAGCGTGGTGATGGGCGGGCGCAACTGCTCGGAGTGCTGGCAATGCTTGGCATGATCGTATTCGTCGACCAGGTGGTCTGGCGGCCGCTCGTCGCGTGGTCGCCCAAATTTACCGATGAGGAATCAAACAATACATCCAACTCATGGATTTGGGAACGGTTGCGCCGTTCGCGGATTTTGCGGGTAGCGTCGCAGTCGTGGAAGTTTCTCCGACGGCGCCACGGTCATGCGGTGGTACCACCGCCTAAGCAGTCCGAAGCACCGAGCGCAAAAGCGATCAAGGTGCGGCGCTGGACTAGCCGCCTGCTTATTTCCGCACTTGGCGTTGTAATTTTGTTCGGTTTCGTGAGATATGTTCAATTGTTGTGGTTGCTCACGAACGGAGACTGGTTCGGTCTGTTCCAAAGCACGGCCGCGACTTTTTTGCGTGTTGTCACTGCGGTCGCGCTGGCGTCGCTCTGGACGATTCCGGTGGGCGTCATGATCGGGCGTCATCCGCGCTGGTCGCACGTCCTGCAGCCGATCATCCAGATGGCGGCCAGTTTTCCCGCGCCAATGATATTTCCGGTGGTGGTAGGTTCGATGCTGGCGTTCGGGATCGGCCTGAAAATCAGTTCGGTGATGCTTCTTTTGTTAGGCACACAGTGGTACATCCTTTTCAACGTCATTGCAGGCAGCAGCGCGATTCCGCGTGAACTCTGGGAAGTCTCCCGGCTTTCGCGGTTCTCATGGTGGCAGCGATGGAAACAACTGATCCTGCCCGCGATTTTCCCGAGCCTGCTCACCGGTTGGATCACTGCGATGGGAGGTGCCTGGAATGCCAGCATCGTCGCCGAGTACATGAAGTTTCGTGGTGAAGTTCTGAGCACGACGGGACTGGGAGCCGCGATCAGCCAGGCGACCGAACGCGGACAGTTTCACATCCTCGCCGCTGCCGTTGGCATCATGGCGGTGGCGGTCGTGAGTTTCAACCGGCTCGTCTGGCGCCCGCTCAGTCATCGGGCGCAAACTCGCTTCACTTTGGAAACCTGATTATGACGACGCCTCTCCTAGAAATCCAAAACGTGTTTCAATCCTTTCCCGGCGCAGGCGGGGGGAGTGTTGAGATTCTCCACGACATCAGTCTCGAGATCCGCGAGCACGAGGTCGTTGCCATCATGGGACCGTCGGGCTGCGGGAAATCCACGCTCTTGCGCGCGATCATCGGCCTGGAACCTCCGACCTCGGGACAGATTCTCTATCGCGGTAAAGTGCAGACCGGCTTGAATCCATCGACCGCGTTGGTGTTTCAAAACTTCGCACTGTTTCCGTGGTTGACCGTGCAGGAGAATGTCTCCGTCGGTCTGTCCCATTTGCCGCTAACCACCATAGAGCGGGAAAAGCGTGTGGCCGAGGTGATCGATGCCGTCGGCCTCGGCGGTTCAGAGGAAGCTTACCCTAAAGAGCTTTCCGGGGGCATGAAGCAGCGCGTCGGACTGGCCCGCGCGCTGGCCGTGCAGCCGGAAATCTTGTGCATGGACGAGCCGTTCAGCGCCCTTGATGTGCTCACGAGTGAAACGTTGCGCAACGAGGTTATCGACATCTACACCAACAAAACCTCGCCTGTGAATACGATCCTCATGGTGACGCATAGTATCAGCGAGGGGGTTTTTATGGCGACGCGGCTCGTGGTGATGGGCGCACACCCTGGCATCATTCGAGCGGTGTTTGACAACCCGCTGCCGTATCCACGCGACGAGCACCATCCGGACTTTATTGCCCTGATCGATAAACTTCACGCGCTGATCACCCAGGCGGCGCTCCCGACCGAACTTGCGGCCGTTGAAGGTGGGGGTGCCGGCAAATTGCCGATCCAGTCGATACCGATTATTTCGCTCAGCAGCGTCATCGGCTTGCTCGAAGTGCTCGAGAACGAGGGAAGTCTGGAGTTTTTCGAGTTATCACGCCAGGTGCATGTCGAATTGCACCAACTTCTCCTCGTGGTGAAAGCAGGCGAGTTATTCGGTTGGGTCACCACTCCGGGCGGTCGCGTCGATATGACCGCTGAAGGGCGTGCGTTTCTCGCCGCAGACATCAATGCGCGAAAGCAATTGTTCAACGTCACGCTGCGGAGGCTGTTCATTTTCGATCTCATCGTTCAGGCATTGATAAAATCAGCGCGTAACGAGGTTGATGAAACTGTGATCCTTAAGCAGCTCACGCAGCTGTTTCCACACGAACGCCCGCAGCGGATCTTACAGACCGTCGTGGCCTGGGCGCGTTACGCCGAACTCTTCAAATTTAACGGGCTGCGCAGAGTGTTCCATGGCCTCGAAAAACCAGCCGCTAGCGTGCTGTCCCACAAATAACTTTAACAATTCAGAAGCAGATTTTGAATGGGGAACTCAGGAAAGCCGGAACCGACAGGGCTCTGTACTCTCACGCTCTTTGCTTTTTCCCGTTTTCCTGAGTGCCTCATTCAATTTCCGAGATGCTTTTTATAAGGTTTCTTACGGGACACCACACTAGCGTATAGTAAAATCCGTCACGGCGTCCGGGAACGTTTCGCGGCGATGATCCTACCTAGAACACCCCATAACGTTTGCGCTGGTGGTGGTGTAGGCTTTGGGCGATGAAAAAAAATATCCTTTATCTCCTTTTGCCAGTAACGACCGCGCGCGCGGCCTGGCGACTTGTTCCTACCATCGCTTGTTGCGGTGCGCTTGGTTTTCTCGCCGGTTGTACGACTGAACCGGAGTCGCACATGGTTTCAGCACCGCCTCCTCCCGCACCCACCACCCGTGCGACGACAACGACCACGACCACAACCGCTCCGGTCGTCGGCGTGGCCTCTCCTGCAGTGGTCGTGGCAAATCCTGGTTACGTGACAAACAATGGATACGTACAAACTACGTCGCCGGTTGTCAGCACCACGGTCATAACTCAAGCTCCGCCTGCGTTGCAGCAGGAGGTCGTCCTTGCCCAGCCGACGCCTCAGCACGTGTGGCTCCCTGGCTATTGGACCTGGCGCAATGATCGTTATGAATGGATGGCTGGACATTGGGAGCTACCGCCGAGTTCGAGCACGGTCTGGATTGCGCCGCGCTGGGAGCAGCACGGCAATGCCTACAAGTTCACTGAAGGTTATTGGAACTGAGATCGTAGAAACTGAATTGGCCCTTTCCTCTTAGTGGGGGGAGGGCAATCAACCCCTTTTGGATAATTATCGAATGAAAACAAATCTCTACACCCTCGGCACCGCGGTCGCGTTAAGTTTGACCGTGTTTTCCACGGTAGGCTGTGCCGAAAAGGATAGGACCGCCGATGCTCCTCTGCCGCCGGCAAAGGAAGTGGCGGCGTCGAGGATCGACCCAAACAGTCCGGCGCAGACGGCAGCCCTTGCCACTGCCGACATTGCTTCCGCCAAATGGAGTGACATCAAAGATTGCACCTACGATATGAGGGCGCAATTTTTTACCGGTCTCAAACAGTTGGAACTCCGGGTGGACAGCCAGATCAGTGAATTGACGGCAAAACGTGCCGCCATGAAGAGTTCAGCCAATACCAAAGACTGGGATTTTGCCATGAAGGAGATGAACGACTCCCGGTCATATTTGAAATCGGTCGGCGATGAGCTGAACAAAGCGAGCCCCGAGACGTGGACTCAGCAAAAGGAAACCGTTGGACTGGCGTGGGTGCGGGCACAAGCAGCCTACGACAAAGTCAAATCCAGTACGACCAGTTGAATTAGCGTATTTCGGTCGGCGAAAGTGCCGAGCCAAGAAACCGGACCAAATTTTATTTGGCCGGTTTTTTTGTTCGCGCTGGGTCGAATGACACGGAGCCGTTTGCGCCGGCTTGGATAGAATGAGGAAGCCTAATTGCCTTCGTTCATTCAGTTGTATGAACGAGTCAGAAGGCGAAAGTAACCCAATAGGTTACTTTCGCCTTGGGCGAAGCAGTGCACTGGCGGGTTCCTGCCAAGCGTTAAACGTGTGGCAAATATAGCGGATGGTTATCAGTTTGAAATGCCGCGGACTGTGCTTCGGGGGGTATTATACCAAACGCCCCATGCTTTTCACGAATGGCGAAAACCCATTTTTACAGGAGGGACCAGAGTGAACGGAGGCTTTTTGATTTTAATGGAAGCTCCGATACCTCCGTTTGCTCCTGTTTAATGGATATAAGTCTTGGGCCTTGGTAAAAAGCATCAGGTGATGGGTATTTCGATGCCGCAACGGTCAGAGAAACGCCCTGTGGCAGGGAAAGGCCCCATAGAAGCAGGCGCAGGAGCAAGCTATCTTGCACCCATGAATCCTATTCTTCTTATTCTTCTCCTTGTTCTGTTGTTCGGTGGCGGCGGTTTTTACATCGGCGGACCCATGATTGGAGGCGGCGCGCTCGGCCTGATTTTGGTGATATGCTTGATCGTCTTCCTCATGGGCGGCTGGCGCACAAGAAGCTAACCGGATAATATCTCTTCACTTGGTCTGCCCAGCACAACCGCGGGCCTGAAAGGCAGCCTCAGCATCGCTGAACCACATGACGACATTACTTGCTCCCATTCCTGCAGCCTCAAGAGAGTCGGCGGCTCCGGCCAAGGCTTACCAAAGCGTAAATCCGTTCGACGGAAAGATCCTCAAGACATTTAAGGAGATGTCCGCCAAGCAGCTTGAGGCAGCGATTAAAACGGCTGCGATCTGCTTCGAAGCGTGGCGGCATACGACATTTACCGAACGTGCGATGGTGGCCGCAAAGGCCGCCGCCCTCATGCGTGCACGAGCAAACGAGTTTGCGCGCCTGGTGACGCTGGAAATGGGAAAACTCATCGAAGAGTCACGCGGCGAAGTAGCCCTGAGTGCCGATATCATCGACTATTACGCCATCAATGCCGAACGTTTCCTAACGCCCCAGAGGCTGAGCCCGAGCACGGGCGAGGCCGTGATCGAAAACGCACCCCTTGGTGTGCTCTTTGGCGTGCAGCCTTGGAATTTTCCCTATTACCAGCTCGCGCGTTTCGCCGCACCGAACCTGATGGCAGGAAATGTTGTGATGGTGAAACACGCGGGCTGCGTCCCTCAATGTGCCATAGCCTTCGAGCAGCTGTGGCTTGACGCCGGCGCGCCCGTCGGCGCCTACACCAACCTGGTGATTTCACATGATCAGGTAAACCAGGTGATAGATGATCCACGGATTAAAGGCGTCGCGCTGACCGGTGGCATCGAAGCCGCCAGAGGCATTGCAGCGCGAGCGGGACAGAACCTTAAGAAATCGACAATGGAGCTGGGTGGCAGCGACGCGTTTATTGTGCTCGAAGATGCCGACCTGGAACAGACCGTGAAGTGGGCCATTTGGGCCAAGATGAATAACACGGGCCAGTGCTGCGTTGCCGCGAAGCGTTTCATTGTCGTTGAGGAAATCGCCGACCGCTTTCTCGAAAAATTTCAAGCCGTCTTCGCAACGCTCAAGCCGGGAGATCCGATGGACAAGGCGACGACGCTCGCGCCTTTGTCCACGGAAGGGGCTTTGGTCAAACTGCTCGGGCAGATCGATCGCGCCGTCGACAAAGGTGCCACCGTGGTGATGGGCGGAAAACGGATCGATCGCCCTGGTTCGTTTATGCAGCCGACGATTCTGACGAAAATCAAACCAGGCAATCCTGCTTTCCGGGAGGAGTTTTTTGGGCCCGTTGCACTTTTCTTCCGGGTGAATAACGAAGACGAAGCGGTGGCACTCGCCAACGACTCGGATTTTGGGTTGGGTGGATCGGTTTTTACTGCCGACGGTGCGCGCGGCAAACGCATAGCAAGCCGGATCGACACCGGCATGGTGTTTGTCAATCACCCAACATGGACGGCGCCCGATCTTCCATTTGGCGGTGTCAAGAACTCCGGTTACGGCCGTGAGCTTTCCAGTTTGGGCATCCAAGAGTTTGTGAACAAGAAACTGATACGCGTCTCAGCGATCGATGCACCCGCTTGAGCGGAATTTGGGACGATCGCGAAAGCCACCGGACAATGGTTACACGCAGACAATTCATCTCTGCCGCGACGACGATGGTCGGCGGGGCGGTGGTCTTTGGGGCATGCTCCTCGCAGAAGACCGATGAGAGTTACGAAGCCGTCGCGCGCAGAACCTGGTGCCATACGGAAGGCCGTGTCGACAACCGATCTCTTATGCAGCGTGATCTCGTTCGCTACGCGACCCTTGCTCCATCAAGTCATAACACACAGTGCTGGAAGTTCCGCATTGAGGATCACACGATCTCAATCTTGCCCGATCTTTCGCGACGATGTTTTTCGGTCGATCCCGACGATCATCATCTTTTCGTCTCGCTTGGATGTGCGGCGGAAAATCTGATACAGGCGGCACTGGCGAACGGACTCAAAGGGGAGTCACGCTTTGAAACGGCGGCAACGGGGGAGCTCGCCATCGCCCTGGAGCCGACCAAGGCCTTCGCTTCGCCGCTGTTCAATGCTATTCCAGTGCGTCAATGCACTCGAGCCGAGTTCGACGGCAAGCCGCTCCCAAACGAGGAATTGCGGCTGCTCGAACAAGTCGGTAGAGGTAAAGGCGTTCGGGTTATTTTACTCACCGAAAAAACCGCGATGGAGAAGGTTCTTGAGTACGTCGTTGAGGGCAATTCGGCGCAAATGAACGATCCTGCGTTCATCGCGGAACTGAAATCATGGATTCGTTTCAACGACGACGAGGCGATTCGAACCGGGGATGGCCTGTTTTCCCGATTATCAGGGAATCCGTCCGTACCGCGGTGGCTGGGAAGTACGTTTTTCGGTATGTTTTTTAGACCCAAGAACGAAAACGATAAATACGCGAAGCAGGTGCGCAGTTCGGCTGGACTCGCGGTTTTTGTCTCTGACGTCGAAGACAAGGCTCATTGGGTCGAGGCAGGACGTTGTTACGAGCGCTTTGCGCTGCAGTCGGCCGCTTTGGGCATTCACAACGCCATGCTCAACCAACCGGTCGAAGTTGCATCGGTGCGTCCACAGTTCGCGTCTTTCCTCGGAATGGGACGTCGCAGGCCCGATCTCGTTGTACGGTTTGGCCGTGGCCCAAAGATGCCCCAATCGTTGCGCCGTCCCGTGCAGGCCGTTTTAGCCTGAATTCTCCGCAAGGAAAGCGTTTGCTCGCGAAGCCGTTTTTTCGAAAGAAGGGTCAAATTGACCGCTTGAGCTCTTTCAAAAGCAGGAACGTACTTTCCGTTATGACGAACAGCACATTCAAAAATGAAAATTGAACCTAAAGACTTTCGTGTTTCAGGCGGCAAAAAGGTGAAGCTCAAAAAGTGGGCGACGGACATCAAACCGCTCTACAAGTCCGACAAACATTATAAGGAATGCCTCGTTGAGGATGTCGAAGAATTGAGCGCGCTGCAGCGCCTTCTTTATGCATCCAACAACTACTCGGTCCTCCTTATTTTTCAGGCGATGGATGCCGCCGGCAAAGATGGCGCGATCAGCCACGTGTTAAGCGGTGTGAATCCGCAGGGATGCGAGGTTTACAGTTTCAAGCATCCAAGTTCGGACGAATTGCTTCATGATTTTCTCTGGCGCACGACGCGCTGTCTGCCGGCGCGCGGACGGATCGGCGTTTTCAACCGTTCCTATTATGAGGAGGTCTTGATCGCCCGCGTGCATCCGGAGATTTTGCGCAGCGAGAAGATTCCAGACGAGCAAGCGGGCTCAAAAGAAGTCTGGGTCGGGCGCTACCGCTCGATCGTGGATTTGGAAAAACATCTCCACCGCAACGGAACAGTGGTACTAAAATTTTTCCTTCACCTCTCAAAGGAAGAGCAGCGAAAACGTTTTCTGGAGCGCATCGATGAGCCTGCCAAGAACTGGAAATTCAGCGAAGCCGACATCATCGAACGAAAATTCTGGGACCAGTACATGGAGGCCTACGAGGATTGTTTGAGTGCAACCAGCACCAAAGCTGCACCCTGGCACGTGGTTCCGGCCGATGACAAACTTAACGCCCGGCTCATTATTTCCCGGATCGTGATCGACGCGCTGAAAGGACTGAAAATGAGCTATCCCGACGTAACTGCGGCGCGCAAAAGCGAACTCCGCAAGATTCGTGAGCAACTGACAAAGTAGGATTGAGTTTTCCGGAATCCGCTACGTTTGTCGGATATAACCTTGGATTTGAGCCAATGTGCGTTTTTGTGATTTTGAATCTGAATATATGAAGACAAACGGTTCCGCCACCCACGCACCGCAAAATCAGCCGACGCGTCAAGCCCAAGGCAAATCCTCCGACCGCGTCACCCTGACGGCGATCGCGCGCCGGGCCATGCTGGCGCGCGGCCTGGAGCCGGACTTCACGCCGGCGGCATTGAAGGAACTCGCGGCCATGGGTGAACCGACCGTCGAGAGCGGCAACGTGCGCGACCTGCGCGGACTGCTCTGGGCGTCCATCGACAACGATGATTCTCGAGACCTCGACCAACTTACGGTCGCGGTGCCGCTCGCGGACGGGCGGGTCAGAATCTTGGTGGCGGTGGCCGACGTCGACGCACTGGTGCGCAAAGGAACGGAACTCGATGGGCACGCGTCGCGAAACACGGCTTCGGTTTATACGCCTGCTGCGATTTTCCCCATGCTCCCCGAGGCGCTTTCCACCGATCTGACGTCGCTGAACGAGGATCAGGACCGGATCGCCGTCGTGGCCGACATGGTGTTTGGAGCTGACGGTTCGTTCGTCTCATCGGAACTCTACCGCGCGCATGTACGCAATCGGGCCAAACTCGCGTACAACAGCGTCGCGGCGTGGCTGGACGGCACTGGCCCGGCGGCCCGGCGCATTCAGGAAACTCCGGGACTTGACGAAAACCTGCGTCTGCAGGACCGCGTTGCGCAGCGCCTGATGGAGCGGAGACATCGCCACGGCGCGCTCAGCCTTGAGTCCCTTGAATCCCACGCGGCCTTTTCCGGTGATGCGCTCTCCAATCTCGATCTGGATAAACCGAACCGCGCAAAGCAGCTGATTGAAGACTTTATGATCGCGGCGAACGGAGCGACCGCGGCCTTCCTCGAAGCGAAGAAATTTCCATCGCTCCGCCGGGTACTCCGGTCTCCGGAACGCTGGAGCCGGATCGTGGAACTCGCATCGAGTCTTGGCGAGCGGCTCCCCGACACACCTGATGCTGTCGCACTCGAAGGTTTTCTTTCGCGACGTCGCACGGCCGCACCGGAGAAGTTCCCCGACATCTCCCTGGCTGTGGTCAAACTCATCGGTCGCGGCGAGTACGTGCTCGATCTTCCCGGCGACAAAGCTCCCGGTCATTTTGGGTTGGCGGTGAAAGACTACACTCATTCCACGGCGCCAAACCGGCGTTTTCCCGATCTCATTACGCAACGTCTCTTGAAAGCGGCGCTGGCCGGCGCGCCATTGCCTTACAGTTTTGCCGAGCTGACGACGCTTGCCCAGCACTGCACGGAACGCGAAGACGCTATAACCAAGGTCGAGCGCCAAGTCCGGAAGTCGGCGGCCGCGTTGCTCCTATCTGGCAGGATTGGCGAACGCTTTGATGCATTCGTGACCGGCGCTTCCGAAAAAGGCACCTGGGTCCGGCTTTTGCAGCTCCCGACTGAAGGCAGGCTGGAGCGCGGGGTCCAAGGCCTCGACGTGGGCGACCATGTTCGCGTCGAACTCATTCATACCGACGTCGAACGCGGTTTCATCGATTTCGCGCGGGCCTGATACCAACGTCCTTTGCGAGTTGGATTTTTGCAGGACCCGAGCTAGCTCAGGTCGGATTGGGCTCGCGTAGGGCCTGACCTCGCGTCAGGCCGGATCGAGCGACAGAAGGCGTCGAAACGAGGTCGAGCCCTACAGCCCAGATTATTCGGGACGTCGGTTTGACGGCTGCGAACGGAACGAAGAAGCCCCAAAGCGTTCCCGGCGAGTATCGACGCCGGGGTGCCGATTGTGCGCAGGGGCGCAGTCTCGCTGCGCCCTTTCTGGGATCGCAAACCAGGGCGCAACAAGATTGCGCCCTACCTCAAGCGGCCACGACGTTCTTAAAACATTCCCAAAACTGTTTTGGGCGATAGCTGCCGAGTTTCAAAGTCGCAGAGCATCACTTCCGAATCGGTTAGGTTTGCACGGTGGTTCGGCTCCGAACGCTCCGACGGTGCCAGACGGCCAATGCGAGCACGAAACACGCGATCAAGCCGTAGGTGCTTGGCTCGGGAACAGCTGCGTTTCCGTTCGGTGGTCCAACCGGAATGTCTGTATTAGCACTGCGGAGATAATAGAACAGATTTGGCCCGTAGCCGACGTCAGTCGTCGTAAAAGTTAGCTCATCGAAATCATCGGCGACCGTGCCAATGAGGAAACGGTCCACCGCCACGCCGGTCAGGGGGTCTATGGTCCCGAACTCGTGTTGATTGGTCTTCGTGTCGTGACGGATATAATAGAACTGATTGGCGCCGTAACCAACGTCGGTGGAGGTGGCGACGAACGCGTCGAAATTGTCCAGATTGAGCAACCATCGATCAGTGATGGTGCCAGGTTGGTGCGGATCGATGGTTCCGAAGTGGGTTCCGCCAGCGTCATGCCGGAGGTAGTAAAACAAATTGGCCCCAAAGGTCACATCAGTGGACGTAAAGGTTAACGAATCGAACGGCTGGCCGATGGCGAATTGATCTTGTTGGGCCCCGGCGGGAGTGATCGTCCCGAATTGGGGAGCGCTTGCATCCGCGCGCAAATAGTAAAGGTTCGTGGCCCCGTAGGTCAGGTCGGGTGATGCAAACGTCAGCGCGGTATAGCTGAGATTACCCACACCGAAGCGATCGACTACCACCGGAGGCAGTGAATGGGGGGCAACGGGAGTTGCGATAGTATCAAGATAGGAGGCGCCGCTCACGGCATCATGGCGGATGGAAGAAAACAGCGTGGGAGTCGTGGGTGCCCCGAGCAGATTTTGGTTCGCATAGGTTAAGCCCTTGAAGTTGTCGCCAACAAAAATGCGATCCACGACCTCACCGGTGGGGGAAGCAAGCGGAGGTCGAATTGTGCCGAACCACATGCTAGTATCATAGTCGATTGCCGATGCTTGCTGTGCTGCACATGCTGCCAACAGCATCGTGAGAGTGGAGAACTTGGTTTTCATTTTTGAGCATGCCCTTTTTTTTCCCAGTGTTGTTGCGCCGATGCCCCATTCTAGTGAAGTCGCCGGTCGATAGTATGGGGTGTAATCCTACGCTAACGCGGATAACCGCTCGCTTCTGTTGCGGGCGGGTAACACCCCATGCCCGGGGATCGCGGTAAGGACTATCGTGCAGCGAACAGTTTTCGTCCCTCGCTTTGCTGAGAACCATTATGCACACGACTTCAACCTGCCGCACGGTGGCTATTTTCACTGCCGCACTTTTGATAGGAATCGGGTTGCCCGTAGCCGCCCACGCCCAGGCACCCTTTCAACCGCTCAACGCTCCTGCTACCAACGAACATCGCCCCGGCAAGTTCGTCTGGGCCGATCTATTCACAACCGATCCTGTTGCCGCCACCAAATTCTACAGCGGCCTGTTTGGCTGGACCGCCAATATCATCATCCAAAACGGCAGAACCTATACGGTGTTTAGCAATGGCAGCCGTCCGGTGGCTGGACTGGCCCCGCGTCCGTCGTCGAAAGGGAATCGGCCGTCTCGTTGGATAAGTTATGTTGCCGTCACGGATATGTCTGCGACTTTGAAACTCGTGACGAAGGCCGGCGGGAAAATACGCGCTGAGGCGCGCAATTTTCCGCAACGCGGTATTCAGGCGATCATCGCGGACAACGAAGGCTCGACGGTCGGACTACTCCAATCCAGTTCAGGCGACTCGGCTGACGACGAACCTAAGCCGGGCGATTTTAACTGGTTCGAACTTTTCGTGAGCCAGCCGCAAACCGCGTCCGACTTCTATCGGCAGGTTATCAACTACGATGTAGCGCCAGATCTTCGCACCGAACGGAAAAATGACTTTGTACTTTCGAGTGGTGGACTGGCTCGTGCCGGTGTGGCACCACTGCCTGATCGGGAGGATGCCGATGCCGGCTGGCTTGCGGTCGTCCGCGTGGCCAACCTCGACGAGACCCTCGGCCGGGCGGTTACGCTTGGTGGAGAAGTCATTTTATCTCCTCGAGAGGCCGCCTATGAGAGCCGCTTCGCCATCGTCGCCGACTCCACTGGCGGCACCATCGGCCTGGTCGAGTATGTGAACAACGCCAATCCGGCCAACCGCCCATGAAGTCTACCCATAAAATTATCCTTGGTTCACTTGTCCTGTTCGGCCTGCAGTTTGGGTTGATCAGCTGTGTCACGGATGCCTACGTCGGCACCGGTGTCTATTACGGCGGGCATCGCGATCCTTGGTTTCATGACGATCCCTGGATGGATGGGCACCGGTGGCATGGTGGTGGCCCGCGGGTTGAACCGAACGCCGGCATTTACATTCATCCGCCACGGGGTCGGCGGTAGGTCGTACGAGCGAGCAAGTCGTGACGTGCAATCGCATTCATGGGGTTGACGCACGACGAAAAAATCCGTGCAGGAAGAATATCATATTGTGCAAGACAGCGTTCGCGCTGCGGCCCGGTGCCGCGCGGGACGGTCCAGCCTGGATGCCGACCACCATCATTCTCGACAACCCGCGACGGCTTGCTGATGAACCGAACCACCGTGGACGCCAAATTAAGTTTAGACGGCGATCCCGTGGCCGCGCAGATCGTCACTGAAGTCCGGCGCGAAGAGGCTCTGCTCAAAGCCGGAGCTTTGCAGAAGGCCATTTTCAACAGCGCCAATTTCTCGAGTATCGCTACGGATGCGAAAGGCGTCATTCAGATTTTCAACGTCGGCGCCGAGCGCATGCTGGGCTATACCGCCGCGGAGGTGATGAACAAGATCACGCCGGCCGATATCTCCGATCCGCAAGAAGTGATCGTACGCGCCAAGGCATTGAGCGTCGAACTCGGAACGCCGATTGCCCCGGGCTTCGAAGCCCTGGTCTTCAAGGCCTCGCGCGGCATCGAGGACATTTACGAGCTGACCTACTTCCGCAAGGACGGCAGCCGGTTCCCGGCGGTCGTGTCGGTCACAGCCCTGCGTGACGCTCAAGATTCGATTATCGGTTACCTGCTGATCGGCACGGACAACACCGCACGCAAACAGGCGGAAGCCGCACTCCTCAAAGCCGGGGCTCTGCAGAGCGCCATTTTTAACAGCGCCAACTTCTCGAGCATCGCCACTGACGCCAAGGGCGTGATTCAGATCTTCAATGTCGGGGCCGAGCGCATGCTGGGCTATACGGCCGCCGAAGTGATGAACAAGATCACACCGGCCGACATTTCCGATCCGCAGGAAGTAATCGCCCGCGCCAAGGCGCTGAGCGTCGAGCTCTCCACCCCGATTACACCGGGCTTCGAAGCCCTCGTATTCAAGGCTTCGCGTGGCATCGAGGACATCTACGAGCTGACCTACTTTCGCAAGGACGGCAGCCGGTTCCCGGCAGTTGTATCCGTAACGGCTCTACGCGACGATCAGGGATCCATCATCGGCTACCTGCTGATCGGCACGGACAACACTGCGCGTAAACAGGCAGAGGCGGCTTTGCTCAAAGCCGGCGCCCTCCAGAGCGCGATTTTCAACAGTGCCAACTTCTCCAGCATCGCCACCGACGAAAAAGGCGTCATTCAGATATTCAATGTCGGCGCCGAGCGGATGTTAGGTTACACGGCCGCCGAAGTGGTGAACAAGATCACGCCGGCCGACATATCCGATCCGCAGGAAGTGATTGCCCGCGCCAAGGCATTGAGCGTCGAACTCTCCACCCCGATTACACCGGGTTTCGAAGCCCTCGTATTCAAGGCTTCACGCGGGATTGAGGACATCTACGAGCTGACGTATTTCCGCAAGGACGGCAGCCGGTTCCCGGCGGTGGTTTCGGTGACAGCGTTGCGCGATGCGCAGGATGCCATTATCGGTTACCTCTTGATCGGCACGGACAACACCGCGCGCAAGCTGGTCGAAGAGGAACGAAAGAAACTCGATCAACGCCTGCGCGACCAGCAGTTCTATACGCGCTCCCTCATCGAGTCTAACATTGATGCGATCATGGCCACCGATCCGGCCGGCATCATTACCGATGTCAACAAGCAGATGGAGGCGCTCACCGGTTGCACGCGCGACGAACTTATCGGTGCGCCATTTAAGAATTACTTCACCGATCCGGAGCGGGCCGAGGCGAGCATCAAGCGGGTGCTGAGCGAGAAAAAAGTAACCGATTACGAACTCACCGCGTGCGCCCGCGACGGCAAGAGAACCGAGGTATCTTACAACGTAACCACATTCTATGATCGGGACCGGAAGCTTCAGGGCGTGTTTGCCACTGCGCGCGATGTGACCGAGCGCAAACGCTTCGAACAATCGCTGCAGGAGGCCAATCGGATGAAGAGCGAGTTCCTGGCGAACATGTCCCACGAGCTGCGCACCCCGCTCAACGGCATTATCGGCTTTACCGAGTTTCTGTACGATGAGAAGCCGGGTCCGCTGAAACCGAAACAGAAAGAATACCTGGGCGACGTGCTAAGCAGCGCCCGCCACCTCCTCCAATTAATCAACGACGTGCTCGACCTCGCGAAAGTCGAGGCGGGCAAGATGGAGCTGCACCCGGAAACCTTTCCCGTAAACAAGGCCGTTGAGGAAGTTGCTGCCGTCATCAAGGGCATGGCGCAAAAGAAACAAATCGCAGTTGGCATCGAGATCGGGACGGGGCTCCACGCCGTCAGGCTCGATCAGCACAAATTCAAACAGGTCCTCTACAACCTGCTTTCCAATGCGATCAAGTTCTCCGACGACGGCGGCCAGATCGCCATCCGTGCCCAGCTTCTGGATACACGCCAGATCGAAGTTCAGGTCCGCGACACCGGCATCGGGATCAAGGCCGAGGACATTGGCCGGCTCTTCACGGAATTCGAACAACTTGATTCCGGTACAGCGCGGCGCTTCGAAGGAACGGGTCTTGGCCTGGCGTTGACAAAGAAGATCGTCGAATTTCAGGGCGGTCGCATCGGCGTGGAAAGCGAGCTGGGCCGGGGCAGTGTCTTCACCGTTTTACTTCCCGTGATGACAGAGGAAAATAAGAACGCATGAGTGCCAAGATTCTCGTTGTTGATGACAACCCAACCAACCTCAAGCTCGTCTCAGACGTGCTTGCGTACGAGGGCCACGACGTCCTCAAGGCCGTGGACGCGGAGGAAGCTCAGCTAGTTCTCGCCGACACTCTGCCCGATTTGATCCTGATGGACATCGCGTTGCCCGGCATGGATGGGCTCACGCTTACGCGCAAACTCAAGGCTGACGAGCGTACCCGCCACATACGCATTGTCGCACTCACCGCCTTCGCGATGAAGGGCGACGACCAAAAGGCCTTTGGTGCCGGCTGCGACGGCTATATCACAAAACCGATCGACACCCGGAAATTTAACGCCCAGGTGACGGCGTTTCTCGAATCCCGGCCTGCCGAAACCGACGCAAAGAAATAAATTATTCCCATGATCGAAATCCATCAGCGCGTGCCAGGCGTCCGACAGAATTTTCAGGGAGGCATGCTGAAAACATAACTGCCGGACTATCCTAAAGAGTCATGAACATTCTCATCGTCGACGACATCGCGGCTAATCGCAAACTGCTCCGCGTCCAGCTGGAGGCCGAAGGGTTCGGGGTTGTCGAAGCAGCCGATGGCATCGACGCTCTGGAAGTGCTCACGCACCAACGGGTCGATGCGGTCCTCTCGGACATTCTCATGCCACGGATGGATGGCTACCGGCTCTGCCACGAAGTGCGAAAAAACGCGAAGTTCAGGAATCTGCGATTTGTTCTCTATAGCAGCACTTACACCTCACCGGCCGACGTGAGCCTGGGTGACACAGTCGGCGCCGACCAGTTCATCGCGAAGCCGGCGCCCATCGCTGTCATCATGAACGCACTGCAGATTCCCGGTGCAAACCGTACGTTACGCTCGTCGGATCTGCCCGACGATGCGCTCATCGTTCAGCAATATAGCGCCGTGCTGGTGGCCAAACTCGAGGAAAAGAACACCGAACTCCAGCAGGCGCTCGAAGAGACACGGCGTGCGCACAAACAAATTCAGGAGCTGAATGTCGACCTGGACCGCCGGGTGCAGGAGCGCACCGCCGAACTAGCCAAAACCAACAGTGAACTCACCACCTCGCTCGCTGAAGTGAAACAGCTCAACGGACTTCTTCCAATTTGCTCTTACTGCAAAAAAATCCGTGACGACAAAAACTATTGGGACAGCGTCGAACACTACATTACTCGCCATACCAACAGCAATTTCAGTCACGGTATTTGCCCGGAGTGCTACGAAAAGCATGTCACTCCCATGTTGAAAGAATTGCACATCGAGTCTGCTGCCCGCGGCGATCCCAGCATGCCATGAATGGCTCTCGTTCGAGAGCGTAGCGCTAAACTCCGCTGATCGTGGCCGTAGCGCAATGATTCGCCGGGTCCACTTGAGCATATAAAGCTAAAATATAGCCGCCTTTCGGAGGGTTTTTTTACGCAAAGCCGCGAAGGCGCAAAGAAGGAATAGGCGCAATGAGCTCTCAATTCGGATCACGAATTTCTATTTATTCGCTGTGGGTTCAATTCTCCGAAGCAGCGCCTCGGCTTGGATTGCGTTGGTTCAGGGCGAAAAGCCCAAGCCGGCACACGAGACGCGTTTGCTCTCCGAGCCGCGAACTGCGATTTCCGCCCCTCACGTTGCGGTTGAGCCGGAGCGATGCAGTGGAGGGCGGAGCCCGTTGTCCCTAACCGGCTGGTTTGGGGGCGGCTCCGATCAAGCCCAATAGGGACCTCGGGCTCCACTCCCTGTGCATGGCTTTGCGCTGGAGGTGTGCTTCGTCTGCATCGTTCCGGCTTCGCGTCTTTTCACCGAATATGCCAGCCGAACGGCTGCGGCATTATTGGAAATGCTCCAGCTTAACAGGTGGCGAGAGCAGGGCGGTCGAGTACATCGCGAACCATGCGGAGCAGACTTAGCGCGGTGTAGGGTTTCGGCAGAAAGTCCTGCACGCGCGCTCGCGTAGCCTTGGCGATCTCGAGTCCGCTGACCACGATGATTTTTACCAAGGGATTGGTTCCAGCGAGGGCCGTGACGGTGGCTGCTCCGTCCATGACCGGCATCATCATGTCGGTGAGTACAAGGGAAATCTCCTGGGCTTGCTTGGTGTAGAGTTCCACCGCCTCGGCCCCATTGTTGGCGGTGATGACGCGGTAGCCGAAGGATTCCAGGGTCCGCTGCGTAATATCGCGAATCGAATATTCATCGTCGACCACCAGCACGAGTTCGTTGCGGCCGTGTGGCAGTTCCACCGGGAAAGGCGGCGTGGTCACGACGGTCCGCTGGGCTGGGTCTGCCGGCAGGAAGATATTGAACGTCGAGCCCCTGCCGATCTCACTTTCGACGTTCACGAAACCTCCATGACTCTTGATGACGGTGTGGACGGTTGCGAGACCGAAGCCAGTCCCTTTGCCAACCTCCTTGGTTGTGAAGAATGGTTCGAAAATGTGCTCGCGGATTTCGGGCGGAATGCCGAGGCCGGTGTCACTCACTTGTAGCAGCACATGTCGACCGCTGCTGGGCTCGGGCCTTCCGTTGGTTGCGTGGGCAGCAACGGTGAGGTTGGACAGGGTTATCGTCAGTGTACCACCTTGGGGCATGGCATCGCGGGCGTTGACGGCGAGATTGAGCAGCACCTGATGAAGCTGGGTTGGATCGCCAAGGATGGGCCAGAGGTCGTAGGGCATCTGGGTCACGATCTTTATGCTACTGGGAAAAGTGTGGCCGATGATTCCTTGGAGTTCGCTGACCAGGTGTCGCAGCCGGATTGATATCCGCTGGCCATCGAGCCCCCGGGCGAAGGAAAGCACCTGACGCACCAATTCGGCGCCGCGGCTGCAGCTGATATGAATGGTATCCAGGATGGTGCTGCGATCCGGGGCATTGGTCGAGTCGAGCTTGAGCAGCTCAATCGACATCATGATTGGCGCTAGCACATTGTTTAGGTCATGAGCGATGCCGCCGGCGAGCGTGCCGATGCTTTCCATGCGCTGGGCGCGCAGATGCTGGGCCTCGATTCTTTTCTTTTCGGTCAGGTCGCGCATACCCCCCACCATGCGGATGCCCTTGCCGGTCGCGTCACGGAGAATATAGCCGCTATCCTGCACGACTGCGTAGGCGCCGTCCTTGCGAAGGAAACGATACTCAGCCCTCCACGATTTTTCACCAATGTCGATGCTATCGCGAATGCCATCAATGACGCGGCGCAGATCGTCGGGATGGACGCGGTTTTCAAATGATTCGATACCGGGCTCGATCTCACTGGCGGCATACCCAAAGGTGCTCATGAAGCCATCGCTCCACCAGAGCTTGTTGGTCACCAGATCCCAGTCCCAGATCACGTCACTTACCACACGGGCAACAAGTTTGAAGCGCTCCTCGCTCTGGCGCAGCGCACCCTCCGCGAGCTTGCGAACGGAGATATCGCGGATGTTGCATTGGATAATCTGCTGGTCGCCTTCCTGGTAGAGATTGCTGACAAATTCGACCTCGACGCGGCGCCCTCCCTTGGTCTCCAACGGCAGATTGTCGTAGCGGATATAACCAGTCGCCTGAAGTTCCTGAAATGCAGCCCGGCTCGCGGCCTCATCTTTGAGCAGGCCGAATTCAAACAGTTCTTTGCCCATGAACTCCTCATGGGTGTATCCAAGAAACTCCGACAAAAACGGATTCACATCGACAATCTGGCGTGTTTCCGGATCGACGATGAGTATTCCATCATGCGCGGACTCAAACAGGCGACGGTAGCGCAACTCCGAGGTGGAAAGTTCGTCTGTGATCATAAAGGTATATTTTGCATTCCTTGAGACTCCGCGCTTCGATAGTACCGTGGCCGCCATGCCCGAGCCAGTGGGTGAACTCCCCATGGCATGTATTGGCCGAAATCGTCAACCGGCTATTGAGTCTGCCATTGGATTTCTAAAGGCACAGCGCGTCTTTTTTGCGCTGTTTGGCGGGTTTAGCTTTTTGCGACACAAGAGGCGCTTCCCGCTGTGCGTTCACTGCGGGCTCGCTTTCCGAGGCGCTAGAATATTTTCCCTGCAACGCGAGACTGTTGCACCTGGCGCGATTTTGCAGCGCAGCCTGCGCTGCGGTCACGTTGGCCGGAGAACCCTTCCAGGTTTTCAACGCCGTGTCCTGCAGCGCCCGGCC
>Ga0302323_100000287_pt1 | contig 39173 bp, 29 predicted proteins | sample Fen_T0_3_FD_201950 | JGI IMG/M metagenome (GOLD analysis project Ga0302323, IMG submission 201950) | Peat permafrost microbial communities from Stordalen Mire near Abisko, Sweden - Fen_T0_3 | ecosystem: Environmental > Terrestrial > Soil > Wetlands > Permafrost | place: Sweden: Abisko...
TCCGCTTCAATCGCGCGGCCGCCCTGAGCACGCTGGGCCGCGACGACGAGGCGCTCGCATCGCTCGCCGCGCTCCCCGCGACCGAGCGCGGCCACGCGATGTTCCAGATGATCATGGGCATCGCCGCTGCCCGCCGCGGCGACACCGCGCTCGCGCTCGCGCACCTCGATCGGCCGCTCGTCGAGGGGGTCTCCGGTGACTACGCCGTGAGCGTCGAGCTCGAGCTGGCGCAGGTCTGCCGCGCCCAGGGGCGCTTGGTCGACGCCGAGCGCGCGTTGCGCCGGGCCATGACGGACGTCGACTCGCTTCGCGTCCGGGGCTCGCTCGAGCTCCGGCCATGGATCCTCGCGCACCGCGCCAGCCCCTACGAGGCGCTGATCGACCTGCTGGTCGAGCAGGACCGTGCCCCCGATGCGCTCGCGGTGATCGAGTCGCTCCACGCCCGCGCCTGGCTCGACGCCACGACCACCACGCCGGCCGCCGAGCCAGCGCCGGGGCAGGGCCCGCCGCGATCGCCTGCCGCGGCCGCCGCGCTCGACCGCGTCGAGCTGCTCGACCGGCTCGGCGATCGCGAGGCGCTCGTGTTCCTGGACCTGGGGCAGACCGCGTGGCGCGCGCACGCCGTCGGCAAGGTCGTGCGGGTCGAGCGCGTCCCGGCCGCCGCGTTCACGGCCCTCGCCGGGTTTCGCAGCGCGCCCGATCGGCTCGATGCAGCGGCGACCGCCGCCGCGTTCCTCCTGCCACGCGAGCTCACCGCCAGCGATCGCCCGCTCACCATCGTGGCGTCCGGTCGGTTCGCCGACCTGCCGTTCGCCGCCCTGGGGCGCGGGTCGCGCCGGCTCGTCGACGACCGCGCGATCGCGCGGTTGCCCGGCCTCGCGGCGCTGCGGTGCCAGCCCCACGCGGCCGGCGGCCCGCCGGTGTTCATCGGCGACGCGGCCGGCGATCTCCCCTACGCCGCCGCCGAGGTGCGGGCGCTGGCCGCCGCGCATCAGGTGGCGCCCCGGCTCGGCGCCGCCGCGACCCGCGCGGCGGTCCTGGCGAGCCGCGACGCTGCCTGGCTGCACCTCGCCGTGCACGGCGAGGTCGGGCCCGAGGGCGGCGCGCTCTCGCTCCGCGACGGCTCGTTCGCCGCCGCCTCGGTCGTGCGCCAGCAGCTCGCCCCGGCCGTCGTCGTGCTCGCCGGGTGCTCGACCGCGGTCGGCGCCGACGTCGAGAGCTGGACCGGCTTTCCCTCCGCGTTCCTCGCCGCCGGATCGCGGTTCGTCATCGCGACCACGCGATCGGTGGTCGACGAGGCCGCCGCGGTGGTGATGGAGGCCTTCTATGCGCAATCGGCCACGCTCGATCCCATCGCGCGCCTCGCGGCCGCGCAGCGCGTCGTCGCGGCGCGCGTGCCGGCGACCGCGTGGGCCAGCTTCGCCGCCTGGGGGGTACCCGGCTGCGAGGTCGACGCCATGTTGCCCGGCGGTTGACCCCGCCGCCCGGCCCCCTCGTTCACCGCGCCGGTCGGTCATGTTCGGTCCCAGCTGGCTCCGTCGTCTGGACCTTGGACCGCGATCTCGCCGCTCGATGGCATGACGCCGTCACGACGATCCGGCCGGAGAATCCGCATGGCACTGACCCGCATGATCTTCGCAATCCAGGTGACCGATCCCAGACCGACCCGACTCCGCGTGACCGGCGATGTTGGTACGCCCGCCCCCGCGATGACCAGCCTGCGCCGCGGGGACCCCGAGCGGTCCTCGGTCGGCTGCGCCAATGCCTCGTGGACGATGGATCTCGGCGCGGGCGACTACCTCATCGAGATCCAGGCCGAGCGCTGGATCCCCGGTCGCCTCGACATCGCCGCCGAGCTTTCGCCCGGGCAGAGCCCGCCCACCTTCGTCTACCAGGGCGCTTCGGCGGGCAGCCCGTCGCCGGCGGGCCTCGCCGCCTGGAACGCCACGGCGCTCTACGTCGATCCCCCGGTGTCATCGGTCGCCAACGATCCGAAGGATCCCTGGCCGCCGCCGCCGCCGCCGCTGACCGCGCCGCCGGTCACGCTCGCGCCGGAGTCCTCGGCGTGGTTCACCGCCGAGCTGGCCGCCGCGCGGGCCCGGATCGCGGCCGCGCTCGACGGCAAGTCGGTGCCTGCGTCCGTGCTCGACGCGCTCGTCACCGGACTGTGACCGGTGGCTCGCTCGCCACGCTCGCCCCGGACTCGCGCGCCGTGACCACGTCGACCTCGAGCCCGGTCGGCTGCGGCGGCGGCAACGCCGCGCGGCTCGACAGCCGGATCGCCTCGTAGGTTCCGGGGGCCTCGATCACCAACCCGATCGACAGGCTCGCGCCGTCGCGGCGACAGCGCTCGTCGCCCGGGCAGCGCGCCACCAGCACCCGGTCGCGGTAGACGCGCAGCTCCACGGCAGGCGCGTCGACGCGGATCTGCGCGCGCAGCGTGTCGCCGATCGCCGCACCGCGCTGCCGGTTCGCGGGCCCGGTGCGCTCCACCGCGACCTGCAGCGCCGGCAGCGCGCGCTCGCCGCAGCGCGGGACAAGCCACGCGAGCGCCGCGAACGCCGCCACGGCCGCCGCCGCGATCGGATACCACGGTCGGCGTCGCGGCGGCGCCGCCGCCCGCCGCGGCTTGGCCTCGCGCCGCCAGCGCGCCACCGCGCGGTCTTCCCAGCCCGGGTCCGGCTCGACCAGATCGAGCTCGCCGATCCGGCCGATCAGCCGCTGGTAGACCGCGCGGGTCGCGTCCTCGCCCTCGGACCGCGCCGGCAGCTCGCGCTCCATGCGCTCGACCAGCTCGGCGTCCGGATGCGGCCGGCCTCGCTCCGTCACGGCTTCACGCCCTTGCGCTCGAGGCAGTCCCGCAGCTCCGGCATGGCCCGCCCCACCCGGATGCGCACGGTGTCGGCGTTCTCGCCCGTGGCCGCCGCCAGCTCGCCGTACTCCAGGTGCGCGAAGAACCTGCCCAGCACCGCGTCGCGCTTCTCGGGGGTCAGCGCGTCCAGGCAGTCCTCCAGCGCGCGGCGCTCCTCGTGGCGGGTCAGCGCCTCCAGCACGGGCGCGGCGGCGTCGACCACCGCGCTCTGCGCGATCGCGGTCCCGTGCGCATTCGCCCGCTTCTCCGCGCGCAGCAGGTCGATGCTCTTGTTCCGGGCGATGCTGTTCAACCACGCCCGGAGGCGCTTCGGATCGTGCAGGGTGTCGATGGTCTCGTACGCTTTCATGAAGGTCTCCTGCATCACGTCCTCCGCGCGCGCGCGGTCCTTGAGCAGCCGGTAGCAGAGTGTGTGCACGACGTTTCCATACTGGCGAACCAGCCGAACGAACCCGGCCTCCGGGTCGCCGTGTAGCAGCGCTTCGTAGATCTCGAGGTCGACGGCGGCGCCGTCTGGCGGAGCGGGCACCTCCTCATGCTAGACGGCTTCGGATGCGAGGACCCACCCGAGGGTCGACTGTCGGCGGGCGAACCGAGCGACCATTGTGCGCGCCGGACCACCCGATCGCGCAAGCGCGCGCAGTCACGGCGGTCCCGGAAGCCTGCCCGGCGCTGCGCGACCGCGCCGCAGGATCTTGTTCGGTCGCGCGGCCGGGCGACGTCACCGCTGCGATCCACCCCGGAGCCCGCTCATGAACGTCGCCGCCCGCTTTCAGTCGTACCTCGCCAGCCTCGAGCTCACCCCGCGCGAGCGCAAAGCCGCGTCCGACCAGCAGGTCGCCCTGCGCGACCGGCTGCGCCTGCACCTCGAGGGCGTCCTCGACATCCGGCTCGTGGGCTCGTACGGCCGCGGGACCGCGATCCGGCCGCTGAAGGACATCGACGTGTTCGTCGTGCTCGATGCCGGGACGCATCGCCGCAACGCGCCGGATCCGCTGCTCCAGACCATCAAGCGCGCGCTTCGCGCTGGCTATCCGGACCACGACCCCCGGATCCAGAACCGGTCGGTCAACATCGAGTTCTCAGGCACGGAGATCGCCTACGACATCGTGGCCGCGTTCCCGTCGGCCTGGACGGGGGCCGCCGACACCGAACCGCCCTACTACGAGATCCCCGATCGCCGCGCCGCGACCTGGATCCGGACCAACCCGGCCAAGCATGGAGAGGCGTGCATCGCCGCCAACAAGCGAGCCGGCGACATGCTCAACGGGCTGATCAAGGCCGCCAAGCACTGGAACCGCGACAACGGCAAGCCGCTGAGCGGCTTCCACATCGAGGTGATGTCGTACGAGGCGTTCGGGTGGAAGCCGGACGACCCGCGCGCAGGTCTCTGGGGGCTCTTCCAGCACCTCGCCAGCAAGGTGCAGTCGTCCTGTCCCGATCCCGCGGGCCTTGGACCGGCGATCGACGCCGACCTGACCTGGGAGGATCGAGTGCGCGCGCGGGACTTGCTGCAGCGCGCCGCCCAGGTCGCGCAGGCGGCGGTCGACGCGGAGCGGAAGGGCGATGACGCCACCGCGAACGCGCAGTGGCACAGCCTGCTCGGCGACGCGTTCCGGTAGCGCGACCGAGCAGGATCGCTCAGGGCATGACCTCGTCGAGGTCGATCCCCCGGGCCGCGACGAGGGTGATGGCCTCGCCGTCCAGCATCCGCTTCATCGCCATCTGGTTCCGGGCGATCTGGTACGCAGCGTGGACTCCCTTGCTGCCGAGCTCGCGATAGAAGTCGCTCGAGAACGCGCGGGCGGCATCATCGTCGATCTTGTCGCTGAGCGCGATCACGCAGTCCACGTGCGCGAGGAGCGCATCGGCGAGGACGGCGCTGTAGCAGGCATTGAGCACCACCACCTGGACCGTCGCGCCGGCGTGCTGGATGGCGGTCGCGAACATCGCCGGTGTGATGACCACGTGGCCGTGTTCGTCGGACTCCATGATGATGCCATCGGGCCCGCCGTGGCCGCTGAAGTGGATGATCGAGGGCTTCGTCTTGCGAAGCGTCTCGGTGAAGATGTCGGGATCGGTCTTCGCGACGCGTTCGAGCTGGTAGCGCCGCGTGCCTTCACGCAGGCCGAGCTCGATCCGATCGGCCTCCCCCTGCAGGTTCAGCCGTTGATGATCTCGCGAATTTGCGCTGAAGTACACGACCGATAACACGGTCGAACGGGGCCGCTGCCGCCGTGGCCCCGGAGGCTGGAGGACCAGCGCCGGGTGGTACGAAGCCGCGCGGAACTGCGGGACCGAGAGCGTGGCGAACCGCTTGCGGTTGATCAAGCGGCCCAGCGCGAACGCCAGCGGTGCAGGGCCGTAGACGAAGATCGTCAATGACCTGGACGACAGGTTCGCCACCTGGAGCTCGAGCTCGCGGCACGCGACCGCGAAGCTGTCCTCGGTCAGCTTGTCCAGAGCGTGGAGCTTCACCACGTCTCTGAAGCCGAGGCTCCATGTCTCCTCGTACTTCGAGATCTGGTCCTGCGAGATGGTCCCTGCGGAGGCCACCGCGAACGCGACCTCGTCGCTGGGCCCAGGCCTGGTCTCCCGGGTCGCCGGGCCGAAGTAGGTTCCCGTCGGAGCCGGCCGGTCCAGCGCGAAGTTGTACAGGGCCCCCAGCTTGTCGCGGTAGACGAAGGTTGTCGCAGGTGCCCAGCCGGACAGCGCGAGGCCGAGGTGGAAGACCACGGGAAGCCCGGCGTTGCCGCCGACCCAGAGCCGGACCGTCTCGCCTGCGTTGGTTCGCTCGCTCGCGATCCGGTTCACTTCGCCAGCGAGGCGCATCATGGCCTCGGCACAGGCGGCCCAGTCCTTCGTGGTTTGTGGCGTGCCATCGTCGCTCCGAGGCGCGCCGCATTCGGAGGCCTGAACGACGTGCTGGACATGCGGTCGGCCGGGGATGCGCGCGATGATCTCCGGAGTGGAGATCGCCTTGTCGAGCGCGAGGTCGAGCCGGACGATGATCGGGGTCTCTTGCGGATTCATGGTGTGGCCTCCATCGGGTTCGCGAGACCGACGTCTCGCGCCGTGGAACCGAACCAGGAATCGATCAGCGCGCGACCGCCACGAACTGCCCCAGCCCCTGGTGCGCGCCGTAGCCCAGCGCGATCGGCCCACGCACCGGCCGGTCGAACACCAGCCGCAACCCGTGACCGCGGCCCACCCCGTGCGCCCCGCCACCGTGCTGGCGCCGCAGCAGGAATCGATCCCACGGCACGCCGGCCGGCGTCGCCTCGCCCGCCAGCGGCGTGATCGTCGTCGGCGCCGGCAGGCCCAGCCCGGCGATCATCCGCCGGGCCTGCGCGTCCACGGTGTCCACCGCGTGCCCGCCGCGGCTTCGCGGAAACCGCGGCGGCACGAACGGCGTGTGGCTCTCCCAGATCCGGGCGCGCCCCAGCTGCGCCGCCCGCCCGCGCTGCGCCTCGCCGACCAGGCCGCCCACCTCGTCCTCCCGGCACGTCGCCAGCCACGTCATCCGCAGATCGGGCCCGCCATGGCCCCACACCGGGGCATGCTGCAGCTGCTTCAGCGCCCCCAGCGCCCGCGCGTCGAACCCGTCGCGCGCGCAGATCACGATCCGATCCAGCCGCCCGTCTCCGTCGTCATCTGCGGGCAGGAAGAACGCGTGCCGGTGGCCCGTGCTCGGCTGCCCGCCGGTTCGCCCCACGAACGTCGGGTGCGCATCGGAGTGCGCCACCACCGCCCGCCGTACGCAATCACCGACCGCGATCGCCCGCGTGATGGGCGGCCGCACCTCCGCGCTGATCGCGAACCAGGCCACCGTGGGAGCGGCCGGCTTCACGGTAGGCCGACGTGCGGGCACCTGGGATATCGCTGTGCTCTCGAACTGGATCATCTGGAAACCTCCTGCGCGCGACCGTGCCCTCGCGGCAAGGTCGGCGTGGTTCCCGCGTGGACGCTGGTGCCGGCAGCGTCCGAACAGCTGTGGCGAAAAAAACCTTCGGTGGTTCGTTCGGTCCACGTGCGGTCGGACGTCTCGCGTGCATGAACCGCACGCCTCCACCGGCCGCGCCCGCATTCGAAGACCTCCCGCCGCGGCGCGTCGCCTCGACGGAAGCGCGCAGCGAGTTCGCGGTGTCGCTCGCGATCGTCACGCCGATCCTCGGCGGCGGCTACCGGGCGCGCGAGCTGGACGACATCGACATCATCCGCGTCCCGACCGTGCGCGGCCATCTGCGGTTCTGGTGGCGCGCGCTGTGTGCGGGCGAGTTCAAGAACTCGACCGCTCTGTACGAGCGGGAGGCCCAGCTGTGGGGAGGCCCTGGCGGGGGGATCGAGAAGGCGCCTGCGCTGCGGTCGCCGGTCGAGGTGCGCATCGAGGTGACTGGCGATGGGACCCGGGAGACATCGGACATCGATCCACAGAACACGCTGGGCGCGTATGCGCTGTTCCCCGCTCGCAGTGAGCGACGGCAGGCGAGCGCGGAGCCTCGGCCGCGGCGGACGGGGGTCGCGTTCAGGCTCACGGTGTCGGCGCCGACGGCCAGCATCGTCGCGGTCCGCGATGCGGTTCGAGCCTGGATCCTGTTCGGCGGCTACGGCGGTCGGACCCGGCGCGGTCTCGGCGGCTTGACCGTGACGGGGCCCGATGCCGCGACGTGGCTCCCGCGTGCGGGCCGCCCCCTCGCGGAGGAGCTGAGGAGGCTGTTCGATAGGAACGTGTTCGCCGGCGGCGGGACGGCACGCCAGACACCGACGCTCGCCGGCGCGGCGCTCAGCACGATCGGTGCGATCGAGAGCACCGGCGTCGCGGCCTGGCACACCGCCGTCGAAGCGCTCCGGTTGTTTCGGCAAGGCACGTCCCCGGACCGCGCGCCGGCCTCGCCTGGCGACTGGGCGCGACAGCCCGGCGTCGACCGCGACTCGAAGCGGCCCTCGACTGGGCCCTCGAAGCGGCCCTCGATCTCCAACTGGCCCGAGCCTGACAAGATCCGGCGCCTCGCAGATCGCGCGTTCCGAACGGGTCCGTACGTTCACGAGCCGCGACACAACGAAACGCCCGTCTGGCCCCGCGCTGGTTTCGGGTTGCCGATCGTCGGCAGATTCCAGACCCAAGGTCGCAACGGCGACCGCTACCACGAGCCGCCGGCGTTCACCCTCAAGTGGCGCGAGTCCACCCGCGCCGGCAAGATCCGGGAGCGCCTGGCCAGCCCGCTCATCGTGAAGGCGCTGCCGCTCGGCGATGGCCGCTTCGTGGCGATCGCGCTGTGGCTCCACCGTGCCTGGCCCGCCGGAGAGATCGTCCTGGAGATCGAGAACAAGGTCGTGCCCGGCTCCGCGGCACCGTTCGATGCCCTGGTCGCGCCCGGGGACACGCCGTGCTTCACCGCCCTGGACGGCAAGCCGACGCTGCAGTCGGCGTTCTTCGCCTGGCTGGCGCGGCGCCCCGGTGTGGTCACCGTGGTCCCGCCCGGTGATGTCGCCGGAGGTGCGCGATGACCGCGATCGTCGCCGATCCAGTCGCCGCTCCGGTCGCCGCTCCGGTCGTCGGCCGCGTCCCCCACTTGCTGGTCGTCCAGCTCGGCCCGGTACAGGACTTCATCTCCCAGGCCCGCCGCACGCGCGATCTGTGGTTCGGCAGTCACCTGCTGTCCGAGCTCAGCCGCGCGGCCGCCCGGGCCGCGGCTCCCCACGGCGCGCTGATCTTCCCCGCCCTCGCGGCGGACGATCCCGCGCTCGATCCGTGCGAGACCCTGGCGCGCGACACCGGCCCGGCCGTGTCGATCGCGAACAAGATCGTCGTCGAGCTGCGGCCTGACCTGGATCCCCGGGTCGTCGCGCAGGTGGTCCGCGCGGCGGTCGGCGCGCGATGGCGCGCGATCGCCGACGAGGTCCGCACGAGCTACAAGACGGACCTCGCCGACGACATCGACGCCGTCTGGAACGAGCAGATCGGCTCGCTGGTCGAGTACACCGCGGCGTGGGCGCCGATCGATCGCGACTACGCCGCCGTGCGCCGCCAGGTCGAGGCCGCGCTCGGCGGGCGCCGGCGGCTGCGCGACTTCGCGTCGATCCGGCACCACCGCGATCGCGCGCCGGCCTCGAGCCTCGACGGTGGGCGCGTCAGCGTGCTGGCGCCGCCGGGCACCCGGCGGGCGCGCCGCGCCGAGCGCCGCCTGCTCCTGGGCGATGGCGAGAGCCTCGACGCGGTGGGCGTGGTCAAGCGTCGCGGCGGTGACCCCGCGCAGTTCCTGTCGGTGCTGAACGTCGCGGTGGCGCCGTGGTTGCGTCGCGCCGCGACGATCGCGAGCGCCGCCTCCGCGCTGGAGGCGCTGCGACGCGCGTGTCGTGACCTCACCGTCCTGGACGATGACACCGGCGTGCGCCGTGGCCTCGATCGGCTGTCGCGTCCGGATCTGCCGGGCGCGGCGATCTTCCCCTACAACGCCAGCGTGCTGTTCGCTGCCCGGCTGCCCGGGGTGTTCGAGGAGCTCGGCGCCGCCAGGGACCGCGCGGCGGGCCACGCCCGTGCCTGGGAGGTGACCTACCTCCGACCGCTGCTCGAGGCCGCCGGCGAGCCGCCATCCTACGTCGCGTGCCTGGTCGCCGATGGCGACCGCATGGGCCAGGCCATCGATGGCCTGCACAGCGCCGCCGCGCACCGCGAGCTGGCCCGCATGCTGGGCGCGTTCCCGGCGGCGGCCCGGCGCATCATCGAGCAGGACCACGACGGCATCGCGGTCTACGCCGGCGGCGATGACGTGCTCGCGTTCGTGCCGGTGTGCCGTGCGGTCGGCTGCGCGGAGGCGTTGCGCGTGGCGTTCGCGAGCGCGGCGCGCGACGCGGTCGACGCCGCGCACCGGATCGATCGCGGCGCCGGCCTCGCGCCGGCTGCCCCCGACGCGGGGCCGCCCGCGCCGACGCTCTCGGTCGGCCTCGGCGTCGGGCACATCCTCGACAGCATGGGGCACCTCCGCGACCTCGGCGCTCGCGCCGAGAAGGCCGCCAAGCAGACGCGCAACGCGCTCGCCGTGCTGGTCGATCGGCGATCCGGCGGCGATCACCTGTGGTCGGCCACGTGGAGCGACGACCCGGCCGGTCAGCTGGCGCGCGACGTCGCGCGGCTCGATCGTGGCGGCGGCCGCCCGGCGCACCTGCCGATGTCCAAGGTCCACGAGCTCGCGCGGCTGTCGCGCCAGTTCTCCGCGCCGGGGGCACGGCCGTCCGCGCGCCCGGTGGACCGCGCCGCGCCGCTCGAGCCCGACGCCGGCGCGCGGGTGCTTCGCGGCGAGATCACGCGGATCCTGGCGCGCACCCACCGCGGCGCGACCCCCGGTTCCGAGACGGTCGTCGAGCCCGCCGCGCCGCCGACCGCGGCGACCGAACGCCCGTCGCGCGGGGTCACGCCCGAGGAGGTCGGCCTGACCCTCGCCCCCGACGCCAGCTTCCTCGCTCTCCACACGCAGCTCGCGACCTGGGTCGCGCGCCTCCAGATCGCCGACGTCCTCGGGGCGGCGGATCCCGGCCGCACACCGATCGCGCCCGCGCTCGCGCCGGCCCCCACGCCGGAACCCCGGTTTCCCGAGGAGCGCACCCGATGACGATCAAGGCTCACCTGGCGTTCTTCCCGCGCGACGGCTTGTTCTGCAAGGACGGCCGCGGCTGGTACGGCGACGGCGGCGGCGCAGGTCACGGCCTCGACTGGCCGTGGCCCTCGACCGTGCGCGGCGCCGTCCGCACGCTGTGGGGGCGCGCCCACGAGGCGATCATCGGCCGGCAGGGCTGGCGCGCTGCGACGGCGTCGATCGAGCTCGGCCCGACGCTGGCGATGTGGCGTGCACGCCGCACCGGCGTGCTCGAGCGGCGCTGGCCGGTGCCGGCCGACGTCGAGTACGTCCTGGGGCCGGACGGCGCGCCGAGCCACGCGCGCGCGCTCGACCCCGCGCCGAGCTCGGTCGCCACGCTCGGTCGCGACGACGACCCGGCCCGCGAACGCCTGTGGATCGCGCCGCCGCACGATCGCGGCAAGCCCGGACCGCGGCCGCGATGGTGGACCGAGGCCGAGCTGGCCGCCTGGCTCGGCGGCGCTCCCATCTCGGCGGAGCCTGCGGTCGCGGCGGGGCGCCCCGCTCGCCGGCGCGTCACGCGCGCCGCGATCGTGCCGGCGACGCAGACCGTGGTCGACGGCGGGCTGTTCTCGCACGACGTGGTCGAGACCGTCGAGCGCGACGGCGCGTGGGCGATCGCCGCCGAGGTCACCTGGCCGGATGCGGAGTTCGCGACCACGGCGACCCTGGGCTCCGACCGCCGCCTGGTCCGGGTCGAGACCCTCGAGCGCGCCGCGTTCGATCCGCCGCGCGCGCTCGAGGGGGCGGCCGCCGCCGGATCGCGCGGGCTGCGCCTGCTCGTCGTCACGCCGGCGATCTTCGCCCGCGGCTGGTTGCCCGATGGCCTGGTCGCACACGGCGATCACTACCTCGGTCACCTGACGGGCCTCGCGCCCGAGGTCGTGCTGCGCGCGGCGATCGCGCCCCGCCCCGTGGCGATCTCGGGCTGGGACATGGCAGCCGGCGCGCCGCGCCCCACCGACCTCGCGGTCGCGCCCGGCACCGTGTATTTCCTCCACCGCGCCGACCGGGCCCCTTTCTCCGCCGCCGACGTGCGCGGCCTGTGGTTGGCGGCGCTGGGCCGCCGCACCGAGGATGGCTTCGGCCGCGTCGTGGCCGCGCCGTGGACTGCCGCGCCGGTGTCCCCGCCGTGAGCTCTCGCCCCCCGCGCCTCGCGTCGCTCGCTCGCCCCGTCTCGCGCCGGCCGTCGCCGGCAGGAGTTTCCCCATGAAGACCCAGCCGTTCTTGCTCCACGCCCTGTCACCGATCCACGCCGGCACCGGCCACGCGGTCGACGTCATCGATCTGCCGATCGCGCGCCAGCGCGCCACCGGCATCCCGTTCGTGCCGGGCGCGTCCATCAAGGGCGTGCTCCGCGAGCGCCATCGCGCCGACTCCGCCGACGCCCAGCGAGCCGTGTTCGGCCCCGACGCCGCCAACGCCAGCGAGCACGCCGGCGCGCTCGTGGTGGGAGACGCGCTGCTCCTGGCGCTGCCGGTGCGGAGCTTCAAGGGCACGTTCGCCTGGGTGACCAGCCCGCTCTTGCTCGAGCTCGCCCGGCGCGACCTCGGCGGCGACCTCGAGATCCCCGCGCTCGACGCCACGAGCGCGCTGGTGGCACGCGGCTCGGCGTGCGTGCACGGCGAGGTCCTGCTGCTGGAGGACCTCGACTTGCCGGCCCGCGCGGACGCGCTCGCCACCGGCTGGGCCAGCTGGCTCGGCGCGCGGCTCTACCCCGGCAAGGACCTGGTCGAGAAGCGCCTGGCGATCGTCGACGACGAGACCATGACGTTTCTGTGGGAGACCCGGACGCAGCTCGATGCCCGCGTCAGCATCGACGCCACCGGCACGGTCAAGGACGGCGCGCTCTGGCTCGAAGAGAGCCTCCCCGCCGAGTCCGTGCTCATCGGGCTCGCCGCCGCCGAGCCCAGCTGGTTCAATCGGGTGGCGATGACGGACACCGCGGTCCTGGCGTACGCCATCACCGATCGCGTGCTCCAGGTCGGCGGCAAGGCCTCGGTCGGGCGCGGCCGGTGCCGGCTGATCCCGGCGCCGGCCACCAGCCGGATCGCCGCGTCGAGCTCACCGTCGCCACCATCGCCGCCGCCATCGCCCCGCGGCGACGTGCGGCAGGGGGCTCGCCGTGGGTAGCGCTTTGCCCGGCGCTGCCCCGCGGCTGCTGCGCGATCAGCAGCGCGCCGCGATCGCCTACCAGTGCGTCGCCGAGGCCGTCGAGGGCGGGCCCGAGGCCGCCGAGCGCTCGAGCGACGCCAGCAAGCGCTCCACCGACGCCAGCAAGCGCTCCACCGACGCCAGGGCGTACAAGAACCTCGTCCTTGCCATCGGCGTCGACATCCGCCGCATGGGCCTGTCCGCGGCCCTGGCTGCCGTCGAGCGAGGCGACGCAGTCGGCGAGCGCTTGCTGGGCGACCTGCGGCGCGCACCGATGCACATCTGTCCGCCCGAGGATCAGGACCTGCCGACCTGGGTCCGCGGCCTTGGTCTCACGGCATACATGGTCGTCACCCGCGAGCTGCTGCAGTTCGTCGTCTGGCTTCGGCGCGCAGTCCAGTCGCCGAGCATGGAGCTCTGAGATGCGCGGCTCGATCCGAAAGCGGGACCTGGGCGACGCCGGCGACCACGTCGGCCTCGCCTACACGACGCTGGCGCCGGTCGATCAGGGCGGCAAGGTGCCAGATGACGCCAAGGATCCTTGGCTCCAGCGCCTCGCGGCCATCGCGATCACCCCCGACTACCGCGCGCACATCGACGCGTGGATCGCGTCGTTCGCGCGCACGCCGGCGCGGATGTTCACGCTCACGCTCGACGCGCGCCTCCTGATCGGTCACGGCAACACGAGCGGCACCGACGTCGGCCTTACCGTCCACCACACCTGGGGTGTGCCGATCGTGCCGGGCTCGGCCCTCAAGGGCAGCGTCGCGCACCACGTCGCCGCCGCCTACGGCGCCGATCCGTCGGTGACCACCCCGGATCCGGCGCGCGACCCGTGGCGCGGCGTCGGCTGGGATGAGACCGCCATCGCCCGCGGGCCGGGCGAGCGCTACCGCGCGCTGCTGGGCGCGCCCGACGCGGACGACGATCGCCTCACCGGCGCACCCGGTGCCACGCGCGGCTACGTCGCCTTCCACGACGCGCTGTACCTCGGCCGCGCGTCGCCCGGCCGCGACGTCATCTCCCCCGCGCCCGAGTCGACACGACCGTTCGCGGCCGACACACTCACGGTTCACCAGAAGCCCTATTACGACGATCGCGGCCAGCGCCCGCCGTGTGATCATCACGATCCCACCCCGGTCGGGTTCCTGACCGTGCGCCCTGGCGCTCAGTTCGTCGTCGTGCTCGAAGGGCCGCCTGACTGGACCGCGCTCGCGGGGCAGCTGCTTGGCGCGGCGCTGGCCGAGCGCGGGGTCGGCGGCAAGACGGCCAGTGGCTACGGCCGGGCCACCCTCAAGGAGGCGCGCGCGCCCGCACCGCCACCGTCCGCGGCGGTCGCCGGGTTCCGGACGTGGCTCGAGGCGATCGCCGGATCCGTCCTGCAGCGCGATCTCCTCGCCCGGATCCGGGACGAGTGGCTCGAACGGCTGTGCGCGCTGTCCGACGGCGACCGGACCGATGCCGCGGCCCTCGTTCGGCGCACGATCAAGAACGATAAGCTCAAACCCCAGGTCGACGCCCTGTGCGCCCAGATCAAGGCCACCGCTCCGTGACCGGACTCCACCAGGATCACCTCGTCTCGGGCCTGCGGGGGCTCCGGCCCACCACCGCGCTCGACTACCAGTGGAGCGACGCGAGCCAGCCCGGTGGCGCCTCGGCGCCTTCGTCGAGGACAGTCTGGTTGAGGTGATCCCAGCGTGCCTGTCGAGAACAGCAGCTGGCCAGTCAGCGGATTCAGCGCGATCCCGAAAACGCGAAAGGCCCCCACCGGGGACCCTCGCGCACTATCACTACCACAGCCGGGACTCGAACCCCTCTTCATGTTTGACAAGACCCGCGTGAACGTGCCTAGCTTACACTCCGATAGCACCAATGCTTGTTGGCTGCGGGATCAAGATACCGGCGTGCGTGCGGCGGTGTCAACCTCGGTTTCCGCTATCGACTACGTTCGTGGCCACTCCGACCTTGAGCGCCCGATCGACGATCGGGTTCGCGCCCGACGCGATGTTCTCGGTGACGCGCCACATCGAGGATGACCCCGCGGTGAGGTTATTGAGCGCCGCCATCCGGATTCCGGTGTTGAAGCCGAGCATGTCGTTGCGCGTGATGTAGGCCATCTTCCCGAGGAACCCGTAGCAGCGGATCCCATCGATGTGCAGCCGGGTCGCGGCGCCCAGCTTCTCGCACTCCAGGTGGTTGTCCTCGATGACCAGGCTCTTGCAGTTCCCGGTGAAGATGCCGTGGCGCTCGACCACGGACTCCGGCATCAGGCTCACGTACACGGCATTGTTGGCGATCACGACGCGACCCGCGGTGTCGGACGCGGCGGCGCCCGCGCCCGGGTCGCGCGTGCGGTGCGCGCTGGTGGCGACGTGGATCCCCTGCGGGGTGTCGCGCACCAGGTTGCCGGTGATGCGCACGTCGTGCGCCGCGGTGCCGGCGACCACGATGCCCTGGGCGGCGAGGGTCCGGACCGCGGTGGCCGCGGTGCGCAGCGCGAGCATCGCCGTGATGTAGGTCTTGAAGTCCGGGAACCCGAGCCTGCCGATGTTCCCGCCGGAGAAGATCAGGTCCGCGGCCAGCTCGTAGAGGAACTCGCCGACCACGAGGTGGCGCTGCTGGGGGCTGTCGGTGGTCGCGAGCTTGAACTTGCGGCTGCTGGCGACCGCCTGCCACGATCGGGCCACCTGGGTCGCGGTCTGCAGCCAGATCGGGAGCTGACCGAGCGCCAGGCGCGTCGCGTCGCCCGGCACCGGACCGGCCTTGTCGTCGACGATGCCGAACCGGTAGATCAGCGTGCGCCGGAAGCTGCGGCGAAACCCGAGGTCCTGGAGCCACCACGCCGGCATGGCGGCGTTCTCGCTCGGGTCGACGTGGACCATGTTGTCGTCGATCGTGACGTGGCCATAGTTGATGACCGAGAGGCCGACCTGGTTGGCGCCGACGATCAGCTCGCAGCCGCGGACGCGCGCGCTCGATCCGAGCACGATCGGCGCGGCCAGCTCGCTGTAGATCGCGATGCAGGACGCGTTCTTCACGGTGCCCGATGCACAGCGCGCGGTCACGCCCGAGATCGCGACGTGCTCGCAGTTGACCGTGGTGATCGCGCCCGACAGGTGCGGCCGGGGAGCAGCCTTGCCCTCGCGCAGCGTCGCGCGGGCGTCGATCGAGAGGTCGCTGATCTCGACGTGCTTGCAGCCCTCGAACCGGAGCACGGTCTCGATGCCGGCGCCGTGGATCCGACTCGCGCCCCCGGCGCCGTGGACCTTGACGTTGTGGTTGCGCAGCACGAGGGTGCGCGCCGTGGTGTAGTCGCCGGGCTGGAAGCACAGGCAGAGGTCGGCGTCCTCGTCGACCTCGTCGACGGCGTGCTCCCACCCCGAGGTCGGCGAGAGGATGACGCAACAGCCGCGCGGCCGGGTCAGCGGATCGAACGTGGGGCGGCAATCGAACACGGTGTGGCTGCCGGCCGGCCGCCAGTGGATCAGCCCGAGCGGCGCGTAGAACCGGCGGACGCCCTCGGCGATCCGGCCGGTCTCGAGCCGCCACGGCACGACCTTGGCAGGCTGGCCGGGGCGCGCCGCGATGATCCAGAAATCGCCCTGGCGCAGCGTCGCGCCGCCGAACGTGACCTGGAGCCCGGTGCCGGTCAGCGGCACGGCGACGCCAGGCGTGAACGCGATCTGCGGCGGTGACGCGGTGTCGGCGCCGCGGTTCCACACCCGCAGGTAGAAGAACGCGGACGCCGCGGTGCCGAGCGTGGCGGCGTCGGCGCGCGCTTGCCAGGTGGCGCCGAACCCGGCTGGGACCGTGGGCGTGACCTTGAGGTTCTGCGTGTTCGGGTCGTAGGACGCGGTCACCCGGGTCAGCAAGCCCGCCGACGGCGCGGCGACCTTCTCGCCGTTGGGCAACACCGCCGACCACGGCAGCAGCTCGACGATCTGCTGCGCCAGCGGCCAGTGGGCCTCGTCCCTGGGCGGGGACACGAAGTGGATCACCTGGGCGCCGGTGCCGTCGGTGGTGACCTGGACGCGGTACAGCGGCGAGGCGTTGTCGAAGCCCCACAGGAACGTGTTGCCAAGGCCGATCTCGACGCGGATCGCCTGGTTCTCGGCCCCGAGGTAGCCGAGCTGCGCCGCCGGACTGCACAGATCGGTGGCCGGGCCGGTGTTCGGCACGTAGCCGATCGCGAGCGTGGCGGTGTTCAGGAGCTCGTTGTCGGGGCCGAGGCCACCCAGGCTCGCGACGAAGCCGGCCCACGCGGCGGCACAGCTCTCGGTGGCCACGTTGGCCCGCAGCCCGACGCGTCGCATGGTGCGGATCCGGACCGACGAGTCGGGGCCGCCGAGCGCGACCTCTTGCAGCTCGCTGTCCTCGACGGCGGTGACCGGCTGCTGCCAGACCTCGAGGTACGCCAGATCGATGCGCTCGGTCGCCCCGAGGGCGGGCCGCTCGCTCGCGGGCTGCTGCAGCCAGTCGCGCTGCAGCGAGAACGCCTCGCTCTGCTCGAGCGTGGCGCGCAGGCCCCCGGCGTACATCGTGCCGGGCAGCAGGTCGAAGTCGATCGCGCCGCCGGGGGCCCGCGGGTTCGCCAGCTGAAATCCGGCGTCGGGCGAGCCCGCCGGTCCGATCACGTGGGCGCGGGTGTGCCGCGCGTCGTCCTGGGCGATGGCGTCGGCCTCGTTCCAGTCGTCGTCGGACAGCAGCCGGCCCTGCTGGGCCTGCAGGCTGCTCCAGTGCTTGGGGGTGCGGACATCGAAGGCGGAGCGGGAACGATCCTGCGCCATGGCTCAGGTCTCCGTGAGGTAGAGGGGAATCAGACCGAACGGGAGGAACTCGTCCACCTTGGCTCGGAGGCTGTCGAACTTGATCGGGGTCAGCAGCGCGTGGAACGCGCCGATCTCGGTGCCATCGTCGCCGCCGCGCGCGATCGCGTCGGGCGCCACCGAGCTCAGCTGGGCGTAGCCCGGGTCGCCGAACCGGAGCGACGTGAACAGCGCGCGCGGGTCGGTGAGCGGCTGGGTGCGGAACGCGCGCGGCACCACGCTGCCCGGCGGGTACGCCGAGAACCGGACGCACCCGGCCTGCACGTCGTCGATCGTGATGACGCCGGTGCACAATAGCTCGGTGGCCTCGATGCGGTGCGCGCGGAGCTCGCCGATCACCGTGCATCCGGCGATGTCGAGCTCGCCCTTGCCCTGGGCGAGCGCGACCGGGTGGCCGGCCAGATCGGTGCTGTGCACGATCGTGCTGCGCAGCGTGAGCTTCTCGACCAGGCCGCCCGGCGCCACGGTGATGCCGCCGAGGATGCTGGCGTCGATCGCCAGCTCGCTGACCGGTGACTCGATCGACAGCAAGATCGGGCCGATCGGCGTGCCGTCGGCGGTGACCCCGCCGGGATCGAAGGTCACGTGCGCGAGCGTGACCTGGCGCCACGCCGCCGCCGCCGACGCGGTCAGGTGGATCGTGCGCGGGCCGCCGCCGCCGATCCACAGGCCGTCGAGGGTGAGCGCGCTGTCGGCGCGCGTGGCCTGGATCGTCCAGTCGCTGGCGAGCGCGACGTACGGCCGCTGCTCGTTGCCGGTCTGCACGAGCAGGCTGTGCTGGACCGACAGGTCGGCGACCGGCCCGTAGCTCAGGCTATCGGCGATCTCGAGCTGGGCGTCGGCGGCCGCGGCCGGGGCCGGGAGGGCGCCGCCGCCGGTGCGCTGGTGGGCCGGCGCCACGATCGGGAGCCCCGGTCGGTCGTAGCTGCCGGCGCCGAGGCCGCCGGAGAAGCCGTAGCAGTACGACGTGAGCAGGCCGGCCGGCGGCGTGCCGGCGGTGAAGTAGCCCAGGCCGCGCTCTGCGTCGATGACGAGGCGCTTGTCGGCGGGGCTGGGCAGCGCGGCCGTGAGCGCGCCGGCCACGGTCAGCTCGCGCGCGATCGGCGTGAGCACCCCGGCCACCGGCTCCTCGACCTGCACCGACCAGCTGTCACCGGCGCCGACGCCGGGCGGCGGCGGGAGCAGCACGGCCTTGCCGCAGTCGCCGACCAGCGCATCGGCCAGCACGCGGTGCAGCGCCGCGAGCCCGAGCGGCACCGACAGCGCCGCGGCGAGCCGGACGCGGAACCGGGCCTCGTTCGGGAACCGGATCCCGCGCAGCGGGCGCAGCTCGTCGGCCTGCGCCGCGGTGATCACCGCCGCGCCGAGCCAGGTCAGGATCAGCGCCTCGCTGACGGCGAACTCGGCGTTCGCGAGCACCTCGCAGCGCATCGCCGCTGGCAGCTCCCACGCGAGCGCCGCGCGCCAGTCGAACGCGAAGTCCGGCCGGCTGTGGCGCTGGAACAGCGGGACGGCGCGACCCGACGGATCGAAGGTGAAGCGCACGTGGCCGGCCGCGTCGGGCGCGAGCAGGCGCGGCGCCGCGCGCGCGACGCGGTACGCGAGCAGGCGGTACAGATGGAACGCCACCCGCGGGATGCCGTAGCGGCCGTCGAGCCCGCCGTGGTTGCGGCGCACGTCGGGCAGGTGGTGGAGCTCGTCCCACGCCGTCCACGCCAGCTCGGCGCCGCGCGCGCTGCGCAGATCGGGCAGGCCGTGCGCCGGTGTGCCGGTGAACCGGCCGCCGCGCGCCGGCGCCGGATCGAGCCCGTGCGGATGGCGGACCAGGCGGCGGAACTCCTCGACGACGGTGCCGTCCCAGCCGGTGATGTCGGCGACCAGGCCCTCGAGCACGGCGAGCGTGCCGGCGCGGCGCCGGTAGTAGATCGTGTTGGCGACGTCGGCGCGGCGGCCGCGCTTGTCGAGCGCCGACACCATGCGCGTGCCCACCAGGTCGGCGAGGTACGGCACGGCCCAGTCGTCGCAGAAGTCGATGACCTGGTCCTCCCACAGCCGGTCGTTGCTGCGCCGCAGGATCGCCGCCTGATCGGCCAGCACCTCGACGAGCGCTCGCAGCACGCCGGGCGAGTCGGCGAGGCCGTCCTCGTGCCGGTAGATCGGCGGGATCAGGTCCCACAGCTTCTCGGCGTAGTAGCGCCGGAACCGATCGTCGGGCGCATCAACCATGCGGATCCTCCGTCGCATGAACCGTCAAGCTCACCTCGAACCAGGCACCGTCGCCGGGCGTGACGCCGTAGTCGGCCAGCGGCGCGCCCTGCCACGACAGCCCCGCGACCGTGGTCACGCCGTCGACGGCGAGCACCTCGGCCACGATGCGGCTGCGGAACACCGCCGCGGCGATGCCGATCCGGGCGGGGGCGAGCTGCCCGCTGACCGGGTCGGTCAGGCGCGCCACCACCGCGGCCTCGACGAGCCCAGGCGGGTGGACGCGATCGACGCGCAGATCGATGGCCAGCGTCGCGGGGACCGGCGTCGCGGCGTACGCCCGGATCGGCGTGGCCGGCGCGGTCGCCGCGCGCAGCGCCGCGGTCACCGGGTCGGCGAGGGTCGCCGGCCCGATGTACCAGAGCCGGACCGCGGGGGTCATCATCGCCGCGTCCCACGCCCACTGTGCTTGCACCGCCTGCACGCCGGGCAGGCTCGCCGCGAGCGCCTCCATGTCGCGGATCGACACCGCGCGCCCGAACAACAGCGCCGAGCGCGGCGCGTAGGTCCGCACCTGCGAGGCCGGCTCGCGATCGGCACCGCCGGCGGCGGCCACCGGGTTGCGCACCGAGCTCACCCCCTTGACCGGCTTGGCCAGCTGGACGATGCCGCCCGCGGGCGGGCTCGCGGCGCCCGCGCCGAACCGGTAGCGCGCGGTCACCGGCGCGCCCGCAGGCAGCCGCGCGCCGCGCACGCCGTCGCCGAACGTCACCCAGGACTCGCCGTCGTCGTCCTGGCGCACGATGTACACGGCATCGCTGGGGCCGACCCCGAAGAAGCTCGGCACCTCGCGCCACTGGATGCCGCGGACCCAGACCGTGAGCGTGCTGCGCACGCCGGACCGCTCGGCGGTGGTCGGCGCCGAGACGTAGGTCAGCGGCTTGTTCTTGAGCTTGAACGTCTGGCTGGCGCGCGACCCGTCGCCGGCGCCGAGCGTCTCGGCTGGCACGGTCTCGCCGCGGGTCACCGCGACGAGGTTGGCGTACACGGTGGCCGGCGGACCGAGCGGCGCGACCAGCGGGCTGCCCTGCGCCGGCGTGAGCACGCGGGTGGCGAAGTCGACGCCGCCTGCCATCTCCTGCGACCCGCCATCGGCATCGGCGATCAGGAACGCACCCGGCTGGGTGCCATCGGGCGGAGCCTCGATCGGCGGCAGCAGCACCAGCGGATCGCCGGGATCGATCCGCGACTTGACCGGTACGGTGACGATGCCGGCGTCCTGCAGGTCGTACTCGATGGTGATCTGCCCCGCGCTGGTCCCCATCGCGGCCGGCCACGCGGGGGTGAACGTCAAGAGCGTCACCGGCACGACGACCGGCGGCGACGTGACCGCGGAGGCGCCGCTGCCCACGGTGGTCCCGGACGCGAACACGCGCGTCGCGGGAAACACGCCGGTGATGTGGAGCGCGACCGAGCCGAGCGGGCCGGTGGCGATGACCAAGCTGCCCGCCTTGATCTGCGGGACCGTGGTCGACAGGAACACGAAGTGGTGGCCGGCGGTCAGCGGGAAGCTTGGGTCCGACGGGCTGGCCCACAGCGCCGCCGACGCCGTCGGTCGTAGCAGCCGCGTGACCGCCACGGGCAGCGCGACGGGCACCGCGTCTCCGAGCGTCACCTGCTTGTACTTGTTGCCATCGCTGCCGGTGATCGCGGCCACCGCCTGCGCGACGTAGACCCCGACCGTGGCGTCGCCGCTCCTCAGCAGCAGGCGATCGCCCCGCTTCGCGGTCGCGGTGTCGGGCGCGAGCAGGAGCGACGTGGCCCCGGCGCCGATCGTGGGCGGCCGCACCGGGGCCAGGCTCCAGCCGTTGACGAGCGGGTGGACCCGGGTATCGGCGTCGATCTCGAAGACCTGCGGCGGCTCGGCGCCGAACGCCGACGAGCGGAACGCCGTGCCCGCCGGCAGCACCAGCGGCAGCCGGCCGTCGGCCTTCACGGCGAGCCGCGCGTGCGCCGCCACCGCCGGGCGCGGCCGGTAGCCGAGCAGCGCCACGAGCCTGGTCACCGACGGGGTGAGCCGCGCGGTGCGCAGGTAGGCCTCGCTCGCGATGATCTCGTCATAGAACGCGACGACGTCGCAGACGTAGGCCCACATCTCGACGAGCATCACGCCGAGGTCCTGGTCGCCCCGCGCGCGCCACGCCGCGAGCGCCGGGTGGGTCGGCAGCGCCGAGAGCATGGCGTGGCGGAACTGCGGGAAGCGGGCGATCTGTCGCGGGATCACCGGCAGCCCGGCGTCGATCGCCAGCGGCGGTGGGTGGACCAACGCGTCGCACGGGCAGCTCGGCGTCGTCATGCGCCACCCTCGGGCACGAGCTGGACCGAGCCGCGATCGGGGTGCAGGCGATCGTTCTCCACGCGGATCACCTCGTTGGCGCCGGGCACGTAGGCTCCGATCGGCAGCGCGGTCCAGTCGAACATGCCGCGGCGGCGGAACTGGATGTCCTCGACGGCGCGCACCCCGGGGACGCCCTGGATCGCGGCCTCGAGGCGAGACCGCTCGAGCGGCGTGCCGAACGTGAAGTGGTCGGCCGCGAAGAACGCGGTGGGCGCGCCGGTGAGCACCGCCGCCAGCCGGGTCTTGACCTCGCTGGCGTACGCGTCGGGCGCGACGCAGAACTTGATCTTGAGATCGAGGTCGGCGTAGCGCGGCGGCAGCGCGTGGGTCTCGCGCCCGGCCTGGCGGAAGCGATCGAGCTGGTGCTCGACCTCGGCGCGCTGCGCGGCGGTGAGCTCGACGCTGCCGAGCGGATCGGGGGTGGCGAACGCGGTCAGCCACGAGCCGGTCCAGCGCAAGCTGCAGCCGGCGCGCTGGACCCAGGGCAGCCGCTCGACGGCCTCGGCGTAGTCCTCGGGTCGCACGGCGCGGTAGGTCACGGCGCGGAACGCGTCGGGCGCCAGCTGGCGGATCTCCGCCGGCGTCTCGGGATCGACCCCGTCGTCGATCGCCAGCGGGTTCTCCACCGCCGACACCAGCGCCTGGATCGCGAGATCGTCGACCGGCGCGGGTTGATCGAAGCGGGTCACCGCACCCGCCGGCAGGTTGGCGCGGCGGCCGTTACCGGCGAGGTAGGTCGCGCGGAACCGCGTGCCGCGCGGTGGGACGGCGCCGAACTCGCCGTCGCCGAACCGCACGGTGACGCCGTCGCTGGCGGCGTAGTCGACGTGGACGAACTCGCCGCCGCCCCGCCGGAAGCCCACCACGCGGCGCCAGGTCCCGTCGTCGAGCGTGAAGTCGGGGTCGAGCGCGGTCGAGGCCGGCGAGTCGAGCAGCGAGGGGCGCCACCGCCAGCGGGTGCCGTCGTCGAACCCGCCCGCGCCGTCGGGTACGCGCTCGATCATGCTCAGCTCGACCTCGGCCTGGCGCGGATCCGCGGGTGCGCCGGCGCGCGCACGGCGGACCAGACCGTCGCGCTCGGTGCGCAGCAAGCTGAACAGGAAGGTCACGGCACCATCGCGGCCCTGGCGCTCGACCGCCCACGGCGGATCTTGCCCGTCGGGAGGAATCGCGTCGCCGCCCGGTCCGATCAGGAAGTCCTGGCGGACGAGCACGCCGGCGACCGCGGGGATGACGTTGCCGTGGACGTGCAGCGCGGCGAGCTCGAGCTCGAACGGCAGCGCCTGGGCCGGCTCCCAGACGATGCGCGTGGTGTCGACGTTGGCGAGCGGATCGTGGACCTTGTCCGCGGCGATCAGGCGCACCAGGTGGCGGCGGGCCGGCAACCCGGCGTCGAGCGGATCGGTGCGCAGCAGCACCCAGCGACCCGGCAGGCGGTCGGGCGGCAGGTCGTCGAACGGCTTGAGCGCGGCCGTGACATCCCCGGTCAGCGACAGCTCGGTGGCGCCGCGCGGCACGCACACGTCGTGCACGTCCCACTGGTAGGGCACGAGCCCGCCGTCGTTGCGCGCCGGATCGATCGCGTAGCCCTTCGGCGGCGTCGCCAGCATCTCGTCGAGGTCGCGGCCGACCGAGTAATCGACGCGCGCGCCGTCGCGCATCGCGTGGAGCGACGTGCCCGCCGGGATCGCCCCGGTCGCCTTCGCGGTGACGTCGATCATCGTGCTCGCGCCCAGCCCGTCGTGGATCCGGTAGTCGATCAGGCGGGCGAGGCGGCGCAGCGAGCGGCGCTGGGTCGCGGTCTCGAGGTAGGCCTCGCGCGCGATCCGGTCCTGGTAGTACGCGAGCTCGTCGCCGACGGCGGCCATCACCTCGGCCAGCATCACCGCGGCGTCGGCCTCGAGCCGATCGGCCCAGCGCGGATAGCGCTGCGCTGCGAAGTCGAGCAGCGCGGTGCGCAGGCTCCAGAAGTCGCGCGCCTGGTAATCGACCGGCGCGTCGACCGCCGGCTCGGGCGGGCAGACATGCGGGCCGTGCTGGCAGTCGATGTCGCTGTAGCAGCCCGCCTTGAACGAGAACCCGATCTGCGCGAGGTACGGATCGACGACCTGCGCGCCGACCGGCGGGTTGGCCAGGACCAGCGTGTACTGCGTGAACGTGCCGGGCGTCGCGGTGCGGATCCGCATCACCAGCTCGCCGCTCACCACCGGGAAGTCGACCTGGCGGACCGCGACCGGAGGCGCGTCGCCGGCGGTCGCCGCGATCGACACCCGCGCGGCGGTCAGCTGCGCCTGCTGCGCCGCCGACGGCGGGGACACGAAGTGGACGTAGAGGTCGGTCTGGTTGGTGGGGTCGACGAACAGGTAGTCGATGCCGACCACGGCGTGGTTCGCCTGGAGCTCGCGGCGGCGGTCGAGCCCCGGTGTCACAGCGTCACCTCGAGGTTCAGGTAGCGCCGCTCGCCGCGCGCCTTGAGGAGGTACGCGATGTGGACCGAGAGCACCTCGTTCGCGGCCTCGACCCGGACGCTGTCGACCCCGATCACCGAGTCGAGCCACTTCTCGAGCGCCTGCAGCACCATCACCTGGATCAGCTGCGCGCTGGCGTCGGAGCTGGGCGCGAACACCATGCGGCGCAGCCCGCAGCCGAAGTCTGGCCGGTTGATACGCTCGCCCGGCGCGGTGAGCAGGACCTGCTTGATCAGCTGCTCGACGTGCGCGGCGTACACCGGCTCCTGCGCCAGTCGGCCGGCGTTGCCGTCGATGGCGAACGGATAGCGGATGCTCTCGATCGCGGGCTTCATCGATGCCTCATTTCGTCTTCACGCGCTGCTGGGTGTTGACGATGCTGACCGGCCCCTGCGGCACGTTCTGGCCGTTCATGCACAGGCCGGTATCCGACTCGCTGAGCGTCGCTGCGCCCGCCTTGACCCGGGTGTCGGTGACCGCCCACGTCACGCTCAGGCACGGGCTCGGCGTGCCGCTCGGCAAGGTGAAGGTGCAGCCCGCGATCGTGAAGCTGTCGGCGCTGGTCAGTAGGAAGTCGCCGGCCTTGGCGCGGCTCTGCGACGGCACCGGCTGGACCTGTCCGCCGTGCGGACACTGCATCGTCGAGCTCTTGGTCAGCGCGGCGCCCGCCATCACATCACCTCCAGCGCGCCGCCGTCGACCGAGAAGCTCGACTGCGTCAGCTCGGTCTTCTGTCCGCCGATCTCGCTCTTGACCCCGTCGGTCGACACCGTGTGGCTGGCCTGGTCGCGCTTGATCACGACCTCGTCTCCGATCTTGACGTCGCCCGCGTCGTCGACGACCGCGTGGATCTCGGGCGTGTCGTCGTCGAGCACCACGGTGGTCTTCGCGGTGCGGATCAGCTTCTTGGCCGCGGCGGTGGCCTCGTCGGGCAGCTTGTCCTTGGTCCAGAAGAACCCGGTCCAGATCGGGTACGACGGGTCGCCGGCCTCGAACTCGACCCACACGCCGGTCTCGGGCTCGGGCAGGAAGTAGAAGCCGACCTTGTCGCCGGCGTACGGCACGCACGGCATCGCCCAGACCTCGAGGTCGCCGAGCACCGCCGGCACCGACACCTTGAGCCGCGCGCGGCGCTCCGGATCGGCGTTGTCGGTCACCGTGCCGCGGTACTTGCCGAAGTAGCGGTGGCGCACCCAGTCGACGAGCTTCTCGAGCAGATCGGGTTCCACGTCAGGCTCCCCAGGCGTTGCGCAGGAGCTCGAGCTCCATGCGGTGTGAGTCGGGATCGATGGTGTGGCGGACGCCGGCGACGAAGTACTTGCCGCTGTGCCGCGTGCCGGCGCCCCGGATCTCGATGACGGTGTGGGCGCGGACCGGCGCGCCCGTGCGATCGAGCCGGGTCTCGCCGCTGGCGCGGATGAAGAAGTACGACTCGACCAGCGCGCCGTCCGCGCGGGCCTTGAGATCGCCGGCGTCGTCGCTCGGGGCCGCCAGCAGGATCGAGCGCGTGTCGCCGGTGATCGCCGCGAGGTCCTGGGCGCCGAGCGCCGACAGCGGGCCGCGCTGCTGGCCGCCGTCGAGCGTGTCGCCGGTGTCGAGGTCGAGCTGGGCGCTGACCACGCTGGTCGGGCGCTCGACATCCCAGCGCACGTCGAGCTGCTCGAGCGCGGGCGGCGCCTGGTTGATCAGGAGCGTCATCGTGGACCCGCCGTCGACCGGCGGGCGCTGGAAGTGGCCGGTCTCGATACCGAGCGCATCGGCGGTGACCCAGAACACGAAGCCGTTGCGGCGCGCCAGCCGGCGCACGAACGACAGGTCGCTCTCGCGCTGCACCAGCACGTGCTTGGTCTCGTAGTGGCCGCCGTCGGTCGAGCCGACATCGGGCACCAGCCCGTACGCGCCGAGGATCGACGTCACCGCCTGGCCGTCGGTGACGTCGGACCAGATCTTCGACTGGGCCTCGCGATCCATCTTGATCGCGCTGTCGCTGCCGCGCACCTCGACGTAGCTGCCGGCGGCGCCGTGCTCGAGGTGGATGCGCTGCGCGCCGACCGGCCCCTTGACCAGGCACTCGTTGCCGGACCTCCCGGGCACCAGGACCGACAGCATCGATCCGGCGTCGAGCCGCGCATCGACCAGCCGGTCGAGGTCGCTCGAACCGGCCTCGACCTCGTAGCGGATCCGGTACGTGGTTGGCTGGCCCAGGCGTTCGTGGACCTCGACCCACGACGCCACCGCGAGGGAGTCGTCGACCGAATCGTCGACCGCGATCGCGGCGCCGAGCGCCATCAGGACCCCTTCACCGGGATGGCGATCTCGGCCAGCTCGGTCAGCCACTCCGCCTGCATCGCGTCGTTGGCCTCGGCGATGCGCCAGAACCCGGCACCGTCGTCGAGGTACTTGAACGCGAGGTGGTCGGAGCGCTGGCCGTCGCGCCGCACGTGCCAGCCGGCGATCGTGACCTCGACGTGGGGCGGCACGCCGACCACGGTGACCGTGCGCCCGCGGTGATCGACCACGGCGCAGGTCGGTGTCTTCAGGTAGCGGCTCTTGGGATCGAAGCTCGACATGGTCACTCCTAGAACGGCAGCATCGCCAGCGCGCTGTCGATGCTGTTGATGACGTTGGCGGCGGCCAGCACCTTCTTCTGCTTGAGCGTGAACCGGTAGGCGCTGCGGGCCATCTCCTCGGCCGGCCGCAGCTGGGTCTTGTCGGTGATCCGCGCGTTGTAATAGTCCTCGGTCAGGACCTTGATGCCGACGGTGAGCTTGGCGCGGATCGGATACAGCGCGGTGTTGAATGCCTGCTCCTCGACCGTGACCGACTCGATGTTCACCGGCAGGATCCGGCCCGGGCCCCAGACCAGCAGCACGACCGGCACCTCGCGGCGATCCGGGATGCTGGCGCTGGCCCCGATCCCGAGGCTGCCGGCGAGCGACGCGATCGCCGACGACAAGAGGCCGACCTCGTCGGCCGGGAACAGCAGCATCTCGATCGCGGCGATCCGGTCGGCCACCCCGGCGAGCACCGCGGTCGGGTGGGTCGCCGGCTCGGCGAGGTCGTCGGTCGCGTCGAGCTCGAGCGCGAGATCGAACTCCTCCTCGGGATCTGCGGGCTGCACCGCCGCGGTCGGATCGCCGGTCTTGCTCGCCTCCTTGTCCTCCTTCTTGGCCGCGCGCTTGAGCTTGCGGCTGAGCGTCTCGGGGTTGTACTGGAACACGATGATCTGCGGGATCGGGCCGATGCCGGTCTCGTCGAGCCGGATCAGCGCGCCCTTGAGCAGCTTGGGAGCCAGTGGCGAGGTGCTCGGCATGGCTGGTGTCTAGGCCCCCAGATGGATGATGGCGGTGGCGTGCTCGGCGAGCAGCGCGGCCGGATCGCCGGGTGCAACGCGATGGGTCTGTTCGGCCAGCGCCTGGCAGCGCTTCGCGGTCAGCTGACCGTGGACGCCCGCGAGCAGCGCCGCGTTGCGCAGCTGGTCGAGGGCGCCGCGCTCGTCACCGTGCGCGCGCAGCCGTTCGGCGATGGTGTCGAGCGCCGCGGCGCCCTGCGCGTTCGCGAACGAGATGGTCCGGCAGATCGAGAACGGATCGGCGTCGTCGATCGCCGGGGCGGCGATGCCTCGGAGCTGCTCGAGCACGCTGGCCGCCGCGGCGCGGCGCATGTTGTAGTCGCCGACGTGTGACCAGCCCCACGCGTATTCGTGGCCCAGCGCCTGGCGCGCCAGCGGCGCCGCGTCGTCGCGTCCGAGCGCGCCGCGGACAATGGCCACGACCGCCTGGACGTAGTGATCCTCGGGCATCCGCGTCAGCACCGCTTCCACCCGCGCGAGGATCTCGTCGTCGCCATCGGGTGCCGACCGATCCGATAACACCCACCCGGTCTGGGCGGCACCGTCCTCGGGGTCGTACTTCGCGCGAAGCAGGCTGATCGCAACTGGTGGCTCACCGCCGAAGTCGTGTCTCGCCAGCGGCACCGGCGGCGTGGTGCCGGACACGGCCTCGGCCAGCTGCTCGACCAAAGGCCAGACTTCGTCGACTCGATCCGGAAACCAGTGCGGTGGCGTGAGCAACCCCGCCGGCAGGCGCGCCAGCCGACTGGCCACGATGATCGGGTCGGCCTCGTCGTGAGGCAGCTGGACCCATGCGCTGTCGTGCCAGGCCTGCCCTGGCACGAGGTCGACGCAGTACAGATCACCGTGCCGCTCGAAGATCGGGAGATATACCGGCGAGAACACGGTCAAGCTCCGCGCGTGAAGCTCGTCGATGCTGCGGTCGTCAACGGAGCTCAGCCACATGCCCGCGAGCAGCTCCGGCGGGAACACCGCCTGGATCTCCTCGATGAGCTGCAGCTGCATGGCGTGATTCATGGCGTCTTACCCGAATGAGATCAGCTTCAGGATGTTGGGATTGCTGATCGCGGTCCACGTTCGTACGGCGAGCGGATCCAGCTCTCCCAGCGCAGCCTTCTTGGCGTCCGGCGATCCGTCTCGCCCCCCGCTGTTCTCCAGGCCCACGCCGACCGCTTCTCTCGATTGCGCCCAGGCCCGTGCGAACACGTCGCGAGTCGAGCCCAGGAACTCGTCGACGTCCTCCTTGACCTTCACCTCGACCTCGGCGCGGGCGGCATTCAGCTCCTTGAGATAGAACTGCGTGGACGCCTTGCCGACGGCGACCTCGTCGGCGCCACCTGCTTTCTTGTCCTCCAGCGCCATGGCGAGGTCCGCCGGGTCGAGGTCCGCCGGGTTGTCGAGGATCTCGCCACCCTTGATGATCGGCTTGATGCCTTTCGCCTTCAGCCGCTCCCCCACCAGCTCGGCCGTCGCCTTGCCGTGATGCACACGATAGTCGTCCGTCGCAGGATCTCCTGTCTTCGTGATGTGGGTATTCTTGTGGATGAGAATGCTGGAGAGCCTCGCCCCGCCACCCGCGTGCTCGGCGGAGGCGAGCATCGCGGCATCGATCACCGGCTTGACGTCCTTGAGCTTGCCGATGTCCTTCGGGATGGTCATCGCCTGCTGATAGATCCAGTTCGCGAGTCCCTTGGGCGGCACATGGTGTGGCGTGTAGTCGGTCACTCCCGCCAGCTTCGAGTAGGTACCCACCTTCGGCCGGTCCTTGGCCACGGTGGTGACCTTGCCGCCGCTGGTGCTCGGACTGGCGCCGAGCTTGATGGTGCCGCCCTCGTCGGTACGGGTGAACGCGACCTGAGACACGCCCGCCTTGGCACCGACCGCTTTGCCCAGCTCCGACAGCGAAGCGGCGTTGCTGAACCCGGCGCTGCCGAGGTCGGGCAGGGTCAGCCGGCCGGTGTTCTCGTCGTACGCATCGGGGTTGTTCTTCAGCAGCTGTTCGACCAGCTCGTTTTGCGACGCAGACGCCGTGTAGATCGTCTGCGTGCCCGTCGACCCTTCGATCGAGGTCGCGAGCGCGGTGCCGATCGATTCGAGATCGATCGGTGAGCCTTCGGACAGTGACTTGATGATCGGCGGGACCTTCGTTCCGAACAGCGTCCCGAGCTGCTGCAGCGTCGAGTTCAGCGACTCCTCGTCCGACTTCACGGCCGATCCGGTATCCCCCTGCGGGGCGGTGCCCTCCGCAGGCGCCGCCTGCTGCGCCGCCGCCTTGTCAGCGTCGGCGTCGGTCTTGGCGATCTGCTGCCGGGCGCTGGCGATCAGTGGCCGCGCACCTTCCGGCTGCTCCTTGTCGCCGACCATCTTGATGTCCTTCTCGAGCGAGTCGAGCCAGGCGGACGCGGTCATGGGCGTGCTCGACACCATCACGCTCGCGTTGGCGCCGGCGACGTCGATGTACAGGTGGTGTGTCTCCTTGCCGCTCGTGAAGGTCAGCGTCTCGCCGATCGCGCCAGCGGCGTCCTTCTTGTCGTTCTCGTCCTTGCCGCCGATCCCGAGCGAGGCCAGCAGGCTCTTGGCGGTGTCGGCGAGGAACTTGATGATCGACTTGATGATGCCCTCGACCCACGCCTGCAGGCTCTTCACGATCTTGGCGATCTGATCGGGCAGATCGCCCAGGCCGATCAGGTCGGCGAGGAAGGCGATCACCGGCGGGATCAGCATCGCCAGGCCGCTCTCGACGCCCTTGGCGACCACGCCGATATCGCCGGCGATCACCGCGGCGAGCGCGTTCACGATCGCCTCGATGAAGTGGAAGATCCGCGCGGCGTTCTGGAAGATCCACTTGACGACCTTGTAGATCGTCTCGATCGCGGCGAGCACCGCGCCGACCGGGTTGAGCAGCTTGATGATGTAGAGCGCGACCTGCTTGATCAGGGTCTCGACGACGTACTTGATCGCCATCTCGAGGATGCGCTCGAGGATCGCCTCGGGCGTGAGCTTGTCCTTGATGAAGTCGATGATGCCCTGCGGGCCCTTGGCGATGATCTCGACGAGCTTGAGCGCCTTCTCGGCCGCGGCGACGTACTTCTCGCCGATCACCTCGGCGAGCATCTTGCGGATCCGCGGCCACGAGATGCCCATGAGCTGGAGGAAGAACGTGATGATGCTCTTGAGCGAGAAGTCGGCCGGGACCTCGACCCCGAGGTCCTTGAGGCCGCTGAACAGCCACTCGAAGAACCCCTTGCGGAGGTGGGTCGCGAAGTTCTTGAAGAACAGGTCGAAGCCCGCGCCGACGCCGTCCATCAGGTTGGAGATGAACTTGATCGGGTGCCACGCGATGTCGGAGATGACCTGGGAGATCTTGTCGATCAGCGCCCAGAACGCCTTGGGCGAGATCCCGACCAGCTCGAGCAGCCCGTCGATGATGAACTTGAGCGGATCGTCGAGGAACCGGCCGACCGCATCGAGGAACCGGCCCCACAGCCCGCCGGCCTCCTTGCGCAGCTTCTGGATCTTCTCGCGCGCCGCCTGCACCGCGCCGCCGGCGTTGTCGATCAGCTCCTTGGTGAACTTGCTGCGCGTGGCCTCGGCCTTGTCGTGGAGCTGGTCGAGCTTCTTGGCGAATCCCTGCTGCTGCTCGGCGGCCCAGTCCTTGAGGCCGTCGGGCAGGTTGGTGGTGAAGATCGCCGCGATCTGGCGGCGGGCCTCGGCGATGATGTCGTCGCACGCCTTGATCACCGTGTTGACGTCGGCCGAGATGTCGGTGATGAGCGCGCAGACGTCGTCACCGAAATGCTGCTCGGCGGCGTCGTACGCCCGGCTGACCCAGTCCGGCAGGCCGGCGACCGCGTCCCAGCCGGCGACGAAGAAGCCGCCGACCCCCGAGTGGCGGTCCTCGATCTTGTCCTTGACGACCTTGAGGTCGTCGTTGAAGCGCTTCGAGATCACCGGCAGCCCGGTCGACCACTTCTTCATTGCCACGTCGTGGACCGGCGACAGCAGATCCTGGACGCGCGTCTTGGCGTCGTCGTAGATCGCCGCGGCGTCGGCGGCGAGCTTGCGCCGCAGCGCCTCCTCGCCGCCCTTGAACTCGCCCTGCTGATCCTTCACCGCGCCGACGTGGCCCTTGCGGGTCGCCTGGAGCGACGCCAGCGCCTTCAGCTGCAGCGCCGCCATGTCGGTATCGGCCTGCGCGAGCGCGAGCTGCTGCTGCTTGAGCGCCTCGGCCGGGCCGTCCTTGCCCAGCGACTTCAGCTCGCCGCGGGCGTCGCGCGCCTCGGCGACCGGGCCGCTCTGGACCAGCTGCGCGGTCTCGTTCTCGAGCCCGGCGTCCTTGGACTGCTTGTCCATCTCGGCGCTGTCGGCGTCGAGGTTGACCGTTTCGGGCGGGACCGGATCGGGGGTGGCCGCGGTGGCGTTCACCGGCGGCGCCGCCACCTGCTCGGGTAGCGGCTCGATCGCGCCCGGCGCCGCCGGTGCGGGGCCAGCCGGCGTGGCGGTGATCGCGCCGTACGCCGCGTTGGCGTCGTCGACGTTCTTCTTGACGTCGCCCTCGACCGTGCCCCCGGCGTCCTGCGCCACCTCCTGGGGGCGGGTGTCGATCACGGCGTCCTCGTCGGCCGGGCGCTTCTTCGCGATCAGCTCCTTGATGCGCTTGCACAGCGCGACGATCTCGGGGCTCGGCGGCTCGCGCTCGGCGAGCTTGGCGACCACCTGCTCGGCGGCGCGGGCGTCGTTCTCCTGCTGCGGCACGGCCACCGCGGCCTGGGCCACCGACACGTTCTCGGCCGCCGCGGGCGCGGTGGCCGTCGCGGTCGCGGTGGTCCCGGCGCGGCCCTCGACGCCTCCCACCCGGCCGAGCTCCTTGCTCGACAGCGCGCTCGGCGGCTCGGGCATGCGCGGGAGCTCGGGCGGCACGCCGAGGGCAGGCTTGGGCGCGCCCGCGGGTGCGAGCAGGGCCGCCGGTCCCTCGGCGGCGCCCGGGGCCGCCGGTCGTTCGGCGTCGGTGGTGGGCGCCGCGGCGGCGGGCGCCTTGCCGACCTCGGCGCCGCCCGCCGGCGTCGGCGCCGTGGCCCCGGGCGTCCTGGGCGCGCGCGCGGGGCGCTCGTGCTTGTCGAGATCCGCGCCGGCGGTGAGCTTGTCGCCGGCCGTGTCGGCCGCGGCCTCGAGCGCGGTGTGCTCGGCGTTGCCCATCGCCTTGCGCGCGGGCCGCCGCAAGAGGCCGCGCTGCGCCTGATCGACGTGCGCGAGCTCGTGCGCGAGCAGCGCGTCGCCGGCGCGCGTGCCGGGGCGGTACTCGCCGTCGGCGAAGTAGATGTCCTCGCCGTCGGCGACCGCGCGCGCCCGGTGCTCGATCGCGCGCGCGTGGGCCGCCGGGCCGGTGTGGATGCGGGCGGCGTCGACCGCGCGCGCCCCGACGATCGCGGCGAGCCGGGCCACCAGCGGCGCGGGGACGGCACGCCGCACGTCGGCCGCGGCGCGCGGCGCGGGGATCGGCCCGGCGCCGACGTGGTTCGGCCCGGCGGCGAGCGGACGCGCCGCGCCGAGCACGCGGGCCAGGCGCGGCGCCAGCCGGGGCCCGGACCGCGCCTCGCCCTGCGCTGGCGCGGTGGCCGGCGCCGCGCCGGGGGGTCTGCGCGCGCCCGTGGTGGCGACCGCCGGGGTCATCGCGACAGCGCTCCCAGGATGGCGCACGCCACGCGGTCCACGATCTCGTCGCGGCTGGCACCGGCTCGCAGCGCGAGGCGGAGATCGAGCGCGCCCAGCGAGCGCGGCGGCAACGCCCCGGCCAGCCCGTCGCCGACGCGCGCGGCCACGTCGCGCGAGATCGCGCGCGCCTCGTCGCGGGTCAGCCCGGGGAGCCGCAGGAACAGCTCCTCGATGATGACGCGATCACCGGGCACGCAGGCCGAGCCTTTCGCGGACCCGCTCGCCGAGCGGCCGGCCCTCCTTGGCGAGCTCGCGCTCGAGCCCGCGCACCAGGTGGTGGGCGTCGAGCGGCCGGCCGTCGCGGCGCGCCGCGAACACCGCGGTCAGCACCGCGTACTTGATCTGGCCGCCGGTGGCCTCGACCGCCGCCGCGATGCGATCGAGCTCGCCGTGCAGCTCGACCGCGCGCGGCGAGCCCGCGAGCGCGTCGACCATCCGGCGCCACATCCTGCGGCGCTCGGCTTCCTCGGGCAGCGGGTAGTCGAGCACGTAGCGCAGCCGGCGCAGGAACGCCGGATCGATGTCGACCTTGCGGTTGCTCGCCAGGAGCGCGACTCCGCGGTAGCTCTCGATCGCCTGCAGGAGGTAGCCGGTGTCGGTGTTGGCGAACCGATCGTTGGCGTCGCGGATCTCGGTGCGCCGGCCGAACAGCGCGTCGGCCTCGTCGAACAGGAGCACGACGTCGAGCCGCGCCGCGCGCGCGAGCAGGCGATCGATGTTGCGCGAGGTCTCGCCGACCCACTTGCTGACGACCGCGGCGAGGTCGATGCGGAACAGATCGACGCCGAGCGCGGCGGCGATCACCTGGGCCGACATCGTCTTGCCGGTGCCCGGCGGGCCGCACAGCAGCGCGAGCAGGCCGCGGCCCTGCGGGAACAGCCGGCGCGCCTCCGGGCGCTCCCAGAACGCCACGCGCTCGTGGGCCTCGAACACCAGATCGTCGAGCGCGTCGTGCAGCTGCGGCGTGACCACCAGGTCGTCGCGCGTGAACGGGCACGCGAGGTGCTGCGCCAGCTCGCTCAGCACCTCGCGCGACGCCGCGCGGAGCACCGCCTCGGCCTCGGCCGGGCCGCTCGGACCGCGGCGCGCCACGCGCGCGAGCTCGCCGGGGACCACGCGGTGCTGCGCGATCAGCGCGTCGCGCGCGGCGGCCGGCCAGCTCGCGCTCCACGGCGCGTGGTGCTGCCACAGCGCGCGGCGGGCCTCGACAGATGGCGGCGCGAGCTCGACGAGGTAGTCGACGGTGTCCGCCGCCGCCGCCGGGCACGCGCCGCGCGCCGCCTCGGCGATCACGAACTGCAGCGGGAAGGGCGCGATCCGGCCCGGCGGTGACCGCACGAGCGCGGGCTCTCCGGACAGCGCGAGGGCCGCGCCCGACAGGTACGCCTGGCGCTGCGCCTTGACGTAGAGCCGCGTCCAGCCGGCGCCGCCCGCGTCGAGCGCCGCGGCGGTGTCGATCGCGAGGACCGGCAGGCCCAGCCGCGCCGCCACGGCGGCGGCGAACGTGCGGCGACCGCTGCCCGGCGACCCGGTGACCCGGACGCGCACCGGTGTCGGCGTCGGCCCTGCGAGCCAGCGGTGCAGCTGGGCCACCGTGTCCGCGACCGGCCAGTCCGCGAGCGGCGGCTGCTCGGAGACCGCGCGCGCGTGCGCGGCGAGCTCGGGATCGATCGCGTCGCTGCCGAGCAGCCAGTCGCGTAGCCCCGGATCGAGCGTGAACACCGCCGGCTCGCCGTGCCCGGGCTCGACCGCGCACACCATCGCCCAGCGGTGGATCGGCGCGTCGGCGTCGAGCCCCAGGGTCAGGCCGTGGCCGAACAGCCGCGCCACCAGCGAGTCGGTGACCCACGGCCGGCCGGCGCAATCCTGGAGGTACGCGTAGACCCGCAGCAGCGCGGGATCGAGCGTGGCCGCGACGCAGGTCGCCAGCACATCGCGCTCGGCGGCCGAGAGCCCGAACAGCGCGGCGACCCGGGCCAGCCGCGCCGTGCTGTCCGCGGCGATCGCCTGCTCGAGCGCGGCCAGCGCGCGCGCGTCGGCCGAGCCCGCCGCCTGGGCGAGCCAGCGCGCCTCGGCGGCCGGGTGGTCGCGATCGTCGAGGTGCAGATCGACCTCGGCGTGCGCCACCGCAGGCGTGGTCGCCTCCTGGCGCCACAGCGTGCGCAACCACTCGACGCGGAGGCGCGCCCGCAGCCGGACGCGCGACAGCGTGCGGGCGATCGCCGGTTCGAGCGCGGTCGGGTCACCCGGCGTGCCGCCCGCCACGTCCTCGACCCGCAGGCCGCGCGTGGGGCTCATGGCGTGAACCACCTGGGGGGCGACTCGGCGCCCAGCACGAACAGCCGCAGCGACACCGGCTTGCCGGCGACGGTGCCGGCGGGCAAGCGGAACCGCAGCGTGCCCGGCGCGTCGACGACGAACTGGCCCGGCTGCAGCGCCGGCGGCGGCCCCGCCGGGACCTCGGCGAGCACGGTGTCGCCGACGCACGGCTGCACGCTGTCGGGCGGGAACGCCGGCTGCGCCGGATCGGGCTCGGCGAACAGGTATCCGGTGACCGTGCCGAGGTCGCCGACGAACGTCACGCTGTCGATCCGCGCCGAGATCGAGAACGGCGTGGCGTTCGACACCACCCCGAACTCGCGGGTCGTGCCGTCGGGCATCAGCCGGCGACGCACGACCCGGGCGCGTGCCGAGTACAGGCCCGGGATCACCGTGCGCCCGTCGGCCACCGGCTGCACCGTGGCGTACACCCGATCGTCGGCGGCGACCACGCCCCAGCCGGCGTCGACCGCGACGCGATCGGACCACCGGAAGTGCTGCACGAGCAGCCGCGTCGCGTCCCCGGACAGGTTGTAGCCGGTGAAGATCACCGCGCCCCCCACCGGCACCTCGGCGGGGCGGGCCACCAGCGACTGCGCCGGCAGCCCCGGCACCTGGACGTCGAGCGTGTTCTGGCTGCCGTCGAGCCGCGGCGCGCCGCCGACGAAGGTCTGGATGCCGTACTGGAGCACCCGGCCCGACCTCGCCGACGGCTTGTCGGGCGCGAGCAGGATGACCGAGACCTGGTAGTAGATCGCCAGGCGCGGCACCAGCGACGCGGCGTTCCAGAACGTCGCCGAGTCGCTGTAGGCGATCGGCTGCATCATGAGGCGAAGCTTGTTGCCCGCGCCGTCGAGCCCGACCGCGGCCAGCACCTCGAGCGGCGGCTGCGGCGCGCGCCGCGCGACGGTGGTGGCATCGTCGATCACCGGAAAGTCGTGCAGCGCCTTGAGGGCGCAGCCGATGTAGGTCTGCTCCTGCTTGGTGATCTGCTCGCCGGCGCCGGTGCCGAGCGCGCTGATCTGGTAATACAGCGACAGCCCCATCGGGGTGAACCGCACCGGCGGTGGGTCGCGGCCGACCGGTTGCTGGTTCTTCAGGTGGGCGTCCTCGGTGACGTGGTAGAGATAGACGCCGAGCGTGCCGGGGCCGATCTGGTCGGGCGGCTGGGCGGTCACCAGCGGCGCGCCGAACGTCGCGAACGGCCAGCCCGGCGAGTTGCCGATATGGGCCTTGAGCAGCTCGACGAGCGCCTGCGTGACCAGCGAGAGATCGAGGAGCGCCATCGCTACAGCTGCCCCAGCCCGAAGCGGCCGAACCGGGGCGGCCCGGCGCCGTCGTCGGCCGGGGCGGCGGCCGCGGGGCGTACGACGATGTGCGGCGGCGCGACCGGCGGGCGGACGCTGTCGACCACCACCGTGATCCTGCCGATCACGATCTCGGCGCGCGGCGGGGCAGGGGGCCGGGCCGCGACGGGCGGGGCCGCCCCGCCCGGGATCGGAGGATCGTGGAGCGACGCGGCCGGCGCGCGCGTGGTCACCGGATCGCGCCGGGCGGGCGGCAGCGGCATGGCGATCCGCGAAGCCGCCTCGCCGTCGAATCCTCGCGCGCGCCGCGGGCTCGCACGCAGCGGCGCGGGCTCCCCGCTCGCCGGCACCTTCGCTTCCACCGGGGCGCCCACGGTCGCCGGACCCCGGCTGCCGGGCATGCGCGTGGACGTCGACGCCGCGGCCTCGGGCTCGCGGCCTTCGCTGCGCGGGGCATCCGCCGGGCGTGCGGCGGGGGCGAGGTGCTCGGGGCGCGCCGATCGCACGCCGGCCGCGGGGGCCTCGCGCTGCGGACTCGGCGAGCCTGTGCTCGGCTGCCCGGGGGCGCCGGCGCGGCGCGCGCGATCGCCGGGCTCCGGCGTCACTCGGTCCGCCGCTCCGTCCATCGCCGCGGCGCCACCGAGCGTCGACCGCGCCGCGGACGGCGGCGACAGCCGATCGCGGATCGCGCGCGCGCCACCGTCGTGAGCAGCCGCGGGCTCGGCGGCGCGATCGACCGCGCCCCCGCCCCCGGCCGGCGCGCTCGACCAGCGCAGCGGGCGAGGCGCCTGCAGCGCCCCGAGCGGCTGCCCGACCGTGCGCGCCAGCACCCGTTGCAGGTACCGGCTCATCCCGGCTCCCACGAGCTGGCCACGGTGTCGCCTTCGAGCAGCGCGACCAGCGCGCGCCGCCGGCTGCGCGGCAGCGACAGGATCTCGTGCAGGCTCCAGCGATACGCCAGCGCCAGCCGGTGAATGTCCTCGTGCAGGCCGCTCCAGTCGGAGGTGATCGCGCCGAGCAGGTAATCCTGGATCTGGAAGCGCACCGCGTGGTGATGCCCGCACTCGCTGCAGGCCGCGTCGAGATCGACGTCGAGATCCGCGGCCACGCGCTCCATCGCGGCTGCGACGGCAGGGCCGTCGAGCACGGCGTCGCCCTCGACGACGCAGCGCTCGAGCAGCGCCGTCACCCCGGCCTCGCCGCCCAGTTCGCGCCCGGCCAGCGCGAACTCGTCCTGCCCGGTGGGCAACCGGAACCGGCAGCCGCCCGGCAGCGTGTAGACCCCATCGTCGACTGGCAGTTCGCCCGCGCCGGCGCGGACTTCGTCGACCAGCGTGTCGAGGTTGAAGTCGAAGTCGAACGGCTGGCCGCAGGCGTCGCAGGTCAGCGTTCCGGCGATCTTCGCGCCCCACGCCATGCGCCACGCGGCCGCGAGCAGCACGTCGCGCTCGGCGACGGTGAGCGCCGCCGCGCCGCCGGGCTGCACCGCGGCGCCCGGCTGATCGCACAGCAGGCGATCGAGCAGCTGGATCGCCTCGAACGTGCTCCGGCCGCCCACGCGCTCCTCGTCGAACCCGCTCGGCTCGCGCAGCACCGCCCAGCGACTCCCGGTGCGATCCAGCGGCACGCGCCGGATCGCGCCCAGTCGTCGGCTCTCGGCGCTGTCGGCACGCATCACGTCTCGGTCGGCTCCGGAACTGCCACGTCGCGTTCCCAGCCTTCGTTTTGCAGCACCAGCTTCTCGATCGCGATCACGTGGGCGTTCGCGTCGAGCTCGGGCAGCGCGGTGTACTCCGACACCCAGCAGCGGTAGACCAGATAGGCCTTGGCGACCGTGCCCTGCTCATTGAGCAGCTCGATCGTGATGTCCTTCCGAAAGTTCTTGAGCGACAGCGCGGCGTCGCCCCGCATGTTGTTGACCAGGTT
>Ga0302323_100000288_pt1 | contig 39096 bp, 32 predicted proteins | sample Fen_T0_3_FD_201950 | JGI IMG/M metagenome (GOLD analysis project Ga0302323, IMG submission 201950) | Peat permafrost microbial communities from Stordalen Mire near Abisko, Sweden - Fen_T0_3 | ecosystem: Environmental > Terrestrial > Soil > Wetlands > Permafrost | place: Sweden: Abisko...
GGCTGCCGACGGTGCCGCGTCGATTGCCAGCGCGAAGGTCGTAGGCGGTCCATGCACCGCCATGTTGCTCCGATCGGCTGGCGAAGTCGGGGTGCCCACGAGTTACTCTGAGATCCAGGTGACGTACGACGGCCCGCGCGAGATATCGCCTTTGTGCATCGTCGAAGTGACCTCTCGATGGGGACAAGTCGAGGCCATCGCCCCACAAGTCAAGTCCCGTGCATACACGCAGACCTGCTGTCCTTACGGCACCTGCTGCCCGAAGACCGAAGACGCGCTCACCCAGCGCTACCACCTCGAGTTCGACCCGAAGACCCAGACGATTTCTTTTCCCCCGCCGCCTGACGGTGGAGCAGGCGACGACGCCGCCGATGCCGGCGATGCGCCCGCCAACGCTGACTTGCTCGACCGCGATGCCTCCGACGTGGATGTGGGCACCATCGATTCATTGTCCGTCGACGTCCAGGAGCTCGATGCCAGCGCGGTCGATGAGGCCGACGAGATGGATCTCGCGATCGACTCTTGAGCCCGGCCGACTCTCCCATTGTTTCCTCGAGCGCAGTCAAACAGGCTGCCCGCGAGTTGGGATTTCCGCTTGTCGGGTTGGCTCGTGCCGAGCCGCTCGACCCTGCCCCGCTCCGCCGCTGGCTCGACGCCGGATATGCCGCTGGGCTCGCGGTGATGCGGACCCGACTCGAAGAACGACTGGACCCCAGCGTGATCCTGCCCGGCGCAAAGACCGTCCTGGTACTCGGGATTCCCTACGGCGAGCAGAAACCGACCGACGGTCTTCAGCCAATCATCGCTCGCTATGCCCGCGGCCGCGACTACCACTACGCGCACCGGGACCGCATGCGCCACTTACGAAAACAACTGCGAGCGTTCGTTCCTTCGCTGCGCGACTACGCCTGTGTGGACGCGGGCGCCGCGATGGAGAAGGCGTGGGCAGAACGCGCCGGGGTTGGATTCATCGGCAAGAACGGCATGGTGATAAGTCCTCGTTTCGGATCTTGGTTCACCCTCAGCTTGATGGTGCTCGACTGCGAGGTCGACCAATACGACGAGCCCCACCCCCGTCTGTGCGGCGATTGCGACAAGTGCCTGCGCGCCTGCCCCACGCAAGCCTTCCCCACACCCGGCGTCGTTGACTGCCGGCGCTGCCTCGCCTACCACACGGTGGAGAACCACGAGGCCATTCCAAGCGACATTGCTGCCAGACTGAAGACGCGCGCCTTCGGCTGTGACGTCTGTCAGACCGTATGTCCCTTCAACCGTGGCGAGCTTCCCGAAGGCGATCCAAGACAAGCGCCCCGCCCGCTCGGCCTCATGGACGCCGCTGCGATCGCAGCGCTGACGGAGGAGGAATACGATCGACTGTCCGCCGGAACGCCGATGCGCCGAATCCGCTACCACGGCCTGCGGCGCAACGCCTGCCTATCGCTGGGGTCGACGCGTGCACGCACCGCTGAGAAGCTGCTCGAACGCCTCACAAACGATCCCAACGATCTCGTGCGCAACGCAGCCGTCTGGGCACTCGGGCGGTTGCGCGAAGACTGAGGGCTGCGCGCCCTCACCCGCCGCGCTTCGCGCGCCGACCTCTCCCGGCTGTCGCCGGGCGAGGTGTACAGCCGTTTCGCGGCCAAGGGCTGGCTGAAGACCAGCAGGGGTCCGGTCTGGCGGAGGGACACGCGGGGAGTGGCTGCATCACCTAAAGAAGCCAGACCCTGCTTACTCTAGAGCTCGTTGCCGATGGTAAATTCGAAGACGATGCTGTCCTCGCCAGGCAGCGTCTTGTAGGGCAAGCCCCACTCGAAGCGCAGGGGGCCGATGGGCGAGAACCAGCGGAAGCCGAAGCCCCAGCTGCTGCGCAGGCTGGTGAGCGGAAACAGCTTTACGCACGGGTCGACCGACGCGTGGGCGAAGGCGGGCTTGAGGCGGCAATACTGGTCTTCCAGGTTGTAGGCGTTTCCGATATCGGTGAACACCACGCCGCGGATACCCATCTTGTCGAAGATCGGAATCTCGATTTCGGCTTTACCGAGGAGGCGCATATTGCCACCAACCGAGAAGGTCTTGAGAGCGCCGTCAGGATCGAGCGAGCCTTGCGAGCCGGGCACCCAGATCTTCGGACCCAGCGAGTACAGGGCGAAACCGCGGATGTCGTAGATGCCGCCGGTAAAGTAGCGCTCGAAGATGGGCACGCCCTGAGGATCGCGGCTGGTGATGAGGCCGCCCTCGGCTTTGAGTCGTAAGGTGAGCGGTCCCCACAGCGGATAGTAGTAGCGAAGGGCGCCTTCGTAGCGCGTGAATTGGCTTTGCGAAAGGAACGCGGGTTCGGCGAATTCGGCGGACAACGTGTTGTACCAGCCGCTGTGCGGGAACATGCGGTCGTCGCGCGTGTCGTGTGCCACGGAGATGCGCCACGACGAAATGATGCCCGAGTGAAGCAGATTGGCGAGGGACCCGGCCGGCAACGGGCTGCGATACCCGCCGGTAAACAGGTTGCTGCGACCGCCTGTGGCGATGCCGACGTCCTGTAAGGTGTAGGTCAGGAACATGCGAACGTTGTCGCTCAGCATGTAGCCCCAGGTCAGGCTGCCGCCGGTCGCCTTGCGGGTAAACCCGAGGTAGTAGCGCTGCTGGTTGAACAGGTTGAAACCGAAGGTCCAGTTGGTGTCGAGGAAGTACATATCCTCGAACTGCAACATGTACAGCTGGCGCAGGCCGGAGACCTGAGCTTGCAAGGTCGCGGACTGACCACGTCCCAGCAGGTTGTTTTGCGAGATCTGCGCCTGGAAGATGAACTGCTCTACCGACGAGAAGCCGGCGCCGATCTGGAACGCGCCGGTCTGCCGTTCCCCCACCTCGACGTTCACATCCATGGTGTCGTCGGCGGAGCCTCGCTTGGTGGTAAGCTCGACCTTGTCGAAGTAGCCGAGCGCGTTGACACGTCGCTTGGACCGGTCGAGGGCCGATTGGCTGTATTGCTCGCCCTCGTAGATGCGCATCTCGCGACGGATGACCTTGTCGCGGGTCTTGGTGTTGCCGCGAATGTTGATGCGCTCGAAGTTGACCAACGGCCCCTTCTGGATGTCGAAGCTCAAATCCACGATGCGGGCCTTGTCGTCGACGCGGGTCTCGGGCGTGGAGTTGACGTAGGCGTAGCCCTTGTCTTTGTACAGGTCGGCGATGTTCTGCACGTCCTGCGCGACCTGGGTGCGGTTGAACACGTCGCCGGGCTTGGCCTGCAGCTTGCCGAGGTAGGTCTCCCGCGATTCGATGAGCTCGCCCTTCACGTCGAGCTGGCCGATGCGGTACTGCTGGCCTTCCTCGATGGAGAGCGTGATGTACATCGAACGACGGTCGGCCGACAGCTCCAGCTTCGGGTCGCCAACCTTCACGTTCACGTAGCCGCGATCGAAGTAGTAGCTCTGGATGAGCATGATGTCGCGCTGGAAGACGTCCTCGCGGTACGTCCCCGACGAGGTCAGCGCGGAGAAAAGGTCACCTGGCTGGGTCATGATCACGCCACGGAGGTCGGTGTCGCTGACGTTCCGGTTGCCGGTAAAGTTCACGCGCCGGATCTCGACCTTGCTGTTCTCGTGAACGCGGAAGTACACGTCGACCTGTCCGGGGCTGTCGCGGCGAAGCTCGTACTCAACCTCGGCCATGTAGAAGCCGCGCTGCAGGTACAGCTCGCGGATCTTTTCGACGTTCTTCTTGACCTTGGCGAGATCGAGGACCTGCTCCTTCTTGAGGTCGAGCACCTCGTTGATCTTGGTCAGTCCGACCTCTTCGTGGCCCGAGACGTAGATCTTGCGGATGCCAGGCTTTTCCTTGAGCACGAAGGTGACCACCAGGCCGCCTTCGGCTTCGGCGGTCTCCACTTGCACGTCCTCGAAGTACCCGAGGCGCCACAGGGTGCGCACGTCTTCCTGGAGAAGCTCCTTGCTGAGGACCATGCCCGCCTTGGTCTTGAGGTTGACCTTGAGGGCGTCGTCCTCGACCTTGCGGTTCCCGCGGAAGTGAACCCGGATGACGTCGAGCTTGGGCATCGCTACGCTGGCGGCGGTTGCATCGCCCGTCGGCAAGGCGGGCGCACGCAGGCGCCTGCGCGGCGACGCGTCCTGGGCCAAGGCCACGGAAGCTGTCAGAGTGATGATCGACGCAAAAAGAAGCCGTCGCTTCACGTTTCCTCCACGATCTGGCCATCGATCATGCGCAACTTGCGGTAGGCCCGGCCGGCCAGCTCGTTGTTGTGGGTCACGAGAAGCAGCGTCATGCCGAGCTCGCGGTTCAATTCGAAAAACAGATCGTGCATGGCCTGCCCGGTCTTGGTGTCGAGGTTGCCAGTGGGCTCGTCGCCGAGAAGCAACCGCGGCGACAACATCAACGCGCGCGCCAAGGCGACCCGCTGCTGCTCGCCGCCCGACAGCTCGCCCGGCCGGTGGGTGATCCGCTCCTTCAAGCCGACGCGAACCAGGATGGCTTCGGCGCTCTCCGCGCTTTCCTTGCGGGACATACGCGCGATCAGCCCCGGCATCATCACGTTCTCGAGCGCGGTGAACTCGGGCAACAGGTGGTGGAACTGGAACACGAACCCGATGGACGAGTTGCGAAAGTCCGCCAGCTTGCCCGGCGAGAGCGACGTCACGTTGATCCCGTCGAACACGATGGACCCGCTGGTAGGCACATCCAAGGTGCCGAGAAGGTGCAACAAGGTCGACTTGCCCACGCCGGATGCACCAACGATCGAGACCAGCGCACCGGGCGCGAGGTCGAGGTTGATCCCTCGCAGAACGTCGATGCGACGGCCGCCGTGGTCGAAGGCCTTGGACAGGTCGCGCACCACCAAATGGGTGCCGCCGCTGCGGGGAGCGGTCTTCGATGGATTTTGGGCCTGAGCCGCGGCCATTGCGTCTGGCACCGTACCGATGGGCTTACCCGCTGTCAACGCAGAGGATTGCATTCCTACTCGTATCGCAAGCCGTCCACCGGTCGCATGCGCGCAGCCAGCCGGGCCGGATAGACCGTGGCCAGAAAGCACATGGCAAGCGCCGAGGCTGCCACGGTGATGATTTCGCCTGCCCGCATTACGATGGGAAGCTGGTTGATATAGTAGACGTCGCTCGGCAACGGAAGGCCGTAGCGCTTGATCAGCAGGCACCCGGCCACGCCGGTCACCACGCCAGAGAGCAGGCCGATGAGCCCGATGTAGAGCCCCTCGGCGATGAACACTCGCTGAACCGCCCCGTCGGTGGCGCCCATGGCCTTCAGAATCGCCACCTCGCGCGCCTTCTCCGTCGCCATCATGATCAGGGTCGACACGATGGAGAACGACGCCACCAGCGCAATGAAGGTGAGTACGATGAACATGGCGATCTTCTCGAGACGCAGCGCCATGAAGAGGCCGCGGTTCAGCTCCTGCCACGACTGCACCTCGTAGCCGCCGCCGAGCGCCGCCTGGATAGCAGAGCCAATCATCGGCGCCAGGTCGGGATCCTCGGCGCGAATGTCGAGGCCGGTCACCTCGCCGGGCATGCGCAAGAAGGCCTGCGCCTCGGCAAGAGACATGTAAGCCAGCTTGGAATCGAACTCGTACATCCCGCTGTAGAAATGGCCGGCCACGCGGAAGCTCTTGAGCCCGGGCATCGGTCCGTTCGGGCCCATCTTGCACAGCGGACAGACCACGTCGATCAAGCTGCCCTGGTATACCCGCAACGTGCGCGCGTACAGCTCCTCGCCCAGGATGATGGAAGGTGCATCTTTGGCACTCTCATCGGCCAGGGGATCGAGCGGAATCCGCTCGGGATGGGCCAAGTCGTCGATATGGCAATCGCGGACGGTTCGGCCAAGGTCCAGAACCGTCGCTGCCGTTGCCGGGTCGATGCCGCGTACCACGATGCCAGCCGGCGAGACGCCCGAGCGCACCATCACCTCGGCTTCGAGGTAAGGCGTGGCACCCGAAACGCCGGGCACGCGCAAAATCGTGTCACGCACGCCCTGCCAGTCGACGAACGGGCGATCGTCGGGAACCGAGACCACCACGTCGGCCTTGGCCCCGCGAATTTTGCCCTTGAGGTCGGCCTCGAACCCCGACATCACGGACAACGCCAGAATCGGCGCCGCGGTGCCAAGGAAAACGCCAAAGATGGAGATGGCCGTGAAGAGCGTGAAGCGGGCAAACAGCCGGCCCATGAACATCACAATGGCCGCCACGATAAGGTCGATGACTCCGCCGATCTGCATCCATTCGTAGATGGGGTTCGGCCGTGCCGACGCGAAGCCATACGGGTCCCGCATGGGTGTACCGCGGAACTTCAGGAACAGCAGATCCGCCGCCCCGAGCAACGCCATCACGACGCCAACCTTGAACGCGAGTCGACGCCGCGACCGGCGCTCGGGATCCCGAAGGTGGCGCCATGCCACGAACCACTCGAAGCTGCGCGACATGGTCAGCCCCGCCCTTCGCAGGCGGCGTGAGGGCTAAAGGTCATTCCTTCCTCATCAGCGGGAACAGGATGACGTCGCGAATGGAGGGCTGATCGGTCAGCAGCATGACCAGCCGGTCGACGCCGATCCCCTCACCCGCCGCGGGAGGCATGCCGTACTCGAGAGCCCGGCAGTAATCCTCGTCGTAGTCCATGGCCTCCTCAGCGCCCTTGGCCTTGGCTTCCACCTGCCGCTGGAAACGCGAGCGCTGGTCGGCCGGATCGTTCAGCTCGGAGAACGCGTTGGCGTGCTCGCGGCCTACGATGAACAGCTCGAAGCGATCGACCTGCCCGGGATTCACGTCATTGCGACGTGACAGCGGCGAGGTGTCGGCCGGGTATTCGACGACGAAGACCGGCTTTTCGGGCGGCAAGGCCAGCTCGCCCCCGTAGTCGAACAGCGCCCCCACCCGGTGCCCGTGGGTTTCGCACTTGCGAAGGACTGCCCCGAGCTCGTCCTTGCGGTCGAGCACGCCAGAGGCCGAGATCCACTGCAAGAGCGCCGCTTCGTCATCCAGCATCGGTCGTTCGAGGCCCGGGGCCAAGAGCCCCTTCCCCACCGCCGTGACGATGGCATCCTTCATGGGAATGCGCTCGAAGGCGCCGAGATCGACCTGGGTTCCGCCGTAGCTGATGACGGTGCCGCCGCAAACCTCGCGGGCCAGCTCGGAGAAGAGCTGCTCGGTCAGCGCCATCAAGTCGTGGTAGGTGGCGTAGGCCTGGTAGAACTCCAGCATGGTGAATTCGGGGTTGTGCTGGCGCGACAGGCCCTCGTTGCGGAAGTTGCGGCCAATCTCGTAAACGCGGTCGAAGCCGCCCACCACCAGGCGCTTGAGGTGCAATTCGGGCGCGATGCGCATGGTGAGATCCATGTCGAGCGCGTTGTGGTGCGTGCGGAACGGCCGAGCCGCTGCGCCGCCGAGAATGGTGTGCATGGCGGGCGTTTCCACCTCGACGAAGTCGCGCGCGTCGAGAAACCGCCGCAGCCCCTTGATGATGGCGGTGCGCCTGAGAAAGACCTCGCGCACCGCGGGGTTCGCCACCAGGTCCACGTAGCGCTGGCGATAGCGGATTTCCATGTCTTGCAGGCCGTGCCACTTCTCGGGTAAGGGGCGCGTCGCTTTGGTTAGGACGTGTAGCTCGTCCACGAGGATGGTCTGCTCGCCGGTCTTGGTCAGCACCGGCGTGCCGACGGCGCCCACGAAGTCACCACGCTCCATTACGCGCCACAGGCCGAAGGCCTTTTCACCAATGGCATCCTGCTTGACCCAGATCTGGATCTCGCCAGAGCGATCGCGCAGCTTGGCGAAGGCCGCCTTGCCAAAACTACGCAGGGCGACGATCCGGCCAGCCACCGAGAATCGCTCGACCTCGGTCTTGGCTGCGCCTTCGCCGTGGGCCGCGGGCGTGTTGCCGGCAGCGAACCACGCGTGGACGTCGCCGGTGGTGTGCTTGGGCGAAAATCCGTTGGCGTAGGGGTTCTGTCCAGCCTGGCGCAGCTCGGTCACTTTGCGTTCGCGTTCGGCTATCAGTTCTCGTTCATCGGACATCGGTTATACGTTTCTCCACGTTTGGTCCACAGCGATGCAGCTTGGAACAGCTGAGAATCCTATAGATTTTCGCCTTCTATCCACAGGGGATCAGAGATCGTCCTCCTGAGATTCGGCGTCATTGGATTGTGGGATAGCTGACGGATCACCAGCCAAGATCAGCAGCATCGCGACCATGAACTGGTCAAGATCGCCGTCCAAGACCGAGTCCACGTTGCCGACCTTGATGCCGGTGCGATGGTCGGATACCAGTCGGTACGGCGCCAGGACGTACGAGCGAATCTGGCTGCCCCATTCGATGGCCTTCTTCTGCGCGTGCAGGCCACCCATCTTCTCTGCCTGCTTCTTCTCTTCGACTTCGAGTAGCTTCGACCGCAGGATACGCATGGCGATAGCACGGTTCTTGTGCTGGGAGCGTTCCTGTTGGCTGTGCACGGCGATACCGGTGGGGAGGTGCGTGATTCGCACCGCGGACTCGGTTTTGTTGACGTGCTGTCCCCCAGCGCCGCCCGACCGCATGACATCGATGCGCAATTCCTTTTCATCGATGTCGAGCTTGATGGTCTCGTCGATGTCCGGGTAGATGAAGACGCTGGCGAAGGAGGTGTGCCGCCGGGCCTGGGAATCGAACGGCGAGATGCGCACGAGTCGGTGCACGCCGTTTTCCGCGCGCAAATATCCGTACGCCCACTCGCCGGTGATGCCCAACGTGACGCTCTTGACGCCGGCTTCGTCGCCTGGCTGAAGGTCGAGGATTTCGCACTTGTACCCGCGTCGCACGCACCACCGCATGTACATGCGCTGAAGCATCTCGGCCCAGTCCTGCGATTCCGTGCCGCCAGCGCCCGCGTTGATGGAAAGCAGCGCCCCATTCTGGTCGTAGGGGCCAGACAGCATGCGCGCGAACTCCATCTTGCCAACGGCTTCCTCGGTCGCGGTCAGGACGTTGGCCGCTTCGAGCGCGGTGGGCTCGTCTTTGGCTTCGTCGGCCAAGTCGCAGAGCACACGTGCGTCCTCGACCGCTTTGAGATGGGACTCGAAAGCATCCACCGCGGACTTCAGCTTTGCCTGCTCACGCAGGGTCGCTTGCGCCTTGTCGTTTGCGAGCCAGAACTCGGGTTGACTAGCCTCGACCTCGAGTTCGCCTATGCGGGATTTCTTGCCGGCGATGTCAAAGATGCCCCCGGAGAATCTCCAGACGGGCAGAAAGCTTGATGGCGCGCTCGCGAAGCGGTCCGATTTCCATGGCAGGCCGAAGCTAGCCACGTCGTGGGGCGACTCGCAAGAAGTTCCTGCCCCGCTGTTGCCTAGGAGCGACGAAAGTGCTCACGATCCACGGTGACAGGGCCGGCCTCTTTGGGGGCCCGCTCCGTGGTTTCAGCTCGGTGACCCGCCGCTTCGGCGTGTCGGGTCCTGTCGTCGCGGGAGCCCCTCAAGGGGTGCGCCCGGCAGTCCAGACCGTTGCTCGGATCATGATATCCCGCAGGAAGAACGTGGGTCGCCCGAAGCCGCGGCGTGGGAAGGGCTCCCGCGACGACAGGACCCGACACGCCGAAGCCGGCGGGTCACCGAGTTAGACGACCGACGAATTGGGTCGGGCAGCTAGACAAGCCCCTAAGTCGCTTCCCCGAGCATCGCGTCCAACCGCGCCCTGTCGAATCCCAGCAACAACCGGCCGCGGACATCCAGGATAGGCACGCGGTCAGTCGGTATTCCCATCTTCGCTGCCTTGGCCTGCAGCTCCTTCGCCGCGGCCGGGTCGTTTTCGATGTCTTTGTATGCGAATGGAATGTGCTTGGACGCCAAATACTGCTTCGCCGCCTTGCAGGCGCCACACCATGGCGTGCCGTACAAAACTACCACCGGCGCCCCGCCCGGCGCGACGATGCCGGCGTCGATGCCAGCCGGAACCTCGTCGGCCAGCGGCGGCCCATGCGGTCCGGTCATCGGGCTCGACTCGCCGGGTGGCAACTGCGCCAACGCACCGGTCTCGAATGCCTCGCGCGACAGCAAGCGGCCCTGGGCCTTCCCCGAGCCCAGAAGCTCGGACAGGTCCACGGCATAGACCTTGGTGGTGTCTCGCGGATCCGGTGTGGCCGGGGACGGATCGACCACGCGCACCAGCTTGCGCGCGCTCTCGGGCACGTCCGCCGCCTTGTCGGTGGTTGCAAACGTGCCCTTCGGCTCGACATAGGTGAACAGCAGCGGGCTGTCCTTGCTGAACGCGACCGGCGCCTCAGGGGCCGATTTCGCGGCAACCGGGGGCGGCGCGGGCGGCGCGCCCTTCTTGCACGCCGCGACAGCCACCACCAGTGCGAGGATGCAAATCGTATCGATACAGAGTTTCCGCAGCATCGTGGGTCGACTACCTCTTCTTCTTGCCCTTCTTACCCTTGGGCGGGCCGTCTGCAAGCGTAGCATTGGTTAGCTTCGCCACCGCGGTGGACACCGCCTGCTTGATGGCGCTCGATAACGCCGTCCGGCTGAAGCGTTCCTCCTCCTTGTCCTTGAGGCGCTCCGAAAATTCGCCCACCAGCGAGGCGTCCCCATCGCCCGTGAAGAGCAGCTTCTGCCCTGGGATGGTGTGTCCAAACACCGTCAGCTTCACCGAAATGGCCATCTGCTGGTCGCGCTTGCCGGGCGCCGGCGGCTTGATCTCCTTCTTGAAGTTCTCGATGCGCATGGATACCTGGTAGCCCTGCATGCCCTGGCGGCGGATCTCGGCAATCTGGGCGTCCTCGCTCTCGGCCGTTCCGATGTCCATTGTGAACTCCGGGCGACTGGAGACCTCGGCGAGGAGAAGCTCAGAGGCCAGCGGGATAATGCTTTTATCCTCGGCGTGTATGTTAGTGATCTTAAAGTAGTACTTGGGTTTTCCAGAATCGCCTTGGGCGCGCGCAGAAGGCGCCAGCGACAGAAGCGGCAGCAGCGCCATGGCGACGGCGGCGGTTCGCAGGTTGAGCATCGAGATCTCCTTGTCGTGGTTGCGGGGGCCGGGCGAAAATTGGCGACCACGGGCATTCCACCACGGATGGCATCCCAGGGAAAGCCTGGCCCGAAACAAACCCGGCCGACACCTACACGTGCAGGCCTTGGAGACGTTCGTCGACGAGCCCTTTCGAAATGGCCGCTTTTGCAAAGTAGACAAGCCGCCGGAATTCTCTTAGCGTTCTGCCATGGTGAACCTGTCGCTGACCGAAAAGGGTGGCCCCACCAACGAATTGAGTTTCGACAAGGATGAAGTCACTGTCGGCCGCGTCCGGGGTAATGACATCGTTTTGCCCAAGGGCAACGTGTCCAAACACCATTGCCGGCTCGTCATTCAGGGCGCCGAGGTCGTGATCGAAGATCTGCACAGCACGAACGGCACCTACGTCAACGGCCGAAAGATTGCCGAGCCCACCCCGATTTCCACCACCGACAAGGTCTTCGTCGGTGACTTCATCATCCGGTTGAACCTGCTGTCGGCCACGATGGAGACCATGCGGCCCGGGCACCTCGCGGGTCCACCGGAGGCCGGCTCGCTCAGCTCGGCGATTCCCCGGCGTCCCCCGCCCCCACCGCCGGCTTCCCGTGGGGATGACGACCAGGGGACCGGCGCACGCGCGCCCTTGCCCGCGCCTCCCCCCCCGCCACCGCCGCCCAAGCGCGAAAGCAAGCCCATCCCGGCGGTCAACGATCCGTTTTCGCCCACGTCGGGCCCATCGGATATCGACCTCGACGACGAGGATGAATCTCTCGGCACGCCCCACCCGCATATCACTGTGCCGCCGTTGCGCCCCGCCGTGCAGCCGAGCGGTTCGGTGATCGATTCGGAGACTCCCCATGGGGCACACGACGAGATGGCGCCGGCCCATGGCGGATTCGGCTTGCCCATCAACGATTTGGAACCACCCGAACCACCGGCCATGGCCGATGATGACCTCGCCGAGCCGCCGACCGAAACACCGGCCAAGGCCGAGAAGTCAGCTCCGGCGCATCGGGCGGCAGACCGCCCCAGCGATGCGGCCAAGACCCACGAGGTATCCCGGGCCAAACCAGCCCCACAGAAGACAGGCAAGCCAGTCGTCCGGATTCTGGATCGTGACGTGCCCGACTGGTTGGCGCACCTGCTCGAGGGCGAAGGCGTGTCAGCCGCCTTCTTCACGGGTGCGAACCAGTCGGAAGTCCAGCGTAACGGTCGACGCGAGTCGGCGTCGGTGGCGGCCGCGGATCTGGCAGGCCTGAACGGTATCGTGCGCAAGCTGGCCGCCAAGGGGTCGCCGAAGCCCGCGCCCGACGCGCCAGTCATCAACGTCACCCTGTCCGACGGCATGCACGTTTCGGCCATCTTCCCGCCCGTGGCTGACCGCCTTTGTGTCGCGATCCGCAGGCCGGTCGCAAGTGGCAAGACCATTGACGACCTGGTGGCGGACAAGGTCATTTCGCCCGAAATGCAGCAGGTCCTGGAAGCCTGCGTGACTACCCGGCAGAACATCTTGGTGTCCGGTGACCGGGCGGCTTGCGACAGTCTCTTGCGTGCGCTGCTGTGGTCGGTGGACCGCGTGGCCCGGGCGGTGCTGCTTTCGGACTCCATCTCGCCACCCGCAAGTGCGACATCCTGGATCAAGCTCCAGACCGAATCGAAGGCACCCGAGCTAATTGCAGCCGCCGTGGCCATGCAACCCGAGTATCTGCTGGTCGATGCCAACCACATCGCACAGGCTGGTGAGATCTTGGGGGAGTGCAACCTCGGTCTGAAGGGCGTGCTTCTATCGATGGTGGCGCGCTCCACGCACGAGGCCCTTCACCGCATCCAATTGCTCGGTGCTCCCGCGGGCTCCATCGCCGCGAATGGCGACCTCGTGCTCAGCAGCATCGACGTCGTGGTGCAGGCGTCGGTTCTGGCCGATGGTTCGCTCAAGGTCGTGGAGATTGCCGAACCGAAGGGAAGCCTCGACGGCCAGGTGGCGGCGAACGCCCTGTTAACCTGGATTCCCGACGATGCCACCGGAGCGTTCACCGTCACAGGGGCGCGCTCGGCACTGGCCGCCAAGCTGACCTCGGCGGGAAGCGCCCTGCCGGCGGACATTCTGAGCCCTTAGCACAACCACTTTCTTCGGCTATGGTTGCCCACGTTCACACGTGAAGGTGGACATGCTGACGAGCAGCAACCATTCTATCCGGTAAGAGCGACCATGGCACGGATTCTAGTCGTCGAAGACGAAACCGACATCGCCCAAGTCTTGTCGTACAACCTCGGCCAGGCCGGCCATCAAGTCAGCGTCGCCAGCGGCGGACAGAACGCCTTGGCCATGACCGTCGAGAACCGGCCCGAGTTGATCTTGCTGGACCTAATGTTGCCGGACATCTCGGGGCTCGAGGTGTGTCGAACCCTCAAGAGCGATCCGGCGCGACGGGATATTCCTGTCATCATGCTCACGGCGCGCAGTGAAGAAATCGACCGCGTGGTCGGGTTCGAGCTGGGTGCAGACGACTACGTGGTCAAGCCCTTCAGCGTGAGGGAGCTGGGCCTGCGGGTCCAGGCCGTGTTGAGGCGGTCGCAGCGACCCAGCGCGGGTTCGGGAGAAGATGCGGAAATGGTCTTCGGGCAGCTGCGGGTCGACCGAAAAGCCCACCGCACGTGGGTCGACGGACAGGAAGTCGCCCTCACGCCTCTGGAGATGAAGCTTCTGTGGACGCTCTACGAACGGCGAGGTCGCGTGCAGACCCGTGGTACTTTGCTCGACGAGGTCTGGGAATCGAGTCCGGAAAACAACACCCGAACCGTCGACACGCACATCAAGCGGCTGCGGGAAAAGCTGGGAGCCGCGGGCGCCTACGTGGAAACCGTACGAGGCATCGGCTACCGATTTTCCGACACGGATGACGCCGGGTGAAGTCCCTGCGCGAATACGGGCTTGGGATCGGTGTGCGGGGCAAGCTGTTTCTCGCATCCTTGGTTCTGCTCACCGTCTCGGTCGCTGCATCGGAGATCTACCTGGTCCCGGCGGTGGAACACGACCTCACCCAGCGGATCGAAGCCGACCTGCTGGTACGTCTTAACCTTGTCGCAGAACGCGCAGCCAACTTTGCGGCGACCGCCGTCGATTCGCAGGACTGGGATGGGCTGGCCGACCGACTTGGCGCGCCCGCCCAAGCGCGCGTGACCTTCGTGCGAGCCGACGGGGTGGTTCTGGGCGATTCCGAAGTTGCACGCGACGATTTGCCCAAGCTGGAGAATCACGGCAGTCGTCCGGAGGTGGCCGCGGCTTTCGCCGGACGGTCGAGCGACAACATCCGCTACTCGGCGACCGTTCAAAAGCGCATGTTGTATGCTGCTGCGCCGTTGCCAGGTGACTCGGGCATGGTGGCGAGGTTGAGCCTTCCTCTCTCCGCGGTTGACAGCGCCAAAGCGCGCGTCCGTTCCCTGGTCCTGGGCGGAGCAGCCGTCGCGCTGGTCGCCGCCCTGCTGGCGTCGTTCGCTTCCGCCGAGCTGTTGTCGCGCCGCCTTCGCAGCCTGACCGCGGTCGCCCGACGGATGGCTTCGGGCGATCTCGGGGCACGCAACCGCCTAGAATCCGCCGACGAGATTGGAGAGCTCGGCAACACCCTGGACCACCTGGCCAACAACCTATCGCGTTCACTAGAAGAGCTGCGGGCCGATCGGGATCTCCTCGGACGGATCCTCGAATCGATGCGTGAGGGCGTGCTGGTGATGGACGGCGAACACCGGATACTGCTGGCCAATCCCAGCCTGCGCGAAATGCTCCTGCTCGATTCCGACGTGGCCGGGCGGGCGACCATCGAGGTGATTCGCAATGCGGAGCTTCAACGAATCGTCGAAAAGGCTTTGGCGGCCAATGAATCGGTGGCCGGAGAGATCGAAATCGGAGGACTCAAGCCGAGGCGGCTGCTGGTCCACGCGGCGCGATTGACCGGCGATCCCCGCGCCCTGCTGCTGGTCCTCTTCGACGTGACCGAGACACGACGTCTAGAGACCATCCGCCGGGATTTCGTCGCGAACGTCTCGCACGAATTGCGCACCCCGGTTGCATCGGTTCGCTCGGCGGCCGAAACCGTCCGGATGGCGATGGGAAAAGACCCCAAAGCTGCGGATCAGTTTCTCGACATCATCGAGCGCAATGCCCGTCGGTTGGGTGAGCTGATAGCCGACCTGCTCGACCTTTCCCGCATCGAAGCCAACGAGTTCCGCCTGACCCCGGAGACCGTCGACCTTGCCGCGGCCATCGAAAAAAGCGTTGCGCCCTTTGCCGAGCGCTCCGCAGCCCGCAGAATCCGCCTGGATATCGACATCGAGAAGGACTGTCCGTCTCCTATTGCCGACAAGCACGGCTTCGACCGCGTGCTGTCGAACCTGATCGACAACGCGCTGAAGTACTGTCCCGAAGGGTCGGCGGTCGTCGTATCGGCGACGTGCATGAACGGCAAGGTCAGCATCGAAGTTTCGGACAACGGACCTGGCATCGAGACCCGGCACTTGCCTCGGCTGTTCGAACGCTTCTATCGGGTCGACCCCGGGCGCGCCAGGGATATGGGAGGAACCGGTCTCGGACTGTCCATCGTGAAGCATTTGGTCGAGGCGATGAAGGGCGAAGTTAGCGTGGAAAGCACGGCCGGAAAAGGCGCAACATTTCGGTTCACGCTTCCCGTGGCCCGCACCTAGCAAACATCGCTGCGGTTTGCTGCGACGGGGCGGAGCCTACAAGCTCGGCCCCGTCGCCGTTCTTGCGTCAGGTCCCCGACCACCATTCCGGCGAACCAAAGCCCGGCCGGGACGACCATCGCTCGAGGCTTCGGATCGAAGGCTCGTCGTCGTCTTCGAAATCGGCATCGTCGTCCGCCTCATCGTCATCGTCGTAGACGGCCGTTGACCAAACCGTCGGTCCATCCTTCGCCTCTTCCTGATGACCGCCCCTTGCAAATGGATTGCTCATTGATTCCTCCTATTGCCTCTTCCCAAACAACCTAGGCGACTCAATTCTTCAATTGCGACACGCTCCCGAAACAGACACGTTTCAACCCAACCAACCACGCTCGGCCCCGCGCTGGGGGCAGCAAGACCGAAAACCTTGTCACACGAACGTCACAATGGCGAGCGGAAAGCGCCACGTTCAACTGGCACGCTTCGGCTTGTATGAGCGGTAACGAAGTCGAGCGCACCCGATCCGGCCTGGCGAACTCGGCAGTGCAGTTGGCGCACCCGGCGCAGGTTTCGTATTCCGGGCCACGAACGCCATTGCGGGCAACGCCGGTGGCGAAGGCCCGCATCAGTTCGCCTCGGCTGGTATGGCGACGCCCTTCCCTCATCGAACGATTAGCCGAGAAAGCCATGCACATCCTGGCCTTTTCTGCCGTAGCGGCCATGGTCCTCATCCTGATCTTCATCGCCAAGGAGGCGTGGCCCCTCCTCACCAGCCCCGCCATTCACAAAGAAGTGACGCTGGCCAAGATGTGGTTTGCTCAGCAATGGCCTGGCTACGATGCGCCTGAACACGTCTGGCAGCCTGTGTCCGAGGTACCGAAATATGCGGTGTGGCCGCTCGTGGTCGGCACGATCAAAGTGACGCTGGTGTCGATGTTGGTCGCGGTACCGCTGGCCGTAGGTTCTGCCATCTTCATTTCGCAATACGCCGGCCGGCGGGCACGCGAGATCGCCAAGCCGGCCATCGAGTTCCTCGCGGGAATTCCTTCTGTCGTTCTCGGCTTCTTCGCGTTGATGGTGATGGCCTCCTGGATGCAATCGCTGTTCGACTTCGACTCTCGGCTCAATGCCGTTGTCGCGGGTGTGGCACTGTCGGTTGCTGTCATTCCAGTCATCTTCACGGTTTGCGAGGAGGCCCTCGGGGCGGTTCCACGGAGCTACGTCGAAGCCTCGGTGGCACTGGGCGCTGCCCGCTGGCAAACGGTCACCAAGGTGGTCCTACCCGCCGCCGCACCAGGGATCGCGGCTAGCATCGCACTCGGTCTCGGTCGCGCTTTCGGTGAAACCATGATTGTTCTGATGGCTTCGGGCAACGCAGCCATCATCTCGGCCAACCCGGCTGACTCCGTCCGGACCCTGTCTGCGACAATCGCAGCGGAGTTGGCCGAAGTGGTATTCGGGGGCCCGCACTACACCGTGCTTTTCGCCCTAGCCGTTCTGCTTTTCTTTGTCACCTTCGTCATCAATTTTCTGGGCGAACGAACCATCACGCGCATGAAGCGACGCATGGGGGTGTCGGCGTGAAAAAGCCCGCGATGCAAGCTTCGCGACGACCTAGAACCGGCGACGCGGTCCTGTGGTTTGCGACGGGCCTGGCCACGCTTCTGGTGTTGACCATTCTGCTGATCCTCCTGGTCGACGTGATCAAACACGGTGCGCCCAGGCTGACCTTGGGTTTCTTGACCAAAGCTCCCGCAGAAGGGATGACCGCCGGCGGAATATTCCCGGCTATCGTGGGAACCGTCGCACTGGTCATCCTCATGACTCTGGCGGCCCTGCCGGCCGGCGTGGCGACGGCGATCTACCTGCACGAGTATGCCGATCCCATGGCAATTGGCACCCGAGTGGTCCGCATTGCAGTGAACAACCTGGCCGGTGTGCCATCTATCGTGTTTGGGCTGTTCGGTTTGGGCTTCTTTGTTCAGTTCGCGGGTGGAGGAATCGACAAGCTCTTCTTCGGGGGGGCGAAGGTCTACGGACAGCCTGCCCTGATCTGGGCCGCCCTGACCTTGGCCATCCTGACGCTTCCCGTGGTCATAGTCGCGACGGAAGAGGCTCTTTCTACGGTGCCACGCGACGTGCGTCTTGCATCGGCCGCGCTCGGCGCAACCAAGTTTCAAACGGTGGTCCGCGTGGTTCTGCCACAAGCGGTGCCCGGCATCTTGACCGGAGCGATTCTGGCCGTGAGCCGTGGCGCCGGCGAAGTCGCGCCGATTCTCTTCACCGGTGCAGCCTACTTTCTGCCCACCTTGCCACACTCGCTGAACGATCAGTTCATGCAACTCGGCTACCACGTCTACGTGCTCGCCACGCAGTCGCCCGACGTCGACGCCACGCGCCCGCTGCTTTACTCGACGGTACTCGTCCTGTTGGCGCTCACCTTCGCACTCAACGCGTCTGCTATCGTGGTCCGATCGCGCATGCGAAAAAGAATGGCTGGGAACCAGGCATGATCGCAAACACCGCACACGTGCTCGAAGATGTCCCCAACGGGCACCTGTCCGTCAAGGGCTTGTCTGTCTACTACGGCGAAAAGAAAGCCATGGGGCCGGTCGACATGGAAATTCCGGGCAAACAGGTCACGGCCCTCATCGGTCCTTCCGGGTGCGGCAAGTCGACCTTCTTGCGCTCGCTCAACCGGATGAACGAATTGATCCTCGGCTGCCGGGTTGAAGGCGACGTGAAGCTGGACGACGAGCCCATCTACGGCTCCACCGTCGATTCGGTGGCGGTTCGCCGCCGCATCGGTATGGTCTTTCAGAAATCCAACCCTTTCCCCAAGTCCATCTACGAAAATGTCGCCTATGGACTGCGCATCGGCGGCCTGAACGACCGCGGCGAGCTCGGCGGCCGAATCGAACGAGCCCTCCAGCAGGCGGCGCTGTGGGATGAGGTGAAGGACCGATTGCACGAAAGTGCCCTGGGCCTATCGGGCGGCCAGCAGCAGCGTCTGTGTATTGCGCGTGCGCTCGCAGTCGAGCCCGAGGTCATCTTGATGGACGAGCCCGCGTCCGCACTCGATCCCATCGCCACGGCGCGCATCGAAGAGTTGATTCACGAGCTGGCGCAGAATTACACGGTCGTGATCGTCACCCACAATATGCAGCAAGCGGCACGGGTTTCGCATTACACAGCCTTCTTCTTCATGGGCGACCTCATCGAATTCGGGCGGACCGACTTGATCTTCACCAAGCCCTCTCAACAAAAAACCGAGGATTACATCACCGGCCGCTTTGGTTAGCGGCAAGGATGACCGTCATGGCTGGACGAACCCACACCGACCGCGAGTACGAGCACGAGCTTCTGCAATTGCGAGAGCAGCTTCTCGTGATGGGCAGCAGCGTGGAGGACATCATCGGCGACAGCATCCGCGCGCTACAAGAACGCGACGCCCAGCTGGCCGAACGAACCATCGCCGCCGACAAAGTCGTCAATCGGATGGAAGTGGAGCTCGACAGCCTCTGCCTGCAGATCCTGGCCCGTCGGCAGCCGGTGGCGTCCGATCTGCGCTTCATCACCCTGGTCTTGAAAGTGGTCACCGATCTCGAACGAATCGCCGATCTCGGCGTCAACATCTGCGAGCGCGTGCTCGAGCTGAACACCGAACCTCAGCTCAAGCCGTACGTCGACATTCCACACATGGGCAAGGAAGTGCAGTCCATGTTGCGGGAAGTCCTGGACGCGTTCGTGGCCAAGGATGCCGAGCGGGCCCGCAAGATCATCGACCGCGATCAGGTGGTGGACGCGCTCTACGCGCAGGTCTTCCGCGAGCTGCTGACCTTCATGATGGAAAGCGCGCACAACGTCTACCGAGCAACGCGGCTGCAATCCATCGCCAAGTACCTCGAGCGCATGGCCGACCACACCACGAATCTGGCCGAGATGGTCATCTTCATGGTCGACGGTCAGGACGTGCGACACCTGACCAGTCGCGAGGACGCGTCATCCGACGATCCCCAGCGTCCCCATCACAATTGAGTCAAGGCAGCGTCAGCTCGCCGGTCGCAACGAAGGGACCGGCGCTGTCGCGTCCACGGGCAAACGCAGATATCTTGCGCGTGCCCTTGGGCAAAGCCACCGTGGCGGAAGAACCGCGGATGATGCCCACGCCGACTTCCTGTCGGACCCCGGATTCGTCCTCGCCAAAGATGTGAGCTGCCATATCTCCGTCGAGGTTGCTGCCAACCCCCGACAAAGTCAGGGTCGCTTCGTCGGCCGCAACCGTCGCCTGCAGCTTTCCACGCAACAGATGGTCGGCCAGGCCGGCTGTAAAGCCCATCACACGCGGCAACCAAGCCTGCGCCATGTCGGCGTACACGGCCTTGTCCAAGAAGAAGTGAATCCTGTCTGCCACCCGCTGGTACGCGGCGATCTTGACCCCGTCGCGGACCACGTAGCGCGGTCGGGCCGAAGGTTGCAGATTGAGAGCATCGAGCCTCGGCTCCGCGAACTTCAGGGATTGGTTCACCAGGACCGCCGCACCGACCGTCGTATCGCCAGCCACACAGCGAAAGTCGCTCGGCAGCGTTCCCGCGGAAAAGAAGTGCTGCTGGGTTACCTGCGCGAGGCCCTGGCCATCACTGCCGACGAAATAGCTCTCGATGTCTGGCCGATCTACCGACGGCGCAGGTTGCGGCAGAGCGAACGATCCGTACCGATCGGCGACAAAAGTCTCGAGCTCGGAGCCCACGTCGGAGAATTCGCCGCGGAAGTCGTTGCGGACGAATGCCGGCTGTCCCACGTCCTCAAGCACCGACAACACGCCGCCCATGGCCAGCAAGGCGCGGACCAGCGCGGTTTCCCTTTGGCTGGGTTCTTTGGCGGTGACCGCGAGCTGCCAGTTATCGAAGAATGCCTGCAGGCCGAGATCGTTTTGACGCGACGAAAGCCATTCGATCGCGGGCATGCCCTGCAGATCGAATGCATCTCCGGTTGCCGCGTTCCGAACCGTCGCGCCACTTCCAAGCGTCAACCGCGCAGCGTGAACCGTTCCGCTTAGACCTGGGCCATCGTCGAGCCCGGTCCTCTTGCCTGGCTCGAAGAAGTGATGCCGGCCGAGCTCCGGTGGGGTCTTCGCTAGAACGGCGCCGGCCTTCACCCAGCCAAGCGCGGTCAGCACACCGTCGCCGCTCGGACGGTAGCCCCCAGCCGAATCCAGCATTCCAAGCCGACTGTTCAGCGCCCGCAGCGCGTCGGCATCCATGGCGTTGGGGTGAAGCTTGAGCGGCTCGAACGGCCCCAGCGCACGACCCAGCTGGTGGGCGAGCACCTTGTGAAACTGCGAGGCACCAAGGGCCCTGCCGGTCATCCCAGCATGCGTCGTGGCCGCATCCCATGCCCAAGCCCGACCGCCGAGTAGCAGCATCAGCCCGACCGGAACGAAACAAAACACGGTCTTGTGCACGTGAGCAGAAATTTCCGTCGGCGACAGCGTCAACTTCATGGACTCTCCTCCCCGTCTTCCGATGGCGACGATGAAGGCAACGACGGCAAGCTCGCGGGCGAATCAGCCTTTTGCGACGGAATCTTCAACTCGCCGATGTGGCTTTCGACCAGCTTCGCCAGTCGCAAGACCATGCCGGGCTCGGTGCACTGGGACTTGCCGCAGCTGATCTGGACCACGAGGCCACGCTCGCGCAGTAGAAACGCAAGGCCCAGGACGTCGCCGCCGCGCGCGTGCACGGAACGATCCCCGATTTCCTCGGTGGGCATAGGCGCGGGAAGCTCGGTCGAAAGCTGCTTGAATTGCGCCTCGGCGGCTGCCGGCGCCGAGGTCCAAACGCGGATCGCAACGTCGAATGCTTCCGCCTTGCCCTTGGCCTTGAAGTGCTTGCTGTCGTACACGTCGCTGCGAAGGCGGTCCATCAGTCGACCGACCTCAAAGTCACCGGCAAAGCCGGTGACGCCTTTGACTTCTTCGGCCGAAAGCAACGGTGACGCATCCAGCAGAGCCAGCTTCTCCACCGTCGGCCCGCGTTCTCCCAACGGGTCCGCCACCTGCGGGGTCACCACACCATCGTTCTCGAGGCTGGCCGGTTGGGCCTCCCACCCTGCAGCCTTGGCGACGGCTTGGCCCCCGCCCACGAAGGCCAGATGTTGGCGGTGCTCGAACGAAGACTGCCACTTTTCCAAACGGGCTTTGTTCCCGTGCTGGCTGAAGTCGTGGCGTTGGTCGCCGTTGAACTTGAAGTCGCTGCGATAGCCTACATAGCCGCGCCGGTAGACGACGAGGGTGAAGCGACGAAGGCGCATCGAGCCACCCGTCGGAAGGTCATCGGGGCTTTCCATGCGATAGCGACCGTCGGCCGCAGTTTCTACAGTCGCTTCCCGCGTCCCAGCCGGCCCCCGCAGCCCAATGCCCCGTTCGAACGCCCACGAGCCCATGACGGTCGCCCCCGCAATCGGCCGTTCGGTTTCGCTGTCGATGACCATGCCGTCGAACGGACCCATAAGGTCGCCTGGCTGCAAAGTATCTGGGCGGACGGAGAATGGCGCTTGTCCCACGGTCGGGCCACAGGACGCCAGAATACTTGCCAGCGCAACCACGAGGACCAGCGCCCGCGTGCCCATACGGGGCGCCTTGTCAGGTCCCATTGTCGCTCCCCCTCCGTCGAGAATTGACGCTTTCCGAGATCGCTGCTAAAAGTGAAAACACTGTGAATGGCCGGGCAACTCGCCCTGAAACGACAAGGTGTTGCCGCCAGCTTTTTAGTAGAGGACGGGCCGTCTTGCAATGCTGCTTCTCAGGTCTGTGCCCAATCTTTTTCCTTCCCATCCCCTCTTGGGCGAAGATGGGTTAGCCTGAGCGAAGATGCTGAACTGTTTTCAGTGCGGAGGCGTGGTCGCAGACGGGGCAGCGTTCTGCCAGCGCTGCGGTGCGCCGGTCGCGAACGGCGCCGGCGGAGGCTCCGCGCTCATCTGTTCGGGCTGCGGGAACCGTAATCCTGTCGACACGAACTTCTGTTTTGCTTGCGGCCGAAGGTTGGGGCACACGACGCCGATGACGGCCGACGCGTCCGCCGCATTCGCCGCTGCGGTGGCTGCCCGGCCCTCGCAGAGGATGAACGTTCGCAGCGGGCCAGCCCGCCTGGTCGCGGTGAGGCGCGATGGCACAGACGGAGAGTCATACCCCATGCAGGGCGACCAGATCGACATCGGCCGAACCGAGGGAGACCTGCGCTTCGACGACAAGCACCTGGCAGAACGGCACGCACGCATCACCTTGCGCGCCGGCCAGTACATGATCACCCCGCTCGAAAGCCGTAATGGCATTTACATTCGCATTACCACCGCCGTCGATCTTCAAGACGGAAACTACATCCTGGTGGGCAAGCAAGTGCTGCGTTTCGAGGAGGTCCCCGATGCCGAAAAAACCCTGCGCCCGGCGGTCGAGCACGGCATGATTCTCTTTGGTACCCCCCTGAGGTCGCCCTGGGGACGACTTCGGCAGATGACTGCGGCGGGGACGTCGCGCGATGTGTATCATCTCGGCCGAAGCGACCTGATCATCGGACGGGAACAGGGCGACATCGTGTTTTCCGACGACGAATTCATGTCCCGCAGGCACGCCTTGCTACAATTCCGCAGCAATCGGGCGATGATCTCGGATCAGGGAAGCTCGAATGGAACCTACGTCCGACTCACAGGTCAACACATCTTGGACCCAGGCCAAATGATTCGACTCGGTGATGAGCTCTTGCGCTTCGAGCTAGGTTAGAGCGAAGCTGAAACAGAAGCAGGATGGAAAGCCCTTCGAAGATCAAGATTACGGCCTTCGGTAAGACCGACGTGGGGCTCATCCGCGAGCACAACGAAGACAATTTCCTACTCGCCAACGTCGACACGGGCCTGCGCACGTCGTCGCCGGACGAGGACCTGGACTTCGAGCTCGGCCCCAAAGGGGCGCTGTTTCTCGTTTGCGACGGGATGGGGGGCGCCGCGGCAGGCGAGGTCGCCTCCACCATGGCCGTGGATTCCATTTCCAGCGATATGGAAGCCGCCGCCCGGATCCAGTGCGACAGTTTTGCGCGCGGTCTTCGACGGGCCATCGAGACGGCGAACGAGAAGATCAACACGCAGTCCCGCGTGAATCAGAACGAGCGAGGCATGGGCACCACCTGCACCGCCGTGGGCCTCGTGGACAGTAGGTTGGTCGTCGGGCAAATTGGCGATTCGCGCTGCTACGTGCTTCGCGCGGGCGAGCTGGTGCAGATCACCAAGGACCAGTCGCTGGCCTGGCAGCTCATCGAAGCCGGCGCGATGACCGTCGAGGAAGCCAAGAGCTTCGAGCATGCCAACATCATTTTGCAGGCGCTGGGGGTACAAGAGCGGGTCGACGTGGTTCTCTCCAGCGTCGAGCTATGCCGAGGCGACGTGGTCTTGGTCTCGTCCGACGGCCTGCACGGCCCAGTGACCGACGACGAGATGCGAGACATCCTGCTTGCCGAGCCGGATCCGAAAAGGGCCTGCGAGATCTTGATCGGCAAAGCGCTCGATCGCGAAGGCCCTGACAACGTCACCGTAGTGGTCGCGCACTTCGAAGGCGAGGGGCTGCCATCGCCCGAAGCCAGCTCGGCAGTAGGTTTCGTTCACTATGATCCCGGCGAAGACCCGGATGACCCAGACCCCGTCAGTAGACGTCCCCTCTCCCCTCCGAGCGACAAGATAACCGAGGAAGTGCCGATCCGGGCGGAGCTGCTCGATTCGACCTCGCCTGGAGCGCTTCCCACAGCACTGGTCAGCCCCACCGCATCAACCCCATCAACTAACACCCGCGTCCAAACAGCGGAGGAAGCAGCATCGCGACCATTTTTGACCTTCGTCCTGGTGACCCTGCTTGCCGCGCTCGGTGGAGCACTGTTCCTCGCGTTTCAGCAGACCAATCTGCCTGATTTACCCACGAGCCCAACGCCCGACAACCCGGCCGCGTCGCCTTCGTCCGCCCAAGGCCTCACCTCGGATTCGGCTGCAACCCCAGCGCCGCGTTGATTATGGCTGCCGCCCGCGTTTGTCCCAAATGTCGATCGGCCCTGGCCTCCGACGCACACTTCTGCGGTGTCTGCGGTACAGCCCTGACCACCCCACCGGGGTCGGGCGAACGCCCCTTCGACCAGCTTCTCGACCGCGTGTCTGGCATGCCGAAAGGCGCACCGCCACACGTCAGTCCTCCCCTGGGCGTACCGATCCCCATGCCACCGTCGCGATCGGGTCCCATCGGCCTTTCCACGCCGTCGCCGCTGGGACGTGAGCCGGTTCCGGTGTCTCTCGACAGCCTGGTCGGGCGGACGCTCAACAACCGCTACTTGGTCAAGCGCAAGATTGGAGAAGGCGGCTTCGGGGCGGTCTTCGAGGGCATGCAGGTCGCCACCGAACGGCCCATAGCGCTGAAGGTTCTGCATCCACAGAGCGTTTCCGACCCAACGGTGGTCGCGCGCTTCCGTCGCGAGGCCGAGGCTTGCTCGAAGTTACGCAGTTCGCACACGGTCATCATCTACGACTTCGATCAGACCGAAGACGGGGTGCTGTACTTGGCGATGGAGCTGGTGCGCGGGCAGAGTCTGCAGGACATTCAGCGCGCCTCGGGCACTATTCCCGTCGAGCGCTGCCTGCACATTTTGGATCAGGTAGCCGAGGCGCTGGGCGAGGCACACGACCACGGCATCGTCCACCGGGACATGAAACCCGAGAACATCATGGTGGAGCAACGAGACGGCGACGACTTCGTAAAGGTCCTCGATTTCGGGATCGCAAAGATTGTCTCGGGCGACACAGGCAAGGGTGGACCTGCCCTCACCGCCATCGGACAAACCGTCGGAACCCTCGAATTCATGTCGCCCGAGCAACTGCGTGGCAAACCTCTCGACGGTCGCTCCGACATCTATGCGCTGGGCATGGTCGCTTACGAGATGCTCACCGGTGGCTTGCCCTTCAAGAAGAGCAAGAGCACCACAGATATCATCCAATACCATCTGCAAACCCCGCCCCCCCCGCCCTCGTCGCTGAAGCCCGAGCTGGAAATTCCGCAAGCCGTAGACGAACTGGTGCAGAAGATGTGCACCAAATCGCGCGATGACCGGCACGCCAACACCGACGACCTTCGCCATCACATCGGCGAAGCCCTGAGCGCGATGGACACCGGCGCCACACGCAGCGAAGCCAAACGCGTGGTCATCGTCATCGGCGCCATCGCTGTGGTGGTCGGGACCGTGATCTACTTCCTGAGCCGTTGAGCGGACACCAGCGACGCGATCGTCGCTGCGAGCAGCGCCCCGACCACGATTCCGAGCGATAGGAAGATCGGGATGGTGACGAATGACTGCAAGATGATCTTGGTGCCGATGAACGCAAGCACCGCCGCGATGCCGTAGTTCAAGTACGGTAAACGTTGCGCCAGCCCCGAGACCAAAAAGAAGAGCGCCCGCAGGCCAAGGACCGCGAAGACGTTCGAGGTGAGCACGATAAAGACGTCGGTGGTCACGCCGAAGACCGCGGGGATGGAATCGACCGCGAAGGTGACGTCGACTGCCTCCACCACCACCAGCACAGCCAGCAGCGGGGTCGCCCACAGCTTGCCATCGCGGCGGATCAGGAAACTCGGGCCCGTGTCATCGTCGGCCACGCGGACTACGCGTCGAAACAGCCGCAAGACGAGGTTGCGTGACGGATCCATGTTCTCCTGTTTGTGAAACAGGATTTTGATGGCGGCATAGAGCAGGAATGCGCCCAGCGCATACAGAACCCAGCGAAACTGATGCACGACCGCCGCACCGACGGCAATGAACACGCCGCGGGTCAGGACCGCGCCGATGATGCCCCAGAAGAGGATCCGGTGTTGAAAGTCGGCCCGGACGCGGAAGTACGAGAAGATGATCAGGAAGACGAACAGGTTGTCGGTGGAAAGCGCCATCTCGAGGGCGTAACCCTGGATGAACTCGAGGCACTTGGGGGTGCCGTGACTGTAGTAGACGTAGCCGGCAAACCCTGCCGCCAGGGCCACCCAGACCCCAACCCAGGCAGCGGCCCGACGCATGCTGAGCGCACGTGGTTTCCGGTTCAGCACTCCGAGGTCCAGCGCCAGAGCGCAAACCACGATGATGCTGAAAAGCGCCCAAGGCACGATGTTGGACAGCGAGCTCATTCCTTTGGCTTGGCCAAGCCCTCTTGGCGAACCTCGATGCGTGCCCGAACTGCGCCCCCCGGCGCCTCGGCGGGGGGCGGAATGATGCGAAACGCATTCGACATGCAACCGGCGATGGACCCCGTGCGCTCGCGGAGATAGAGAATGCCGCCGAGCCCGGCCAACAAAACCACGACTCGAAAGAAGGTGCCCTTCGGCATGACCGCAAGCAAGCTCTGGCGAGGAACCTCGTCACGCTGCTCGGTTGGCCGCTCGTCGCTGCTCGAACGGTTGTCCTTCCCGGGCTCCATGATCAGGAAAGACTCCTCAGCAGATGCCGCAGGCGCAAGCGGATCTTGCGCTGGCCACGAAATTGGTCGACCTCGGCAGTGCCGATCACATCGAGGTGGGCACCCCGCCCCGGATCACGGTCGGCCATCCCGAAGGCAATCGCGTCACTGACTGCCCCATCGTGCACCAGCGTGAGCTGCAAGTGGGAAGTTCCCACCACCCGCGTACTGCGAGCCACCACACCCGGGATTACAATCAAAGGCTCCAGGTTGGCGTTTCCAAAAGGAGCCAGGCGCATCAGCTCTTCGGCCTGAATCATGTCGATGTCCGACAATCGCGCCACCGCATCGACCTCGACCGAAGCTTGCATCGGCGCCGATTCGAAGTGCTTCCGCGCCACCGCGACGAAAGCCTCGCGGAACGAGACCAAGCTGGTCTCCTCCAGCGACACACCGGCCGCCATCGGGTGCCCGCCGAAAAGGGCGAGATGCTCACGGCAGGCGGCCAAGCCCTGGTAGAGGTCGAAGCCGCCCAGCGTCCGCGCCGAGCCCCTGCCCTGCCCCTGGTTGAACCCAACCACCACGACCGGCCGCTGGAACTTCTCGACCAACTTGGCTGCGACAATACCCACCACGCCTTGATGCCACCCGGCGGCGCCAAGCACCAATGCCGGGTCACCCAAGAACTCCTCGGCGGCTACCAGGGCTTCGGACCACATTTTCTCTTGAATCGCCTGCCTATCGCGGTTGAGCTGGTCTAGGTCGGCGGCCAATCGGGTGGCGGTCGCGCGGTCGCCAGCAAGAAGGAGGTCCAGTGCAAGCTGGGAATCGCCAAGTCGGCCAGCAGCGTTCAGCCGCGGCGCCAGCCGAAAGCTAACGTCGGTGGTGCCGATGTTACCCGCAGGAAGGTTCGCGATCTCGGCCAGCGCGGCAATTCCAGGCCGGCGCAGCGCGGACAGCTCGCGCAGGCCGGCTGCGACCAGGATGCGGTTCTCGTCGGTGAGCGGAACCAAGTCGGCCACCGTCCCCAGCGCGACCAGATCCAGCCACGACCGGGGATCGAGCGCGTCCGCCTTGGGATGCCCCTGGCTGCGCAGACGCGTCCGAACCGCAGCGGCCAGGTAGAACGCCACGCCGCAAGACGCCAGCCCCTTGAAACAAAAGCTGTCGTCATGGCGGTGTGAATTCAGCAACGCAAAGGCGAGCGTCTCGCCGGTGGGAACGTGATGGTGATCGATGACGATCACGTCCACGTCATGCTTGCGGCAGAGCTCGATGGAGTCGTGGTCGCTCGTCCCGCAATCGCCAGTCAGGACCAGGGTACATCCCTGTGCCTTGAACTCGGCTGCGTCGACAGGCGAGAAGCCGTAGCCCGACGTACGCTTCGCCATGCGCGCGACGACCTGAATCCCCAAGGCGCGCAACATCAGCACCAAGATGGCGGCCGTCGTGAGGCCGTCCACGTCGTAATCGCCGAACACCGCGACCTTCTCGACCTTCTGCACGGCAAACACGATCCGATCGATGGCCCGATCGAGGTCCGCCATGCCCTCGGGGGGACGAAGGTCCGCAAGGCGTGGCGATAGGAATCGGGTGGCCTGCTCGAGCGTGGAATAGCCGCGGGCCGCCAAGATCCGCGCGGTTAACCCGCGCGTGCCAAGGCCGGCGGCAAGCCCTCGCGCGCAGGCCTCGTCTGCCGGTCGTACGCGCCACGCTTCGGGCATGGAGAGACCGAGCTAGGTCTCGACGGCTTCTTCTTCGTCGCGACGAACTGGCTTGCGGACGTTGCGTTCGGGCTTGGTGGCCTGGCGCTTCTGCATCGTGAGGTACTTGTCGTTGAGCCAGATGAGAATCGGGCTGGCGATGAAGATCGACGAGTAGGTACCAACGATGACGCCGACGTTCATCGCAAAGGCGAAGTCGCGGATGACTCCCGTCCCGAAGATGTTCATCGCCAAGGTCACGAAGAACACCGTGGCGCTGGTTAGAATGGTACGCGACAGCGTCTCGTTGATCGCGTGGTTGACCACCCTGTCGAACTTGCGGTCGCGGTATTTGGCGGCATTCTCGCGGATACGATCGAAAACGACGATCGTATCGTTCATCGAGAAGCCGATGATGGTGAGCAGCGCGGCCAACGTGGTGAGCGAGAACTCCTTGTAGGTGACAGCGAAGGCCCCCACAGTGATGACGGCGTCGTGGAGCAAGGCCACGATGGTGCCTGGACCGTACCGGAAGTCGAACCGGAAGGCGACGTAGATGACGATGAGAAGAATGGCGCCGAGGAGAGCGCGCACACCGTCCACCTGGAGCTGCTTGCCGGCCTTGGCCCCAACCGACGAGACCTGCGGAATTGCTTTCACCACGCCGGCGCCCAGCTTCGCATCGAGCGCCTTGCGAACTTCGCCCTCCATACCAATCAAGGTGACTTCGTAGGTGTTGTCCTGGCTCGGGCCGAAGGTCTGAACCTGGGCAGCCTCGGTGCCGGCCGCCTTGAGCGCCGCCGACAGAGTTGTCGGTTCCACGGCCTTATCGAAGCGCAAGTAGACCTTGTCGCCGCCTTCGGACGATTCGAACTTGCGCAGACTGGCATCGCCTATGCGGGCCAGCGACGCCTCTACCTTCTTGGCCTGCTCGGGCGAGAGCACGGAGACCGCGCCCAAACGAACCATGTAGGAGGGCGTCTCGCTTTGGCTGCCGTATCGGACCACGTCAGCGTTGTGCAACCCAGCCGCAGTCATGGCGGCACGGACGTCGGATGCATCGACGGGCTTCGCGAACTCGACCACGAGCTCGGAGCCGCCCTTGAAGTCGACCCCCCAATTCAGCATGTGGCCGCGATCCCCGAGGACGTAGGCGTTGATGGGCAGCATCGCCACGGTGATGAGCACCAGGATGATGGATGCGCCGATCCAGTACTTCTGCTTGCCAATGAAGTCGATGTCGGTGCCCGACTTGATGACTTCGAAGAATTTCTGTTGGTCCGCCATGGGAGTTTCTCCTACCGTCCTAGATTGAAAGCGTCGTCTTGACCGCCCCGCGGCGGCTCACCAGCACGGCGAACATCCAGTGCGAAATCCAGACTGAGGTGATGAGGTTGGTGACGATGCCGACCAACAAGGTGACTGCGAACCCTCGGATGGGGCCAGAGCCGTAGGAATAGAGCACGATGCCGGCCACGAAGTTCGTGACGTGGGCGTCGAACACGGTCCAGAAAGCGCGCTGGAACCCGGCATCCACCGCGGTCCGTGGCGACTTGCCTAAGCGCAATTCTTCGCGGATGCGCTCGTAGATAACGATGTTCGAGTCCACCGCCATACCGATGGTGAGCACGAGGCCTGCGATGCCGGGCAAGGTCAAGGACGCTTCGAAGGCGGCCAAGATCGCCATCATGAAGAGCATGTTCAAAGTCATCGCGAGGTTCGCGATGAAGCCCGAGAATCGATAGTAGATGAGCATGAACAGGATGACGGCCAAGGCGCCGATCCCCATCGAGACCTTCGCCTTGTCGATGGCGTCCTGCCCCATGGTCGCGCCGACCTGGGTTTCGAACGACTTCTTGAGGGGCGCCGGCAAAGCACCGGAGCGGAGCACGCCGACCAGATCCTTGACCTCCTGCTGTAGCTTGAAGGGGTCGCCGTAGCCACCCATGGTGATGCGCCCGCGCTCGCCTATCTTCGACTCGATGACCGGCGCGCTGGTGATTCGCTCGTCGAGGACGACCGCCATCTTGCGACCGACGTTCTCGCCGGTCAGCTTCTCCATCATGCTGGCGCCCTGGCGGTTCATGGTGAAGGCGACTTCGGGCCGGCCCATCTCGTCCCAGCTCTCCTGCGCGTCGGCCAGGTACTCGCCGGTGACCCCAGCACGCTTCTTCAAAAAGTAGGTGCGGTAGTACTTGTCGGGCGTGCCCTCGCTCACTTCGCGCGAGCTCATCAGCTCGAGGCCAATTTCGCGATCGTTGGGCACCGCCAAGTCGGCGGTGAGGCCCGCGATGAACTTGGTAAGCTCTTCCCTGTCCTTCTCTTTCACACGCAGGTAGACGTCCTCGTGCTGGGCACCCGAGTTCTTCTCGGTCCAGGACTCGGGAGCCACCGTGATAGCGCCGGTCTTGGGAACCGCCGCAGCGACCTTCTTCATGTACTCCGAGCTGTCGTCCACGATCTTGAACTCGAGCTGCGCGGTGCGACCGATGATGCTCTTGATGCGCTCGAAGTCCTGGGCCTTGGCGCCCGGCAACTCGACGACGATGTCGGTGCCCTTCTTGATGATGGTGGGCTCGGCCACACCGAACTGATCGACGCGGTTGCGGATGGTTTCGATGGCCTGACGGAGGGAGAGATCTTCGATCTCGGCAACCCGGTCGGGGTCGAACCTCATCTTCACCGTGCCGGTCGCGGCATCGCGGCTGACGATGTCCAGCTCACGGCGGAACGGCTTCATCAGCTCGTCATCGAGCTTCGACATCTCGCTCGGCACCTTGAAGGTGACGGCGACGTCGTCGCGGCCACTGCGAACCACGGTGGTATCGGCGCCCTTCTTCTTGAGCGCGTCGTCGACATCATTGGCAAGACGGTCGACCTTGCTGGCCACAGCCTTCTCGATATTCACCTCGTAGACGAGGTGCAAGCCGCCTTGCAAATCCAAGCCGAGCTGGATGCGCTTCTTGAAATATTTTTGAAAGAAGGCTGGCAGATTCTCCTCCTTGGTGACGAAGGTCGGCACCAAGTAAAGAACGGCAAGCGTCACTGCCGCGCCATAGAGCGCAGCCTTCCACCACCACGATCGTTCCATCGAGTGTCCTCGTTCGAGCTAGGAGGCCTTGGCCTCGGTCTTGGTCGGCTCCGTCGGATTCTTGAGCCGGCCGGTCACAGCACTGCGCTGAATTCTGATGCGAACACCTTCCTGCACCTGAAGCGTGATTTCCGCATCCTTAATCCCTGAAATGCGTCCGATGATGCCACCCGTGGTGACCACCTCGTCACCCTTCTTCAGATCGGCGAGCATCTTCTGGGTTTCCTTGGCGCGCTTGGATTGCGGCCTAATCACGATGAAGTACATCACCGCAAAGATGAGCACCATCAAGATGATGGGGTTGCCACCGAGCCCGCCAAAGCCGCCACCGCTAGCCGGTTGCTGCCCTTGGGAGGAATTTGCTGCTTGAGCCAATGAGATCAGGAATTGAGTCACGAGGCCAAACGCTTACCAGAGGGGTGATCCCGGGTCAAGCAAGGATGCTGCTTCAGGTTTGTTAGATGGCCGTAGCACGACGAAGCCGCGCACGACTCAACGGGGCAAAACGTACCTTACACTTCATCATCGCCAAAAGCGACCACGTCGCGAATGGTCGCGGCGCCCGTGACCAGCATGACCAGGCGGTCGAAGCCCAGGGCGATGCCACAGGTCGGCGGCATGTGCTCGAGCGCGCCAAGCAGCTGCTCGTCCAGCGGATAGACGGTCTTCCCGCGAGCCCCTCGGATGGCGGATTCTTCTTCGAACCGCCTACGCTGCTCGACCGAGTCGGTGAGCTCGCCAAAGGCGTTGGCCAACTCGATGCCGGCGGCGTAAAGCTCGAAGCGCTCGGCGGTCAGCAGCTCCCCGGGCTTGCGGCGCGCCAGGGCGGCGAGCGGCAAGGGCCAATCGGACACGAAGGTGGGCCGCGAGGAGCCGAGATGTGGTTCGATGCGGTCGAGGAAGACCTGGTAGAAACAGTCGTCCCATGCGGCGTCGGCGGTGACCTGGCAGCCGGCACTTGCAGCCAGCGCCCGCATCTCGGCCTCCGTCTCGTCACCGCGCAGCTGGATGCCCGCGTGCTGGCGTAGAAGTTCGCGGACCGTGGTGCGCTGAAAGCCTCCGCCGAGCGGCATGGCTTCGGCGCCGTGCGAGCCGCGACGGGTAGCGGGGACGTCGGCGCAGGGCCAGGTTCCGGCCACGCGCGCGGCTGCCTCGACGAGGGCCTCGCAGTCTTGCATCAGCTCGCCCATCGTGCCGTTCGCCCGGTACCATTCGATCATGGTGAACTCGGGTTGATGGAACGGGCCCGCCTCCTCGGCGCGAAAGCAACGGCAGAACTGCACGATGCGCGGCAGCCCGGACGCCACCAGGCGCTTCATGTGGTACTCCGGCGAGGTGATCAAGAAACGCTCGCCCCGGCGGTCACGGCCCGCCGGAATGGCGTCGAGGTGGATCTCCTGCCCGGGCGCATACACACGCGAGGGCGTTTCGACCTCTACGAACCCCTGCCCTTCGAAGTACGCGCGGACCGCGCGCAGGATGGCAGCGCGAACCACTAGAACGGGCTGCCGACCGAGCAGGCGCGAACGCTCGTCCACGCGGGACTAGGCGCGACCGACGCGCTCGAGGTAATCCCCCGTGCGCGTGTCGATCTTGATGGTGTCGCCTTCGTTGATGAACAAAGGCACGGGAACCTGCGCCCCGGTGCTGATGGTCGCCGGCTTGGTCACGCCGGTCGCGGTGTCGCCCCGGAAACCGGGCTCGGTCGCCATGACCTTCTGCTCGATGAAGTTCGGCAAGGTCACGCCGACAGCGCGATCATTGAAGAACAGAACTTCTACGACGATCTGCTCGGGCATGAACTTAGAATCGTCGCCGATGGTCTCGTCCGGAATGTGAACCTGATCGTAGGTGCTCGTATCCATGAACACGTACGAGTCGCCTTCCTTGTACAGGTACTGCATCGACTTGGTCTCGACGTTGGCCGGCTCGAGCTTTTCACCCGAGCGCAGGTTTCGATCGATCACGCCGCCGGTGAGCAGATTTTTCAGCTTGGTCCGGGTGAACGCCGCGCCCTTGCCGGGCTTGACGAACTGAAACTCGACGACCGTGTAAGGCGCGCCATCGAGCATGACCTTGAGTCCCTTGCGGATGTCTGATGTATCGTACGAAGCCATTGGATGGGCGGATTTAGCCTGCCCGGCCGAGAAGGTCAACCCTTACGTCTCGGGCAAGGGGCAGTTTGCGTTGCGAGCACGCACGGCGCGCAAGCCGGCCTTGTTTAACACCGCACCGCGTCCCAGGTGCGAGAATGCTTCCAGATACTGTGTTGCGGCCCGACAGCCGTCGCCGTGCCATGCGAGGCTTCGTTCGAACCGGCGGGCAGCCAACTTGTAGTCGCCTTCCTGAGAAGAAAAGAGGCCGAGCACGTAGGCCGCGACTGGATTGCCCCTTTCCCCCTTCTTTTCCAGGGCGGAGAGCTCGGCCTTGGACGGAGCCGAGTCTCGCGCCAGGACCGAGAAGGCGCGCACATCCCAGTCGATGTCGAGGATTCCGGGCGGCAATCCCTTGAGCATCGCCCCGAGTCCTTGCTTGCCCGACCGAGCATAGGCGGCCCGCAAGGCAACCAGATGGCGCTCCGGCCCCGCCGGATGCTCCAGCAGCTGGGTTGCTTGCACTGTCTCGCTGCGTCCCAGTCGGATCGCGAATCCAGCCCATTGAAGGGGCACCATGCCGGAATCGGCACGTTTGGCTGCCCTCTGCAAAACTTCATCGGCGGCGTCGATTTCGCCAAGCAACGCCATGAGAAGCGAGAGCTGTCCGAGGAGTGCCGGATCATCCGTGGTCTGCGCGATGGCCTTGGCCTTCCGAAGCGCGCCCGAACGATCGCCATCAAGGCGTGCCTGGAGGGCGGCCTCCGTCGCACAGGCTGAGCGCACCGCGCGTGAAATCTTGCTGTCGCTGGCACAGGCGGTTTCGAGTCGCTTGCTCCAGTCCGCCTCGCCGAGTGCGCGTTCGGCAACCGCTAGGACCAACTGCGCGCGGGAGTTGTCGGGCGATTTGCCCAGCATCGCAAGCAGGGTCCGTCGGGCGACCACTGCGTCGCCACCGTCGATGCGGGACACGGCCCAGTCGACCGCTACGGGCAAAAGCTCGGGGCCGACGCCGACGGCTCGATCGAGCTCCTTCGCGGCGCCTTCCGGGTCGCCAGCCAAACTGCGCACCCGTGCCGACGCCAGCAAGGCGAAAGCAGGAACCTCGGGAGCGCCGGCGGCGACCGCCATCTCGGCCTGCTGTTTGGCCGACGCACGATCCGCCGCAGCCAGCGCCAACAGAGCTCGGGCCGTCGCAGCCAGCGAAACGCGCTCTTTGCTGGGCGTGGGAATCCCATCGGCCAGTTTGAGAGCGTCCTCTGCTTCTTTCCCAGCATCCACCGCGTAGTCGCAGGCCAGCAAGGCATTCACCAAGGCCAGACGAACCAGCGCGTCCGGATCCGGCGTGCGGGTCTGCAGACCCATGCGCGCCACGTCTCGAGATCGCATCAATCCTTCCATCGAACCTGACGCCAAAGCCCGATCCAGCTCGTCGCGAGCGCTGGGCCTCGCCTGCTTGTCACGGCCGTGAAGCGCGTAGCCCGCCATCGCGGCAGCTACCGCCGCCACGCCGACGACGGCGAAGAGAGCCATCACCCCCCGGCGCCGGGCCCGGGGCATCTGTGCACTGGACAGCGTCTGACTGGACGTCTGCGAAGTCGCGGTCGGGCTCGCACTTTGTGGCGAGGGCAAGGTGAGGAGCCCATCGGCGGCGCCTGTGCCCATCGAAGGTGGCGCAACCAGCCGCTCGGAGACATGGACAACGTCAGGCGGACGGGCCGCGGCGGGCAGCTTCGGTGGCCGAGGGTGAGATTCGACATCGGCCGGCTGGTCCTCGGCGGCGCCACGAATTTCGGACGTCTTGTGACCGTCCAGCTCGTCCGCATACTCGAGCAAGGTATGCGCCCGTCTGCTGTCCCCCCGTTGCTCCAGCACGTCCGACAGGATGCGAAACGCCCTGGCAAGCTCAGGCCGCTCTTGGCAGACCTTGAGCAAGACCTTTTGGGCAGTCTCCAGATGCCCCTGCGCGAGCAGAGCTCGAGCTAGCTCGACTTCCTCGACGTTATCGGCATTTGCTGCGATCAACGCCAACCATAGTACCCGCTTGGTCCGTCTCCGTCGACTATCCCCGAGCGGCCTACAGACACTTCGGGAACTGCACCCCCGTGTCGACGTCTTGGCCCTGCGTGCTGCCGGCTTTGAACCCGATGGTTCGTCCGGAAACGTCGGTGGCCTCGCAGTCCGCACCCGGAATATTCGAGTTGAAGTGCCACGCGCCGTAGCTGGTGCGAGACGCCGTCTGCCCAGCGCATGTCACGGACGCGATGGGAAGGATCTCATTCTCGATGAAGATTTCGTTGCTATTGCCGGTCTTGAGCCGAGCCATCACGTTGCCGGTTACCGGGCATGCTACGTACTTCCACTGGGCCTGACCCTTCACGTTGGGATCGCCCTTGACGCCCCCCGCACTGGCGGCTGCGCCGCTAAGGTCCATGTGCCCGGTGGGGTTGGCCTTGCAGGGGGGGTTGTTGCTGCCGTCGTAGGGGCATTCATCGACGATGGTCACGACGGTGTTGTTGATCTTGATGCAGGCGCCGCAGCGATTGCTGGTGTTGAAGTCGCTCGAGCTGGTGCCCGGAATGGCGGCGAAGGCATTCGCGGTTACGATGTTCTTGACGCTGTTGGCTCCCTTGTCGCCGTTGTAGCCACACGCTGTGACCGAATTGGGTAGCGTGTAGGTGGTGTAGGTCGCGCTGCCCATCGTCCAATTCGACGGGAAGGTGCACGATGTCGGGGCCGTGCTGCCACCGGTGCCTGGCGCGCCGCCGCCGCCCGTCTTACCGCCAGAGCCCAGGCCGCCGGTGCCGGTGCCGGTGCCGGATGCTCCGCCCGAACCGCCTCTTCCCCCGCTTCCGGCTGCTGCATCTGCTTGCGAAGAGCCGCCCGAGCCGCCCCCTGCAGTGCCGGTGGTCCCCGCCGAGCTGCCTCCGTTTCCGGCGCCGCCTCCGGCACCGCCTGAACCGCCCGACACCTCGCCTGAACCGCCGCTACCACCCGAGGGCACCGAGGACCCACCAGAACTCACGGTGCCGCCGCTGCCCGTAGCAACGCGGGAGCCGCCGCTGCCTCCTTTGCCGCCGCTGCCTCCGCTTGCGCTCGACTGGCCGCCGGCTCCGCCGGACTGGCCGCCTTGGCCTTGGTTGTTGTTTTGTGGAAGACACCCAGCTACGACCAGAAGGGTGATGGCAAGACGAGAAACACTTCGCATCGGGAGAACCTCTTGAAACGTGTCAGAAGGCGAAAAACGTGGAACCCCTTCGAGGGTTCCAAGGTGAGAGCAGTAGGCTAAGTTCTTTCGTCAACCGACCTTGACACTGTCCCCGGTCGCCAGGCAAGGGCGACATGCTCGGATGACTTGGCGACGAGGTCAAGGTATCGTTTCGGCCCGCCACCACCCTATCGTTTCGGTCAGTACCGCAGCCGTGACGCCCAGTCGAGCCCATTCCCACCGCCGGCCGTCTTTCCACCTTTGGAAAGCGCCACGATATGCGGCTGCCACGTTCGCCCTGCTCGGCTTTCTGGGGCGCGATGTTCGTCGAGCGCGTGCAGAGGACACACAAACGGCGGGTTCGGCCCCGGCAGTCACGGCGGCGGAGACGCTACCCGCGGGCCTCGACTTGAATCTGTCCGTGCCCTCGCCCGAGCCAAACATCCTGACCCGATGGTGGTTTTGGACTGCTATGGGTGCGGTCGCCGTCGCGACGGCCGCTGCCATCGTCGCTTCCAGCCACGGCTCCGCACGGCCAGCGACGAACCTAGGCAACCAGGTGTTCGCTCCATGAATGCCCGACATTGCCTTATCGTGCTTTCCATTCTGACCTATTGTGCTGGATGCGCGGATGACACCTTCGTGACCGTCTCGGTGCGGACCAGCGCGGGCAGCCTGGATGGCGTCGCGCAACTTCGCGTTCATGTGACCAACGCTTCGTCCGAGGACGTCCTGGCCTACCCAGGAAAAACCTCACAGCCCCTGCATCTCGACACGGAGCGACCGGTCACGTTATCCGTCGAGTTCAAGGGTTGGTCCGGCGAGGCCGCGTTCGAGGTCGAGCCCCTCTCCAAAGACGGAACTCCGATGGCCTACGGAAAGACCCGTGCCCTGGTCAGCAAGCATGAGGTCACCCCAATCGTGGTGACGGTCTATCCCGCGACGGCCCGACCCGAGCATCCGCAAGGCGGCGTCATGAGCGGGGATCCTCTGTGGTGCGGCCCTCCGGCTCCCGCGGACTCGTGCGGTCCCCAGCGAACCTGCGGCGTTCTGTGCTCGCCAGACACCCCCGCGGCCAGCATGTGCTACGTAGCGGGCGCGGGCGGTCCGGGTGATTCCTGCACGAGCAATGGTGACTGCGCGGCGGGTTCACAGTGTTTCACGTTCGGCGCTTCCGGCTGCAACGTGATGACCTGCCGCAAGTACTGCCAGGACGACGGAGGGTGCAGCGACAGCGCCGCATTTTGCAACGTCCCGCTTCCCTGCGGCAGCACGACCTTTTCGCTTTGTTCACGTCCCTGTGATCCGACGCTGACGACCGCCCATGGTTGCGCGCCCGGCCTCGCTTGCTTCAGGTACTCGGGCGATACCACAGACTGTGCCTGTCCGGGCTTCGGCGGGGTCGGCGCGACCTGCACGCAAAATTCGGGCTGCAGCGGCCAGTTCGGCTGTGCTGGATGCGCCGCCGGACTAGGCTGTGTCATGCCGACCGGAACGGAGGCGGGAACCAGCAACGGCGTCTGTCGGCCAATGTGCAAGCCAGCCGCGTCGGGCTGCCCTTCCGGCACCAGTTGCCACCCCTTCGACGATTCGTCGCGCGGACTTTTCGGCTTCTGCCAGTAGGTCAGCGCAAGAGGCGCGAGATGCGGATGCTCGCAGATGCGTCGTTCAGGAATTCCAGCATCGCCTCCTTGGGACGCTCCGGCCACATTTCATGCTGGGGCAGCGGTCGACCAGTGGCCAGATCGATTTGCTGAACCAGGTAGATGTCGTAGTACAGATGCTGCTCGAACCCGGCCAGTACGGCAGGGTCATTTCGAGCATTGTCGAAACCGACAGAGCCGTAGTT
>Ga0302323_100000290_pt1 | contig 39027 bp, 41 predicted proteins | sample Fen_T0_3_FD_201950 | JGI IMG/M metagenome (GOLD analysis project Ga0302323, IMG submission 201950) | Peat permafrost microbial communities from Stordalen Mire near Abisko, Sweden - Fen_T0_3 | ecosystem: Environmental > Terrestrial > Soil > Wetlands > Permafrost | place: Sweden: Abisko...
TCGAAGGCGTCGCGGGCCGACGAGGTCCAGTACAGGTAGATCATCAGGTCGGCGACCGGACCCGGCGGTAGCACGGTCTCGTAGCGGCCCGGCGCCAGGTCCACCTGGCGGCCCTGCCACTGCAGACGCTGGGCGATCTCGGCGTCGATCGCGGTCACGTCCACGTCGGCGAAGTCCGGTACGTACCGGCCGACCCAGGTGGAGCGGCTGCGGTCGTGCGACTTGCCGGTGGTCTCGATCCGACCACTCGGCTGCACGTGTCGCAGACGCAATCCCGCCGAGCTGCCCACGTACGTGGTCACGAGGTCGTGCTCGGCGAAGCCGAACAGCTCGATCCCGGAGCCTCGGGCCTGCCCGAGCGACGCGCCGAGCCGCGGGGCGTAAGAGTCAAAGGCCGAGGCCGAGGTCTCCTCGGGTGGGTCGTCCCAGTCCGTCGACTGACCAGAGCCGGCGGTCAGCGGTGCGGCATCGGGGGCCACCTGGGCCGCCGACGCGGCGTCGTCGGCCGCGTGCACGACCGCGTCGAGGTCGTCGACCGTGGCGACGCTCGCCGACACGACACCCGCGGCCGACCCGTTCCCTTGCTCGACGATGGCCACGACCGTCACGTCGCGGGTGCGCATGACGCCGTTGGTGGTCAGCGTGTTGCCGGCCCACCGCACGTTCGTCGAGCTGCTCTCCCGAACGATGACGACCCGGTCCTTGCTCCGACTCGTCTGCAGCGCCCGCTCCACCATCTCCTGGGGTGTCACCGGCCCCCCTCCTGAACGGTGTTGAGGATGTTGACGCCCCGGAACACCGCGCTGGGTGCGCCGTGGCTGACCGGGGCGACTTGCCCCGGCTGGCCCTTGCCGCAGTTGAAGGCGCCGGCGAGCAGATGCGTCTGTGGCCCACCGACCGCTGCCATCGACCCCCAGAAGTCGGTGGTGGTCGCCTGGTAGGCGACGTCCCTGAGCTGGCCGGCGAGCTGGCCGGACCGGATGCGGAAGAAGCGCTGCCCGGTGAACTGGAAGTTGTAGCGCTGCATGTCGATCGACCAGCTCTTGTCACCGACCACGTACAGCCCGTCCTCGACCCCGGCGATCAGGTCGGCGGTGCTCGGGCCGTCCGGTGCCGGTTGCAGCGAGACGTTCGCCATGCGCTGGATCGGAACGTGTCCGGGTGAGTCGGCGAAGGCGCAACCGTTGGACCGGTCGTACCCGAACCGCGAGGCGATCCGTCGGTCGAGCTGGTAGCCGACGAGGACGCCGTCGCGCACGATGTCGAACTGCTGACCGCTGACGCCCTCGTGGTCCCAGCCGACGGTCGACAACCCGTGCTCGACGGTCCGGTCGCCGGTGACGTGCATCAAGGCCGACCCGTAGTGCAGCGTGCCGAGCTGGTCGGGTGTCGCGAACGACATGCCGGCGTAGTTGGCCTCGTAGCCGAGGGCCCGGTCGAGCTCGGTGGCGTGGCCCACCGACTCGTGGATGGTCAGCCAGAGGTTCGTCGGGTCGATCACCAGGTCGTAGCGCCCCGGTTCGACCGAAGGCGCAGCCAGCTTCTCGGCCAGCCACTCCGGCATCTGCGCCAGCTCGGCGTCCCAGTCCCATCCGGCACCGTCCAGGTACTCCCAGCCGCGGCCCACCGGCGGTGCGGTCGTGCGCATGGTCTCGAACGCCCCGCTGGTGGCGTCGACGGCGACCGCGGTGAGCTGCGGGTGCAGGCGTACCCGTTGCTGGGTGGTCACCGTGCCGGCGAGGTCGGCATAGAAGGTGTTCTCGCGGACAGCCATCAGCTCGGCATCGACGTGTGCCACCCCGGGCGCGTCGAGCAGCCGTCGGCTCCAGTCCTGCAGCCGGCCGACCTTCTGCGCGTCGGACACGGTGAAGGGGTCGATCGCGTAGGACGAGACCCAGGTGACGTCTCCGTGCGACGGCTCAGGCGCCAGCTCGACCGGTTCGGTGTTCAAGGGGGCGCTGACCCTGGCCAGGGCCGCAGCGCGGTCGGTGGCGGCGACGGCTGCCTCGACGGTGCGTACGACGTCTGAGGCGAAGCCCCACGTGCCGTCCAGCACCACCCGCACCGAGAAGCCGATGTCCTCGGCGTCGTTGATCCCCTCGACGGCCGCGTCGCGCACCCGGAGCGCTTGCGTGCGGATCCGCTCGAGCCGGAACGCCGCGTACTGGGCGCCCAGTTCCTGGGCCCGGCCCAACGCCGCCTCAGCCAGGTGCCGCAGCGGCAGCGCGACGAAGTCCGCATCGATGGCCTGACTCACACCGACCTCCCCTGGAGCCTGCCTGGCCCCGAGCACCAGAACCTACCTGCCGGGGACGGGCTGGGGCCCGACCCGGTAGCGTGCCGCAGCGCCCTCCTTCGACGAGGGGCCGACCAGGAGGCACGTCGTGGGCAAGTCGGTGCTGGTCACCGGAGGCAATCGGGGAATCGGGCTCGCGATCGCCCGGCGACTCGCTGCCGATGGCGGCTCGGTGGCGATCACCTACCGATCGGGGGAGCCGCCCGCTGACTTCTTCGCGGTGCCGGCCGACGTCACCGACGACGCCTCGCTCGACGCGGCGTTCGCCGCGGTCGAGGAGCACCAGGGGCCGGTCGAGGTGCTCGTGGCCAACGCGGGCATCACCCGCGACACCCTCCTGCTGCGGATGTCGGAGGAGGACTTCACCGCGGTCCTCGACACGAACCTGACCGGGTCGTTCCGGGTGGCGAAGCGCGCGGCGCGCGGCATGCTGCGGCTCAAGCGCGGTCGGATCATCCTGGTCTCCTCCGTCGTCGGCCTGTCGGGGTCCGCCGGTCAGGCCAACTACGCGGCCTCCAAGGCCGGGCTCGTGGGGTTCGGTCGCTCCCTGGCCCGCGAGCTCGGATCGCGGGCCATCACGGTGAACGTCGTCGCACCCGGATTCGTGGCCACCGACATGACGGCAGCCCTCGACGAGGAACGCCGGACGCAGATCCTTGGTCAGGTGCCGTTGGGTCGTTACGCCGACCCCGCCGAGGTGGCCGGTGTCGTGTCGTTCCTCGCCGGCGACGACGCCGCCTACGTGACCGGCGCGGTGATCCCGGTCGACGGCGGGCTCGGGATGGGGCACTGACACCCGTCACGACCGCGCCTCTCCACGCAACAGAGGGCAACAGAGGAAGGAACGGCTGCATGGGACTGCTCGACGGCAAGCGGGTGCTCGTCACTGGTGTCCTCACCGATGCCTCCATCGCCTTCCACGTGGCCCGGCTCGCGCAGGAGGAAGGCGCCACCGTGATCCTCACCTCGATGGAGCGCACCCGGCGACTCACCGAGCGCATCGCCGGTCGACTGCCGGCGCCGGTGGCGGTCCTCGAGCTCGACGTCACCGACGAGTTACAGCTGGACTCCTTGGCGGACCGGGTCCGTGAGCACCTTCCCGGACTCGACGGCGTCCTCCACTCGATCGGCTACGCCCCCGAGACGGCGCTGGGGGGGAACTTCCTGAAGACCGACTGGCCCGACGTCGCCGTGGCGCTGCAGGTGTCGGCCTTCTCGTTGAAGTCGCTGACCATGGCCTGCGTCCCGCTGTTCGACGACCGTGCCTCCGTGGTCGGTCTCGACTTCGACGCCACGGTGGCGTGGCCGACGTACGACTGGATGGGGGTGGCGAAGGCCGCGCTCGAGTCGACGACGCGATACCTGGCCCGCGACCTCGGCCCCCAGGGCGTGCGGGTGAACCTCGTGGCGGCCGGCCCGATCAAGACGATGGCGGCGCGCAGCATCCCCGGCGCCTTCGAGTCGCTCGGCAAGCTGTGGGGCGAGCGGGCACCGCTGGGTTGGGACAACACCGACCCGGTGCCCACCGCACGGGCCGCCGTCGCGCTGCTGTCGGACTGGTTCCCGGCGACCACGGGCGAGATCCTGCACGTCGACGGCGGCGTGCACGCCGTCGGCGGCTGAGCCGAGGAGACGACCGTGACGACGGGAACGACGGGGACGACCCGAACGATCGCGTTGCTGCGGCACGCGAAGTCGGACTGGCCCGAGGGGGTCGCCGACCTCAAGCGGCCGCTGGCGCTGCGCGGGCGCCGCGATGCCCCCGTCGCGGGACGACTGCTCAGGGACCGGATCGGGGAGCCCGACCTGGTGCTCGTGTCGCCGGCGCAGCGGACCCGCGAGACCTGGCAGCTGGCCGCGGCCGCGTACCCCCACGTGCCGCACACCGAGATCGCCGACGACGTCTACGACGCCAGCGTCGACGACCTGCTGCTCCTGCTGCGGGCCACGTCTGCGGACCGGAGGTCGGTCGTGGTGATCGGCCACAACCCCGGGCTGGAGGAGCTGGCCTTCAGCCTCAGCGACGCCACGGGCGACCCGGAAGCGATCAAGGCCATGGGCACCAAGTTCCCGACGTCGGCCCTGGCCGTACTGCGCACGCAGCGGGCGTGGGCGCACCTGGTCGCGGAGTCCTGCGTCCTGCAGTCGTTCGACGTGGCGCGCGGCTGACGCGTCCTACCGGGAGGGCCAGTCCTGGTCGTCCGCCGCGTCCGCCGCATCGACCTCGTCGCGCGGGATGCCGAGCAGGAACAAGATCGCATCGAGGTAGGGCACGTTCACCGCTGCGTCGGCGGCGGCCCGGACCACCGGCTTGGCGTTGAACGCCACCCCGAGCCCGGCGGCGTCGAGCATGTCGAGGTCGTTGGCACCGTCGCCGATCGCCACCGTCTGCGCCAGCGGCACCCCGGAGTCGGCCGCGAACCGCACCAGGGCAGCCGCCTTCTCCGCCCGGTCGATCACCGGACCCACGACCTTGCCGGTCAGCCGGCCGTCCACGATCTCGAGCTCGTTGGCGATCGCGTAGTCCAGCCCGAGCTCGGCGGCCAGGGCGTCGGTCACGGCGGTGAAGCCGCCGCTGACGATGGCCACGGAGTACCCAAGTCGCTTGAGCGTGCGGACCAGGGTGCGGGCCCCGGCCGTCAAGGTCACGGCCGCGCGCACGGCGTCGAGCGCCGCGACGGGCAGCCCCTCGAGCAGCGCGACCCGGGCCCGCAGCGAGGCCGCGAAGTCAAGGTCGCCACGCATCGCCGCCTCGGTGAGCGCGCGAACCTCCGGCAGGCACCCCGCCCGCTCCGCGAGCATCTCGATCACCTCGCCCTGGATCAGGGTCGAGTCGACGTCCATGACCACGAGCCGCTTGGCCCGTCGGTCCAGGCCGGCTCGCTGCACCGCCACGTCGACCCGCTGGCGAACCGCCTCGGCCGCCAACGACGAGCGCAGCTCGTCCGGGTCCGGCCCGGAGACCACGAACTCGACCGCCGTCACGGGGTAGTGGGCGATCCGGTCGATCCGGTCGATGTTGCCGCCGTGCTCGGCGATCCTCCCGGCGACGGCGGCCACTGCGGCCGGTCGTAAGGGGGCGCCCAGGACGGTCACCAACAGCCGACGCGAGCCTTCCCGTGGCTGGTCGCCCAGCCCGCGCGCCCACGTGGCCGTCATGTCGAGTCGTCCGGCGACGCCGGCCACCGTGGCCTCGACGTCGGACAGGTCGCCCTCGCCCGGATCGGGGAATCCGACGAGCAGCCCGAGGATCAGCTGGCCGCGCACGACCACCTGCTCGAGGTCGAGCACCACGACGTCGTGTGCCGACAGGGCTTCGAACAGCTGGCGGGTGACCCCCGGCCGGTCCGGACCGGAGACCGTGACCAGCAGCGTCTCGCCGGTCACCGACACCTCGGTCGGCAGTCGGGCCGAGGCGGGCGAGGGGTGTTCCATGGTGTGGAACACGCTAGCGAGGCGGGCGGCCCGCGCGGTCACCGGCCGGCCTCCGCGCCGGCGTTCCAGGCGGCCGCCTGCGCGTGGCGGACGACCCGGGCCAGCCCGTCCAACGTCACCTGCCGCTGCGCGGCCTCGGCACTGGTGACCGCACCGCCGGAGTCGGTCCGACCCAGATCCAAGACGGCGGTCATGCGTTGCGTGCGAGCCAGCAGCCGCACCGCCCGCTCGGGAAAGCCCGGGGGCAGCCGGATCCCCACCGGCCCGTCCAGGTCGTCGTGCAGCGTGGCGGCTTCCGGCCGCCAGCGGGCCACGTCGAGCGTCGCCAACCGGCGCAGGCCTTCGTCGAGGGCCTCGGCGAGCGCCCGGTCGGCTTCGCCCACGGTCGGCCGTCGACCGGCCGCCACCGGGCCGTTCGCGGACTCGGCCGCCCAGGTGAGCAGGACCCCGCGGTCACCGGCCGGACCGAAGGTGTCGATGCGGGGGACCAGACCCGCCGCCGGACTGCCGTCGGCGAACACGGCCGCGCCCGCCGCGAGGGCCTGACGGTTCAGCTCGGGGGGACCCGGCAGGGCCGCGACGTCGCCGGGGACGGGCGCAACCATGACGAGCACCGTCGCGCCTCGTCCGCGCAGGCGGCCCAGCGCCACCGTCCAGCCGACGGGATCCGGGTCGATTCCGGTGATCCGGTGCGGCTCATCGACGCCGACGATCGCTGCGGCCGCGTCGTCGGGCGCACACCGACCCTGGAGCACCGCGGTGCCCCAGGCCGCGGCCAGCCCGGCCCGCCGGACCACCTGCGTCGCGGTCGGCGTCCCGGGGCCACCTGCGCTGGCCGCGTCGCTCATCGGATCAGCGTAGGCAACCGCGTAGGTTCGAAGCGTGGCGGTGGTGGACCTGCGTGGGGTGCGTGTGGTGCGCGACGACGCCACGTTGCTCGACGACGTCGACTGGCGGGTCGACGAAGGCCAGCGTTGGGTGGTCCTGGGACCGAACGGGGCCGGCAAGACCACGCTGCTGCAGATCGTGGCCGCGCGTGCCCACCCGACCTCGGGTACCGCGCAGATCCTGGACGAGACGCTGGGCCGGGTCGACGTGTTCGACCTGCGGCCACGGATCGGACTGACCAGCGCTGCGCTCGCCGACCAGGTGCCGGCCAAGGAGGTGGTCCTCGACGTCGTGCTGACCGGCTCGTACGCCGTCGTCGGTCGGTGGCGCGAGACCTACGACCCGGTCGACGTGATGCGGGCCGAGGCGATCCTCACCGCGGTCGGGGCCATGGGGCTGGCCCGGCGCCAGTTCGGATCGCTGAGCGAGGGGGAGCGCAAGCGGGTGCAGATCGCCCGCGCGCTGATGGCCGACCCCGAGCTGATCCTGCTCGACGAGCCCGCGGCGGGCCTCGACCTGGGGGGCCGTGAGGACCTCGTCGCCCGCCTGGCCCGGTTCGCCCTGGACCCAGCCGCCCCGACGATGGTGCTGGTGACCCACCACGTCGAGGAGATCCCGCCGGGGTTCACCCACGCACTGTTGCTGCGGGCCGGACGGGTGGTCGCCAGCGGCCCGCTGCCGCAGGTGCTCACCGGAGCGCTGCTGAGCGAGACCTACGGCACGGCCTTGGAGGTGCTGCCGTGGGGTGACCGGTGGTGGGCGCGCGCCGTGCCCGCCCGGTGACCGGCTCGGGGGAGCCGTGGCGGTGGGGTCAGCCCTTGGCCGCCTGAGGAGCCGGCACGCCGAACCGCTTGGCGATCGAGTCGGCGAGGTTGACCACCATGAGCACGTACCAGTCGGCGTGGTTGTAGTGCCAGATGGCGTTGTACAGGCCCTTCGGTCCGGACCCGCCGCCGTTGGCGCACAGGTAGGCGGCAGCCGTGTAGATCGAGTCGGCCGGGTCCCAGATGTTCGTCGCGCCGTCGCCGTTGCCGTCGACCGCGTACCCCGCGAAGGTCGACGGCATGAACTGCATCGGGCCCTCGGCCCCCGCTGACGACGGGCCCATGTTGTGCCCGTGCCCGGACTCCACCTGGCCGATCGCGGCGAGCACCGGCCAGCCCAGCCCCGGGCAGGTGGTCGCGGCCGAGCGGTACAGCGCCAGGTAGTCCTTGGGGATGCCCATCACCGAGGGGCTGGCCGCGGCCTGTGCCGCCGCGGCGGCCGCAGCGGCGTGCTCCGCGGCCAGCGCGGACCGTTCCGCCCGGACCAGGTGCTTGGCGCGAGTGTCCAGCTGGTCGAGCAGGTTCTGCTGCTGGTCGAGCAGCGCGGCCAGAGTCTGGTAGCGGTCCTGCACGTCGCCGACCGTCACGATCACCCGCGAGGCCGCGACCTGCGAGGACCGCGCCTGGCCCTGAGCGGTGTGGCTGACCTGCTGCAGCGTCTGGTGCTGCAGCTGGCCCCAGCCCACGATGCTCTCGGTCAGGTCCCACTGGGCGGTCATGTCGGCGGTGCTGCCCGCCGACAGCATGGCGTCGACGATCGACAGCTCCCCACCGTCCATGTAGAGGGCTCGGATCCGAGCACCCTGCTCCATGCGGGCCTGCTGGGCGGCCTGTGCCGCCGACTGTGCCGCCCGGTCGTCACTGACGCTGCGGGTGACGGCCCGGGCCAGGCCACCCAGTGTGGCCCGGTACTGGGCGAGGGCCTCGTCGACCTGCGGCTGCAGGGCATCGATCTGGGCCGCCACGGCCCGGGCATGCGCGCGCACGCGGTCCGACGGGTTGGCGGCGGCGGACCCGGGCAGCACCCCCAGCACGAGAACGCCCGACAGCGCCGCGGTCGCGGCCGCGAGCGGCAGGCGAAGACGGCGGCCCAGGCGCGAGGCGACGAACAAGGGCACGGCCACGTTGCTGGCATCGGCCGGTCGCGGCCCGGCCTTGACGCCCGCCTAGCATCGAGCCCGCCATGCTGCGCCCGGAACCGCCCCGATGAGCCCGGTCTCGGCCCTGACGGTTCTGGCCGCAGGCGCCGCCGCCGGGGCGATCAACGCCGTGGTCGGGGCCGGCACCCTGATCACCTTCTCGGTGCTCGTCGCGCTCGGGGTGGCGCCGTTGACCGCGAACGTGAGCAACACCGTCGGCCTGGTCTTCGGCTCGGTGGCCAGCAGCTTCGGATACCGCGAGGAGCTGCGCGGCCAGCGTCCGCGCGTCCGGTGGCTGGGTCCGGCGTCGTTGCTCGGCGCCCTCACCGGGGCGGCGCTGCTGCTCACCTTGCCGTCGTCGGCCTTCGACGCCATCGTCCCGGCGCTGATCCTGCTGGGGGTGGTGCTCGTGGTCCTCCAGCCACGGCTGGCCCGCCGGCTGCAGCAGCCCCACGAGGCGGCGCCCACCCGACGCCCGCTGATCTGGACCGGTGTCTACGGCGCCGGCGTCTACGGCGGCTACTTCGGTGCGGCGCAGGGCGTGTTGCTGATCGCCTGGCTCGGGTCGCTGCTCGACCCCGATCTTCAGCGCGTGAACGCCCTGAAGAACGTGCTGGCGAGCATCGTCAACGGGGTTGCGGCCCTCGTCTTCATCGCCGTGGCACCGGTCGACTGGACGATCGCCGGGCTCCTCCTGGTCGGCGCCGTGATCGGCGGGTGGGCTGGGGGCCGCTGGGGCCGGCTGCTCCCGGAGGCCGTCTTGCGCGCGGTGATCGTGGTGGTGGGGCTGGTCGCGGTCGGCATCCTCGTGGCCGGGTGACCCGATGCCCGTGGTGATCGCGGTCGCGGACGCCGGGGACGGTCGGCTCGCCGACTACGCCGACCTCACCGACGTGGCCCTGCGCCGTCGGTTCGAGACCGAACACGGTCTCTTCCTGGCCGAGAGCGACAAGGTGATCCGCCGTGCCGTCGACGCCGGGTACCGGCCCCGTTCGTTGCTCATGAGCCCCCGCTGGGCCGAGCGCCTGGACGATCTGCTCGCCTCGCTGCCCGACGACGTCCCCGTCTACGTGGCGCCCGAGCCGGTCGTGAACGCCGTGACCGGGTACCGCGTGCATCGCGGCGCCCTCGCCTCGATGCACCGACGGCCGGCGCCCGATCTCGCCACCGTGCTCGGTGGGGCCACCCGGGTGCTGGTCCTGGAAGGAACCGTCGACCACACGAACGTGGGCGCGGCCTTCCGGAGCGCGGCCGCACTCGGTTACCAGGGGGTGCTGCTCGACCCGCGGGCGGCGGACCCGCTGTACCGACGCGCCGTGCGGGTGTCCATGGGCGCCGTGTTCGACCTGCCCTGGACCCGCCTGCCCCGTTGGCCGCACGACCTCGCGCTTCTGCGGGGCGACGGGTTCGAGCTCGCCGCGCTGACCCCGGCGCGCGACGCGCTGCCGCTGGCGGAGTATGCGGCCGCTCCTCCCGAACGGCTCGGCCTGCTGGTGGGGACCGAGGGCGACGGGTTGAGCGCCCATGCGCTGGGACAGGCCGACGTCTGCGTGCGGATCCCCATGTCGGGGTCGATCGACAGCCTGAACGTGGCGGCGGCGGTCGCCGTGGCCTGCTACGCGCTGGGGCCGGCAGGCGCGCCACCGGGTCGAGACGGCTGACCGCATGGAGAATGGGTGGGTGAGCGAACCCACGGTCCGGCTGCTGCCCGACCGGCTCGGGCTGGTGGTCCGGATGCAGGCGCGGGCTGGAGCCCGGCCGGCTCTGCTCGACGCCCTGCACCGCTACGCCGACCGGCTCGACGAGGAGCCCCGCACCGAGCTGTTCGTCATCTCGCTGGACCCCGACGAGTCCGACGTCGTCTGGCTGCACGAGTGGTTCGCGCAGGGCGAGGACGGGATGATCGCGCACCGCAGCTCGCCGGGATTCGCCGAGCTGATGGGTGAGCTGCAGGACATCCTGGCGGTGGACCCCCAGATGATGCGGTTCGACCCGCTGCGGGTGCACCTGGCCTCGGCGCTCGTGGCCGACGACGAGCCCGGCTGAGCAGTCTCAGCTCGGGAACGGACGCACCACCCGCGCCTTGCGGACCAGGTCGGGGTGGGACCAGACGCTGGAGAAGCGGATCCGCGGACGGACCGCTTCGACGATGCGGTCGTGGCCGAGGTAGATCGCCACGTGCTCCACGGCGTCCATCGATGCACCGGGCCACGCCCAGAAGACGAGATCGCCGCGCTGGCGCTGGGCGAACGGCACCCGCTCCAACCCGGCGTGGACGAACAGCACCGAACCGGAGGGGAAGTCCGATCGTTGGTGGTCGGCCGTGGTGATGGCCGGGATCGACAGCCCGGCGGCGTGGGCCGACTGCAGCGCCAAGCCGCTGCAGTCGAACCCGAGTGGTCCGGCCCCGCCCCAGATGTAGCGCCGGCCCACCTGTGCCTTGGCGTACCGGACCATGGCCCGCCGACGCACGGACATCGTGGCATCGAGCGGCAGACTGGGTTGTGCGGTGTACCGGTCGATGCAGAAGCGGTGGCCCGTGTGGAGCGCGTTCCACGTGACGCGGTTGACCCGTCCGGTGACGCGCAGCCCGTGCGCCGACTGGTAGGCCCGCACGGCGGCCTGGGTCGCTGTGTCGTACCGCTCCCGATGCCCCACCAGACCAAGCGCCCGTTGGACCAGGAAGACCTTGACCCCCGCCAGCCACGGGGCCACGACGAAGCAGCCACGCGCGACGGGAACCTGCGTCACGAGCGTGGGTCCGCCGCCACCGCCGGTGGCGGCGGTTGCGGCCCGTGTGGTCACCGGACCGGTCGCCAGCAGTGCGGCAACGACGAGCGCGACGAGCGCGCGCGCGTGGAACCGGCGGGTTGGCATGGGTCAAGCATCGGGCACGGCCATGGGCGGGTTGACCACCGCCACGCCTGCGCAGTTGGCAGACTGCGCGGCATGTCCGACCTCGACCTCGGTCCGATCGACGCCCACTTCGCGGATTTCTTCGCTGCTGGGAGCGTGCCGGGCCTGGCCTACGGCGTCGTGGTCGACGACCACCTGGTGCACGCGCGCGGGCTGGGCCGGCTGGACCTGGACGACGATCGCAGCCCGGACGCCGACACCGTGTTCCGGATCGCCTCCATGACGAAGAGCTTCACCGCTGCCGCCGTTCTCGCGCTGCGCGACCAGGGTCGGCTTCGCCTCGACGACGCCGTCGTGGAGCACCTTCCCGAGTTCGAGCGCGGTTTGTCCGGTCCCACCGCCGACAGTGCGCCGGTCACCGTGCGCGACCTGCTGACCATGGGGGCGGGCCTGCCCACGGACGACCCGTGGGGGGACCGGCAGCAAGACCTCGGGTTGCGCGAGTTCGATGCGCTGGTGGCCTCCGGCCTGTCGCGCACGGGTCCTGCCGACGGCCCGTTCGAGTACTCCAACCTCGGCTTCGCCTTGCTGGGGAGGCTCATCACGCAGGTGACCGACCGGCCCTACGACGAGGTGGTGGACGCCCTCGTGCTGCGCCCGCTGCGGTTGGAGTCCACCGGGTTCCACGACGACCGGGCGCCCGCGGACCGACGCGCGATGGGCTACGCCCAGCACTCGGGGGAGTTCGTGGCGCAGCCGCTCGTCGCCTGCGGGGCCTTCGCCCCGATGGGCGGGTTGGTCAGCTCGGTGCGTGACCTCGCCCGATGGATGACCCTCTTCTTGTCTGCGGAGCCGGCCCGTGACGACCCCGATCCGCAAACCGTGCTGCGTCGCTCCAGCCTTCGGCAGATGCAGCAGCCTCGTCGCTTCGTGGAGGCCGTTGCCACGGCCAAGGAGGTCGGTGGGCCCACGCGCCTGGTGGCGTCGTCCTACGCGTACGGGCTGGTGGTCGACGACGACGCGCAGCTGGGCCGCTTCGTCAGCCACAGTGGCGGGTACCCCGGGTTCGGGTCGCACATGAGGTGGCACCACGGGTCTGGGATCGGTGTCGTCGCGTTGGCCAACCGCACCTACGCCCCGATGCGCACGGTGGCGGCACAGGCCCTGGAGGGTGCGCTCGCGTCGCGGCCGCGACGCACCGGCGCTGCCTGGGCGTCCACCACCAAGGCCGAGGACGTCGTGGAGCAGCTGCTCGGTGCCTGGGACGACGCACTGGCCGACGAGTGGTTCGCCATGAACATGGACCTCGATCAGCCCCGACAGCTGAGACGGCAGGAGGCCGAGCAGGTGGCAGCGGTCCATGGGGTGCTGCGGCGCGACCCGGCCGTCCCCATCGCCCACCTGACGCCGGCCCACAGCCGGTGGTGGCTCGTGGGCGACCGCGGCCGCGTCCGGGTCGATCTGCTCATGTCCCCCGAGGCCCTGCCGCGGATCCAGGCGATCAGCCTCACCAGCGTGCCGGCGCCGCCGGACGACCTGTTGGCGGCCGCCCGGTCGGTCGCCGCCGAGGTGCTGGGCGTCCTCGACCCGGCCGGCGCGAGCGGAGGCGGTCGGCCCGACGTCGGCCCGGTCGTCGGGGGCGACGGTGCCGGGCGCGCGTCGTTCGCCGTCGACGGCCAGCCGCTGACGCTGGAGGTGCGCCGAGACGGTGGCGAGATTCAGGTGCGCGTCGTTCCCGTGCCGCAGCGCGTCGACGCCGCATCCTGGGAGCGACGACCTCAGGAGGCCGGGTCCGGTGACTGACATCCTCAATCGGGCATCGGGATGGTTGGCGCGCGAGGACCTCGACGCCGCTCGTGACCGCCTGCCCATGGTGTACGTCGACGCAGTGCCGGTGCGGATCGACTCGTGGGGGCGGATCCGGCACGTGGGGCTGCTGCTGCGCGTGCGCCCCGACGGCAGCATCAGTCGGGCCGTGGTGTCCGGCCGAATCCTCTACGGCGAGCTCGTCCGCCAGGCGCTCCTGCGCCACCTCGAGAAGGACCTGGGGCCTATGGCGCTGCCCCGGTTGCCCACGAGTCCCCAGCCGTTCACGGTGGCTGAGTACTTCCCCGACCCCACCGTGACGGGGTTCCACGACCCTCGCCAGCATGCCGTGAGCCTGGCGTTCGTCGTCCCCTGTGACGGCGACTGCGCCCCGTCGCGCGACGCGCTGGACCTGGTCTGGATGACCCCCGAGGAGGTCGTCAGCGTCGACGTCCAGGCCGAGATGACCGGAGGCCAGGACCGGCTGGTGCGGCTCGCGCTGGCGGCCAGCGGCCAGCTTCCCTGATGGCTCCCTGCGCGGTGCGCCCGAGCCTGGACGCGATCGCCGCCGCAGACGTACCGTCAGGTCGCTGACGGGCAGATCGACCCGTCGGCGAGACCGAGCCCGACAGAAGGTCGGCCATGCTCGAGATCCGCCTCCTGGGGGAGCAGCGCATCGTCGACGGTGGCGTCGTCGTCACCGCCGCCCAGTCGTCACGCGCCCTGACCTTGCTGACCCAGCTGGTGCTGCACACCGGCGAGGACCTGCCGCGGGCGCAGCTGGCCAGCCTGTTCTGGCCCGACTCCTCCGACGAGCAGGCGCTGACGAACTTGCGCCGCGAGCTGCACCAGCTGCGCAAGTCCCTGCCCAGCGCCGAGCGCTGCCTGGTCAGTGACGTGCGGTCGCTGCGCTGGCAGACCGAACGGGACTGCTGGTGCGACGTCGTGGCCTTCCAGGCCGCTGCCGCGGCGGCAAAGGCGGCTGCGGCCGTCGACGACGTCGCCGGGTTCGGGGCGGCCGCCGAACAAGCGGTGGCTGCGTATGCCGGAGACCTGCTTCCGGCCCGGTACGACGACTGGATCATCGCCGAGCGGGAACGCCTGCGGCGCCTCTGCGTGAACCTGTTGGACGGGCTGGTCGACCACCGTCGAGCCGACGACGACGTCGGCCGCGCGGTGGCGTACGCCCGCCGCCGGACCGAGCTCGAACCGCTCGAGGAGTCGGGCTACCGCGCGCTGATGGAGCTGCAGGCCCGGTCCGGCGACCGGGCCGCTGCGTTGCACAGCTACCACCGCTGCGCGTCGTTGCTGGAGCGGGAGCTCGGCGTGGCGCCGGACCCGATGACCACTGCGCTGTACGAGAGTCTCGTCGGGTTGCGCTCGGGTCGTCGCGGACGTCACCCGCCCGTCGACCAGCCCGGCGCCCGCGCCCGGGTTCCCTTGGTCGGCCGGGGCGAGCCCCTGGCCGCCGTCGAGGCCCGCTGGCGGGCGGCGGTCGACGGACGTCCGGGGATTCACGTGGTCTCCGGGGAGGCCGGCGTGGGGAAGACGCGACTGATCGAGGAGGTCGCGATGCGGGCCGAGCGGTCCGGTGCCAACGTGGCCCGGGCGCGTTGCTTCGCCGGCCGGGCCCGGTTGGCGATGGCTCCGGTGGCCGAGTGGCTGGCCAGCCGGTCGTTGGAGGCGCAGCGCGACCATCTGGACCCGACGTGGACGGCTGAGGTCGAGCGACTCGTGCCCGCCGCCGCCGGGTCGCCACGGCGCCAACCACAGCCGATGGTCGACGCCTGGCAGCGGCATCGCTTCTTCGAGGGACTCGCGTGGGCGGTGCTGGCCGGCGGACGGCCCACCCTGCTCGTGCTCGACGACGTGCAGTGGTGCGACCCGGACACCCTGACCTGGCTGCAGCTCCTGTTCCGGCTGGGGGCCAATGCCCCGCTGCTGGTGCTCGCGGGAGCGCGGGCCGAGGAGATGGCCGACAACGCGGATCTGTCCGATGCTCTGCGGGCCCTGCGTCGTGATGGGCTCATGTCGTCCACCGAGCTCTCCCCACTCGACGCGGAGTCGACGGCGGCGCTGGTGCGGCACCTGGGCGGACCGGACTCTGACGCTGCGTCGGTGCACGCCGCGACCGGAGGCTTCCCCCTGTTCGTCATCGAGTCCTCGCGCTCCGGCGTCGCCTCGCCGACGCGGTCCGACGTCGTGGGTCGGCTCCCACGGGTCCATGCGGTGCTGTCCGGTCGACTGGCGCAGCTGGGCCCCGAGGCAGGGGCGGTGGCCCGACTGGCCGCGGCGGTCGGGCGGGACTTCTCGCTGGAGCTGCTGACCGAGGCCAGTGACCTGCCCCAGGACGCGGTGGTGAGCGCCGTCGACGAGCTGTGGCGGCGCCGGATCGTGGTCCAGCACAGTCGTGCCACGTACGACTTCGCGCACGACCTGCTCCGCGACACGGCATACGCGGAGACCACTCCGCCGCAGCGGGTCCTGCTGCACCGACGGCTCGCGCAGGCGATGGAGCTGAGCCACTCCGGCGACCTCGACGCAGTAGCGGCCGTGGTGGCCGACCACTACGACCGTGCCGGGGTGACGGCCAAGGCCGTGTCGTATCACGCGCGGGCGGCGCAGGCGGCCAGCGCCCTGTTCGCCAACGACGACGCCATCCGGCACTACCAGCGTGCTGCTGACCTCTTGCTCACCGTGCCACCTGGTCCGGATCGCGACCGCGACGAGCTCCGCGTCCGGCACGACATGTCGGCCCCGCTCAATGCGCGGTACGGGTACGCCTCGACCCGGCTCCAGGAGGCACTCGAGCGCTCGCAGGTCCTGGCCGAGCGGCTGGGGGAGCTGCGACTGCAGCTGCTGAGCCTGGTCGGCCTGTTCGCCGTCCGGTTCGTCCAGGGGCACACCCAGGAGTCCTACGAGGTCGGTCAGCGCGCTCTGTCGTTGAGCGCGGAGCATCCGGACGTTCTGGGCCAGGCGCATTTCGCGGTCGCGGGCGCGGCCACCAGCCTGGGTCGCCCGTCGGAGGCGCTGCCGCACTTCGACGTCGTCACCGAGCTGACCGTCGACCACCCGCCCGCCCTCGTCGGAACGCGACCCGAGGTGCATGCCCGGGCCTGGTCGGCTCACGCCCTGTGGCTGGTCGGTCGACGAGATGAGGCGGCGCGGGCAGCCGCCTGGGCGATCGAGCGGGCGACCGTGGTGGATCACCCGTACAGCCTCGCGGTCGCCCTCGCCTACGCCACGATCACGGCGCAGTTCGACGACGACCGCGAGGCCACGGGGGTCCTGGCGGCGCGCACGGTGGAGCTGTGTCGTCGCTACGGCTTCGCCTACTACGGCGAGTGGGCGGCGATCCTCAGCGGATGGTGCCTCGGTGGCGAGGCCGGGATCGCGACGATCCGCACCGGGCTGGACCACCTGGACGACCAGGGGGCGTTCGCCCGTCGGCCGTACTACCTCGCGCTCCTGGCCCGGACCCTCGTCGGGGCCGGACGTGGCGACGACGCGAGTGCGGTTCTGGACGCCGCCCACACGGCCGCGCTGACCCGGCACGACCTCTGGTGGCTCCCTGAGGTCCTCCGGCTCCAGGCGGGACAGGCCACGGGTCACCGTCGGACCCAGTTGCTGGAGCGGGCCGTGGCCTGCGCGCAGGAGCAGGGCAGCACGGCCCTCATCCACCGGGCGACGGCCGATCTGGGGCGCAGCTCACGGGTCCCCTGAGGTCGCGACGCCCGCCGAACGCCTCGCGAACGCTGCTCCTCCTAGCGTCCTGCCCACCGCTCCCGTCGGGAGCCGATTCGCCGGGAGCGAATCACAAGACAACGAGGAGGCACGGTGACCAGGAGCGCGACCACGATCGACCCCGGCATCTTCACGTCGCTGGGCGAGACGCTGCACGGCACCTTGATCCAACCCACGGACCCCGGGTACGACGAGGCCCGTGCGGTCTACAACGCCATGATCGACCGTCGGCCGGCCGCGATCGCCCGGTGCGCCGACGCAGCCGACGTCATGACGTGCATCAGCTTCGCCCGCGAGCACGGCCTCACCGTGTCGGTCCGCGGCGGCGGCCACAATGCGGGTGGCCTCGGCGTGTGGGACGACGCCCTGGTGATCGACTTGTCGCAGATGCGCGGCATCGACGTCGACCCCGAGAACCGGACCGTGCGCGTCCAGGGCGGGTGCACCTGGTCCGACGTCGACCACGCGACGGGTCCGTTCGGCCTGTCCGTCCCGTGCGGGATCATCTCGACGACTGGCGTGGGGGGACTGACGCTCGGCGGCGGGATCGGTTACCTCGCGCGCCGGGCGGGCCTCACGATCGACAACATCGTCAGCGCCGACGTGGTCCTCGCCGACGGAACTCAGGTTCGGGCGAGTGCGGACAGCCATCCGGACCTGCTCTGGGCCCTTCGCGGAGGAGGCGGCAACTTCGGAGTCGTCACGTCGTTCACCTTCCGCGCGCATCCCGTCTCGACCGTGCTCGCCGGACCGGTCCTGTACGACCTGTCCGACACCGCCCCGGTGCTGCGCTGGTACCGAGAGGTGCTCCCCGACCTGCCCGAGGACATCAACGGCTGGTTCGGCCTCCTGACGATCCCGGCCGGCCCGCCGTTCCCCGAGGAGCTGTGGGGGCGCAAGGCGTGCGGCATCGTCTGGTGCTGCTCGGCCGACCCGGCCCGGGCGGAGGAGGCCATGGCACCGCTGCGTGCGTTCGGCACCCCGCTGCTCGACGGCATGATGCCCATGCCGCTGTCGATGATGAACGCCGCCTTCGACGCGCTCTACCCGCCTGGCCACCAGTGGTACTGGAGGGCTGACTTCGTGGGCGAGATCAGCGACGCCGCGATCGCCGTCCACGAGAAGTTCGGGGCATTGCTGCCGACCCCGCAGTCGAGCATGCACCTGTACCCGATCGACGGAGCGGTGCACAAGGTGCGCTCCGACGAGTCGGCCTTCGCCTACCGCGACGCGGGATGGGCTGCGGTCATCGTCGGCGTCGACCCCGACCCGGCGCTCGCAGGGAAACTCCGGGAGTGGGCCGTCGCCTACCAGGAGGCGTTGCACCCCACGGCGCTCGAGGGTGCGTACGTCAACTTCATGATGGACGAGGGTCAGGAACGCGTCCGGGCGTCGTACGGCGCGAACTACGACCGGTTGACGCGGATCAAGTCGGTCTACGACCCGACGAACTTCTTCCACGTGAACCAGAACATCGCCCCGATCCCGGCCGGTGGCGACGTGGTCGACCTGACGTCCGGAAGGGCCGCCTCCTCCAGGAAGTGACCGGCGCCCTGGTCAGCCCGACGGCAGGGTCGAGAGGTCGGGCAGCACGAAGCGGGCGGGCGCGTCCGGCAGCACCATGTGCCGGGTGACCGTCAGGTCGGGGGACACATGGACGAGCACCCCAGAGCGGATCGACTCCCACTGGGGATGCTCGTCCATGCGTTCGGAGGAGATGACGACGGCCGGGTGCCGCTCGAGGTCGGGGGAGTGCACGTGGACCTCGTCGCTGCTGGCGTGCAGGGCACGGTCGCCGTGATGTCCACCTGACTGGCGCGCCAGGTAGTGGAGCTGGTGGTGGTCGGGGTACCGCAGGCCCCAGAGCTGACCGGGCTCGGCCACGATCACGTTGAGCGAGAACAGGGGCAGCGAACGGGCGATCCACTGCGCGGCCGAGGCGATCCCCGCTCCGACGTCGCCGCCGTGACGCTCGGTCTCGCGGGTGATGAGCGCGAAGTAGCGCTCGGAATCGGTGTCGCCGTGCACGTCGGCCAGGTCGTCGCCGAGTTCGGCCTCGAGCTTCTCGAGCTCACCGAACCCGCCGTTGTGCGCCATGATCCGGCCCGACATGGCGAAGGGATGGGTGTTCGCGACGCTCCGGTGGCCAGTGGTGGCGTACCGCACGTGGGACACGAACGCGGTCGAGACCGCCCGGCGCGCCGTGGTGATGAAGTCGACGTCCTCAAAGGCCGGCTCGGGCTCCTTGTCGAGCACCGGCGACCCGGTGGGGTCGAAGTAGCCGATCCCGCTCCCGTCGCGGTTGCGCCGACTCTGCTGCTCCAGACTGTCAGGTGCCTCGAGCAGCCAGAACCGGGCACTCACCGCCTGCGTTCCTGCGGTCATCCCGAACAGACGACACATGCCAACCTCCGTCAGGTTCGCCGCCCTCCCGATGGCAACCGTAGTCCGCCCGGGTGAACCGGGTCCGCGCCCGGAGCAGGCACCCCCACCGAGTCCCCGGGTCTGCGTCCCGCGCGGGTCGCCGGCCCCTAGCCTCGTGACGTGCTCACCTACCTGCAGGCAATCGTCATCGGGCTGCTCCAGGGCGTCACCGAGCTGTTCCCGATCTCGTCGCTGGGACACTCCGTCCTGCTTCCGGCTTGGCTCGGGGGAAGCTGGGTGCAGATCACCCACGCGCAGTCCCAGGGCGAGTCGCCGTACCTGGCGTTCCTCGTCGGGCTGCACGTCGCCACGGCCCTTGCGCTGCTGGTCTTGTTTCGGCGGGACTGGGCCGCCATCATCCGCGGCTTCCTCACCTCGATCCGAGCGCGCCGGATCGACGAGCCCGCGCAGCGACTCGCCTGGCTGATCGTCATCGCGACGATCCCCGCCGGACTGATCGGCCTGGCCTTCGAGCACTCGTTGCGCACCTTGTTCGCCAAGCCGTTCGAAGCAGCGGTGTTCCTCACCCTGAACGGCGTGGTGCTCACGCTTGGTGAGGTGCTGCGCCGCCGCGCCCCAGCGCATCGCCCGGTGGACGAGGCGGCGGTGGTAGCCGCTGGTGTGGCGGACGAAGCCGACGTGGCGATCGCCCAGCAGGTGAGCGTGCGGGATGCTGCGTTGATCGGTGTGGCTCAGAGCGCGGCCCTGCTCCCCGGAATCAGTCGTTCCGGGATCACCATGGTCGGCGGGTTGCTCCGGGGACTGACCCACGAGGAGGCGGTTCGGTTCTCGTTCCTGCTGGCCACGCCGATCATCTTCGCCGCCGGTGTCTACAAGATCCCCGACCTCGTCGGTCCGCTCGGCAACGGGATCCGCGGTCAGGTCCTGGCCGGCAGCATCGCCGCGTTCATCGGCGCCTTCTTCGCGGCCAAGTTCCTCGAGCGCTGGTTCCTGACGCGGACGCTCATCCCGTTCGCGATCTACTGCTTCGTCGCCGGCGGCATCTCGATGGTCAGGTTCGGCTAGGTGCCCGCGCCGCGCACGACCAGGTGGTCGAGCAACGCCGACGTCGCCTCGCTGATCTCGTCGACAGCTTGTGTGAATGCCTCGGCGTTGTGGGCCGCCGGCGTGCGGAAGCCCGACACCTTCCGCACGTACTGAAGGGCTGCGGCGCGGACGTCGTCGTCGGTGACCACCTCGGCGAACGGCGGTCGGAGGGTCTTGATGCTTCGACACATGTCGGCGACGTTACGCCGGCTCCTTCTTCAGCGCAGACTCCCAGGCCGGCAGCATCAAGGCGGCCCCGAGGAGGAAGCCCAGCGCGCCGACCAGGGTGCCGGCATCGGCCAGGGTCGGGTTCACCGCGTCGGCGGTGCCCGGCACCAGTCGGGCGCCGACGGCCGAGGCCATGAAGGCAAGGGATCCCAGCAGGTTCAGGCCGGCGATCCACCAGCCCCACTGGCGGAAGCGGTGGGGCAGGTGATCGCGGCGAACCGCCAGCATGGCCAGGCCGGAGGAGACGAGGAAGAGGATCGAGCCCAGAAAGTCCGGTCGCCACACGTGTGCCTGCACCTGGTCGGGACTGAGCGCGCGGGCGCAGGCCACGAAGGTGCTGACGTTGAAGAACAACGTGCCGGGGAACTGCAGGGCTGCAGCCAGCCAGAAGTCGTCGCGCGGGCGCCAGTCTCGCCAGCGCACGGTGACCGGCAGATGCTGCGTCATGACGTTGACGTCGGTGGCGCCCGGCGTCTGGGCCTGCAGGAGCTGACCGGCCGAGGCCGACGTGAAGAACAGCGACCCAATGAAGAAGGTGACGTCGTCGGACAGTGTTCCGACCAGGTCGGCGTAGGCCGGGACGGATCCGAGGGCGAAGCAGGCGGACCCGATCAGGAAGAGCCAGGACACGCCCTGGTTCAGCCGCCGCGGACGCACTTCCATGCGGTCAGCCTGGTGCAGGACCAAGGACCGTTGCCAGCCGCCGCGCCCTTGGTCCTAGGATCCGGCCATGCCGACGATCACCGATCTGACCTCGCACCCCTCACACCTGACCGTCACCTGGGACGACGGAACCGCCAGCGACTACCCCTGGATCTGGTTGCGCGACCACTCCCACGACGAGCAGACGATGCACCCGGTCACCCTGCAACGTCAGCTGCACACCGCGTCGATCGACGCCGGCATCAAGGCGTCATCCGTTGCGCTGGCCGACGACGACGTCCAGGTCGTCTGGGCCGACGACTCGCCGTCCTCGGTGCTGCCGGTGGACTTCCTGGCCAAGTACCGCGAGCCGTCGGCGGCCACCGCTCGGCTCGCCGTCCAGCCGGTCCTGTGGGACGCCGAGATGCTCGAGCCCACCCCGTCGACCCCGTACGACGAGATCATGGGCAGCGACGAGGGTCTGCGCGACTGGTTGGAGAAGGTCGCGCGGTACAGCTTCGCGCTCGCCGTCGGCACCCCGACCACGGCAGAGGCCACGGAGGGCCTGGTGCGTCGAGTCGCGTACGTGCGGGAGTCGATCTTCGGCGGCTTCTGGGAGTTCACCGCCGACCTGAGCAAGGCCGACACCGCCTACACCAACATCGAGCTCCTCGCGCACAACGACGGCACCTACTCGCACGACGCGCCGGGCCTGCAGCTGCTGCACTGCCTGTACTTCGACGGCACCGGCGGTGACTCCACCATGTCCGACGGGTTCCGGGTGGCCGAGGAGCTCAAGGAGTCCGCACCCGAGCACTACGACACGTTGTCGCGCGTCGTGATCCCCGGTCAGTATGTTGGCGACGGATCGCACCTGATGGCCGCCAGACCGGTGCTCCGACACGACCACACCGGCCGACTGATCCAGGTGTCGTTCAACAACGGTGACCGGGCGCCGTTCATGTTGCCGCGCGACGAGATGATCGCGTTCTACGACGCGGTCCGCGCCTTCGACCGCCTGGCGAACGACCGTCGGCTGCAGTGGCGCCATGTGCTGGCCCCCGGTGAGGCCATGCTGTTCGACAACTGGCGGGCGTTGCACGGTCGCGCCGCCTACACGGGCAAGCGGACCATGTGCGGCGCCTACCTCAACCACGAGGACTTCGAGAGCAAGCTCCGCATGCTCGGCGCCGGATGAGGATTGCGCTGTGGCCGAGTACCAGATCACGTCGTGGCGGGAGCTGCCGTCACTCGTGACGGCACGCGAGGGTGACGCCATCGCCAAGGTTCCACTGCCACAGCGCTTCCAGGAGGCCATCGACGAGGCCGCCATGCGGCTGGGGGACACCTCCAGCAACGACTACCTGGACGGGTGGGACCGCGGGCCATGGGTGTCCGGGGAGGGGGAGCCCGCCGCCCTTGCTGCTGGGGTGGCGGCCGACCTGGAGGCCAGCTGGACCCCGGAGGCCGTCACCGACTTCCTCGACACGCTCGGACGGCCCCAGTGACCCGCCGCGCGGCGACCATCTGATGGAACGCCCCGACACGCGCTACGCCGTGCGGGGCGACGCCGCGCTGGCCTATCAGGTGTTCGGGAATGGGCCGGACCTTGGCTACCTGCCCGCGTTCGGCTTCAACGTCGAGGGCAACTGGGACATGCCCCTGCACGCCGCCCTTCTCGAGCGCCTGGCCTCGTTCGCCCGACTCACGGTGACGGACCGGCGTGGGTTTGGATGTTCCGATCGACTGCCGCCCGGCCAGGCGACTCCCCTCGAGGAACATGCCGACGACCTCATCGCCGTGACGGACGCAGCGTACTGCTCGAGGTCGGTCCTCTTCGGAGTGGGCGAAGCCGGGTTCATCGCGATGCTGGCTGCTGCTTCACACCCGGATCGCTTCGCCGGGCTCATCCTCTTCGACGCGGCTCCGTGCTGGCGTCGCACCGACGACACGCCCTGGGCCTGGTCCGACCACGAATGGGAGGCTCAGTTCGCCTACTTCCGGCAGGCCACGCGCCTCTCCGAACACACCGAGGGTTACGTCAGGGAAGCGGCGCGCTCGTTGCTCGGCGACGCGCTGGCGATCCGTCAGCTCGCCACGCTCTTCGCACTCACAGCGACACCTCGCTACCCGGAGGCCGAGGTCCGCGCCATGGCGAAGGTCGACCTGCGCCAACTGCTGCCGTCGATCCGGATGCCCACCCTGGTGCTGCACCGCACCGACAGCCCGACGGAGCCCGTCGAGAGCGGTCGGTTCCTCGCCGAGCGGATCCCGGGCGCAAGACTCGTCGAGCTCCCGGGGTCTGATGCACTTCCCTGGATCGGTGAGTGCGGCGCGGTCCTCACCGAAGCCGAGGAGTTCGTCGTCGGATCGCGCCCCGCTCCTGACCCGAGCCGGATGTTGGCCACCGTCCTCTTCACCGACGTCGTGGGTTCGACCGAACGGGCGTCAGAGCTCGGCGACGCGGCCTGGGGGGTCCTGCTCGAGCAACATCGCGTGGTCGTGCGGGACCTCATCAGGCACTACCGGGGAGTCGAGGTCAACACGGCCGGCGACGGCTTCCTCGCCACGTTCGACGGTCCGGCGCGGGGGGTGCGCTGCGCCCAGACGATCGTCGACGCGATTCAGCCTCTCGGTCTGGAGATCCGGGCCGGTGTCCACACCGGCGAGATCGAGGTGGCTGGGGAGGACGTCCGTGGCATCGCGGTGCACATCGGCGCTCGGGTCAGTGCCCTCGCGGGGGCGTCGCAGGTGCTCGTCTCCCAGACCGTGAAGGACCTGGTGGCCGGGTCGGGCCTCGTGTTCGAAGACGCCGGGGAGCACGAGTTGAAAGGCGTCCCGGACCGCTGGCGCCTCTACCGCGTGGTCGCGTGAGCACCCCCGGCCCATCAGGTACGCGGGTCCAAGACGAAGACCGGGATCTCACGGTCGGTCTTTCGCTGGTAGCCGGCGTAGTCGGGGAACGCCTCCACGGCCCGTGACCACCACGTGGCCTTCTCCACACCGGTGACCTCGCGAGCCGTCATGTCCTGCCTGACCGGTCCGTCCTGCAGCTCGACGTATGAGTCGGCTTGCACGTTGTGGTACCAGACCGGATGCGTCGGCGCCCCGCCCTGAGAGGCGACCACCGCGTACCGACCCTCGTGCTCCACCCGCATCAAGGGTGTCTTTCGCAGCTTTCCCGACTTGGCCCCACGCGTGGTCAAGATGACGACCGGGCGACCGCGCAGCGTCGTGCCCTCCGTGCCCCCGGAGCTCTCGTACTTCTTCACCTGGTCGCGCACCCACTTCTGGGGGCTGGGCTCGTAGTCCCCGGTCAACGGCATGCCCCGAGTCAACAACAGGGCGCGAGGTACCGCCACCGGACGTCGGTCACACGATGTCGGCGCTGCCCGTTCGACGTAGGGTCCGAACGTGCGCCACCTCGTGCGGACCGAGATCGGTCTCGTCCTCGTCTTCGCTGTGGGGCTGCTCGTCGCCTACGTGGGGCTCGCCCTGTCCATCTCCGGCGTCACTGGCCGAGATCGGTTCGTCGGCGTGCTGGTCCTGATCTTGGCGTTGTGGGTGATGGTCTCCGCACCCGTCTTCCATGACCGCTTTCATCGCGAGCGGGGCGAGGAGAGTCATGCACTGTGGGGCAAGGACGACCACCGGAAGCCCCGGTGGTGGCGGTCCTGGTAGTCCCGACCCTTAGGGCGCGACGGCGAACCCGACGAGTGCGCCGAGTTCCTCGCAGGCCTCGAGGTCTGCCTTGCCGGGCGCTCCGGTCACCGAGACGTCGGCTGCGACTTGTTTCCACTGCATGCCGCCGACGATGCTGTGGATGGCGCGCAAGGCTCCGGACGTGTCGTCGTTGCCGTGGACGTAGATCCCGTACGGACGGCCCCGCGTCACCTCGAGGCACGGGTAGTAGACCTGATCAAGGAAGTGCTTGAGCGCGCCCGCCATGTAACCGATGTTCGCCGGCGTGCCAAGGATCACCGCGTCGGCGGCCAACACGTCTGCAGGGCCGGCAGACAGCGCCGCATGGACGACCACGTCGAGCGGCCCGAGTTCTGGATGACGCGTGCCGCGGAGCACCGCCTCCAGCATCTCCTGCACGGCGGGGGACGGCGTGTGCTGAACAACAAGCAGCGTCGGCATGGTGCCCAGGCTGCCTGCTCTGCACCCGTTCGCGAAAGGTTAACGTGCGTTCGTCGGTGACGCATGTCACCCGAATCCCGGGCGTGTCACCCAAATTCCCGGCGTGTCACCCGAATGCCGGTTCCACTCCAGGGGGTGACTGCCCTTACGTTGGTCCGCATGTTTGCCCTCCGACAACGACGTCGTCTCCTCATCGTGGGCGCAGCTTGCGTGATCGCCGCCCTAGGACTGCAGTCCCCTGGTGCCGCTGTCACCACGGACGCGCGCAAGCACCCGAGAGGAGCGGCGAGGCTGTTCCACTGGGGTGCACCGCGGTGGGACGACGAGTCCGAAACGCCGACCACCAAGTCACCACCGATGTCCCCGGACTGGGCGATCAACGCTCGGAGTCTGGTGAAGAACCGGTGGGGCCAGATGCTGATAACGGGCCGACCCGATGGGCGCGAGGTGCGCGTCACTTTGACTGGCCACCCACACCGCTACGGCCGCTGGGAGGTGAAGGTGTTCACCCACCAGATCAAGTCTTCGAGTCCGTACCGCATCTTCGCCGAGCTGATTCCGGCTGGTTCACAGGCGTACCGCTGCGGAGCAAAGAACATCACCCTGGCTGATCACGTCATGGGGACTCACCGGACACGCATGTCGATCCGCACGTTGCCGAACCGACAGTTCAGCTACAGCGCGCGGCCCTACCTCGGGCCGTGGGACTTCAACACGTACGGCGTCGAGATCACCAAGACACACATCTCGTGGTTCATGGACGACCGGGTCGTCATGACCGAACGTCGTCCGGCGGCGCTGGCCGGAACGCTGTACACGCTGCGCCTGCGCCTGGTGGGGAACGGAGCGACGGACGTGACTCCACCACGGATGCAGTTGGACTGGAGCCGGTACTTCACGTTGCAGCGGCCCAACACGCGGTCGATCGCAGCGCCTCAGGCGCACTTGGGCACCTACAGCGGCGCCTGCTGAATGTCGACGTCCTTGGCACGTTGCGGATGTGCCAGGCCGTGCTGCCGGCGATGCCGTACCGGACCGGGGCGATCCTCAACCTTTCCAGCACCTACGGCAACGGAGTGAACCCGGACAACCCGATCAACTTCGTCCCGGTCGCCCACTGCGCAGCGAAGGGCGCAGTACGCGGCCTGACGGTGGCCATGGCTCGCGAGCTGGCCCCGGGCATTCGGGTCAACGCACTTGCCCCTGGACCGATCTCTGGTCAATGGGAGCAGGAGTGGGACCTCTCTGGCGGTCAGATCGAAGAGGCGCTCCGGATGATCCCGCTGCGGCGGTTCGGACGCCCGGAGGAGATCGCCGAGACCGCCCTCTTCCTGCTCTCCGACGGAGCCGGCTTCATCACCGGACAGGTCGTGCATGTGGACGCCGGCTGGTTAGCGCGGGACTGACCCCAGCCCGAGAACCGGCCATAGGCGCGCATGAAGCGTCAGAGCCGGTGGTGCATCCAGACGTTGGGTTCGAAGTAGCGCCCGCGGTCCGCCGAACGGTCGATGGCTACGGTGGCGAGCCCGCCAGGGAACCAGTAGTCACCGTCCTCAGGAAACGCGAGCCCAGTCCAACTCTCCCAGTCAGCCACGGTCGAGGTGATCTGGAGCGACCGCTCCTCAGGCCTGAGAACAGTGGCTCCGAGCCGCTCGTGAACCCGCATCCAGGGATCAAACAACGATCCGTCCGATCGTCGCCAGGTCGCATATTGCTCGATCGGTACGAGTGGGTAACGCTCCTTCGCGCTGGGTCGCACTGGTGCGATGAGTGATCCGAAGCCGTGACGCCGCGCGATGTCCGACATCGCCACAAGTGCGTTCACGCTCATGCCCCGCTGCTGCACCGCACGCGGTACCGCAACCAGAAGGGCGCACAGCACGTTGGGCTCCCGCCCATCGAACCCACGAGCGAGCGCCCCGTCGATCCCGGACGGGAGGCCTTCCACGGTCCCGTCCCAGTGAAGCGGGATCGAGCGCGCCCGCGCCAGGATCTGCGCATCGTCGCCGAGCAGGTGGAACTGGAACTCCGGAAGTTCCTCGGTCAGCCTCGGCCAGTACTCGTCCAGGATGTCGCCGTGGTTGTTGTACTCCGGCATCAGATCCTTGGTGCACAACCATGCCTTCTCGATGAGATCAGGACGGTCAGCAACAGTGACAGCGGTAGACGCCGCGCCTTCTTCGGCAGCACTCCCACTGGCAACCATGACCCCATCCTATTGAGCGGCTCACAACTGCACTTACGGCTCGTCCCGCGCCCCGCAGTACCCGCTTGCGATGGGTGCACACAAACGGTGAACGTGCGACCCAGTCCGACATCTTGCCCGCTCCGAAGTTCCGATCGCGGCCTGATCGGATCCGGCATTCCGGGCGCGTCAGCCCGGTCAACGAGACAGATCCGGGGTCGCGACACGCTGGATGAGCGCACTCCAGTGATCCGCAAGCGTCGGTCAGCGTGGCCGCCACCGTTTCCAGACAGCAGTCGCCAATGCGCGGACTTTGCCGTCCCACTCCAGCGCAACCTCGCAGCTGATCTCTGCTTCGCCTGCCTCGACGACTTGAGCCCGCAAATCGACTGTTGTCGCGAGCGGGCTCGGTCGCAAGAACTTCACATCCAGACCAGCGGTCACGTAGGACAGCGTTGCCCCTGGCAGAGGCACCCAGCCGCGCTGGTTCGCTTCCCACATCACCGCCGCGGCACTGTGACAGTCAAGGACTGTGGAGATGATGCCGCCGTTGAGGTACCCAAGACCGTTGTCGTGCTCGGGCCAGGGTGTGAACTGTGACCTCACGACGCCCTCGACCGGGTAACTGCGCAGCTGCAACCCCTTCGTGTTGGCCGGTCCGCAGCCGAAACAGGGCAGCCCCGGATACAGCAGTTCCTGAATGCTTCGCCCGTCGTCGCCGACATCTCGCTGCTGATCCACGTGGCCATCCCTTCAGCAACCAGCCGCCGAGCACGACGACCCCAGTTTCACGACGCGGTGGCACGTGACCCGCGATGCCGGCCAAGTGCCGGCACAGCTACGCCGCCGTGGTCTCGGGGCGCGGACCTCCGGCGATGTGCAGTGGTGCGTGACTTGCGGCTTTCGCAGGATCAGCAGTCTGTAGAGCCCGTACAGGGGGTGAGGACGGCGCTGGTGGGATGTATGCGTGCCGACCCGAACAGTCCAGGCACTCGCGTTCGCAGCCCATGCGTGATGGGTCGAAATCACGTGGGTTGCGCTGAGGATGGCCTCGGCCATGGGACCGGCCGGCCGGTGAACGCCGCGAGTCGGTCGAGGGGTGGTGCGTCGTCTGGGATGGGCTGAGGGTCCGCGAATCGTCCGCTCCGCGACTGGTTCGGCAGTTGAGCTCCAGCGAACTCGAGTGACTGCTCGACGAGATCGTCGGGCAGTTCTCCCTCGATTCCGGTTGCCTGCATGAGGTCCCACCCGTGCGTGAGCAGATCCGTGATGCGCCACTGCAGCCGCTCGGCACCAGTGGCGACGCCCAGTGCGGAGGCGTGGCTCCGCTCCAGGGCCCCCGGGCGGGCAGCGGCTGCCTGGAGCGCTGCGGCGGATCCACGGTAGGCCGACGCTGGATTGACGCCCAGGAGATCGCGTCCGCGTTCGGGCATCGGCCCCTCCTCGAGAATTGCTACAAACACGAGGTTGATCCCGACGAGGTGGGTCACGACCTCGCGCACATTCCACTCGGTGCAGGGAGTTGGTGCCCTCCATTGGGCCGCATCGATCTGGTCGATCAGGTCGCCAACAGCGGCCGACGCACGGTCGAGACCTTCGAAGATCGCTGAATTCGTCACTCGGGAAGGCTACGCAAGGGCGGACGGCTATGACATCGGGCGAGGCAGCGGGGGCCAGACCAGGTGCCGGCTACGGAGGAGGGCGCGCCCGAACACCGCCGCGACCGCGGTCCGCTCGGCGTCCCGCCACGACTGCTCGCCCCGGGCGGTGTCGACCAGGGCCGGCAGCGGCTGGTGACGTCGGTGGAAGCGGCCGCTGCTCACCGCTGCCCGGACCAGGAAGATCCCGGGGAGGCCGAACGGCAGCAGGACAAGCACCGTGTCGGCACCCATCAGGCGAAGCAGAGCGGCAAAGGCGACCGCGACGGCGAGCAGTACGACGGCGTCCGCGCTGGCACACAGCGACCGCCAGAACTCAGGATCGGAGCGGAACGGCTCGGCGACACCTCGTCCCACGTCGGAGGGAATTGATGCACCCACGCCTGGTCAGTCGACGCGGTAGCCGTGGCCGCGCAGGGTCCGAACAGGTGACTTCATCCCATAGCTCAGCGCTGAGGGTGCCCGCGAGGTGCCGTTCCCGAGCTGGTCGTGCCCGGTTGCTCGCCGACATTCAGAAGCGCTTTGCAGCCAAGTGCGGTTTCCAGATCGTGAGGGCCGACCAGCAAGGTTCCGCGGCAAACGCGCGGGCCTTCCGTCAATCCTTTGACGTGCCATACCCCAACATCGGTGACCCTGATGGCAAGGTCCTGCTCCAAGTGCCGAGCGTGGTGCGCCCACGCTTCATCCCCTCCACGGCCTTCCTCGCACCAGACCACACCGTCACGTGGCGGGCGAGCCTCCCCAAAGACCTGCACCCCGGCCCGGCCCGCTTGATGGCCTCCACCGCCCCCGCACGCATCGTTGTCCGACCCTGAATCCGGGCCGCCGTGCCATCACGCGCCCTGCCGATAGCGTGGGCTGAGCGTGCACGCGAAGCGCCGCTACCGAGCTGATCCGAACCGGCCACTTGAGACTTCCTTGCGGGTGCGGGCCATCTTCCAACACCGGTGTTTCATGTCTGGGATGGCTGTGTCGGATTCGCCTGTCGCCGTTCGTGGGGTACGTGAACGCGGACCATTGGGTCCGCCAGAGGAGAAGGAGCGGTCATGACCGAGTACCTCATCTACTTCAACCAGCAGTGGGTGGGCGACCACACCGAGGAGTGGTTCCGCGGGCGCGGACCGCTCGCCATGGCGGTTGTGGCCGAGATGAAGGCGGCCGGTGTGTACGTCTTCGCCGGGGGACTGGAAGAGGAGGACGGCCCGGTCTACAGCGCCGACACCACCAGCGGCACCTTGCTGATCACCGACGGACCATTCGTCGAGACCAAGGAGTTCCTGGGCGGGCTCACCGTGGTGGACGTGGCCGACGAGGAGGCCGCCAAGATGTGGGCCGGCAAGGTCGCAGAGGCGTGCGGCTGGCCCCAGGAGGTTCGCCGCTTCAAGCCGCAGCCTCAGGCCGAGTGACTCCATCGTCGAGCTCAGACGTCGAATCTGAGGCGCATCACCCAGCGCCACTTCGCGATCTGACGGTCGCGGGTGAAGCCGAACTCCTCGAACAAGGTCTCCGGACCGGTATGGAAGTACGCACCGCGCTGCGCAGGGCGACCCTCGACCTGCTCGGGGTAGGCCTCGACAACCCCACCACCGGCGGCGCGGATGGCATCCAGCGCGGCCGACAGGGCAACTCGAGCCACGCCGCTTCCTCGGTGACCCTTGCCGGTGAAGATGCAGCCGATCCGCCAATCCGGTGCGTCCACGAGCTCCTTGGCGTACGTCGCGGGGTTCTTGATGTTGGGCAGTTCCGCGGGTGAGCCGTACTGGCACCAGCCGACGCACTCGTCCCAGGCATAGACCAGGATCTGGTGCACCGTCCCGCGGCGCACATGCGCTTGCTTGGCCGTCTTGTTGCCGGCCGCGGTGCTTTCCTTGCCCAACCCTTCGCGGTGGAAGGCGATGCACCAACACCCACCCCAGACGCCATTGTTCGCCTCGACGAGATGAGCGAAGTCATCCCAGGTATCGGGGGACAAGGGGCGGGTGCGGTACCCGCCAGGTTCTGCTGCCACGCATGCAGGATGCCCGGCCTCGGCGAGGTCGCCAAGACCGGGTCCGGCTCCCGGTCACGGGGATGAGTTGCCGGTGCGCGGCCCGCTTGGCTACACGGTTGGCCCGTCCCAGGACCACAACGGAACACGCAGGTCGTCGGGCACATCGTCGGGCGAGTCGGGGTAGCGCGACATGTTGCTCGTCGCCCAGAGGAAGTAGTCGTGCAGAGCGGTGCGCAGTGGCTCCCTGGTGAACCCGGCGTCGGTGAGCGCCTCGTCGAAGCACACCAGCGCACGCTCGTCCATGTCGACGTGGGGGCCGTTGCCGCTGTGCATACGGACGACTGCGGATTCACTGCCGAGAGCGTGCGTGTAGGCCGAGGGGCCGCCGAGCGCCTCCGCCCAGTAGGCCGCCAATCGCCGGGTGTGATCAGCGTGGTAGCCATGTTCGAACGCGTGGCTGACTACCTGGTCGACAAGCACTCGTCGATGCCATGCTTCGGCCAGGCGCATCAACCCGGCATCTCCGCCGGCCGCTTCGAAGATGCTGACCATCCAACGAACATGACACCAAGGCTCAGGTCGGTCAAGGTTCTCTTTGAGACGCGACGCTCGGAACACGGGACGGGAACAGACGTGAAGATCATCAGGCGAGTGATTGTGTTTGATGCCAGTGACATCGAAGCCGAGAGCACGTTTTGGGCTGGCCTCTTGGACGGAGTAGTGCACCGGGACGAGGACTGGCACAGCATCGTGGTCGGCGACGAGTGGGTCATGGGTGTGCAACTTGCCCCGAACCATGTGGCACCGGATTGGCCGACCGGTCCCCAGCAGCAACAGGTGCACCTCGATTTGCATGTGGACGACCTTGAGGCTGCCGATCGGCTGGCGCTCGAACTCGGAGGGCGTCAGCTTCAGGCCGCAACGAGACCAGCAGACAACCCAGAAGGCGATGAGATGTTCGCCGTCCATGCCAGTCCGGCCGGCCATCCGTTCTGCTTCGGGGTCCACTGACCCACTGCTCCCAAGAACCGGCACCATCGCCCCACGCGCGGCTCAACGCTTCCGGCCCGTTCAGAATTCGCGGAACCCCCTGCGGAAGTGCCACGACGGATACCGCGCGGCCAGAACGTCCGCGTGCTCATCCCACTCCGGTGGGCGCAGCAGCGTTGGTGGAGTCAGGAGAACCTCCTCACTGCGGATGCGGAAACCCCAGGAGAAGCCGAGCAAGGCATGGACCTCCAGCCCCGCGTCCGCACTCCCGTCGGGGACGCAAAGGTAGCTGCGGGCGGTCCAATCGAGATCCTGCTTCGGCGACCGTGAGGGAGCATCGAACAGGCGAGGACTCAGGCCAATCCAGCAGAACGGATGCGGCACGTCGCCGAGGAATGCGAGCGGGTCGATCTCGAACTCGCTGCCGTCACTGGTGTTGTCGTCGGACCGGACCAGTTGAACCCAGCCCAACACCGCGTCGTAGCCAAGGGCCGGATAGTCCACGGCGGCCTCGCACATCGGGAAGCCCAGTGCATCCGCGCCACTACCGACCAGCTCGGGCCGATCGTTGCGAGAGTACGTGACCGAAACGTGCCCCTCGATTTCCCGAAGCACGAAGTCGATGTCCATCGGCGAAGGCTAGCGACCCGGCGAACCCCGTGCGATCAGGAGCGGCGCATGGCGCGCACGACGACGTCGTGCAGGGGAACGACCTGGCCACCGGAGGTGGTGAGCGTCCGGGTGTGGTCTTCGGCGGTGACGATCTCCCACCGACTCGGGTCTCGGCCAACGGTGACATCGATGAAGGTGAGGTGCTCGTGAAGCTCGCCAAGCAGGCCGTGCGAAGCCGCGGAGCGGTCTACGCGGCGAGCTGACCGGCGAAGCGGTGGGGTCGGCCAACCTGGTCGGCCCCACCCGCTCGGCCCTCAGATGGTTGAAACGCGGAGCACTGTAACCGGGGCAATCTGTGCGATCCGGTGGGCTTGCCAGGCTTCGTGGGATTCGATGGAACCTTCCTGCCTTCTCGCGGTTCATCTGTGATGAGCCGTGGAGGTGAAGCTTGCCTGACGTTGATTCGTTTGACGGCTTCTACATCGCCACCCGCGACCGAGTGCTGCGCTATGCGTTCGCGCTCTCGGGGGACCCCCAAGATGCCCAAGACGTCGCGCAAGAGGCTTACGCCCGTGCCTGGCAGCACTGGACGAAGGTCCGGCGGCACAACGATCCCGAGGCGTGGGTGCGGACCGTCTGCTGGCGGATCGCGGCGAATCGGTGGCGGGGGCTCGCCAGCCGCGCCCGGCTGCTCGCTCGGCTCGGACCGCCGGACGTCGTGCCGGAACCATCCTCGGACACGGTGTCGCTGGTGGCTGCCCTGCAACGGATCCCCCTCGCCCAACGACGCGCCATCGTCTTGCACTACGTCTTCGGCCTGTCGGTGGACGAGGTGGCCATCGAGACCGATGCCCCGACCGGAACGGTGAAGACCCGGTTGGCGCGGGGCCGGGATTCGCTGGGGCTGCTGCTGGCTGACGGGCCGAGTGTTGCCTCCTCCGCAGTACGCGGGGCCGGCCTTACCGAACGCACGAGGTCGGGAGGCCACAGTGGCTGAGCTTCGCAGCGACCTCGCCGCCCGGCTGGATCAGGAATCGCGTCCGATCGATTGGGCCACGCCCGAGCAGATTCGGACGCGGGGCCGGGCCAGGCGGCAGCGAGCCAGGGCGTTGATGCTCGCCGGTGGCGCAGGGCTGGCTGCGGCCGCAGTCGCGGTGTCGGTCTGGACGGCACCGCAGGCGACACCAGTACCAGCCGGACCGATTCCCTCCACCACGCATGACCCGGCCCTGGCGACCTGGGGCGTCGAGATGCTCGCTTTCGGTCCGCACGGGATGTTCGGGACCGATTGCGACTCCGGACGCGTTCTGCACTTCGCCTCGGATGGGAGCCCTAGCGTCGTGGCCGGGACCGGCCCCGGCGGGTTCGGCGACGGCTTCTCTGGCGACGGCGGACCAGCCCTGAGCGCAGGACTGATCTGCCCTGCCGGCCTCGCGCTCGACGGACACGGTGACTTGTTCGTCTCGGACTCGATGAACAACCGGGTCCGCATGATCGATCCAAGGGGAACCATCACCACAGTTGTCGGCGATGGCAGCATCGGATTCGCCGGGGACGGCGGGCCAGCCGTCGATGCCTCGCTCGCGACTCCGACTTGCCTCGCCTACCACGACGACGCCTTGTACGTGTGCGACCGCGCCAACGGAGCCGTCCGCAAGATTGACGCCAACGGAATCATCACCACGGTTGCGGGCACTGGGACACCTGGCTTCTCAGGCGACGGTGGCCCGGCCACCGCCGCCCGCCTGCACTCCCCGGAAGGTCTGGCCTGGGACGCCGACGGAAACCTGTACATCTCCGACAACAAGAACAACCGGATCCGCCGGGTCGACAACTTCGGCACGATCACGACCTTCGCCGGGCTCGGCGGCAAGGGCTACGGCTACTCCGGGGACGGAGGACCCGCCACTCAAGCCCGGATCGCCGACCCCAACGGGCTGGCATTCGACGCCGCGGGCAACCTCTACATCGCCGCCTACGACGAGCGCGCGGTCCGCATGGTGACCCCCAACGGCGTCGTCACAACGGTCGCCGGAACCGGACGACTCGGGTCCAGCGGTGATGGTGGACTCGCCACCAAAGCTCGCCTCGAACCTTCCGACGTGTTCGTCGGCCCGGGCGGCAACCTCTACATCGCCGATGCCGACCACCACACCATTCGCGTCGTCGCGCCCGACGGCACCATCTCTACCTTCGCATCGGCCCGATGACACAGCTCGCACGAACCCCTCTTGAATCGAGGCACCCCATGCGACTAACCCGCGGAGCTCTGCTCACCGTGAGCGTGGCAGCCCTCTGGCTCTCGGTGCTCGTCCCCACCACGGGCGCTGCTACCACTCACACGGCGACCCCAGCGAGCATCGTTTGGGGGCGTTGTTCAAACCCCGACCTACGCAAAGTCCATGCCAAGTGTGGGCATCTGTCGGTACCGCTGGACTACGCCGACCCTTCCGGGCCGACGATTCAGCTCGCGGTCTCGCGCCTAATGCACACCTCGTCGCCGGCGAACTACCAGGGCATCCTGCTGATGAACACCGGCGGCCCCGGGCTGGCCGGCCGGGACAACCCGTTGATCGCCTCCTCGTTCCCGAAGATCGCGGGTGACTACGACTGGATCGGGCTGGACCCGCGGGGTGTCGGCGACAGCATCCCGACGATGTCCTGTCAGCCGGACTACTTCGTAGGCCCCCGCCCGCCCTACACACCCAGCTCGCCAAGGATCGCGCAGAAGTGGCTCAGCAAGGCCGCCGGCTACACGCAGGCGTGTCAATCGTCGCCGGGAGCGAAGTTGATGGGGCACGACTCCACCATCGAATGGGCCCGGGACCTCGACAGCGTGCGAGCCGCTCTAGGAGCCGACCAGCTCACCTTCTACGGCTTCTCCTACGGCACCTACCTCGGTCAGGTCTACGCGACGATGTTCCCCTCCCACGTGCGACGGATGCTGCTCGACAGCAACATCAACCCGCGGGGCGACGGCTACCACCTGCTGCTCGCCACGGCCCCGATTGTCCAGCGCAATCTCGGCTTCTGGTTCCACTGGCTAGCCCGCCACCACCACGTCTACCACCTGGGACGCACCGCACACTCCGTGCACCAGCTCTTCAACGCCACCGAAGGGGCGTTGTGGGGGCGTCCGGCCGGGGGCGTGGTCGGCCCCGCCGAGTGGGTCGACACCTTCTTCCTGACCGCCTTCACCACCCCGGACTTCTACTGGCCCTACCTCGGCGACGTCTTCCGCAAGTGGGCGATAAGCCACCGCGCCGGCCCGCTGGTTCAGGCCTACACCAACTACGCCGAGGACACCTCCAGCGACGCCTACTACGCCACGTTCGTCGCGGTCCGATGCATGGACTCCCCGTGGCCGAGGAGCTGGCCTGCCTGGCGTCACCGGGCCCGCCGCTACAACAAGACCGCGCCGTTCACCACCTGGGGCAACGCCTGGTACGTCATGCCCTGCCGAACCTGGCCCACCACAGTGCCCAGCCGCGTCCACATCAACGGACACCAGGTACCGGCCCTGATCCTGGACGACCAATACGACGGCTCGGTCGCCTTCTCCGCAGATCTGGCCGTGCGACAACGGTTCCCGGCCGCCAGCCTCGTCGAGGTCCGCGGTGGACTGGCCCACACCGATTCCGTCGCCAACCCCTGCGAGCACCGGATCGTCACCCGCTACCTGGCCACCGGATCTCTACCCCCGCGACAGCCCGGCTGGCACGCCGACGCCACCTGCGCAGGCGACCCAAGACCCACCCCATGACTTCAACATCCCCGGCGCACATACACCGGGCAGCACCGGACCCGCGGGCCGGGTAGTTACCGAGGTTCGACCCGTCAGCCTCCAGCGCATTCTGTATCCGGGCGTCACCGAGCCTGCCACTCCGGATGGACGGTGGGAACTGCACGATTGTGCGACGCGGGCCTCAGGCCAGACGACTCCGCAAGCCCTCAGGCAGTTGAAACCGGGCGCACTGGAGGCGCACAGAGCCGAACTGGCTGAGGTGTCGCTGTTGCTGGCCCGGGACGATGCACTCGTGCTCGGTGACGTCCAGGGACGTCACCGTCACCCCGAGCGGTTCTCACGCAGGTTCAATGAAGCCCAGGAAGCCGCGCGACGCGAACTCGGCGCTGATCAATTGCCGCGCATTCGGCTGCACGACCTCCGGCACACTCACGCGACTTGCTGCTGCAGGCCGGGGTGCACCCCAAGATCGTTAGCGAGCGCCTCGGGCACGCCAAGATCGCGATCACGCTGGACGTCTACTCGCACGCCATGCCGACAATGCAGCGCGAGGCGGCTCGCCAGCACGCGGCCCTGGTCTACGGAGCCTAAGTCGTGGCGGCAGTTGTGATCACGGTGTGATCACAAGGCGGCTCCGCACCAAGAATGACAACCGCTTCAGGCCGCTGAACTGCAGTCCCGTCGGTGTCCCGTGGTGTCCGAGGGGGGACTTGAACCCCCACCCCCTATACGGGGACTAGCACCTCAAGCTAGCGCGTCTGCCTATTCCGCCACCCGGACGTGGACCGGCGAACCGGCCCGCCGAGGATACCAACGCGGTGAAACCCGACCAAACGCACGAGCTGGCGCGCGACCACCTGTCGGAGGCCCAAGTCGTGGGGCACGATGACCGTGTGACGTCTCAGGGACACGGCAACCAGAGTTCCCGCGCTACCGCGGCTGACGAGGTGGTGGCGATCTGTCGCGACCTCATCCGGATCGACACGTCGAACTACGGCCCGGACGAGCGGTCGCAGGAACGTGGCGCAGCGGAGTACGTGGCCGCCCAACTCACTGACGTCGGACTCGATGTCGAGCTGGTCGAGTCCGAACCGCGCCGGACCAGTGTCTTCGCGCGGATCCAGGGCACCGATCCCACGCGCCCAGCCCTCGTCCTGCATGGTCATCTCGACGTCGTACCCGCTGACGCAACGGACTGGACCCACCCGCCGTTCGCCGCGGAGATCGTCGAGCACGACGGCGAACCGATGGTGTGGGGCCGCGGTGCGGTGGACATGAAGGACATGGACGCCATGATCTTGTCCGTGGTGCGCGACCGGATGCGAACCGGGCGCAGACCTCCGCGCGACATCGTCCTCGCCTTCCTGGCTGACGAAGAAGCCGGAGGCGGTCTGGGCTCGCGCTGGCTGGCCCACCATCGTCCCGACCTCTTCGACGGTGCCGACCAAGCCGTCGGAGAGGTGGGCGGGTTCAGCTTCACGGTGCGTGACGACCTCCGTCTGTACCTGATCGAGACCGCCGAGAAGGGGATCGCGTGGATGCGGCTGACCGCTCGCGGTCGCGCCGGGCACGGGTCGATGGTCAACGACGAGAACGCGGTGGCCAGGCTCAGCGCGGCCGTCGCCCGCCTCGGCGCCCACGACTTCGCGATCACGCCGACCAAGACCGTGAGTGCCTTCCTCGAGCAGGTCTGCGAGGCCCTCGACCTCGATCCGGCCACCGACCCCGACCAGATCGTCACCCACCTGGGGCCGATCGCGCCCATGATCGGCGCCACGCTGCGCAACAGCGCCAACCCGACCATGCTCGACGCCGGGTACAAGGCGAACGTGATCCCGGGAGAGGCCCACGCCACCGTCGACGGTCGGTACCTGCCCGGTCATCGCGAGGCCTTCCTGGCCGAGGTCGACGAGGTCCTCGGCGAGCACGTGACCCGCGTGAACGAGGTCGAGGACATCGCCTTGGAGACCGGCTTCGAGGGACCACTGGTCGACGCCATGAGCGCCGCGCTGCTGGCGGAGGACCCGGCTGCCCGCACGGTGCCGTACACGCTGTCGGGCGGAACCGACGCCAAAGCGTTCGCCGGGCTCGGGATCACCGGCTACGGCTTCGCTCCGCTGCGGCTGCCACCCACACTCGCCTTCGCCGACCTCTTCCACGGCGTGGACGAACGGGTGCCGGTCGCGTCGCTGGAGTTCGGGGCCCGCGTCCTCGACCGCTTCCTCGACCAGATCTGACCGGTCGACGACGTCCGGGCGCTCGCCGTCGACGCCACGGCTGCCGCACCGTGGATCACCGGCCCGAGCCGGTTGTTGATCTCGGAGAAGATGTCGGCCCAGGGTGATCAACTTGCACATCAAGTCCAAGATCAACAG